>Ga0209979_1001185_pt1 | contig 29804 bp, 19 predicted proteins | sample AnhtaG_FD_183114 | JGI IMG/M metagenome (GOLD analysis project Ga0209979, IMG submission 183114) | Deep subsurface microbial communities from Anholt, Denmark to uncover new lineages of life (NeLLi) - Anholt_01485 metaG (SPAdes) (version 2) | ecosystem: Environmental > Aquatic > Marine > Oceanic... | reverse complement strand
GCCCTCCGGTATGGACATAGGCTTTGATTATTCCCTGGGTGGTAGAGCGATTTGATTTCTTTTCTACACGGAGAAGGTCTTGTTCCTTCAAGAGCTGGGCTGCCTTTTCCATATCCCCCTTTGTTTCAATAAGGGCATTTCTGCAGGCCATGATGCCAGCTCCAGAATGGCCTCTTAGCTCCTTTATCCTAGCTGTTGGAATTTTCAACCTCTCCTCCTGCTTTATTCATCGCCGGGAGTGAAAATAATAGGTTCGGCAGTTTCTATAACCTCAGCTTCCTCCAAGCCTTTTTTCTCTTCTTCTACTGGAACTATTGCCTCGCCGGTCTTACCTTCAATAACTGCATCAGCGATCTTACTGCATATCAGTTTAATGGCTCTGATAGCATCGTCATTGGCTGGGATAGGGTGGTCTATATCATCTGGGTTACAATTGGTATCTGCTATAGCCACAACTGGTATTCCTACCCGTTTGGCTTCAGCTAGAGCAATCCTTTCTTTGACAGGGTCAACAATGAATAGAGCCCCAGGTAGACTAACCATCTCTTTAAAGCCACCCATCTGTTGATTGAGGCGCGAGATTTCGTCTTCAAGCTTTAGGGCTTCATTTTTAGGTAGGCGGTTAAACTCTCCCCTGGCTTGCTGGTCTTCCAAGCGGACTAGGTGGTCGATGCGGGCCTGGATGGTAGTGAAGTTAGTCAACACCCCTCCTATCCAACGTTGATTGACATAATACATATTACACCGTTTGGCTTCTTGTTCTATGGCTTCCTGAGCCTGCTTCTTGGTGCCGACAAAGAGGATTTTGCCACCTTCAGCTACCACTTGACAAACAAACTCGCACGCTGTTTCTAACATGCTAGCCGTTTGTTCTAGGTCAATAATGTGAATACCATTGCGCTTAGTGAAGATGTAATTCTTCATACGTGGATGCCAGCGGCCGGTCTGGTGCCCAAAATGAGCCCCGGCTTCCAAAAGTTGTTTAATTGTAGCTGTATCTGGCAAATCTCAACCCCTGTCAATTCTTTAAATTATTAAACAGTATAGCACACCCCTTTGGTCGGCAGCAATAGCGCTGGGTTTAGATGACTAATTAGGGCCTTTGTTTCTCTTGATGAGTTTCTTTATTAACCTCAATAAATGATCCCTTGATGCCGCTGCGTTTCGTCAATCTTATTTACTATTCTGGCTCCACCATAACTCTGGTTGCTTACTGCTAGTGAAAGCTGGCGGCGCTGCTTCCTTGACAAGGCACAATCATAGTCCTATGATTATGGAGTAGAGAAAGGGCGGAGATGCAGATTAAAAAGACATACAAAGATGTACAACCTCAGCTACTTTATGATGAGATAAGGGACTTTGTCCAGAAGCAGGGAGCAATTATTGGTGAAGCAAAACTGGAAACATACTCTTTACCTAGTAACTCATCGTCATTCATTTCTCGCGGCACACTAACTTTCAAGATTCGCAGTGAGTCAAGTAAGGCTGAGAAGGAGTGTCTCACGGCACATATTGTAGGTTCGGCCAGAGGCGAAACCAAGGTAATGCTTGATATAGATGAAAAGCTCTTTCCTCAGAAGAAGCTCTCCGCTTTGCAAGATGACCTGGACTTTATTTTTGGCTCATACGAGGTAAAGCCTCAGTAAAAGCCTATCGGTAAAGGATTCTACTCCTCAGATAACCCTTGTGTATGCCCGAATAACTCATCTGTAGTATGTTCATGTTGTTTGAGGCGGGACCAAACTTTGCACCGCGGTTATCAGGGTGCTACGCATTATTTTGTATTTCTGAAGTCTCAGCCCCCCAGCTAAGTATCACCTCCGACAACATTACTCTGCTAAGCTTACCCTTGTTGACAATTATCGGTTTGCCGAGTTACTATACTCAGACCTGTAATTTCTCAGAAACTACCCGAGCTTTGAAGCAACAGAAGATTGTGGCAAAAACCGTTTGACTAAGTCAAAGGGAGTAAGCATCGGGAATGGTAGAAGCCTGGGAATTCGTAGCCCGGCGGCCAGAATTGCTGGCAGAGTGGGTTCTCGCTCATTTATGGATAATCTTTGTTGCCATTGTCGCCGCAGTTATCCTCGGTGTAATTCTGGGGATTTATATCACTGGCAAAGGTAAAGAGCAGATAGCCGATACCGTGCTCTACCTGGCAGAGATAATGATGACCATCCCCAGTCTAGCCCTCTTTGGGCTGCTCATGCTCCTCCTTAGTGCCGTGGGATTAAAAGCTATCGGTTTCCTTCCTGCAGTCATCGCTCTAATTGTCTACGGGCAGTTACCTATACTGCGTAACACCTATACGGCGATTCGGGCAGTTGATCCATCCATGATCGAGGCAGGTAAGGGAATGGGAATGAACGAAAGACAAATCCTTTTCAAGATTAAGCTGCCTCTGGCTGTTCCAGTTATTATGGCTGGCTTGAGGAATGCCATCGTGTTAATTATCGGCATCGCCGCCATTGCCGCTTTAATTGGCGCCGGGGGCCTTGGGGCGCCCATATTTCGGGGCATAAGAAATGCTCGAATGGACTTAATCATTATCGGGGGAGTATCCGTTTCCATTCTGGCCCTGCTGGTCGATGGCTTAATGGCCTTAGTGGAACGGCGGATTACCCCAAAAGGCTTAAGAGTAGGATAAGCCAATGATCAAGCTGGAGAAGTTAACCAAAATCTATCCTGACGGGACACAAGCGGTAAAGGAAATGGGCTTCGAGGTCAAGAAAGGTGAGCTCTGCGTGTTTCTAGGCCCCTCGGGATGTGGTAAGACCACGACAATGAAAATGATAAACCGCCTTATCCCTATTACCAGTGGGAAGATATATATAGATGGGGTAGATAATACCAAGATAGATGAGAGTGAACTGCGAAGAAACATAGGCTATGCCATCCAGGAGATAGGTCTCTTCACGCACATGACCGTAGGGCAGAATATAGAGACGGTTCCGGCACTAAAAGGCTGGGATAAAACTGAACGGAGGAAGAGGGCAGAGGAACTCCTGGAACTGGTGAGAATGAATCCCAGCGACTTTATCGACAAATACCCCAACGAGCTTTCTGGTGGTCAGCGCCAGCGGGTAGGTGTAGCCCGAGCACTAGGAGCCGACCCCCCGATACTACTAATGGACGAGCCCTTTGGCGCTATTGACCCGATAAATAGGGTGGAACTGCAAAGTGAGTTCTTGAAAATACAGCAGAAGATCAAAAAGACCATTATATTTGTGACTCATGATATTTATGAGGCAATCAAGATGGGGGATAGGATAGCCCTAATGAAAGAGGGAAAGTTAGTCCAGTACGATACCCCGGCCAATATTCTTTATAGACCGAAGGACGAATTTGTCGAGGGTTTCGTTGGTGCTGACCGTGCCCTAAAGGGATTGCAGTTGCTTCGAGTGAAGGAGGTCATGACAACTGATCCCCCCACCGCAAAAGTAGACGACAAGGTAGAAGCTATTCGAGAGCGGATGGAGCAAGGAGGGGTTGATTCGTTGGCAGTAGTTGAAGATGACGGAAAGTTCATGGGATGGGTTGGCATGTCAGATTTGGCAAGTGGGAAGGTGGTAAAGGATATTATGACGCCCTCGAACACGACTTTCACCATAAATGCCGTCCTAAATGAAGCTCTCTCGGTTATGCTGAGCAGCGGGCTAAAGGCACTGCCGGTCGTCAGCGAAGATAATAGGCTGGAGGGAGTCCTAACCTTCGATGCTATCCAGACGGCGTTACACGAGGCTGTTCAAACTGGAAAAAAGAAATGAGACATCGGGTCGTTTTTATCAGCCTGTTAACCCTTCTTACTGGACTGACCATCTGGATTACCAGCATAGGTAAGCTGGGAATCTACACTACCTTCACCTATGGCGAGATACTGACCTACACAAAGGATCACCTCCAGATGGTGTTCATAGCCGTGCTCATAGGTATTGCCGTCGGCGTGCCCGCTGGGATCTTGGTTACCCGCCCGGGTCTCACCAAGCTGTCACCAATTGTAATTGGTGGAGCCAACGTAGGACAAAGTGTACCCAGCCTGGCGATAATTGCTATCATGGCCCCCTTGCTCGGCTTTGGTCTTCAATCGGCAATTGTCGCCTTGTTTATTTATGGGCTGCTTCCCATCGTACGCAATTCTTATGCCGGTATGAGAAATATTGACCCTGCCATCATCGAAGCCGCCAGGGGAATGGGAATGACCAGATGGCAAATCATTCGGAAGATAGAGCTGCCTTTGGCCAGACCGGTAATAATGGCTGGGATAAGAATCTCCACAGTGGTAACGGTAGGGACGGCAGAGCTGGCTGTTCTAGTCGGTGGTAAGGGTCTGGGCACGATTACATTGACCGGGGTGTTCGCCCGTCAGCCGCTGCTCATTCTGCAGGGAGCGGCGCCCACCGCTATTTTGGCCATCAGCCTGGGGTTCATTTTAGAGCGTATAGAAAGCTGGATGACCCCACGGGGTCTCAAAGTCGAGACTGAAGTTTCCTAAGGGGGTGAGAGATGAGATAAGATGTTGGCAAATTTAAGCTCAAAGCTCTACAAGTCGCAACTTTAAGGAGGTAAGTCGATGCATAAAATAATTATGGCTGTTTCGGTAGTGATTATTAGCCTTGCCCTAGTCATTACGGGGTGTGCCCAGCCAGCAGGCAAGGAGGTGACTGTCGGCAACAAGAACTTCACCGAGGAGTATGTTGTTGGCCAGCTGATGAAGCAAGCCCTGGAGGAGCATGGCTTCACCGTCAATTTAGTATCAGACCTTTCGACTATGGCCCTTAGGGAGGGAATGGAAGCTGGCGATATTGACATCTGCGCTGACTATACCGGGACGGCCTGGATGGTCCACCTTGGGCACGAGTATGAGCCAGGAGTTGATAATAACCAGCTTTACGAGCTGGTGAAGGAAGAGGAAGAAGCCAACGGTTTTGTCTGGCTCGATCCAATGTGGAACAACAATACCTATGCTATGGCTTGCTGGTCTGAATTTGCCGAGACAAACAATGTAACCACGCTCTCGGATTTAGCAGCGCTTTATCGGGAGAACGAAGGAAAGGTCGACACCTTTATCGACTTTGAATACTCCACGCGCCCAGATGGTTTGCGTGCCCTGGAGAAGTATTACAACTTCGAAGTTGCCGAGTCCACCCTCAAGACCGGAGCCCCCGGAGCTTCGCTACTAGCTTTGCAGGGACGCCAAACCGAGGTAGTAATGGTCTTTGGCACCGATCCCTTAATTGCCAAACATGGCTGGCATGTTTTCCAAGACGATAAAGCCTTCTTCCCACCCTATGATTTGACACCTTATGTACGTACGGAAGTCCTTCAAATGTATCCTGAGATTGCGGATATCCTCAATGAGTTGGTAGCTACGTTTCCCGGTGGAGGCAAGCCAGCTACTCCGGCAATAGTTGCCCAAGGTCAGCAGGCTTGGCAGGAATTTAATGCCAGGGTGGACATCGATAAGCTGGAACCGGACGAGGCTGCCCTTGAGTACCTTGTTGAACAGGGCTTGGTGAAATAGCCACTGGCTCATATTGTGTTGCTGATGAGGAGGGCTCTATAGCAGCCCTCGCCGGAACAACATCAACTACTGGGGACACCTAGAGTTAATATTGGATAGGCTACAGCACCGGGGGCTCCGAAGGTGCCTGGATACACCGGGGTGTGATCTCAATGTAGACTAGAGCGTCCCTGGCGGGATTCGAACCCACGACCCGCTGCTTAGAAGGCAGATGCCCTTGTGCGGCTTCGATCAGCTTTGAGCCAAGGGCATCCCAAAGCTGTAGGAGGGTAGGGGAATTTGGTAAAGCAGTTGCTCTTTTCTTAGGCATGTTCGTCCTCCCTTTATACTCTGTTTCCCGTCGGATCCACCATAGCATATTTTCGGCGCTTGTTCAATACAATCAGTAATGTAGTTAGTCTATAGACATATCACCATTGCTGACGGCAATAATCTCACAAGAGATAACTCCTTGATTAGTCTCTTCAAACTCATATCAACATCACTTGAGAATTCGCTTCAGAATTTATATCAGAAATGTGGCCTTAAAAAATACTTTGTTACAAAAATTTTAAGGCTATTTTTAAGGGGCTTATTCGCCTAAATACTGGTGATACCGCCTATTCCCCTTTATGCCCTATAATAGGTGACCAGATGAGTTTTTCAGCCCCAAAATAGTCAAACAATTTCTGATATAGTCGGCCTGCTCCTCCAAAGTTTGCCCACTGTTGTAGACTCGCCCTCCGACACCTAATGATATTACAGACCAGATGAAGTTGTTTACCAACGATAACTGCACAAAGAGATTTCCTAATAGTTGTCAAGGGTCATTCATTTGACCTCCTTGTGACTCTGAGATAAACTTATTTCCGGGAGATGGCCATGACTTCTACAGGCTGAGGAGCTTTAGCTGCCTCGTTCGTCCTGTAAGTCGTCATCTCCCGATCCTTTCTGCGTACTTTAACGGGTTTGTGCCGCCGTCTCTCTCGCCGTATGTCTTCTGCCACGTGGTATTTGGAGAGGATAAATTTCCTGACCTCATCCTTGCTAATGAGCTTACCCTCAGGATCCCTCAGCTCATATGGCCTATCCTCCTTGAGCACTGCCAGTACCCTAGCTCCAAGATGGCTCATTACTGCTCCCATAGCCTGCTTATGGTTCTTGCCATGGTGGACCATCTCACGATAGTAGACAGCGGCAAGTTGGGGATCCCAGCGGCGACCTATATCCCCTGCCTGGTAGAGGGCCATCCTCATAATGGCCGGTCCAGCCTTGGTCATTCTCAACCCTTTGGCCTCTACATTGGACGATTGCCTGGCCCCCGGCACTATTCCCTCCCAGTTGGCGAAAGCGGACTGACTTCGGAAGCGCGTTGGATCGCCCACCGCCGATAAGAAGACCGGCGCAGTATGTTCTCCAACTCCGGGTATAGTGCGCAGGTTATCTGAGGGGTGAAGCTTTTGGTAAAGCTCCGCAATGCGCCGGGCCAAGGACTCAGATTCAGCCTCCTCGGCCTCCATCAGCCGCAGCTCCCGAGCTACCTCTTCCTGGAGCTCGGTGAAGAACTCCTCGTTGATGGTTTCGACCGACCGTGATAGCTCATACAGGGCTGCCACACTCTGGCAGGCCAGAAAAACCAGGTGACTCTCTGCCCTGCTCCCCTTACCCCGGAGACTTGCTTTGCTCAGGAAGGCGTGGAGTGCTTCCTCCCCGTCACGGACCACGGCGAAGGGATTAAGCCGAGATCTCAAGAAGGCTCTGGCCTGAGGAGACCAGGGGTCAGTAAATGCCAGGCGCACACCGGGCAGGTAACCATCAGTGGTGGCCCCAATCCTAATCTTGCGACCGGTGATGTCCCCTTCTAGTCGCTTCCGCTGGCGCGTAAGGCGCTGTAGAGCGTGAATCTCGGCTGGAGGCAGGTAAATCTCATACAGTTGTTCCGGGTCGATGAAAGGCATCTTGGCCAGGGTGAGGGCATCAATACGGTCGCTTTTGGCGGATCCCCGAAGGTACCGGCGCAGGGCAGCTATCTTCTGCATCTTGGCCTTCACCAACCGGCAGTCAGCATGACGGGAGCGCAGATAGACAGCCACTACCAGCCATGCCAGACCAGCGGGCTCGAAGACTATGATGGGATTAGCCCCATCCCGGAAAACGCGCTCTTCCAGTTTGGCCAACCCCTCAAGCGTGGTTTGGAAGCTGAAGCTATCACAGGGTTGCGCTCGATCATCCAGGCAGCGTGCTCTGTGTTGATCCCTGTGGAAGTCGATACCTACGCTATGTATCATCTCTTTCTCCTCCTCAGTGAAATTCGGGCTCAGTGAGTATTGGCCGGACCCGTTGCCCATTCGTGCGTCTGATGCGGGGCTAGCCACTATGGACACCCCAATTTCCTTAATCGGGCCACCTCAGGGCCGGCAGGCAATCTGATTGGCGGGGCAACCTGAGTTCCCCAATGAATTGTGCACCTCACCGGAACCCGTCAGGCTCTATTCTATCCTATGTTGAGGGTCTACAGCCTGAAAGTAATATACACGATGAATTGTTAAGTTTCTGAGTTTACGTAACCAAATAGATAGATATTGATGACTATTGCCGTGATGATATAGGTAGTTTATTGACAAGACCAACTGCCCATAGATAGTATAGAGATGCTTAAAACAGTATCTGTTAGGAGGCTAAAGATGGCCTTAGAACATGTTGCCGGCAAGAAGGTAGGGCATATCATACTATATGCTCTAAGCACCTGCCCTTGGTGCAGGAAGACAAAAAAACTGCTGGGCGACCTGGGTGTGGAATACTATTATGCAGATGTTGACCTTATGAAAGATGATGAAAAGAGGGAGACTATGCAGACTGTAGAAAGATGGAACCCAAGTTGCTCTTTCCCCACTTTGGTAATAGATGATAATAAGTGCATAGTTGGATTCAAAGAGGATGAAATCCGGAAAGCATTGAAGCTATGACTGACGAGATAGTGGTAAGTGCAGACGAGGTTAATAGATTATATGATAGGCTGGATAGGGAAGCTGAGGCTGGGGGATACCATCTGAACCCCGATGTAGAGTTCACAAAAGAACTCGTAAAGGGCCTGCTCACGAACGAAAGAAGGTATGGTTATTGGGCTTGTCCCTGCAGATTGGCTTCTGGGGAGAAACAGGATGACATTGATATTATCTGCCCCTGCGATTACCGAGACCCCGACCTGAGCGATTACAATACATGTTACTGCGGGCTGTATGTTTCGGAGGCGGTAGTGAATGGCCAAAAAGGGATTGGTGCCATACCGGAGCGGCGGCTACCAATCAAGGAAAGAAAACGCGTGAAGGCTCAAACAACAGCCAGCGGTATTTCCTCACTTACTCTACCTGTATGGAGATGTAAGGTTTGTGGGTATTTGTGTGCTAGAGAGTCTCCACCCGAAGTCTGCCCTATATGCAAGGCTAAGAAAGAGCGGTTTGAGCGCTTTATCTAGAGAGACAAACTATATTGCCAACTAGCCGCTTTCACTGGTATTGACCTAAATAGCAAAGAGGAATCTTTGTGGCTCCTTTGTCCCTTTAGTAACAAATTGGCTTTTTGTGCAATGTAGAATTCTTCTTTAATGAGTTTCAGTTAGATCCGCTTGTGTCTGCAGCCTCATGCTACGACTCGTCCGCTCTTCCAGTAAGTGGCAGGTTCGCTTTCTCAAACCGGTATTGAAGACTGCGGAATTTCCATTATGCTATAATTGACCAGGCAATGAATCAGACCAAAGTCAAGCGTCACGCCAAGATAGTGTGCACCTTGGGTCCCGCCAGCAGCTCTCCCGAGGTCGTTGAAAGGATCTTAAAAGGTGGGATGGATATCGCACGGTTTAACTTGGCCTATGGCACCCTTGAGGAGCACAGCCGCCTCATTTCCGAGGTTCGCCTGCTTAGCCACAAGCTCGGACTCCCCACAGGCGTTCTTCTTGATCTACCCGGACTGAAACGCCGTACCGGGGATATCAAGGCCGTCTTCAGCCAGGATCTCGATTTCGCTCTCTCCCAGAACGCCGACTTTGTTGCCCTCTCTTTCATTTCCTCAGCGCAACATGTAGTAGAGGTTAAGGAACTGCTTAAATCAATGAACGCTGACATACCAGTCATCGTCAAAATTGAGCGGGCACGAGCTTTAGAAGAAAGCGCCGCTATGTTTGAGGTCTGTGAAGGTATAATGGTAGCTAGGGGAGACCTAGCCCTTGAGATAAGCATCGAGAAGGTGCCCTCGGCTCAGAAGCGGCTCATAAAGGAGGCCAATCGGCGTGGAAAGCCGGTAATAACGGCCACTCAGATGCTTGAGTCAATGGTCCGGTCTACTACCCCGACCAGGGCAGAGGCATCTGATGTGGCTAACGCCGTCCTCGATGGTAGCGACGCCCTAATGCTCTCTGAGGAAACGGCAATCGGTAGCTACCCCGTCGAAGCTACTGAGATGATGGCGAAAATATCCCTAGAGGCTGAGGCAGCGCTTCCTTATGAGCAGATACTCCGTGAAAAGTGGGAGGATTTCCCGCCTGAGGTCGATGACGCCACTGCCAGAGCAGCTTGCCAGATAGCCCACCAAGTCCAAGCCAGAGCCATCGTAGCCTTTACCACCGGCGGAACCACGGCCTTACGGGTATCGAAATATAGACCGCGCCAGCCCATTCTGGCCGTGAGCCCCTCCGAGACCGTCGTGAGACGACTCTCCCTGGCTTGGGGAGTCCTTCCTGTTAGGAAGTCTGAATCCGCAAACCTGGAGGAAGTCTTCGTGCTGGCGAGGGAAGTTGCGCTGGAAACGAGTGTTGCTACGAGGGGCGACCTGGTAGTGATCACTGCGGGGCTTCCCCTGACTGTTTCGGGAAGCACCAACTTGGTCAAGGTACATCGTCTCTGATCCATACCCGGTTTGTTTTTGAAGCTTGCGAAGGTATGCCCCGACATAGAATTTCATGTTTTCCAGTTGTTCATCACTTAGCTCCGGCCCCATAGCTCGGTAGTACTGCCAATAAGCCGACGGTTTTCCCCTTACTCACCCATCTCGGCCCGGCTACCGCGAGATGGCCACTTTGATTGCATATTCCCCTTTCATAGGAGCGGATTGTTGGGTTGCTTTCCGATGTGCTATTAACCTTGAAGCTTATGAGCTAGCTTCCCTGCGCTGGTTTAGAGTATAATCTTAGCGATAGGTGACAAGACAGGAAGATACTCCTTGATGAATCAGAAGATACCAGCACGGATAAGCAGGCTTGATGAGCTCGCCAACAACTTGTGGTGGAGCTGGCATGAACAAGCACGTAAGTTGTTCCGCGCCCTGGACTATCCGCTGTGGAGGATGAGCGGTCACAATCCGGCTAAGGAGTTGCGTGAGATCAGCCCAGATGCGTTGCAGGCAGCCGCTACCGACCAGTCTTTTCTCGCCTTATACGACTCAGTACTAGCCACCTTCGATACCGACGTGTCGGATTCTAATACCTGGATTGCCACTAATTATCCAAACTTGCTAGACCACCCTGTCGCCTATTTCTCGATGGAGTATGCCATACACAATTCCCTTCCCATTTATGCTGGCGGACTAGGAATCCTGGCTGGCGATATCTGCAAGGAGGCAAGCGACTTAGGTCTGCCGCTGGTTGCGGTTGGGTTCATGTATCCTCAGGGGTACTTCCACCAGCATATTTCCGCAGACGGTTGGCAGCAAGAGGTCTACCGCCAGCTTGATTTCGAAGAGGCACCCGTTAATCGCGTGCTTTCCCCAAAAGGTGAAACTACCGTTGCCCAGGTTCAGCTGGGCGATGTTATGCTAGCCATCGGAGTGTGGCAAGTCCAAGTGGGTCGCACCAAGGTTTACCTATTGGATACTAATCTTGACGAGAATCCCACGCAGTACCGGGAGTTAGGGGCGAGACTTTATATTGCTGACCGAGAGTTGCGCCTCCAGCAGGAAATCGTGCTCGGTATTGGCGGGGTACGCGTCTTGCGAGTGCTCGGTATCAGCCCAGTCGTCTGGCACGCTAACGAGGGCCATACCGCCTTCATGATGCTAGAACGCATCCGGGAAGAGGTAGCCAAGGGGGCAAGTTTTGATGAGGCCGTAACCAGGGTACGGGCAGCAACCATATTTACTACTCATACACCAGTGGCAGCTGGTCATGATATCTTCCCGGCTCAGCTAGTGGAGAAGTATTTCAGTGGTTGCTGGAAATCCCTTGGAATTGATCAGGAAACGTTCTTCCAGCTTGGCCAGCAAGATGGCTTGGGCAGCGAAGCTTTCAATATGACTGCATTTGCCTTGAAGACCGCTGACCATCGCAGCGCCGTAAGCCAGCTTCACGGACAAGTCACCCGCCGGCTTTGGCATGGGCTTTGGCCAGATGTTGCCGAAGACCAAGTGCCAATATCGCACATAACCAATGGGATACACGTGCCCTCATGGATCGCTCCGGAGCTAGATTACATCTTTAAAAAGTATCTGGGAGAGGACTGGGTAAAGAGGCACGATGACACCAGATTGTGGGAACACTTGAATAGCATGCCGGACAATGAACTCTGGACAGTTCACCAGCAACTGAAACGTAAGCTTGTGGGCGCTATTCGGGAGCGTATGCGAAGCCGGTGGGTTGAGGATGATGTGACATGGGGACAAATGATGGCTATGGGTGCCCTACTCGATCCTGAAGCGCTGACCATTGCCTTCACTCGCCGCTTCACCGAATACAAACGACCAACACTGTTGTTTAGAGACAGAGAACGTTTGAAACGGATCATCAATAACCAGTTGCGTCCCGTTCAGCTTATATTCGCCGGCAAATCTCATCCTGCCGACTTCCCATCTAAACGCATCCTCCAAGAGGTTTACACTCTGGCTACGAACCGTGAGTTTCAGGGACGAGTAGCTTTTGTTGAGGACTATGATATGCACATGGCTCATTATTTGGATCATGGAGTCGATGTGTGGCTAAATACTCCCCGCCGATTGCAGGAGGCCTGCGGCACTAGCGGCATGAAGGCCTCACTAAATGGTGTCCTCCATTTGAGTGTTGGTGACGGATGGTGGCACGAAGGGTACAATGGTGCTAACGGTTGGGCACTTGGCAGTGAGCTGGCTACACTCAAGCCAGAGGAGGAAGATGAAGCAGATGCCGAGGCACTTTATCGCTTGTTAGAAGACCAGATTGTTCCCCTCTATTACGCTCGAGACCGAGGCGGCGTACCACATGACTGGATTCGTCTGGTCAAGGAATCAATTCGTTCCATTGTGCCCATCTTTTGCGCTCGGCGGATGCTCAAAGAATATACAGAACGAATGTACAAGCCAGCCGCTCAGCCACTGACACCAATGGAACCCCATTAGATGCCGGTCAGGAGAGCAACCGGGAATACATGAAGCACATCAGAAAGGGTCAGTTCCTTTCCTCGGTCACATGCTCTAAGGTTCTCCCCGGTTAGAATATTTATCCAGTGCTTGGGAGCGTCTTCAGGCAGAAGTAGCACATCGTCCCTCCACACTTGCTGTCCACATGGGAGAACGCCAACCCCAACCAGTTTGGTCAGAAACCTAGGCACAGCTATCAGAGCCCACTTCTCCCCTTTGCCTCTTATAAAGGCACAGATATGCTCCTGTCTTTGCCCATACAATTGAAGCGGTATATAATCCCCATCTTCGAATAAGTCCCTGCAGGCTCTCCGAGAATTTAGCGTCTTATAAGTCACATAAAGCTTAACTCTGCCGTCTTGCCATGATTTCAGGATTCGCCGAGCCAGCAACTGTTGCCCACGAGCTTCCTGCCGAATTAGGTCATCGACAAGCCTTTTTCTTTTTCCAAAGTTAACCGGGCGTCGGTTATCAGGGTCAACAAGGCTGAGAGCCCAAAGTTCCGTACCTTGATAGAAATCGGGCACACCCGGTGAAGTCATCTTTAGCAAAACTTGGGCTAGGGAGTTTAGTGCCCCGTAATATGCCACCTTTCCTTGGAATCGGAGAAAGTCTTCTAGAAACTCATTTTCTTCAGAAATCTCTAAAATAGACTCAATAAATCGAGTGAGTGCATCCTCATGTTTACAATTGGGTCTTAGCCAGTTAGTAAAGACTTTGGCTTCTCTAGCTGCCTTGATCGCGTATCCCTTGAGACGCTTCTTGAACTTAGCTGCTTCACCCGCGGAGAGGGGCCAAGCACCTAACAGCGTCTGGTAGAGGAGTATTTCCATATTTGGCTCTGGGACAAGCAACCCATTTACTTTACCTTTCTTTGCCCAATTCCACTGGCTCCACTGGGTCAGATGCGTTTGCCATTCCTCGGGAATCTCGGAAAGGACATTGATTCTAGCTCTGACGTCCTCACCTCGCTTTGTGTCATGCGTAGAGGTAGGGTTCAGCGTATTTGGCCAGAGTTTTAGCCGTGCCAGGTTACGGCGGTGGAATTCGTCAATGGACAAACCTGCAGAATCAGGGGCTCCACCCACCTCGTTGAGCGAGACCAGGCGGTTGCAGGTATAAAGGGCGGTGTCCTCAAATCCCTTGGCCATGATGGCACCAGTCAACTGTTGCCACCGTAACACAAAATGGAGCCAAGCTTTCCTTTGCTCAGAAGAAAGGTAGTCCGGAAAGTCTAACGAAAGGACGCGTCTCAAAAAGTCTAACGCGGTGGCTTCCATAGCCGGGTCCCGCCGTTTGGCTTCTTGGATAGCGCGTTCTAGATAGAGCCGGTCTCGAGGAGATGCTTCTAAAGTTCGTATGTAAGTCCGGTAAACAGGCAGGCAAGCGGTAATCTCAATAAGGGCATTCGTCAGTTCTTCTAGTGAGAGGTTGACAGAACGACTTGCCTGCTGGGCGAGGTGAGCCAAGTGCTGCCCGAGCGCATGTACTTCACCACAGAACAGTTCATCTATGACTTGCCTCTTTTTCTCGTAGACCACATCGTCAAACGTTGCCCTACTTCCGGTAAAGCGGGAGTAAGTCTCATCTAAAGCTTGGGCCCCTTTGCTATCCACGAAGAGCGCGTTCACCGTGTTCAGAAAATCGTATCCAGTAGTGCCGAAGACCGGCCATTCCTCAGGCAAAGTCTCATCTCCAGACAAAATCTTCTCCGCGACGACGTAGAAGCCGGGAAGCTTGCCAGTTTCTTCCACCATTGGCACAATACGGTGCTGCAGGCGGGAAAGATACTGCAGCGGGTCATGCAGGCCATCAACGTGGTCAATCCGTAATCCAGTGACCTTCCCCTCCCGGATAAGCTGGAAGATTAGAGCATGGGTTGCCTCGAACACATCAGGCTCCTCAACCCGGACCCCGATCAGGTCATTGATGTCAAAGAAGCGCCTATAGTTGATCTGTTCATATGCCGTCTTCCACAAGACAAGCCGATATGCTTGTTGCTCCAGCAATCTGTCCAGTAGCTCAAAGCTACTAGGATCCCCCCTTTTGCCGTTGAACAGGGTAATATTCTCCAAAAGGAAAGTCTTTATCTTGGGTGAGGTATTGACAATGCGCCACAGTCTTTCCTTAATTGCTTGCCGTTCTCGGTATTGTTCGTCAGTTTTTCCTAGGTCGGTAACAGTGCAGGAAGGCAAGTGCTCCATTGCAGACAGGAATTGTTTGAGCTGCCGAAAGCTGGGATGACCAGCACCCAGTACAGTCTCTAGAGCGCCCAGGCGGTGGGAGAAGACCAGGCTGTAGGACTTGACGTCCAGCGGCAACCTGTAGCCATGATAGCGGACAGAGAGGCCGATATTTTCTAATGATAAGATAAGCTCCTGATTTTCTAGCTCCTGATTATAGGGGCTACCCAGTATAGGCAGGAGCACTTTGTTTTTTACAGCGCTATCTGTGGGACTCCAGTCGATGTCAAAAAAGGCGGCATAAGGTGAGCACAAACCGTTCTCTAGGAGGTCGCTCCACCATGGATTCTCAGGGCTTGCCGCCATGTGATTGGGGACAATGTCAAGAAGTAGTCCCATCTCGTGCTGTTTGAGTGTCTGGATTAATGCCTCAAATTCTTCTCCTGTGCCGAGCTCCGGGTTAAGCTGTGACGGATCGGTCACGTCGTAGCCGTGCAAGCTTCCCCAACGCGCCTTAAGGATGGGAGAGGCATAAAGGTCAGAGATGCCCAGCCGGTAGAGATAAGGCACCAGGGTCTGGGCATCTTCAAAGCGAAATTGTCTGTTGAACTGGAGCCTGTAGGTAGCGACAGGTATGCGTAGGCTAAACATTTAGCCGCCCCGTATTAACAGTTGTTGGCCTAGTGAGACAAACTGTGTTACCCACTCCGCAGCCGCTTTGTCTCCCTGCTGTGCCCTTTTCTGGAACTCGGGATAGGTATCCTTGAGCATCTCATAATAGAGATTTTGCACTTTCCAGAGGTCTACGGCGAAGGGTAGAGAGCGAGCTAGTGCTGACGAATCTACCAGATTCTTTAGGATGCTATTATCCTCAGGAGTAGCAATGAACCTCGCCATCATTCCTTCAAGGGTCGATTTAAGCTCATAGCTAAGACCGTCAATATCAAGGTCAACTTTCCAAGACTTAGCTGCATCAATAAGGACTTTAATGTTTTCCGAATCAAAGGCCTCACCACTGAGCGCTCGGTGCAGGTCAATGTTCAGGATTAGCTCTGCCGCTGAGTGAAAGGCTTTCGGAACTGGACCGCCTAGATCAGTAAGGAAGCGCATCGATGGGTAGTGGTGCTCGTAAAGCTGGCGGTAGGCGGTTTCAATCTCGGACATTGTAGACTCCAAAACATAGCCCAGGGTCTTTCGCTGCGCATCACGGAAAAGTGACTTTAAAGAGTAGGTAGCGCTACCAAAGTGCTTATCCAACAGTCGGATAACTTCGGGGAAGTCAGCTGCGGCGCAGGTCTGAGTCGTCTGTTGAACCATCGCCTGATATGCCTCTTCTCCCTGGTAGTCTCTGACGCCGGCATTGACATTATGGTCACCAAAGTGCAGCACACCGAAGCTCAGTATCCTAGACTCTTGCGTGATTTCAGAAGTGACTTTGGCCCGCCCTGCTGCCAGCTTAGCCTTCCCGCACTCAGAGGTTCGATAGTCTTCAGTATCTATGGAATAACAATAAATCTTTGTTTCTTCCCCGTACTCCTCAAACAGGGAGCTTACGGCAAAGTGGGCAGCCACCTTGGTTAGGTCTACCATGGCTGGCTTCACCAATTTCTGGTAAATCTGGCGTCCATCGCCATGCTCAGGGATGTTGCTTTTTGCCTGCCCAAGAAGCTCCAAAAAGTGCGTTTCGGCGTCATCACCGAATAGCTCTTCCGCTAGCTGAACCACCCGTCCCGCATACTGGATGACCTGGACTGTCTCAATACCAGAAAGCTCGTCAAAAAACCAGCCGCAACTGGTGTACATGAGCAGGGCGTGGCGCTGAAGCTCCAGCAGCTTGAGCACCGTTATCCTTTCAGTCTCATTGAGCTCGCGGGTAGCGTGTTGTTCCAAGAATCGCTGGATGTTTTCCGGTGAACGGTCAAGGATTACGTCAATATAATCATCGCGGGCAACCCAGGGGTCCTTCAACAACTGACGTGCCTTCTCCTCATATTTAGGAGCCGAAGTATCCCGGAGCCAGTCCAGCGCTTCACGCAGTGGTGTTCGCCAGGCCTGGTTCCATTTCGGATTCCTGCCAGCGTTACACCCACAGTTGCTCCGCCACCGCTCAACCCCGTGAGGGCAGCTCCAGGATGTATTCTCAATAATCTCGACTTCATGGGTGGGTGGGTGTTTTTCTAAGTATTCACCATAATTGGTAATTTTTGCCAAGTTATTGGCCTCAATGTAGTCGATAGCATAGGCTAGCGCCATGTCTGCGAAACGGTGGTGATGACCATAGGTCTCGCCATCATCGGCGATATGTACCAGCTGAGGCCAGGTTCGCTCCTCCGAAAAGGCTTCAACGAGGCGGTGGGCAAAGTTGTCACCACTGTTGAGGAGATCTTCAAAAGCAACACTACGGGCAATGGGGCCATTGTAGAAGAAAAGGTCGATCTTCCGGCCTGAGGGCAGCTGTAGCTCGTAAGCCATGGTGGGGTCAATACTGCCGCTGTTGACATCATCCCAGGCATCACTACCAATTTGGCGTACCCGGCTTGCCTGATGTGGGGCAAGGATGGTAAATTTTATCCCCAGTTCCGCCAGGATATCCAAGGTCTCCAGATCTACCGCCGTTTCTGGTAGCCACATCCCTTCTGGCTTACGTCCAAATCGGTACTCGAAGTCCCGGATTCCCCATAACACCTGGGTGTACTTGTCCCGGCGGTTGGCTAGGGGCATAATCATATGGTTATAAGCCTGAGCCAGAGCTGAGCCATGCCCAGAGAAATTCTGCTGACTTTGCCGGTCAGCCTCAATAATGGCCTGGTAGACATCCGGGGCATTGGTTTCCAACCAGGCAAGGAGGGTTGGGCCAAAGTTGAAGCTGATCTTAGCGTAGTTATTAACAATCTGGGTAATGTAGCCTTCACCGTCTAGAATGCGTGAGGTTGCGTTAGGTGCATAACACTCGGTCATGACCCGTTCGTTCCAGTCATGGTAGGGATAGGCTGAGTCCTGTAGCTCGATAGACTCCAGCCAGGCATTCTCTCGCGGTGGCTGGTAGAAGTGGCCGTGAATGCAGATATAGCGATCCATCTAGGTCTCCTTTGTAAAGAGAGTAAATGACTTGGGGCATAAAGTAACGGCAGCTTCCCCTTCCGAGTTAAGCCGTCTTGGAACAGTGCTTCCACCTCCCTGCCACTGCTCGTCTCTGGAATCCAGCCGTTTATGCCAGTCCCCAGTTGGAATGGGGAAGGTGGCCGATGCTTGGTCGTCACCGAAATTAAAGACAATAACCACCTCGTCACTTCCGCTCCAGCGGTGGACAAACAGTAGCCTAGCTTCCTCATAGTCTAGCACTTCCATAGCATTTTTGCTCAGATGAGCTAAGGCAGGGGTCCCTTTGCGCAGTCGAATTAGCTCCTTATAGAACTCTAGGAGAACCTGGTGGTGCCCTTCATTACGCAGGTTATGGTTCAATTTGGCACGCAGGAAGGTTGTTTCGGCCTGGGGGTCAGGGAGTTCACTCTGCCACTGGAAGGGGGCAAACTCCTGCCGGCGTCCTCGTCGCACCGCCTCAACCAGCGACGGGTCTGAGTGGCTGACAAAGTACTGAAAAGGTGCCGTCTCTCCGTATTCTTCACCCATAAAGAGGAGGGGGACAAAGGGCGAGAGTAGGACAACGCCAGCCGCCAGCTTGAGTGCCTCAAAGGATACTTGTTGACTCAAACGCTCACTCTGCATGCGATCGCCTATCTGGTCGTGGTTCTGGGCAAAGACTACGAAACGATGGGCGGGAATATCACCGGAGGAGGTGCCATGCCGCCGCTGACGATACAAGGAATATTCCCCGGAATAAACAAATCCTTCTCGAAATGCCTTGGCCAGATGGTGGAGTTGCCCAAAGTCCTGATAATACCCGTTTTGCTCGCCGGTCAGCAGCACATGAAGGGAGTGGTGAAAGTCATCATTCCACTGGGCATCCAGACCATAGCCTCCTAGCTCAGGCGAAAGAAGAAGACGCCTGTCGTTGAGAGTGCTTTCACCAATTAGGTAGATCCGACGGTTTACCCGCCCTGCCTGCTCATGCACCGAGGTGGCAAGCTCCTCCAAGAACGTCCTTGGTGTGATATCCAGTATGGCATGGAGCGCATCGAGCCGGAGGGCATCAATGTGGAACTCAGTAACCCAGAAAAGCGCATTTTCGATGAAGAAATGGCGAACCTCATCACTATAAGGTCCATCGAAGTTGATGGCTGCCCCCCAGGGGGTCTGATAGCGGTCAGTGAAATATGGGCCGAAGTCACCGAGGTGATTTCCTTCTGGGCCAAGGTGGTTATACACAACATCCAGAATAACAGCCAGCCCTTTCTGATGGCAGGTGTTCACCAGGCATCTAAGACCCTGCGGTCCGCCGTAAGAATCCTGCACGGCGAAAGGGTAAACGCCGTCATAGCCCCAGTTGCGGTTGCCCGGAAATTGGGCGATAGGCATGAGTTCTACAGCGGTAATGCCCAAATCTTTAAGTTCATCTAGATGAGGGATGATAGCATCAAAGGTGCCATCTTGGGTGAAAGTACCCACATGGATTTCGTAGATAATATAATCTTGGAGGGGCAGTCCAGACCAAGAGCCATCATCCCATACGAAATGAGAGTCTACCACCTGCGAAGAACCGTGGACACTTTGGGGCTGGAAACGGGAAGCCGGGTCAGGGCGCTCCTCCTCGCCATCCAGCCGATATAAGTAGAGGCTGCCTGGCTTCACACTCTCTACGACCGCTCGATGGTAGCCTTGGGCATCTCTATCTAGAGGTAGGATTCGTTCTTGAGGTGCCATAATATGCACTTCAACCTTCTGGGTGAAAGGCGCCCATACCACGAACTGGCAGCGGCTATCCCCCAGATATTTGGCACCAAGACGGCTCTTCATAATCATGGCTTTTTCCCCGTGCTCTTGAAGAACACGGTTGCCAGCGGCGGCAGGGTTATGTTGAGTGAGTAGGGACGACCATGCCATGGAGTCGGTGTTGCCTCAACCCCACCAAGGTTGCCTTGGCCACTGCCCCAGTATTGTTCGGCGTCACCGTTCAGGAGCTCTGTCCACAAGCCACCATGTGGGACACCCACCCGATATTCAGAGTAAGTCATCGAAGTGAAGTTACAGATGACGAGGATGATGTCATTGGTTGATTTGCCCTTACGGATGAAGCTGATGACACTCTGCAAAGCGTCACTAGCATCAATCCACTCAAAGCCTGCCGGGTCACAGTCAAGCTCATACAGAACTGGTTCACTCTGGTAAAGTCGGTTCAGAGCCTCCACCCACTTCTGAACTTCAGCGTGCCGCTGGTATTCGAGGAAGTGCCAATCGGGGCTTCCATCATGGTTCCACTCCCGCCACTGGGCTAACTCTGCCCCCATGAAGAGCAGCTTTTTCCCGGGCTGGGCATACATATACCCCAGAAGCAGCCTTAGATGGGCAAACTTCTGCCAGTCATCTCCAGGCATTTTGCCCAGGAGCGAGCCCTTGCCATGAACAACCTCATCGTGAGAAAGGGGCAGAACAAAGTTCTCAGTGAAAGCATAGAGCATGCGAAAGGTCAAATCGTTGTGGTGGTATTTCCGGTAAATAGGGTCACGGGAAATGTACTGCAGCGTATCATGCATCCAGCCCATGTCCCATTTCATACCGAAGCCCAGACCGCCCAAATACGTTGGCTGTGAGACCATTGGCCAAGCAGTGGACTCTTCAGCGATGGTCTGGACGTCGGGGTAGTTCTTATAGACCTCCTCATTTAGTCGGCGCAGAAAAGCGATGGCTTCCAGGTTTTCCCGTCCCCCATATTTATTGGGGATCCACTCCCCCTTCTTACGTGAGTAGTCTAGATAGAGCATGGAAGCGACTGCGTCCACACGCAAGCCATCGGCGTGATACTTGTCCAGCCAGAAGAGGGCGCTACTGATGAGAAAGTTCCGCACTTCGTTACGCCCATAATTGAATATGAAGCTGCTCCAGTCAGGGTGGAAACCCTTTTGAGGGTAAGCATGTTCATAAAGGTGGGTACCATCGAAGAAGCCGAGACCATGCTCATCAGTGGGAAAGTGTGAGGGTACCCAATCCAGAATCACCCCAATGTCATGCTGGTGCAGGTAGTCAATCAAGAACATAAAGTCCTGCGGCGTACCGTAGCGGCTGGTGGGGGCAAAATACCCGGTGGTTTGATAACCCCAGGAGCCGAGAAACGGGTGCTCCATAACCGGGAGAAACTCTACATGAGTGAACCCCATCTGCTTGGCATATTCGGCAAGTTGTGGCGCCAGCTCCCGGTAGGTAAGGGGACGGTTATCTTCTTCAGGCACTCGCCTCCACGAGCCCAGGTGTAACTCATAGATAGCCATTGGGGCATCAAGTGTATTGCACTTGTGCCGTTTCTCCATCCACTCCTGGTCTCCCCAGGTATATTCAAGGTCCCAGACGACGGAGGCAGTTTTAGGTGGCGTTTCAGTATAAAAGGCATAAGGGTCTGACTTGTCTACTTTGTAACCCTTGTACCGCGAGTTGATATGGTACTTGTAAAGGGTACCCTTACCCACTCCTGGAATGAACCCCTCCCATATCCCTGATTGCCCCCGGGAGTACAAAGGATGGGTGGCTCTATCCCAGCCATTAAAGTCGCCAATGACGGATACCTGCTTGGCATCGGGTGCCCATACCGCAAAATAAGTACCTTCTTGACCGTCATCAATAAGTAGATGGGCTCCCAGTTTCTCGTACAGGCGCAAGTGAGAGCCTTCGTTAAACAGGTAGATGTCATCTTCGGTCAGCAGGGTCACTTCTGGCGACACCGGCTGATTGCTTGTTTTTACTTTAAGGCGGCGGGCTGATTTGCTGGGCGTCTCTTTTTTTGCCATCATCGGTGCTTACCCTGCTTGCGGAGTTTGTTCATAGTCCGTAGTGTATCAAGTACCTGAGGCATTTGGCAAAACTCTTCCAAGCTGTAGCGCGCCTTGCGTCGCCAGTTGGGGTATTCTTCCTTGGTGCCAGGCATGTTCTGAGGCTGGGTCTCCAACCACAAATCCTCCAGATTAACAATGGTCAGGCGTGCCTGGCTGGCGCTGAGAAAGGCCAAACAGGCTTCTAGTGCGGTGTGGGCATCTGCCATAGATTCCTTAAGCCAGCCTTTGTCCTGTAAGAAATTGGTCATGGCTTCTTTGACGACTCGACGGTCTTTCCTTTCCCGGTGTGTGTCTGCCTTGGCCAGATGGCCTACCTCCAGTCGTTGTTCAATGTCCAGGCTCTGCCAAAAGGCAGCAAAAGGGGGCATGTCGTGCGTATTGAGACTGGCTACCGAATTGTGGGGGATGGGGAGAAGTCCTTTTCGTGGATTGGCAGCAAGTTCGTAATGCACCACATACATGCGATGGAGCCCATGCCGCTTCATAGTTGGCCTGACGTATGGGGGCACAGTGCCCAGGTCCTCGCCGACAATGATAGCTTTACTGCGATGCGACTCAAGAGACAATATAGCGTAGAGTTCTTCATCCCGGTAACGTATATAGACCCCCTGACTGGCTTCCAGCCCCTTCGGAATACAGAAGAGACGGTGGAGGCCCATCACATGGTCAACGCGAAGAATACCTGCGTACCGAAGGTGATGGCGTAGATAGGCGATTGTGTATTGGTAACCCTGCTCCCTTATTCTTTCCGGGTGTAGCGGGGGAAATTCCCAGTTCTGCCCTTTGGTAAAAACGATGTCCGGGGGTGCACCGGCTGAAGTGTCCAGGATAAACGCTTCACGTTCACGCCACACATCGTAGCCATCAGGATGGACCCCCAGTGGCAGGTCAAGATAAAGCTGAAGGCTCTTCTTCTTAGCCTGTTTCGAAATGTCTTCTATTTGCTGATGAACTAACCATTGCACATACAGGTGGTAGCGCCTGTTTTCCTCATTGTAATCGGCGTCTTTAAGGACACCATCACGAAGTGGCTGAGGCCAAGACTGCCATGACCTACGCTGCTTCTCACCAGCCGCCCGAAACCGAGTGTAGTCTGCGACCGCTGGATTTATGTTACTGAAGTGCTGAAGGTCATCAAGGCGGCGGGACGGCTTAGCAAAGAAACACCGACATAGTTCTTCCAGGACGCGGCGCTTTAATGCCATCTGACGGCGGTAATCTACGAGGGACGAGTGGCGCAGAGCCCCAATCTCTTTCTGAAATGATGACGATTCAAGGAGAGCCTGCGCCGAAGGACATTGTCGTAGTTCGGGGACCCTTTTTATGTCTAGGTAAAACTCGTTCCATAACAGGCGGCTAGCTGGAAGATAAGGACTGGGTTCGAAGAACTCATCCAGAAAAGTAGCCAGGAGAGGTAAAGTAGCTACCACCTGACCTCCCATCCCAGCCACCCACGTTGTCAGAGCCTCTAGGTCTGAGAAGTCGCCCCCACCCCAGCTATCCTTCGTGTGTAGAGCATACAAGGGGAGAAAGACTCCCCAAGTTTGATTTTCTGGCTCCGCTAGAGGTAAGTAAGCCTTAATGGGTGCCGAAATGATTAGCGTTTCTTCATGTCCACCCGGCAGCTCCAATATGAGCTGATGATATCCCCAAGGCAACGTCCCTGGCAAAAGGAGCTGTTTGACCACATATTGCGTCCCCTCTATCTCCGCAGTCTCAACTACTGGCAGGTCAGCTCCAATCCATTCCCAGCTCTGCTGTTCACCGGTCTCCAGCTTGAGGTGGCAGTTCAAAAGAGTATCGGCTGCGCTGGAACAAAGCCGCACTGTTACTGAGGATGGCTCACCGTCCCAGGCTACAGCTACTGGTTCCAGAGGCCGTTGCCACAGTTCCTGCCGCCGTTCCCGCCATGCTGAGGGGACATCTTGAAGGCTCGCTATCGGGGCACCTAGTGACTGGAGCACGGCTAGTAAAGCTTCGGTAGAAACCTGCTGGCGGTGGTGGGACACATCATAATAAGCCGTTTGCACACCATAGAGGTGGGCTAGTTGATAGAGAAGACGGGTTCGCCAGGCAGAACTCATTTTTCATCCTTCTTCTCCGCCCTTGGCGCGGCTGATTTTTCATCAGCCGCTATCACCTGCAGGATGCTCTGGAGGGGCAACCCAACCCAGTCAGGCCGATTGTTGAGTTCGTAGTTCACTTCGTAGATAGCTTTGTCAAGAAGGTAAACATCCAGAATAGCCTTCACTCCCTCTCGATCCTGAGGCAATATGGAGGTATCTGCCATTAATTCCAGGTAGGTCTTCAAGAAGGTAGCGGAGACCCAAAGGTACCAAGCCTGCGCCCACTTTTCCAACATCGGCAGGTCCTCTGGCCGGAGTGAAGTTGGTACTTGCCCCCGCAGGGCTAAATAGGCGGCGTAATGAAACGAGCGTATCATGCCGGCAATATCCCTGAGTGGCGAGCGCTTGATTCTGCGCTCTCCCAGGGGTCGCGCCGGTTCTCCTTCAAAGTCAATAATGACAAAGTCGTTGCCGGTATACAGTACCTGCCCCAGGTGGTAGTCACCGTGGCAGCGGATACGCATCCCGGTGATCTTCCGCTTAGTGACGTCTTGGAAGCGCCCAAGGATGGCATCCTCCAGGGTCAGAACTCTTTGGGCGTCTGCCTTTACCTCGTCTGGAAGTTGCTTTAGACGCTGGCGTAACAGTTGCAAAACTTGGATGGTGAACCCCCTCATCCGGTGGTAGAGAGACCGCTGGTAGGTCACTGAGAACGGTTCGGGAACGAAGTTTGGGTTGTCTATAGCCGAGGCCAGTGTTAAATGGAGTTCGGCAGTGCGCTGGCCTAAAAGCTGAGCCGAGACCAGGTACGGACCGATAGCCTCTTGAGCTAAGGAAGAGAGACTTTCATTGCTTATGTCCAGTAGAGAACCCCCAATGGGCAAGGGTGCTTCTACTCCTGGGTGTGTCAGGACCTGCTCAAAATAACGACTCAGTGAGTCCAGAGTGTAGTGCCAGGCATCCCCCTCGTTATGCACATACCCGTGAAGGATACCCAAGGTCACTGGTTCACCCCCCCTCTGAGTCCGGTACTCGATAACGCCGGCTACCGGAGGAGCATTGGCAAAGGGCTCCCTCTCAGTAAGAAAGCGTCCAATCTCAAGTTCGGGGCTGACTCCCTCCTCCAGACGGCGAAAGAGCTTTAACTTTAGCCGATGGCCATAGACTACCGAGGTGTTAGTCTGCTCTCCTTTGAGGAGAGTAGACTCTAAGGCTTCCTCAACTGGTCCACGTATCTTGCGAAATACCTTCCGGGTGGGATAGGTAACGATCTCTCCCCTTTCTCCTCTAAAGAGACGGCGCCGAGCCATGGTTTGGAGAAGGGTATTGCGGAAATCTTGTTCCACCAGGGCATCATAAATGACCCCTTCCCGGTCACTGCCGTTGCCCCTCAGCTTCAGACGGGCGACAACAGCTTCAGGTAACTCATCGATGACCTGGCTTGCCCGTTTTTCCAAAGCGAAAGTTATAGGAACCAGATAGGTCTCAGGTTCTCCTTCGGAGTACTCTATCCGGATAAGGATAAAGTGAGCCACGGAGGTACCATAGGGTATAGCGATGACATCCTGTATCTCTGCTGACCGGGTGTATCGCGCCTTGCCACCAAACCAGCGGCGCTGCCTTATATAACCTAATAGTGCTGCTTCCAGTAGAGGCCGTCCCCTACGCTTGTACAGCTCTTCCCATTCCTTGGTCACGGTAAGGGTTGGTACTAAAACCTCTGCCGGCGCAACGTGCAAATCGATTCGTTCCGGTTGCCTGGATTCCAGGGAAAACCAATAGAAGGCATATGGGCTGAGAGTAACACAGTATGGCGTTTCCCCGATAGGAGGAAATTCCGCCTGCCCAAAGACCTCAACCGGTACCTTTCCGGCAGATTGTGTAAGATTGAGGCTGGTATGTTGAGCTAGGCGTGAGAGGTTAGCCACCACCAAGATGGCCTCGTCTTGGTAGCGGCGGAGGAAAGCCAGTACCTTTCGATTCTCTGGGTAAAGGAATTCAAGATTTCCTCGGCCAAAGGCTTTGAAGCGCTTCCTCAAGGCGATTAGGCGCTTCATCCACCAGAGAAGGGAGTCCGGGTTGTTCTGCTGGGCCTCTACATTAACCGCCTCATAGTGATACTCAGGAGCAATGTTGACCGGAAGGTAAAGCCGCTGAGGGTTAGTGCGGGAGAAGCCAGCATTTCGGTCAGCACTCCACTGCATCGGGGTGCGGACGCCATTGCGGTCACCCAGATAGAAGTTGTCCCCCATGCCGATCTCATCGCCGTAGTAAATCACCGGTGTCCCCGGTAGCGAAAACAGAAGCGCATTCATCAGTTCGATTTTCTTCCGGTCGTTATTTAGGAGCGGGGCTAGACGACGACGGATGCCAAGATTGAGCCGCGCCTGGGTATCATGGGCATACACGCGGTACATGTAGTCTCGCTCTTCGTCAGTAACCATCTCCAAGGTGAGTTCATCGTGGTTGCGGAGAAAAAGAACCCATTGGCTGGTCTCCGGGATAGGTGGTGCATGTTGGATGATATCAATAATGGGGAAACGGTCTTCCATGCGAATCGCCATAAACATGCGGGGCATCAGGGGAAAGTGATAAGCCATATGGCACTCGTCACCGTCACCAAAGTAGGCAACAGCGTCCTCAGACCACTGATTTGCCTCGGCCAGCAACATGCGGTTCTTGAATCGCTCATCCACCTGGCGCCGCAGTTCCTTGAGGAAGACGTGCGTCTCGGGCAGGTTCTCACAGTTAGTAGCGTCCCGCTCATATAAATAAGGCACAGCATCTAGGCGAAGTCCGGATACACCCAGACCGAGCCAGAAACTTACTGCTCGTAGTATAGCCTGCCGAACGAGAGGACTGTCGAAATTGAGGTCAGGCTGGTGCGAGTAGAAGCGGTGCCAGTAATAAGCTCTGGCTAATGGGTCCCAGGCCCAGTTAGATGACTCGAAATCCCTAAAGATGATCCGGGCTTCTTTGTATTTATCCCGTGTATCACTCCAGACGTAAAAATCACGCCACCGGCTTTCAGGCGTCGCCCGCCGCGCCCGCTGGAACCACTGGTGCTGGTCTGACGTGTGGTTAAGGATTAACTCGTTAATTACGCGCAGTCCCCGATAGTTAGCCTCCCTGAGGAAGACCCTGAAGTCATGCATCGTTCCATAGGCTGGGTGAATACCGGTGTAGTCCGAGACATCATAGCCGTCGTCCTTGAACGGAGACGGGTAGAATGGAAGGAGCCAGATGGCGGTGACCCCCAGGTCCTGAAGGTAGTCCAGCTTCTCGGTGAGCCCCGGGAAGTCACCAATGCCATCACCATCGCTATCATAGAAGGCGCGGACATGAAGCTCATAGATGACTGCGTCCTTGTACCAGAGGGGGTCATCCTCTCGCCAGAAGTATCTCTTATCACTGGTTGCCATGGTAATAGCCTCTTCTATATATAATACTATACCGCCTGCTCCGTAATAATCTGTCGGTGCACCCGGAAGATATGGGCTGGTATTTTTTGGGGATTAAGTTCTACGTAGTTCCGTGATCCCTGCCACTGGTAGCTAGCATCATCGAGGAGGTCATGAACCCGGTACGGCTTATCAGGGTCGAGCCCCAGTTCCTCAAGAGAGAGGCCTACCCGGCCCGACTGTTTATATCGGTAGTCCAGGTTCACCACGACTAATATTACGTTGGAAAGGTCTTCGGCACACTTGCTATAGCAAATAAGCTGGTCATTATCTACTGAATGGAAACGAAGACTCAAGTCACCCTGAAGGGCCAGGTTTTCCCGGCGGATACGATTCACCCGGGTGATGAAGTCCTTAAGGCTGTTGGGGTTTTCAATATCCCAGTGCTTAATCTCGTATTTTTCCGAATCCAGATATTCTTCGCTTACCGTGTCTTTACGGCGGTTTTCACAGAGCTCAAAGGCTGGGCAATATATCCCGTAATTAGCCCCCAAGGTAGCCGCCAGCACCAGCCGTGCCATAAATGCCGGTCGCCCACCGTCTCTAAGATAGTCGTTCAAAATATCTGGCGTGTTAGGCCACAGGTTGGGACGGAAAAAGTCCCTCACATCAGTTTGAGTCAGCTCGGTAAAGTACTGGGTGAGTTCCCACTTGACATTGCGCCAGGTGAAATAGGTGTAGGACTGGCTGAAGCCCAGCTTGGCCAGCCGGTACATGACTTTGGGTCTGGTAAAGGCCTCGGAAAGGAATATCACGTCAGGGTAATCCTGTTTAATACCACCGATCAGCCATTCCCAGAAAACGAAGGGCTTGGTGTGGGGATTGTCCACTCGGAAGATGCGGACTCCCTGCTCGATCCAGAAAAGGACAACGCTCTTAAGTTCCTCCCAGAGATTTCGCCAGTTATCAGTCTCAAATTCCAGGGGATAGATGTCTTGGTATTTCTTGGGCGGGTTTTCGGCATATTGCACCGTCCTATCGGGACGCCACCGGAACCATTCCGGGTGTTCTTTCACATATGGGTGGTCTGGAGAGCACTGGAAAGCTAGATCCAGGGCGATCTCAATGCCATAATCTCGAGCCTTGGTCATTAACCTGCGGAAGTCCTCCAGAGTGCCCAGCTGGGGATGGACTGCCTTGTGTCCCCCTTCTTCTGAACCGATAGCCCAGGGAGTCCCAGGGTCACCGGACTTAGCTTTAGAGACATTGTTTTTCCCCTTTCGACTGGTGTAGCCGATGGGGTGGATTGGGGGGAAATAGAGCACATCGAAGCCCATTTCCGAGATATAGGGAAGGCATGTCTCGCAATCCTCAAAGGTGCCGTGTCGCCCGGGTTCAGACGTACAGGAACGCGGAAACATCTCATACCAAGTGCTGAACCGGGCCTTCTCCCGATCAACCACTACCACCAGCTCTTTGGAATAGGTCGTGGCAAACTGCCTATCCGCGTACTTGCTCATGAGCGATGCCACCTTCTTGCTCAGTGCCAGCCTAGTTTTGGTTGACCGTGGCTTGCGAGTCGAGCGAAATGATTCCACCCACTCCTGCATGGTTTGAGCGTCACTCTTGGTAGCCTGCTGGCTCGCTTCCTCAATGAGCTGTGCCCCCTCCAGAAGGTCAACAGAAACATCCTGTTTTGCCTCAGCTTTTTTCGCCAACTTTTGCTGCCACGATTTGAATCGGTCAACCCAGGCAATGAAGGTGTAGTGATAGCGCCCCAGTTCGGTAACCATAAAACACCCGCGCCAGCGGTCGTTACCCAAAAACTCCATGGGAACCTCAATCCAGTTGGAGTCGCTTTCCTTACGATACAACAGGACAGCCGAGAGAACATCATGACCATCAGCGAAAATATCAGCCTCGACCACTACCCTGTCGCCAACGATTCTTTTGATAGGGAACCGACCATTGTCAATCTCAGGTTCTACCCCGTCAATGACTATTCGTGTCATGCCTTCCCCGGACTCTACCATTCTATTGCACCTTCATTGTCATGCTACCTAGCTACACCTCGCATAGGTATAACGCTCATGCACATTTATATTATACCCCAATTGTCCTCGGTTAGTAACTTGCCAGCCTAATGGTGAAGTTATACCTTCTGTCTTGCAAGAAACTTTTGCTTGTTTTGTTACCCCATTGCACAAAAAGATTTCCTAATAGTTGTCAAGGGTCATGTTGACCTCCTGGTTACTCTCAGTTAGACTTATTTTCGGGAGGCGGGTACGACTTGTACAGGTTGAGGAGCTTTGGCTGCCTCGTTTGTCCTGTAAGTC
>Ga0209979_1001184_pt1 | contig 29804 bp, 30 predicted proteins | sample AnhtaG_FD_183114 | JGI IMG/M metagenome (GOLD analysis project Ga0209979, IMG submission 183114) | Deep subsurface microbial communities from Anholt, Denmark to uncover new lineages of life (NeLLi) - Anholt_01485 metaG (SPAdes) (version 2) | ecosystem: Environmental > Aquatic > Marine > Oceanic... | reverse complement strand
CAATATCTGCGATCTCCTTTATCGGCTCTATAGTTCCCACTTCGTTGTTAGCATGCATAATAGATATCAAAATTGTTTTATCTGTTATTGCTTTACAAAGTTCGTCTAGATTCACAACACCATGTTTATCCACACCAATGTAAGTCACTTCAAAATCCTGTTTCTCAAGCCATTTGCAGGCGTTCAATACTGCATGATGTTCTATGGAAGAGGTTATTATATGGTTGCCTTTTTCCCTGTTGGCAAAGGCAGTCCCTTTTATGGCAAAATTATCCGACTCTGTGCCACATCCTGTAAAGACAATTTCATATGGTTTAGCATTCAATAATTTTGCCACTTTATCTCTTGCTTCTTCCTTTGCCATATCTGATTCATTTGCCAATTTGTATATACTGGAAGGATTACCATATTTTTTACAGAAATAGGGAAGCATTGCCTCAACCACTCTCTCGTCAGTTGGTGTGGTTGCGTTATTATCAAGATATATTAAATTCTCCATTTCTTCCTCCAATAGAATGATCGAAAATATGTATCCTATTTCATCTGTGTTACACCCTCAAAAAAGACAGGCCAGAAGGGATCCTGGTCAGGAATTTCTAAGGGCACTGTACTCCCATCACACCGCATCATCCTCCTTGTTTTCGGATCATCTAACACTCTTCCGATTATAGATGCATTTATATTTGCATTTTTTAATCTATGTAAAATCTTTTCCGAGGAAGCAGGTCTCGCTGTGATAAGCAGTGATCCTTCTGCAATTGCTGCTACAGGATCAATGTTGAATGCTTCACACACTATCCGAATTTCCTCAGGATATATAAATAAATTTTCATCTATTTCCATACCCACGTTACTAGCATTTGATATCTCAAAAAGTCCTCCAATTACCCCTCCTTCTGTTGCATCATGCATCGCGTTCACTCCACCTGCCTCCATAGCAATTAAGGAGTCCTTTACCACTGTCATCTGTTTGCAGAGGGCCTTTGCTTTTTGTACAATAGATGAAGGATATTTTTCAAGAAGATCTTCCTCGCGCAAAACAGAAAGTATACCAGCCGTCTCTATGGCTGGCCCTTTAGTCAGGATAACTTCATCACCTGGTTTTGCTCCTGCTGGAGTGATGAAACCATCTTTATCCGCAACCGCAAAAACCGTTATTCCCCCTATCGTTGGTGCAGCAAACCCGGGGTAGTATCCTGTATGGCCTCCAACTATAGCTATTTCGAGTTCTTCAGCAGTTTTATGGATCGAATCAACTATGATCCTGAATTCCTTGTCACCGGTCTCAGGAGGCATCAAAAGTGTATATGTCATATACCTCGGCTTAACCCCCATGACTGCCACATCGCTCGCCCCTATATGCACAGTGTACCAACCGAACATTTCAAGCGGTTGTCTCGGGATAGAAAATATCGGGTCTTCTGCGACGATAAGCACTTTCTGATGACCGATATCAATGACTCCAGCATCGACTCCAGTTAAAGGAGGAACAAGGACAGATTTATCTTTTTTACCTAGTCGCTTAAGAAGGAACTCTGTAAATGTATCAAAGTCTATTTTCCCTATCATTTTCCCTCCTTCTTAACCTTAATTAGAGTTAGTACTTTATGTAATATACCTATCCAGTTTATTTAAAAATCAGGTAAGTTATCTGCAATTGACCGTTTGGATTCCTTTGATCTATCATAGACAAGAATTATTTTTACCTGTGTTCATTCTTTTCTTTTCGCTATTTTTTGTCTACAAATATAATATTTTTTATAGGAATAATATGATAATCTTTTTGGGATTAAATGTCAATTCTCTCTCTATTCAGCTTGAACCAAATATCATAAAAAAACACGAACGCTTAAGATGTAAAAATAAAGTATTTATAGATAACAGATTGACCACAATATTTTACTTTGATATAAATGACAGATAGTATCAGAAGCTGAAAAAATTGGATAAAAAAGTAAGGAAATTCCTATGCATTATAAATTCTGACAGGGAGTGTTCATATGCCAAGGACTCTTATAACTTATTTTAGCAAGACAGGAAATACAAAAAAAATTGCGGATGCTATCTATGTAACAGTGGCAGGCGAGAGAGAAATAAAGCCAGTTAATGAAGTTCAAGAACATGAAATCGAGGAATACAGCCTTATTTTCATCGGATTCCCGGTTTATTCTCATAGTATTCCTTTCCCTCTTGAAAGAATTTTAAAAAATATCCCCCCGAAAAAAAAGATCGCTTTATTTTTGACTCATGGATCGCTTACTGGCAGCCGGCTCTCTCGAGAGGCTCTTGAATATGCAATTGTGCTGGCTTCAAAAGCGAATGTATTGGGCAGTTACTCATGCCGGGGAAAAATCTCTCCGGAGGAACTTGAGGTTCTGGAGAAATCTCCAGAGCATAAAGCCTGGGCAGAAATAGCAGTTTCTGCAAGTACACATCCTGATGAAAGCGACCTGGAAGACGCAAGGTCTTTCGCAAGATGGATTATGGCATTAGCCGCACAGGATTAAAATTTCATAAGAGAGAGAAGTCGAAATCATCTTCTAATATTGAGTCTTTCCACTTCTCAATATTTTTTCTCTGCGAGATTGCGCGGTTTATATGGTCTATACCCTTTTTAGTACCCATCCAGATTGCTCCGATAATCGTCCCCTCTTGAACAACAATCTTTTTATAAATCCCCTCTTGTCTGATTTCCTTTCTGAATTCCTCGCATTTTCCTTCTTCTGGATTAACCAAACCGATTGAAGTGACAGAGAGCCCAACAACTTTCAAAGTATTCGATGGAATAGTACCCTCATACTTTTTTTTCTGACCGAATATATTATAAGCAGCTGTTCGGGCTTGGTCGAAACAAGCCGGGATGATTCCATACATCCTGCCTTTGTGTTGAAGAATGTCTCCTGCACCGTATATCAAAGACTCGCTTGTCTGGAGGTAATCGTTGACGACCAGTCCACGCTCAGTCTCCAATCCAGCTTCTTTAGCTATATTGATATTTGGCCTTACTCCTGCTGCAATAACAGTCATATCTGCCTCTAATTCTTCGCCCCCTTTGAATCGCAAACCTTTCACTTCATTTTTGCCAAAAACCTCTTCTGTGGCCATTCCGAGATGGACTTTTATTCCCATCTTCTCTATTTGGTCTTTTAGGATGGATGCACCCTGGAAATCCAACTGTCGACCGAGCAGATAGTCAAAGAACTCAACAACCTCAACTTCAGCTCCTCTTGATTTAAGTGCCAGGGCTATTTCAAGACCTAAAACTCCCCCACCAATGACGATAACTTTTCTATGACTTTCAAGATACTCCAGAATCTTAAAGGCATCATCGATCGTCCTGAGAGAAAATACTCCCCGCTTATCCACTCCTTTAAACGGAGGAATGAATGAATGAGAGCCGCTTGCAAACAGAAGCTTATCATACTTTTCCCTCTGACCATTGTGCAGTTCAATCTCTTGTAGGTCAGGAAGTATTTTTTTTATGGTTTTATTGAGCTGAATATTTATGTTTTTCTCTCTGTACCAGTCTTCAGAAAAAGCGAATATCCGTTCATAAGGAATTTTTCCCGCTAAAAATTCGATCAGATTCGGGCGAGGGTAGTAATGATATTTTTCCTTGGCAAAGACATCGATTTGGATTTTTTTGTCAAGCTCACACAGAGTTTTAGAGAAAATGATTCCCGATATACCGTTCCCTATGATTACAACTCGCATCTTCTAAGATAATCTTTTGCTAACTTTATGAAATCTTTTGAAAAAATTCTTTCCCCACTCCACATTGTGGACAAACCCAGCCATCAGGTAAATCTTCAAAGGAAGTACCAGGTTCTATCCCGTTTTCAGGATCACCTTTCTCTGGATCATAGATGTAGCCACAAGAGGTGCATTCCCATTTTTCCATCACGATTCTCCCTTAAATATAATTTATAAAAGACCTTTTAGGAGACAAAACCGATTAATCCTCTTCAAGAATATATTTGTCGTATTCTATTTCCAATTACAATTTTGGAGACTTTTACTTCCTGAGCGCATGTTTCGTCAACATGTGTCTTTCCTTCCCCCAGCCGTTAGGTTCTATTTCTCTGTTTTTAACAGTACTTATCAATTAATTTTAAATTGCAATCAAGAAGAAAATATAATTATAATGAAATAATCTCTTGTGTCAATGAATACGGTAGAAAAACTTAAGGAATTAGAAAAGAAATGACATCTTGCCTTAATTGCATTATTGATGAGGAGGAACAATGATCGATGACTCTTTAGCCCGAAAGGCTCAGAAACAATTATATAAAGCAGCTCGAGAATTTAAACTTGATACGAATCTTTTGAAAATTCTGGAAAAGCCGATGCGGACTCTAAAAGTCTCTATTCCAATAAAATTAGATAACGGAAAAACAAAAGTTTTTACAGGCTTCCGCTGCCAGTATAATAATGCAAAAGGACCAACAAAAGGAGGAGTTCGTTACCATCCTGATGTCTCAGAGGACGAAGTAGTAGCTCTGGCAGCCTGGATGACCTGGAAATGCTCTCTTTTAGATCTGCCCTACGGGGGTGCCAAAGGAGGGATCATCTGTGATCCCACAAAGCTATCTGAGACCGAGTTAGAAAGATTGACTAGAAGATATACCACAGAGATCATGCCTATTTTAGGTCCTCACATAGATATTCCTGCTCCAGATGTATACACTACATCAAAAACCATGGCTTGGATTATGGATACCTTCTCCATGTTTAAAGGTTACACAGAACCAAGTATTGTCACAGGAAAGCCTGAAATTCTAGGCGGCTCCAAAGGTCGCAAGGAAGCTACAGGAAGAGGCTTAGCTATAATTACCAGGGAATTTTTCAAAGCCCGAAAGAAAAGCCTTAAAGGAGCGAAAATAGCTGTTCAGGGATTCGGGAATGTAGGAGGCCATGCTGCTCTTTTCCTCTCCCAAATGGAAGCTACAGTAGTGGCGGCATCTGATGCTTCAGGATGCCTTGTCAATCCAGATGGTTTGGATATCCCTGGGCTTATTGAATGTGTAGAGAAGTATGCTTGTATCATAAAACACCCTGGAAAACAGATAGACAGGGATGAACTTATTTTTCAAGATGTAGATGTTCTTATTCCCGCTGCTCTGGAAGACCAAATTCACAAGAATAATGCCTATAAAATTAAGGCAAAAGTCATTGTCGAAGGTGCCAACGGCCCCATAACTCCAGAGGGAGATGAAATACTGGAAAAGCGAGGTGTTGATGTTGTTCCTGATATTCTGGCCAATGCTGGTGGTGTAGTGGTTAGCCACCTGGAATGGGTTCAGGCCCTGAGTGGTCTTTATTGGGAAGAAGAACAAGTAAATGCCGAACTTGAGCGGAAGATGGTAAAGGCTTTCAAGCAAGTCTGGGATAGGGCAACAAAAAGAAAAGTTACCCTTCGGTGCGCGGCTTATTTGGTAGCCATCGAAAGGATTGCCGAAGTATATCGTTACCGTGGATTATTCCCTTAATATATAACTCAGTAAATTCGTCCCTGTTGTTGAATGGTTTTAAATTTAAGTAGACAAAAGAGATAATTTCTACAGATTTGATAAGTAAACTAAAAAATATTCCTTGACATAATACTTCCTCAGCAGTAAAAATATTTTACCCCTTGAAATATTCAAATGAAAGGATAAAGGATGAATAAAGAGGAAGAAAAGATTGCCTGTCATGTTTGCAAGAAGATGATCCCGAAAGCTGCTGCTGTCCATTCAGAAGGGAAGGAGTATGTCCTCGATTTCTTCGGCCTCAAATTTTTCTTGTCTGACACTTAAGTCAAGATTGATAATAAGCCCCGCATGTTTTTGGCCTTCTTCGGATTTTTGAAGTTCCAGATGGCGCTTGCGAGATTCCCGGACATCCTCAAGAGCACGCTTGAGTGCGTTGCCGATTGCAGTACTTATATCGATTTTTCCAGGTTTTAACCGTGGTTTAATTCCGTTTTCGGCAACTTCTTCAGCAATGTGAGCAAGCTGTTTCATCTTGGTCATTGAAAAGTCCATTATCTGCCAGCCCTGGTTCCCTTCACCTTGAAAGATCCAGGCATTACGAATGTGCTGGAGTATTTCGGTATACTTTTTCTCCAAAATTTCCTGAAGAGTTTCCAGGAATTTTTCTGGCAATTTGTTTGTTTCTCCCGGAAGGGTAGCTGCTTGTTCTGGGGATAACTTATCCAATATTCTTTGAAACTTGCTGGCATGAGTTGCAGATTCCCAGGCTTCCCTCTGTAGCACTCTTTTTATATGCGAGTCATCAACTTTGTCGGCTTCTTGATTGTAATGAGGGATCAGTTTATTTTCATAATCAACATAGGACTTAAAAATACTTTCCCGATTAGTGGGATCAAAAGGATATGGTGCTGGTGTCATGTCAGGCTCTCCTTCCAGGCGGCCTATTATCATTCCCAGCCAGTGCATGTGCCACATCTCTTCCCTGGAGCGCGATAGCAAACTGGCTCCAATTGGAGAACCTTCTCCTTCCAGGTAACCGTGGACAAGGTAGCGGATAATAGCTGCGTGCTCGTCGCGCATGTCCTTGTTCAGCATTTCTATAAGTTCGCTCTTGTTCATTTTTTCCTCCTAAATAGATTTATAATAAAATACAATAGCTCAATAATAGGCCTTGTGAGTTTAACCCGTCAAATTTTTTTATGCTTACCATTAAAAAATCTTAAGGCAATATTATCCATAATATCAAAACATTATAATTTCATATCCTTCTTCTATATATCTGGATATACTTGGATGTTCTGACATTTATCCACATAGCTGTTTCCTTGATCTTTCGTAGCATATTTTTGCTGGGAGCCTGACCTAAAAGCGGAACTAGCACTTCCCGACCCTCCAACACAGTCTGCGGCAATTGCAGTCCCAATCCCTTAGCAATGCCCTCTCCATATGAATGATCGGCTTTATAGAATTACTTCATCATCCTTTCTTTGATAAATTGTAGCATTGTCTTAAGGCCACCCACAGTATTTTCGATAAGCCCTTGTCTGAGCATCCTTGGGCAGTAATCGGAAAAGGTCACCTATAATTGTGACGCAAGGAAGCCTTGCTGCCCCGATTGAAAGGATTTATTTCGGCTTGGCTTAGGATCCTTCAACTGTGGCTTTGGTCCGCTCTTCCTGTGACATCCCAGCCAGGCGCTCAACCTCCTTAACGTCCAATCCTAATCCCTCGGCCACGCGACGTCCGTAGTCAGAGTCAGCCTTATAGAATAGGGCCGTCTGGCGCAACTGGATGTGCTTCTTCGCGCCTCCAAGATGATCCACAATATTGTCGATCAGGTGATTCCTGTGCTCATCGGTCATCACCTTACGATATAGATCCCCGGCCTGTTGGAAGTCATCGTTTGGATGAGTAAATGGATGATGATCTGCAAGACCAGAGACCTCAAAGCGAAGCTCTCCCGCCTTCGGATCTGGCTCTGGGCCGCCGAAGCTGTTGGGCCAATAATTGGGTCCACCGCCACCGTTAGCATCAAAACGCATGAATCCATCACGTTGGTAACTTTTCTCAGGAGCATTCTTAGGTGCGTTCACTGGCAGCAAATGATAGTTCGGCCCTAAACGATGGATGTGGGTATCGTGATAGGAGAAAAGCCGGGCTTGAAGCATCTTGTCCGGTGAAGCTGCTATACCAGGCACCAGATTTCCAGGACAAAAGGCGGCCTGTTCCACTTCTGCAAAATAATTATCAGGGTTGCGGTTCAATACTAATATGCCCATTTTGATGGGAGGAAAATCGCCGTGGGGCCAGACCTTTGTAATGTCAAAGATATCCCAGCGATAGTCTTTTGCCTGTTCCGGTGTCATGATCTGCATCTCAAGCGTCCAGGATGGGAAATCGCCCCGCTCAAGGGCCTCATACAGGTCTCGAGTGGCGTGATCGGGATCCTTGCCCGATATGCGTGTTGCCTCCTCTCGGGTAAGGTTCTTTATGCCTTGATCAGTCTTGAAATGGTACTGCACCCAGAAATAATCACCCTTATCGTTATACCACTTAAAGGTGTGGCTGCTGTAGCCGTTCATGTTACGGAAAGTAGCCGGAGTGCCTCGGTCTGAGAACAGAATGGTGACCTGGTGAATTGATTCTGGTGTTAAAGAGAGAAAGTCCCAGAACATGTCGGGGTCCTTACAGTTGTTGGTTGGATGCCGCTTTTGGGTATGGATGAAATCGGGGAACTTCAGAGGGTCACGGATGAAGAAAACCGGGGTGTTGTTGCCAACGAAGTCGTAATTGCCCTCTTCGGTATAGAACTTCACCGCGAATCCACGAGGATCGCGAGCAGCATCAGCAGATCCCTTCTCGCCCCCCACGGTAGAAAAACGTGCAAAGACCTCGGTCCTCTTGCCGACTTCAGAAAGGAACTTGGCTTTGGTGTATTTGGTTACGTCAGCAGTGACTTCAAAATAACCACCTGCGCCTGCTCCTTTAGCATGGACAACACGTTCGGGGATACGCTCGCGGTCAAAGTGGCCTAACTTCTCCAACAGATGAACATCTTGCATCAAGACTGGCCCGCGCTCGCCGGCGGTCAGACTATTCTGATCGTCTGCCACAGGAATTCCAAAGGCAGTAGTTAAGGTCTTTTTGTCTTTTGCCATGTGAAACCTCCTTATTTATGATTTTTTTATTGCCATTTTCAATCTAAACATAGGAATATTTTTCCCAAACGAAATTACTTTGTGAAACGATTAAAATAAACAAATTTTTCCAGATGCATCCTTTCCGGCCTTGTCTTTTCCGCTTCAACCTGTTTCTCAGACAGTACTGGATTTATCTTTTTAGAATGTTTGCCGACAATAATGAGTGTAATAATCTGGTATTCTTCAGGTATACTAAGTATTTCCCTTGTCTATTACCATTTCCCATCCATCTGGAATTCTGCGCTGTCCAGCCAGAAACCGGACTTGGTCACAGAATCATGTTGAGCTTGTAAAAGATCATAATGAAATTTTTCTTCTTCGCTGATTTCCATGAATATTTTTTTTGCAACAGGGTCATCTGTTTCTGCTGCTGCTTTTTGAAAAAAGTTGATAGCATCCATTTCAAGCTGCATACCTATGCTTAAAGCCTCGGTCTCGCCTTTTCCTTCTTCTCTTTTCATCCGTTCCTTCAATTTTTCAACCAGAGGAGCTTCTCCTTCTAATTCAAAACTTTTAATATATTTCCTCCAATCTTCCCCTCCAAGAATCTGACTGAACAGATTGCCAAAGGTTTTCAGATGTTTTACTTCTTCTTCAGCAAGAAATAGGAACATTTTCTTGCCACTTTCATGTTGTGTTACATCGGCCGCATGATTAAAAAACTTGCGGCCGTTAATCTCCAACAGTATGGTACCTTTGATTGCGTCTTTAATTTTTTGGCTGATTTCTGTCATTAATCCTCTCCTTATTAAAATAATAAGATGTTATTCCCCTGGTTGTTCCGAAGATGATCAATTATCTACGTGGCCGTGCTTGATTCTGATTAAAGAATAACCACGGCATCCATGAACAGCTCGTATTCATCATCCTCATTGAGATCGTGAATCTTTACTTTTTCAACGGTATTTAAACCCATAATCTCTAGTAGCCGAGATTCATACAAAATTTTGACTTCAGACTGCTTAAGCTTTGTCTTTAATTCTTCATCGGCAGAAAGGACTTTGGAAGGAGTTAAAAAGACAACCCTGGGGGATTGTTGGGATATTGATAGTGCCAGTTCTAGCGATTTTACTCCTCTATCTACGACAAGTGTCCTTTTTTCCGCAAAGAGCGAGAGATTTTTTGCCTCATGATAGACACCATTGTTTAAAAATTCTTTTTCTCCAAGTATAACTTTTTGGTCTCCTTTGGCATCTTTTTCAGCTTCTGTTTTGAATTTCTGCTTGTTCTGGTAATTTTTAATCGCATCCCTCAGAGCATCAGCAGCAAGATTTGAACAATGCATTTTTATGGGAGGTAATCCATCCAATTCATCGGCAACATCCTTGCGTGTGATTTTCAGGGCTTCTTCGAGGGTTTTCCCTTTAGCTAATTCAGTGATCATGGAAGCCGTAGCCACAGCTGAACCGCATCCGAAAGTCTTGAATTTTATATCATCAATTCTGTTGTCCTTCACTTTAATCGTGAATTCCATAAGATCACCGCACACTGGATTTCCGACCTTTCCCTTGGCGATATGCTTTCCTTTCAGTGTGCCTACATTTCTAGGATTCCTGAAATGTTCCATAACCTTCTCTGAATATGTTGTTGGTTTCATCCGTTCCTCCTCTTAATAGAGCGGAGATAACTTTCTCAATCGGTCGACAACCTCGGGCAAGGCTTTAAGAGCTGCATCAACATCTTTTTCAGTTGTAAATCTGCCCAGAGTGAATTCTAAGGAACCGTGTGCCTCTTCATGGAGCAGCCCTAAGGAAATCAAAGTGTGGGAAGGTTCAAGGGTCTTTGAAGAACAGGCAGATCCTGTGGCAATGGAAATCCCTTTGTCCTTTAAAGATAAAAGTATTGATTCCCCTTCTATTCCATCAAAACGGAAATGGGCATTATTGGGGAGCCTTTCTTCAGGATGTCCGTTGAGGTAAGACCTGGGAATTTTTTCCAGTACGTTCTTTATCAATTTGTCCCGATAAGTCTTAAACTTTTTAACCTCTTCTTCCCTTTCCTGGCGCATAATCTCGGCAGCTTTTGCCATTCCCACAATAGCGGGGATATTCTCAGTTCCGGAGCGCAGGCCACGTTCCTGCCCTCCACCGATTATCTGGGGATTTATCTTGATTCCTTTTCTGACGTATAACACCCCTAATCCTTTAGGCCCATATATGTCGTTGGAGGAAAGGGTCATTAGATCGATTGAATCATTTTTGACATCAAGCGGTAAAAGCCCTTCTGCTGCCACAGCGTCAGTGTGGAAAGCAATGTTTTTCTCTCTGCATAATCTGCCGATTTCAGCAATTGGCTGAATTGTTCCCACCTCGTTATTCGCATATCCCACGGAGACCAAAATGGTTTGATCTGTTATACGGTCTGCGATCTTTTTCAGACTCACACGACCATATTGATCAACAGGAACTTTTGAAACTGTAAACTCCATCCTCTGTAGGAGCTTTGTTATATTATGGATAGAGATGTGTTCGATTTCTGAGATAATAATATGTTTACCTTTTGCTTTGTTACGCAGGGCAAACCCGATAAGGGCAAGGTTATTGGATTCTGTAGCTCCTGAGGTGAATAAGATTTCATCTTTTTCAGAGTTTATAAAACCTGCGATTGTCTGACGGCATTTCTCTAAAATCTCTGTTGCCTCATCGCCTATTTCATGTAAAGCAGAGGGGTTTCCGAATTTATCATGAAAATAAGGAAGCATGGCCTCGACAACCCTGAGGTCAACCGGCTTGGAAGATTGGTAATCAAGATATATAGTCATTCTAAAAATATCTCCTTTTAAAACCACATGGTTGCACCAGCTTCTAGAGCAAGATCGTTCAATGTTCCGGCGCCGACAATTTTAACCCCAGGGATTAACTCAACTTTTTCTAAGCCCAGCATCTGTTTGGAAGCTTCACAGACATAAATTTCAATTCCCATCTCCAGTGTCTTTTTGATTATTTCAGCTAAGGATGGGAACGCACCCAATTTAATATTATCAGATACTCCAGGCTTCAAGATCTTTAAACCCTGTCCTAGATAGTACACTTTGGCATCGATATCCATGGCTTTTGCTGTTTGTGCCAATACTAAAGGCGAGTACTGTCTTTCCGGAGTATCGCTGGTTTGAACATATAAAATAGAATTTTTTGTCATCGGCTTCTCCTATTCCTTTTTTTGAATGAGAAATCTTTGATAGCCTTCTTTTTTTTCAAATTTGATGATCTGATGCCCGGTCCTTTTAGCAAACCGCTTGATATCTTCTTCAGCAGCCGGGTCGTCTGCCAGTACTTCAAGTATTTCACCTGCTTCGATACTGTCAATATTATCCCTTGTTTGAAACAAGGGCTCAGGACAAAATAATCCTATACAGTCCAGAGTCTTTTTAGGCTTAGTGTTTTGTTGCATTATTATTACCTTTCCATACACTTCCTATCAAATTAATAGACTATATAATTTAATCTACAATAGCCTTTTTGTCAATGAAAAGAATTTTTTCCCATAAACATCTTCATGATAAAGTTTTCAGGAAAAAACTTCGATGAGAAAAAAAGGTGCATTAACTGGAAATAATTGGAGTTGCATTCGGGTCCATAGGATTGATCCTTGCTGCAAGAGAAAACAGGAATGGATAGCTTTCTTTAAGGTGCCCTGTGTAAGCGATCCACACGCTAGTGATCTGTGAATAGGCCCGCTTCAAATCATTGACTATATGATTGTAATCCTCCTGGGGAAGTTCTTTTAATTTATCCTCTCTAAAGGCCAGTTCTTCGGTAAGATGAAAAATCGCCCACAGGAGGTCTGTAAAACGTTCATGCTCTAGCAAATTGGGATTTTCCAGCAATCGCATCATGAATGAGCGCTTATCCAGAAGAAAATCACGGAGATCGCATAATTTGTCTTTATCAATTTTTATTTCGTAAGAAAACTCCTGAGCCGAGATAATAGCGTCTTTAAAATCCTTCTTTCCCCATTGGGGAGTAATTTTCAGCTTTTTCTCCAGGTTTTCAGCATTATTGACAAAGGTCGAAAACTTTTTGAGTAAATCCAGCCCGACTTCACTGAAGAATGTTCCGATTACCATATTTAACTTTTTCATAATAGCCCGTTTCTCTCTACGGGAAAGAATGCGCTCGATAAATAAAACAACCAGGAGTACATCTATGAAAAGAAAACCAAAATCTCCGATCATGTAAAGAAAAATGTGATGAACATCATGGAAGATAAAATAATGTATTGTGTATGTCAGCGCGGAGGCAGCAATAAATATAAGACTCACATTAACCGTCCAGTTAAAAACTTTTTTAATTGGAAAAATTACCTTTAATTATTTTTTTAATTTCCTTATTTCCTCTTCTACTTCTTCAGCCCCTTCTCTGTAGAATTTTTCTTCATCTGGTGCAAGATGTTTTAAAAGTCTAAGGAACTCGCCGGCATGAACGCGCTCTTCATCCGCTATGTCTTTAAGCACCTCTATGGCCAGTTTGTTATCAGTTGATTCAGCAAGCTGCATGTATAGCTGGATTGCTTCGTATTCTGCAGCAATCATAAACCGTATTGCACGAATTAATTCCTCGTGTGTAAGTTTACGCTCCTTTGCAAGGCCAGAAAACGGTGTTCCAAAATCAGGCATGATTAACCTCCTTTTTTTAATATGTCTTAGTCTAATTTTACATTTTGTGCCGCATAAAAGACAACTAGGGAACGTCCCCTTTTGCTATCTAACAGCTTATATTTTTGGCATTATTTCATCTTCTAATAATTTTCACCCAACAGCTCAAAATGGGCTCTCGGATGGGCGCATGCTGGACATTCTTTGGGAGCTTCTTCGCCTTCATGAATATATCCACAGTTTCCGCATTTCCATTTCACTACATTGTCCTTCTTAAAAACTTGGCCTTTTTCTATGTTTTCTAAAAGGCCTAGATATCTTCTTTCATGCTGTTTTTCAGCTACTGCTATTGATTTCATTACTTCAGCAACTTCGGAAAAGCCCTCTTCTTCTGCAATTCTTGCAAATTCGGGGTACATAGTTGTATGTTCATGATTTTCACCGGCAGCCGATGCTTTTAAATTTTCGGCTGTGCTTCCAATGACTCCAGCAGGGAAGGAGGCAGATATCTCTGCTTCTCCGCCTTCCAGGAATTTAAAAAGCTGTTTGGCATGTTCCTTTTCACTGTCGGCTGTTTCCTGGAAAATGTTGGAAATCTGAACATAACCTTCTTTTTTTGCCTTCGAGGCAAAGTACGTATAACGGTTTCTCGCCTGAGACTCGCCTGCGAAAGCTGTTAAGATATTCTTTTCAGTTTGTGTTCCTTTTAAACTTTTCATTTTTTTACTCCTTTATATTTAACTTTTCCATAGACCGTGGATACTGCAGTATTCTCGTGCTTCAATTTTTTCAGGTGCTATAACAAAATCCGCTTCTGGAGGATCTCCTGGGCTGAGAAACTTCCTGTAAACCCTGGCATCAGCTATTACTTCTATCCATTCGATATAGTGCTTCTCTTCCATTGGATGAGTAACCGCACCTACCTTAACCTTTATACCCTTGTCTGTTTTTTCTATTACAGGCAAATGTTTCTCTTTTCCTTGCTCTTCTGTCTTCTCTTCCTGCAGCTTCATTGGTTGACCACAGCAAGCAAGTTGCCCTACACCTTCATGTAGGACCTCAACGATATTTCCACAGATCTCACATTTGTAAATTTGTAATCGTTTTGTCATTTTAAATCTCCTTTTAAATAATTCTTAATTCTTTATGTTTTGCAAGAATTTCATCCGCCAGTTTTTCTAACGCTTTAAAATCTTCTTTTTTTGGGTAGCCCTTTATAATAATTGTCGAGAGAATTTCTACCTTAAGATTACCAGCAATTCCAAAAATTTGCTCCAGCATCTTTCCACCCCAGCCATAGGATCCAATAACCGATATAAACCTGGTTTTAGGCCTAAGGGCATTGGCAAGGTAGGTTGCATACACTGCGGCGGGATGAGGGCCAATCAACACGGTCGGAGAAGCAATGATAATAGTAGCGGCGTCCACAAGTGCTTTTGCCAGTTCTCCAATATCTGTTTTGGTTAAATTAAAGGGTTTCACGGTTATCTCCCTTTTCATAAGGGCGTCTACTAAATGATTTACCATCTTTTCCGTGCTCCCGTGCATTGAAACGTATGGGATGATGACTTCGTTTTTAACCTGATCAGAGATCCAATCTCTGTAGGCATTGAGAATAAATTCAGGCTTGCTATAAATAGGGCCATGGCTTGGTGCAATCATTTCAATTTTGAATTGTTTGAGCTTTTCCATGTGTTTTTTTATGAGGTTCCTGAACGGCATCATGATTTCTGCATAATACCTTTTTGCTGCATCATAGATTTTTGCTTCATCAGTTGCATATATATCACTGGTGGCAAGGTGTGACCCAAAGAGATCGCACGGGAATAGTATTTTATCTTCTTTAAGGTAAGACAGCATTGTTTCTGGCCAATGGACCCAAGGTGCAATTATGAATTGGAGGGTCTTGTTTCCCAAAGATAGAGTATCTGCATCGTTTATTTCTATGAATTTATCTTCGGGGATTAACAGCAAATCTTTAAGCATTCCTTTGCATTTTTGATTGGTAACGACTCTGGCATTAGGGAAGAGGTCTAGAATTTTTGGGATTGTTCCAGAGTGGTCCTGTTCAGCATGGTTAGAGATGATATAATCAATATTATCAACTCTGAGTTTCTTGAGGTTGTCTATGAGTTCTTGCTCTTTGGTAGGGTCAACTGTATCTATGAGTGCTGTTTTTTCACTGCCTTGGATAAGATATGCGTTATAGCTTGTTCCGTCAGGAAGTGGAATGAGTTCATCAAATAACCTTCTGTCCCAGTCGATCGCCCCTATGGAATGAACGCCGGATTTTAATCTTCTGATTGCCATTTTATTTTTTCTCCTTCTTCTTAAGACAATCTTTGCATATGCCTTTAAAATAACCATGTAATTCTATTATTCTATGGCCTTGCACGTTTCCTTTTTTATAATAGTTACACTCAATATCCAGATCGATTATCTGCCCGCATCTTTCACACAAAAAATGATGATGTGGCGATATATTACTGTCAAACCTTGCTTCTAAACCTGTAATGAAAATAGGAGTTATGAGCCCCTTTTCATAAAAAACATTCAGAGTATTGTATACCGAAGTTCTTGATATTGTTGGAATTTCTTTTACCAGTGCCTTAAATATTACTTCTGCTGTAGGGTGTGTCTTGTTTGTCTCAAGGCGATTTAAAATTTTTAACCTGATATAGGTAGGTTTAATCTTTTTTTCTTCCAGTTTAATTTTGAATGAATTCAATTTTGGAATCATTATAATTAATAATATAGACATATTTTTAGCTTTTGTCAATAGTGAAATTTAAAAAATTCTGTCTCCTTCTAATAATTTTCTAATTTTTTTAATTTAAATGATAAAATACTTACTTTATAATTAGACAATGAAAAAATATGATTCTGTACTGGTCGTTTTCAGTGCTGAGCGTTGTAATTTTTGAGAAAAAATCAAAATCAAGTTTTGATGGATTAATGAGTAAACGAGCTATTTCTCTAAAAGATATCATGGAAAAATTGTATTCCAGGTACAATCATCGAAGCCTTATAAAGCCTGACCCGTTACAATTTATATATCAATATTCAAATCGGGCAGATATGGAGATTGTTGGTTTTTTGGGGGCATGTCTTGCATACGGCAGAGTACAGCAGATCCAGAAGAGCTTGAGCTGTCTGTTAGGATATATGGGAGACAGCCCTTTTCAATTTGTCCATAACTTTGATACGGATAAGAGAAAAAAATTGGGGAATTTTAAGCATCGGTTTACTCTTGGCAGCGATATATCAGATTTGCTGGGTTTGTTGCAGAATGTTCTCTGGGAATTTGGCAGTATCGAAAAATATTTTATTCAAGGCTACGATCCCAGCGACAAGAATATCATTCATGCATTGTCAAAATTTTGTGATTCACTCCTGGATATGTATGCTTCAAGGCAAAAATGGCATGCGAGCCGCGGTTTGAAGTATTTGCTAGCCAGTCCCTCCGGGGGAAGCGCATGTAAACGACTTAATCTCTTTTTGCGATGGATGGTACGCGATGATGATGTTGATACAGGACTGTGGAAATCGGTTGACAAAGCCAAGCTTATTGTCCCGATAGATGTGCATATGGGCAGATTGTGCAGGATATTAGGGTTTTTCGACCAAAAAACAATTTCACTGAAAGCTGCAGAGAAAATAACAGATTGTTTCGCTGAAATTGAGCCGGCAGATCCTGTTAAATATGATTTTGCGCTCTCAAGAATCGGAATCCTAAAAAACTGCACCGGCAAGGTCAGAGACATCTGCGAAGATTGCGAATTGTTTGACTATTGCCTGCGAAAAGAGCGGCTTGCAGACTAGTGTCCTGTCATCTATGTGATGTCGCAAAGATGACCGTCATTCCCGCGGAAGCGGGAATCCAGAAGCCTGAAGTAGCCAGAAATACTGGATTCCCACCTTCGTGGGAATGACGAGTGCCTGATACGATACTTCACGCATGACACGACACTAGCCCGCTAAGATAATTGGGGGATGTTCCCTTTAATCCTTTTACGCAATAGACCGAACAGACGGAATATACAGTTATGTGGAATGGATGTCCTGTAGGCAGAGGAGGGAAGGGGAGATTTTTCTTCTCATTTCGATGGCGTTTACAGCCGCACTAGATGAAGGGATCGTGGTATAGCATGGAATTCGATACGAGAAAGCCACTTTTCTGATCTTTTGGGCATCGCTTCTCTCATGAGTTCCGGATGGGGTATTCAAAATCATTCCTACTTTGCCTTCTTTTATATCCTCAAGGATGTTCCTTTTTTCTCTATAAACCTTTCCAATGGTTTCCGGACGAAAACCGTGTCTCCGAAGATACTGAGTTGTCCCTTCTGTAGCTACTAAGTTGAATCCCAATCGCTCAAGTTTTTCAACAATCGGAATAATTTTTGGTTTGTCTTCGTCAGGGACACTGACAAAGACCCTTCCTTCTTGGGGAAGATGGAAGCCTGCTCCTTCTTCAGCCTTGAGGAAGGCTAAAGGAAAATGCCTGTCAATTCCGATAGATTCTCCTGTGGAGCGCATCTCAGGTCCGAGAATAGGATCAACCTCCAGGAACTTATCGAAGGAAAAAACGGCTTCTTTCACAGCATACAGATTGGAAGGGTTTTGAGAAATGTTTATCTCTTTGAGCTTCTCCCCCATGATGAGTCGAGTGGCAACCTTTGCCAAAGGAACTCCTGTGGCCTTGGAGAGGAAGGGAACCGTCCGTGATGCCCTGGGATTGACTTCCAATATATAAATTTTTGTGCCTCTTACAGCTACCTGAGCATTCATCAATCCCACAATTGGTAGTTCCCTGGCAATAAGGCATACCTGGCGCTTTACTTCCTCGATCACCCTATCAGCAAGAAAGTAATGAGGAGTCACCATTGTGGCATCTCCTGAATGGATGCCTGCTTCCTGGATATGCTCAAGGATGCCCCCTAAGTATACATCCTGGCCGTCACATAGAATATCCACATCCAGTTCCACTGCATTCTCGATGAACTCATCGATGAGAATGGGATGTTCTGAGCTGTAGTCTTTGATGGATTTAACATATTTTTCTAGTTCCTCTTCATCGTGGATGATTTTCATAGCCCGGCCTCCAAGAACATAAGAGGGCCGAACGATTACTGGGTAACCGATTTTTTCTGCAATTTTTAAGGCTTGAGAAGAATTTCTGGCCATGCCGTTTCTTGGCCGCATCAAGTTTAATCTTTTCAAGAATTTTTCAAATTTTTCCCTGTCCTCTGTTTCATCTATCGTCTGGAAACTCGTTCCCAATATTCTTGCCTTGTTTTTCCACAAGCTTGTCGAGATATTCAAAGGAGTCTGACCTCCAAACTGCACAATGATTCCATCTGGTTTTTCGTTTCGGTAGATAGAGAGGACATCTTCCAGGGTAACAGGATCAAAGTAGAGGCGGTCAGAAATGTCATAGTCGGTAGAGACTGTTTCGGGGTTGGAGTTAATCATGATGGCTTTGTAGCCCATATCCTTCATGGCAAACACACCGTGAACGCAACAGTAATCAAACTCTATGCCTTGCCCGATCCTGTTGGGGCCAGAGCCAAGAATAATAGCTTTTTTTTGAGGGAGTTTTAAGGCTTCGTTTTCTTCTTCATAGGTGGAGTAGAAATATGGAGTCTCTGATTCAAACTCACCAGAGCAAGTATCGACTACTTTCCAAACAGGAAGCAACTTCACTTTCTCTCTCATTTTTCTTATATCATCTTCACCTAAGCCAACTTGCTGGCCAATTCTTTTATCAGAGAATCCCAATTCCTTGGCTCGTCGGAGAACAGTATGATTAAATGAATTTTTTCCTAAGGATTTTAATTCTTCCTCAAAATCAACGATTTCCTTTATATTATGAAGAAAGAAGGAATCGATTTGAGTGAGCGCGTTGATTTCCTCAACAGATATCCCTGCTCTTATGGCATCAGCAATATACCAGAGTCTTTCCGCATTTGGTCGGATTAGATATTCTTTCAGTGTTTTCATGTTTTTTTTCTTGTGTTTTTCTTCAAACCCCCAATGGTTTATCTCGAGAGAGCGAATGGCTTTTTGTATGGCTTCTTTAAATGTGCGGCCAATGGCCATTGTTTCGCCTACTGATTTCATCTGTGTAGTCAGGGAAGGTTCTTCTTCAGGAAATTTTTCGAAGGCAAAGCGAGGAATTTTAACAACAACATAGTCAATAGCAGGCTCGAAACAGGCGGGAGTTTTTTTGGTGATGTCGTTTAAGATTTCATCCAGGGTATAGCCTACAGCCAATTTTGCTGCCATCTTTGCGATAGGAAAGCCTGTGGCTTTTGAGGCCAGGGCTGAGGAGCGGGAAACACGAGGATTCATTTCGATGACCATCATTCGGCCGTCTAAAGGATTGATGGCAAATTGGATGTTGGAGCCTCCTGTCTCTACCCCGATCTCTTTAATTATCGCAATAGAAGCATCCCTCAATCTTTGGTATTCCTTGTCAGTTAGAGTCTGAGCCGGGGCAACTGTGATAGAATCTCCTGTGTGAACTCCCATAGGATCGAAGTTTTCGATAGTGCAGATGATCACGACATTATCTTTTTTATCCCTCATAACCTCTAGCTCAAATTCTTTCCAGCCTATGATCGATTTCTCGATGAGAACTTTTGAGACGGGACTGATCGCAAGGCCAAGAGGCACGAATTTATAAAAATCCTCCCAGTTCTTGATGATACTGCCGCCTGTCCCTCCTAAAGTAAATGAGGGGCGGATAACCACAGGAAATTTGATTTTCTTTATGATGTCTACTGCTTCCTTCATGCAAGATACGTATCCTGATTCCGGAACTTCAAGTCCAATCCTTTCCATGGATTGGCGGAAGAGCTTTCTATCTTCTGCCTTTCTAATAGATTGAATTGTTAATCCGAGCAAATGAATTTTGTATTTGCTTAAGATTCCTCTATCGTCAAGTTCGAGAGATAAATTCAAGGCTTTCTGGCCTCCCAGGGTGGCAAGCAGGGCATCCGGCTTTTCTGTTTCGATTATTCTTTCCAGATATTCAACTGTCAGAGGTTCAAGATAGGTACGATCTGCAAACTCAGGGTCGGTCATGATAGTAGCCGGGTTGGAATTGACCAGAATGACTTTATAATGTTCTTCCTTGAGAGCTTTAAGAGCTTGAGTTCCAGAATAATCGAACTCAGAGGCTTGTCCAATAATAATGGGGCCTGAGCCGATGATCATGATTGACTCGATATCTTCTCGTCTTGGCACTTTATTTTCCTTTGAAATCTTCTATCATTTGAATGAAGTCTTGAAAAAGATACCTTGAATCTCTTGGGCCCGGAGAACTTTCCGGATGATACTGAACGGAAAAGAGGAATTTTTCCCTTAAAGAGAATCCTTCCGCAGTCATATCGTTGAGGTTGAGATGGGTTAATTTCGCCAATCCCTTTAAGGAATCGATATCTACCACAAAGCCATGGTTCTGGGAGGTGATTTCGATTGAACCGGTTTCCAGATTTTTAACTGGGTGGTTTGCTCCCCGGTGACCAAACTTAAGCTTGAAGGTTTTTCCCCCCAAAGCAAGAGCTGAAAGTTGATGGCCGAGGCAGATTCCGAAGATAGGAATCTTGCCGATTAAATTTTTTATATTATTGATGGCATATGTTATGGGAGCGGGATCTCCAGGGCCGTTGGAAAGAAGCACTCCATCGGGTTTCATTTTCAAGATTTCCTTCCAGGATGTTTGGGCAGGAACAACGAGGACATCTACATTATTTGAAACTAGGTTTCTTAAAATGTTTCTTTTGATCCCAAAATCATAAGCAACGACAAAGTATTTGAATTTTTTGTTTGTAGAATAGCCTTTAGGCCACAGATATAGGCCTTCTCGCCATCTATAGGCTTTAGGGGTTGTGACTTCCTTAGCTAGGTCGAGGCCGACGATGGAAGGGATTTTTTTCACCTGTTTGAGAAGATCCGTGATGTCGTCATTTGTTGTGGAGATAAGAGATCTTTGTGCTCCGCCAATACGGATAATTTTGGTCAATTTTCTAGTATCTATTCCCTGGATGGCAACGATTTTATGTCTTTTTAGGTAATCGGCGAGATTCTCTTTTTTTCTCCAGTTGGATGGACATGATGCCAGCTCCTTGATAATAAAGCCTTCCACCCAGGGTTGTTGTGATTCCGCATCTTCAAAATTGCACCCGTAATTTCCTATCAAAGGGTAAGTCATTGTAACTATCTGGCCTTTATAAGATGGATCTGTCAGAATTTCCTGATATCCAGTCATTGATGTGTTGAAGACAATTTCTCCTTCGGCATATCCTTCATAGCCTACAGATTGGCCTGTGAAATATGTCCCGTTTTCTAAAACCAGAAAAGCCTTTTTTGAAGTCATCTTAGGTGTTAAAAATACCCCAGAAATTGGACAAAAACATTTCGCATATTTTACATATTCTCATTTTGGAATACTAGTTTTTTTTCAAATTGGGGAACGTCCCCATAGAACTGTCTCCAATTTTACCTTTTTATTTTGTCCTTAAACCTTTAACATTAAACTTTAAACCAATATTTTGATATCCTATAAGCAAGAAAAAGATGAAGCGACCAAGAGTTGTTGTAGCTATGAGCGGCGGAGTGGATTCTTCGGTGGCAGCCGCTCTTCTCAAGCAACAGGGTTTTGAGGTCATCGGAGTCACGATGAAGCTTTTTTCCTTGCCTCATAAATACCATAGGAATCAGAACTTAAAAAAATGCTGTGGACGAGATGCTGCCGAGGATGCTCAGCGAGTAGCAGGATTTCTAGATATTTCCCACCATGTAGAGAATCTTAGTCGGCTCTTTGAAAAGATGGTTATTGCTGATTTCTGCGAGGAATACTCTCGAGGGCGAACGCCCAATCCATGCATCCGCTGCAATCAGCACATAAAATTTAAAGCCCTGATGAGGAGGGCAGAAAAGCTTGGTGCTGCATATCTTGCCACAGGACATCATGCACGAGTCATGTATGATTCAAAATCAGGGCGATATCTACTCAGAAAGGGAAGAGACCAAGAAAAAGACCAGTCCTATTTTCTTTATACTTTGACTCAAAAACAGCTTTCCCGCACACTCATGCCAATCGGTGACTTCACGAAAGGAGAGATCAGAGAAAAGGCTGAGGAATTAGGTCTTCCTGTGGCTAAAAGGCCTGAGAGCCAGGAGATTTGCTTTGTCCCTGACAATGATTATGTTAGTTTTGTTAAAGAACGAATCCCTGAAGCTTTTCGTCCAGGATTCATCGTGGATATCGAAAACCGGATTTTAGGAAAACATAATGGAGTTCTTCATTTTACCATTGGTCAACGCCGGGGAATGAAAATTGCTGCACCACATCCGCTCTATGTCCTTGATATCCGAAGCAGTAAAAACACGATTGTGGTAGGTACAAATGATAAGCTTTATAAGAGGAGCCTTCTAGCCTCACGGATTAATTTAATTGCAAAAGTTAAAATTACGAAACCCCTGGCTGTAAAAGCAAAAATCAGGTACAAACACAAAGAGACAAAAGCTATCTTAAAGCTCTTAGATTTGGATCGAGCTCTTGTCGAATTTGAGAAGGCCCAGAGGGCTGTTACTCCTGGACAAGCAGTGGTTTTTTATGATGGAGATACGGTTATAGGAGGTGGGACAATAGTGAGCAGTAGGCAGTAGGCAGTAAGCAGATTAATTTAAATAAGTAAGGAATGACAGGAAGAGAGGGGGAGGGGGTGAGAATTCCAGTAGGTAGTAAGCAGTTTGCAGAAGGCAGAGCGTCTATCCAAATGTAATCTTATAAGTTGTTCCTTCTTTTTTTTGGATATCTATGGTGCCGTGAAGCTGCTCAGTTAAAGTCATAACCAGTTGCAGACCGAATGAGTCGGTATTTTGAAGGTCGAAATCCTCCGGCAAACCCACGCCATTATCACTGACGCAAAGCGAGAATTTCCCCTTATCTTCTGAGCGGAGACTTATATGAATTTTGCCTTTAGGTTTGCCTCCATCTTCCCATTCTTTGCTATCTGGAAAGGCGTATTTGAGAGAATTTGAAACGAGTTCATTGATGATCAAACCGCAGGGAATACCTGAGTTGATGTCAAGGGAGACATCCTCTACCTTCATTTCTAATGTGACCTTGTTAGGGTCGATTCTGTAAGATTGGAACAAACGATTAGTTAGACTTTTGATGTATTCAGAGAAATTAACCTTTGCTAAATCCTCAGATTGATACAATTTTTCGTGGATGAGAGCCATTGACCGGATGCGCTCTTGGCTTTCCTCAAACACCTTAAGGATTTTCTCATCTTTGAATCGGCTGGATTGAAGATTAAGAAGTGAAGAAATGACCTGCATGTTGTTTTTTACTCGATGATGAATTTCTTTGAGAAGCACTTCTTTCTCTTTTAACGAAGCATTGAGCTGCTCAATGACCCGCTTGTGTTCTAATGCATTCGCTATTATATCTCCGACAATTCTGGTCATAACTACAAAATCGACAGACCATGCTTTTTCCTCTTTAACTGAGTCTAATCCGAGAAATCCAATGACAGATCCGCCGTAAGCTATAGGGGCCTGAATAACGGATTTAACTCCTCGAGACAGTGCGTATTCCTTGAAGAAACTCGCTTCTGAAGGGAGCTCGGAAACAACAGGAACAAAAATAGTCTCACTTTTTTTTATCATTTCCATCTGCCATGGAAAGCTTGCAGCTGGAAGCTTGATGTGATTTTTAATTTGTGGAGCTACTAACTCGCTGCACCATTCATGCGTCAGGACCATACTTGTCCTGTCGTCAGAAAAGAGAAAAACATAACAGTGGTCGACTTCGCAAAATTCTCCGATTGCCTGCACAGTTTCGTTTATAGCGTTATCTGTTTTATCTGATGGAATGTTGATGAAGTTTGTTGAAATGGAGGTAACAATTCTTTCGAATTCTGATCGAAACTGCAGTTCTTCTTCTGCATGCTTTTGATCTGTTATGTCTACGAATGAAGCTATCATACAGGTAGGCTTTCCAGCCTTATCTGTAACCATATTTGCGGAAAGCTCAGCCATAAAGATTGAACCATCTTTTTTCGTGGCAGCAAATTCGCTTATGCAACTTCCCTTATCATGCAATGTATCTGTTATCTCCAGTGCTTTCTCTTCGTTCTGCCACAGTTCCACAAAACGTTTTCCCAAGATCTCTTTTTCATCGTATCCCCACATTTTGATGAAGGATGGGTTCACATAGGTCAATTTCCCTTTTGGATCAGCAAGTGCAATAGCACTAATGGAGGAGTCTACTGCCAGGTCCTTGATTCGAAGCTCATTTTCTACTTTTTTGCGTTCTGTAATATCCCTGACTATCCCTATTGCATTCCATTTGCTTTTTATTTTTACTGATGAAACAGATATTTCCATGGGAAACTCAGTTCCGTCTTTTCGTTTCCCAAAGAATTCGCTTGTTTCTCCGACTATGGGTCCCTGTCCTGTTGTCTTAAATCTGCTGAAGCCTTTTTCATATGCCTCATAGAATCTTTCAGGAAATATAATCTGTAAGTCCTTACCAAGAACCTCGTTTCTTCTATATTGAAAAATAATTACAGCTGCGTCATTCCAATAGCTAATTTTTCCATCATTGTCCCTTATTATGATGGCGTCTTTTGCTGAAGCACTGATCTTTCGAAACTTTTCCTCGCCTTCCCGCAGTTCTTCCTCTATCTCCTTGCGTTTTTTTATATTGTCTCTTAGGCGCCTTATCGTATCTGACATGAGTATGCCAAATATGATGAAAAAGCCAAGAACGGTAAAACGTATATAAACAGCTGTCTTTGGCACTTCGGTGATCAATAACCCTATAAATGTTCCTTCATAAAAGATTGAATATGCTAGTATTGTATCAATAAGCCAGAAAAGGAGGCCAAAGCCTACGGAAATACCGATAACTTTAAATTTGATTTTCATGACTTCCTATAGTTTTGTCGAAAATGCACGCTTTTCTTTGCCAAAATGCATATTGAAGAAGATGTCTTATAAAAAATGTATTGAGTTCATATCTGAGAAAAAAAGCATTATACATTTTGCGTATATAAGTATAAATATTTCAGACTCGATTTTCAACTGCTAATCCTATTCATCTTCTATTTTTTTTCTACCAAAGTTTGATTTTTAAATCTATAATAATCTTTAAGGAGAAAGGACCATGAAGTTTGGCTGTCAATCCGAAGTTGGACATATTCAGAGTCTTTTACTTAAGCACCCCAGAGAGGCATTCATTAGCAAATCCAATATTGAAGCTCAGTGGGTGGATCTTAATTATACGGGATGCCCTGATTATGGTAAATCCCTTAAAGAGTATGATAATTTTGTTGAGCTGCTGAAAAAGTATGTTCCTGATATTTATTATTTGCCGCAAAATAGTCAAACTGGCCTTGATTCGATATATGTGCATGATTCTGTAGTTGTTACAGATAAAGGCGCCATTTTATGCAAAATGGGAAAAGAAAAAAGGGGTGGGGAGCCTTCGGCTGTTGGAGAATTTCTTCAGGGATTGGATATTCCCATTCTTGGATCAATAACCGGCGATGGTAGTCTGGAAGGCGGGGATGTAGTTATGGTTGACGAGCGTACCTTAGCTGTAGGACAGGGGTACCGCTCGAACAATGAAGGCATCCGGCAGATGAAAGAATTGACCAGGGGCTTTATTGAGGAATTTGTTGTCGTGCCCTTACCGCACTGGCAGGGGCCAGATGATGTCTTACATTTGATGTCCTTTATCAGCCCTGTTGATCACGATTTAGCTGTTGTATATTCCAGAATAATGCCTGTGCCCTTTCGAGAATGGCTTCTCCGGCGAGGAATCAAACTGCTCGAAGTTTCTGATTCTGAATACGAGACTATGGCCTGCAACATTCTTGCCGTTGCTCCCAGAAAGTGCATCATGTTAGCCGGGAATCATCGCACAAAAAAACTTCTCGAAGATGAGGAAGTAGAAATCTGGGAATACGAGGGAGAGCATATTTCCAAAAAAGGAGCTGGCGGTCCCACTTGCCTCACCAGGCCTTTGATACGGATAGACAGAACAGACCGCTATTAGGTGAGGGCTTTAAGTTTTGAATCAATAGTTGAATCTTTATCCAGGCGGTGATCTACCCGTAGATCTATATGGATCCTTCTTGCCCCCATATCCACGATAGCTTTGTGCGCCTTTTCTATGACTTTAAAAAGAGTCTCCATATCAGGGGCTTCGATAGTAGTGGCCATTCCGCCGGTGACATGCTTTAAGCCTGAGCTTTCGATGACCTTCAAGGCTTCTTTGACATATTTGCTTACAGAAACCCCTTCGCTCGTAGGAAAGATTGCGAGTTCAGCGATAATCATTGTTTCCCTCAAAAAATTCAGATGTGATTAGGATAAGATTCTATCAATTATTGTTCTGACTATCAAGACTAGACGCAACCCCCTGTGTTTACCGACACAAAAATCAAATATTTTTAAAATACTGAGCAACGGAGTTTCTGTGTTACTGTGTCACTGGATTAAGTATAACTATGCAGTCCGGCAAGCAGATAATTCACGCCGAAATAAGTAAATAGTGCTGCCAAAAAACCGATGATGGCGATAAAAGCGGAGCGGCGTCCCTTCCAACCCATGACGATTCTTGTATGAAGATAGATAGCAAAAACAAACCAGGTTATCAGGCTCCATGTTTCCTTTGGGTCCCAGCTCCAGTATCTACCCCATGCTTTATAGGCCCAGATCATACCAAAGATTAAGCCTCCCAGTGTAAAAAGCGGGAATCCTACAGCAATGCATTTATAGCTTATAAAGTCAAGCTTGTCAGATGAAAGGCCAAGCTTTTCGATTTTTCCCTGCCTTTCCCTTGCATCCGCAACAAGATACATAATGCTTATTATAAAAGCTACGGCAAAAAATGCTTCCCCAATGAGAGTCACAGATACATGGAGCCACAGCCAGTAACTTTGGAGGGCTGGGACAAGTGGCATGGCCTCTTTAGGCATTAGCGGCGATGACGCTAAAGCCATCAAAGCAATGATGATCAGCATAAAATAAGGACCCGCATTTCGGCTGTTGTATTTCCTCTCGATGAGAATGTAAGCCAGAATAGAGCCCCAGGCTAAAAAAGATAATGACTCATACATGTTGGTGAAAGGGGCATGACCGCTTTCAAAGGTCCTTAAGAAAAGGGCCACTGTATGGGTAAGGAGGCCTGCTAAAGCAAATTTAAATCCTATTCTTGCCAGATTATCTTTTTTTGCTAGAATGAAGACGAAATAAAAAAAGGTTGAGATGATATAGAGAAAAAAAGTTGTCAGAAATAACACAGACTCGTTCAATTTGTTCTCCTTATTGAACTCATCATTTCCTTGAAATCAGATTGAAGAGCCTCAGGGTTTTTCGCTGCGATGCCTCCTGCAATTATTTCTGTCCCTCCGTTGCTTTCTTCTAGAATCATCCTTATTTCTCGAGTTGGCCAGTAAAAAGCCAGAAATAATCCTATCATAACAATAACAGAGCCCAGCCAGATGAAGTTTACACCAGGGTCTTTTGTGGCCTGGATTACAGAGAACTGATTTGCTTTAAAATCTTTAAGTTCAAAATGTAAATCTGTTTCTTTTTCTGAGTGAATTCGGGAGATATCTGGAAACCTGGCAAAGATCCAGCCAGAAAAAATCTTCTCGTTTTCGTGCCATCCTTCCAGAAAGGCCGCAGGATTATTTGGCTGAAGAGAGCGCGAAAACATTTCGTTTTTTTCATTGACGACAAAGTCCGGGATAAAATGCAGAACTGAAATCTGGATATTTTCTTCTTCGAGGCTTACTTTTTCACCGAGTTTTGTTCTTATCTCTTTAATGAAGGCTGGATCGCTTCTTTTTCTTACCAATATTTCCAGGATTGAGTTTTTCCAGTCCCATCCGCAGCTTGATTGGTAAAAAACAAATCCTTTATAGGAAAGAGGTTTGTTAACTTCTATGATTTTGGTGATTTTGGGGTTTTCGTTTTCGATGATTGTTAGCGTGCTTTTCCAATCTCTAACGCTGCCATTTGGGTAATATTCTGTCTCGAATTTATCCAGGCGGAGTTTAAAATTGGCTTTTGGGACAGCAGAAATTTCTCCCTCAGAAAAAGATAAATTTTTCCTGAATCCTCCTAAGCCGCTTACAATCCCTCCTGCAAGGATAATAAGAATGCCGATATGAACAATGTCAGCACCAAACAAACCCAAAATCTTTTTTCGGGCAAGAATATAGGTCCTGTTTTCTTTTTCCTCTTCTCTGAGGTGATAGTGCTTGGAGGAGAATTCTTTTTTTAGCACATCTTTGATTTTTGTTGAATCACATTTTTTTCTGACCTTCTCTTTAGTTTTTAACACCAGAATTTCTTTTTCTTTTTTTTTCAACTGAGGGGAAAAGGCTCTTTTAACTTTTTGAGAAAAACGAGTTAAAGTACAAACAATAATATTTATTCCAAAAAGGATAAGCAGACTGATAAACCAATGGGAGCGGTAAAGTGTAGTAAATTCCAGTTTGATAAGAATATTTGCCATCTGGCCATAGCGGGAAACATACTCGGCTGGGCTTCTTTGCTGGGGAATAAAGGTGCCCAATACTGAAGCGATTGTTATGATAATTAAAAGAACAATTGCCAATTTTACTGAGGAGAAAGAGCGAATGACAGATTTCATTGAAACCAAATTAAGTGGACAGTTATTCGATACAGTTTGGCTGTGCCCTATGTGTGTTTTTTTGGGTTCTTTTTGTTTGAGATTTCGATGAGGTCTTGAAGACTAATGTTTTCAAAATAGTCTTTAAGCATTGAGCTTGCTTTTTTCCATATTTCATGGGAAGCGCAGATATTCATGAGGTTGCAGTAGTCATTGTCGTCTACGCATTCAACCAGACAACATGCTCCTTCCAGGGCATGGAGGATTTCAATCAACATTATTTTCGAAGGATGACGGGCTAATATATAGCCCCCACCCGCACCACGGATGCTTTTTACAAGCTTGTTGATTTTGAGGGGGATAATGATTTGCTCTAAATAGCGGATAGAAATGTCTTCATCTTTGGAGATATTTTTAAGGATAATTGCCTCATTACCTTTATTATGGTGATGAGCAAGGTTTAACAAGAGGCGGGTTCCATACCTTCCTTTAGTAGAAAGTCTAATCATGTATAACTCCTTGCCAATAACAAAATGATTTCTATTAAAATGCTAAAACATTTTCATTTTTATTTCAACATAATTTTATCGAAATTATAAGATTTTTTTAACACATCTTTTTTTTACGTAATCCCTACCCCCTATCCCTTAATCCCTAATCCCTACCCATTACTCCCTACCCCCTAATCCCTTACTCCCTACCCCCCCTAATCCCTTAAACTATTGTTTTTATGTGTCCAGCTAACCTAGTGTCGTGTCATGCGTGAAGTATCGTATCAGGCACTCGTCATTCCCACGAAGGTGGGAATCCAGTATTTCTGGCTACTTCAGGCTTCTGGATTCCCGCTTCCGCGGGAATGACGGTCATCTTTG
>Ga0209979_1001183_pt1 | contig 29805 bp, 20 predicted proteins | sample AnhtaG_FD_183114 | JGI IMG/M metagenome (GOLD analysis project Ga0209979, IMG submission 183114) | Deep subsurface microbial communities from Anholt, Denmark to uncover new lineages of life (NeLLi) - Anholt_01485 metaG (SPAdes) (version 2) | ecosystem: Environmental > Aquatic > Marine > Oceanic... | reverse complement strand
TTGTCCGACTGCCGCTCAACCGCGTCGGCACCCTTCACAAAATCGGCAAGATCGCCAGCCGGCTCGAACAGGGGCTGGGGCGGGTTCCCTCGCCGGATGAGATTGCCAAGGAGCTGGAACTGACTGCAGGAGAAGTATCTGACACGCTCAAGATATCCAATTCGCATCTTTCGCTCGATGCCCCGTTCGCAGCTTCCGAGGACAACTCTCTCATCGACGTCCTCGAGGACGAATTCCAGCCCTCGCCCGATGAAGCTCTTCTGAAGGATTCGCTGCGAGTTGAGATTGACAAGGCGCTTGACAGCCTCACGGCCCGCGAGGCGGAGGTTATCAACCTCTACTTTGGCCTCAACTATGAAAAGGCGCTGACCTTGGAAGAGATCGGTGCTCGGTTCTCGCTTACACGGGAGCGTGTCCGTCAGATCAAGGAGAAAGCGATCCGCCGGCTGCGTCACGCCTCACGCAGCCGCTCCCTGCGCGCCTATCTGAACTAACCAAGACGATTCCTGCCGAAATCAAAACCGCCTCTATTCTGGGGCGGTTTTTTTGTCAGTTGATCTTGATCCGGAGAGAATCATCAGCTAAACTTAGACCATGGAACTGCCCGGGGGAAGAAACAGGCAAGATCATATTTCGCTGCTCTTATGGGTGTTTTTTGCGGTAGCCACGATTGTTGTTCATCGGAACGCCTGGATTAAGTTCCGCTATGACGCCATAATGATTCAGCCCAGCGCCGGCGATGGCATGTACAGTGTGGGCCACGTGAGGTTGTTGGTGAGGGCTGTGAGATGACTCGGAGCGCTTATTTTGACAGAAGAAAACTCATACTACTACTCGCTGTCCTGCTCTTTCTTGCATTTGGGGCCTACCTATTTGTTCGCTCGTTGCCGTATCAGGATTTTTCGGAGGAACGTTACATCTATGACCTGATCTGGCTTGATGCTTGGGGGCTCAGTTTTTTTGTAGTGGTTGTGATTATCTGGTCAGCCTGTCGTAGTCGGTCAGTCAAGGCGATGGGGATCTTGGGTGCATTTTCCGTGTTCGGATGGGTAGCCGTTGGATTGTTTCTCAGCGGAACACCATTCGGTCCGAACGGTTACAGTGGAGACCAGTTGTTTCGATTGGCTATGATTCTCAAGTTTGCCGAGCTTGGGTCGATCGGGGATTTTTACTACAAAGACCTGACCCCATTTTACCCTCCCGTCTATTACTGGTTGTTGTCAGTGGGATCGAGGGTTATGTCTCTCGAGCCTTTCGAGATGATCAAGTATGGTAACATGGGAATATACCTGTTCGCGCCGCTGCTGATGTACTGGATATGGCGACAGTTGCTGGCCCCCTTGCAAGCACTACTGGCTACACTGTTCAATTTCTTATTGTTGTCTTTTGAGTATCCTTACATTTACTCTGTGCCGCACGCTTTTCTTGCGAACAGCTTCTTTATCCCTTGGTGGATACATTATGTAGAACAAGTTAGGGTCAAAAAAGCCGGTTGGGTTCACTACTTGATAGGAGGAGTGATCGGTGGGCTGCTGTTCATGACCTACTACTTTCCTTTTTTTATCGGCGGACTGCTTCTGCTACTCAGGTTAGTAATAAGCCGATTCGGCAGCTCTATGTCGCCGTCAGAGGACTTCCGATGGTCTAGAGCCGTCGTTGTGCTTGTCTCAGCGGCCGTTTTCAGCGCGCCGTTCTGGCTGCCATTGTTCTGGACGATGGTGACTATGGGGAGCGATGCTGCCCAGCAATCCTGGCATCACGCAGGTGTCACCGGTATCCGGCTAAGGTTCATGGACCTTTCCGTGCCCGGATTGCTCTATCTGGCATCAGTGCTATACGCTGCAAAACGAAATCGTAATCCGATATACAGAGTTTTCTTGATGTTTATCGGAGCTGTCATTCTGTTTCTACTGGCCGGGTCGGTTTTGGGCGCCCTCGGCAAACCTGTCAACCTCATAAAGTCCAGGGAGTTTGCAGCAGTCCTTGGCGGTCCTCTAGTCGGCCTGAGTCTGGCCTCATTGTTTCGGTTGCGGGGTCGCGGTCGACGACAGATCTGGTGGCCGCGAGTTCTGGTGGGTGTCATTCTTCTTTTCTGTCTCAACGGATTTATAAGTTATGCAAAACAGTCGGTGGTAAAAAACGCTCGGACTACGCAGGTTCCGGATTGGGGCATCAGCGAAGGCACCAAAGTATGTTGGAAAGGCTCGGTTGTGCTGTCCGGACACAATGCCCTTTATTCATTTCACCCTGTCTATGCGTTTCTATTTACTAACCATCACTATAGTAATCCAGCCGCGCTGTTTTCGGACAGATTTGAGTTTCTCAGGCACCTGCAATATGTTCCCGATGCATACTCTTTCTACATTGCGCTCAAACATAATCGGTTTGATGCCGTTGACTATTTCATGCCCGGCGGGCGCGGTGATGATATGAACATCCGCATTCATCTTTCGAATTATCCCAACCGGTATGATACTAGAGATCTCAAATACCCGCACACGTTGATTCAGGATAGCTCACTGTTTATTCCGGAACAAGGCGACAACCTATATCGTCTTGCTAATCATGCGGCAACAAGCTCAGATCATTTCGATTTCAGCGCGTACACCGAACGCGATAGTCTGTTGATTCTTATGCGGGCAAGGGAGTTGGGGCCTTATCTGAGTGAAGCTGGTCGAGCTCGTTTATCGGCATACTTTGGGGCTGAATTCACTCGTTGGCGTTCTCACATAAGCGAGACCGATGCCCCAAAGTTTGGTAACGCTATTGAATTGTCAGCCGTTGAATCTATTGTTGTTGGGGACTCGCTGCATCTAATAGTTAAATTCAGGTCAATTCGTGAGACTAGTAGAAATCTCAGGGTCTTTGCGCACCTTTATTATGGTGATACTCTGGGAGTGTTTCAAAACTTTGATTTTCCGCTGACACAGCCATCCAGTCTTTGGAAGAAGGGTGAGACTACCCTCCACCATCAAGCCCTGAGCCTATCCGCCCGGTCAGCTTGGCTGCATCTGGGGCTGTTCGACAATCAAGGCAGGCTCGATAACGGTACTTGGTTAGACTTATCCCTGTGATGGTCGGAGGTTCTCTGTTTCTTGGGGTTGCCAATTCTCTTAAACCCGCTTATCATCGTGAGCGAAATGAATATGCCGAAGTGGTGAACGATTCTACACCGAGCTTATCAACCTCGAATTGGTTGCACCTTTCGCACTTTTCTTATCCGGTTCCGCGGGAAATTGAATATGGCCAGTATTGGGTAGGCGGAGAAGATCGTCCAGGCGGTCTGCCCCGGTAAGAATATCCGATTCCCGGTGTTTACGGTAAAGCCCGACAAGATGGCGAAATACACGTAGATTACAGAGAGAATTATTATGAGGCGGTACTGTTTACGTGCAATCAGCATAACCAACCCAATAATGGATAGCACGGCCACCAGGTAATTCAGGCCGTATTCCCCGAGCATATCCTCAAATCGATTGATAGGCAAAGCGTAGCTGGGCAGACATCGCCATAGATGTGTCTTACTGCTGTTAGATTTATCAACGGCGTTAATGAGGATAGTGGTAGTCGTGGTTAAGGGGTAGGTTTTGAACAAACGGATAAATTCCGCCTTGCTGTGAGCCATGTAAGCCCCATACAGCTTGTTGTTATAAGCCGGCATAAGGTCAGCTATCTCTTCGTCCAACGCTGCTGCAGCTTCAGAGTAATCAATTTGGTTTATCCTGGCACGGGTCAGAGCGGCAACTTTACACATCCCGCCGTATGTGGAATATGCAATAGGTGGATCTACCGGTCCTCTGTCTCTGTTGGCCCAGGCTCCGACGATAAGCAGGGCAATGACAATCGTAATAATCGGCCGGAGAAATTGTTTTCTCTTTTCCTTCCATCTCTCTCCGCTGGACGGCCAGAGCAGCACTATTGTGGTTATTAGCAGAGGTCCGAAGAAAAACAAACCAATTGATCTGAATAGAGGAGCAATTCCAAAAAGAAGCGAAGCCGGCAGATAGAACTTCCAGTGATTGGTCCGAAGACCTCTGATAAAAAGAACCAAAGCAGTTATCAACATGAAAAAGAAAACCGAATCAGACATTACTAAGTTGGACAAGGCAATAGATGCTTTCGAGGTCGCATGCATCAGACCCGCCAGCATTGCAATTATTTTATCTCTGGTCAATTCCCATGCAAAGAGGGTCAGGGCTAATGAGCCAAAAGCACTCAGGAGAATCTGGATCAGTGTAATAAAGCGTGGAGCAGTTGTGATTTCTCGAAGAATGGCCAGAAAGGTAGGATAGCCTGGTCCAAAGATATGGAGACCGTGAGCGTTAAAACGGAGGTTTTCACGTATGTCATCGGCTGCTGTAACATAATTATGACTATCGATTATCAGTTGAGGTAAGGTAGACTGCTCAACCTGGTTGCTCATCAGCACGAAAACGAGAAGTCTTAGTGACAGTGAAACGATAAATACGAAGAGGAGAGTCTTTCCCAGCTTGCTGCTTGAGGATGGTGCATCTTTTGAGAGCATGCTAAAATATGGTACCGAGTGAGAGCGCAGTCAAGACCAATCGACGGGTAGTTTTTCTCCTGTTGACCGAAAGGCTTGTACCTACTAATCAAGCTGGCTCTTACACAATTACATGGGATGGTAGGAGTGAATCAGGTCACGCTATAGCGACTGATGGACTCAGCCAATAAGAGGCAGGAGTCGGGGGAGGCTGTCCCAAAAGTCCACCGTCATCGCGAGCGATAGAAGGGAGCGTGGCGATCTCAGCAGCGGAACTGTTTCGGTAGCAAGAGATTGCCGCGTCGCTCCTCGCAATGACGTCTATAGGGATTAACGTGTTCGAGAATAACACCTTTGGGACAGCCTCACTCTGCCTGACGCCTTATCCATGTAAGTGTGTTTCGTCCACTGCGTTATAGCTGTCGGGCAGAGTCGCTCGACAGCACGGCATATCGAAAGATAAACTTTTTAGGACAGTCTCGGGTCACCTGGCAGCATTTCGTAACGAACAGTAAACATTTCGGCTTTGCTTGGCAGGGTTTCGACCTTGTATCTTATCTCCTGGATATGTAGAATAGAACGGATCGGGACGAATCTGTTTTCGACCTGAGGCATTGAAGCCTGTGACGTAGATAAGATCGCCCGATCCGTTAACCGGACTGCAAAACACCGGACGGTATCTTAGGCGAGCGCCGCAGGCGTTCAGCCTGTATTGACAAGGTTGGTGTTTGGCGTCCATCACCAAGATACATCTGGAGGAACAGATGAGCAAGTCGGTTGTTTACGCTGGTGTCGATGTGGGCAAGCAGGAGTTGTGGGTGGTGTTGCAGGGACGCAAACCGCGTTCGTTTGTGCATTCGAAAGCTGGAGTGAAGTCGATGGTACGGTGGTGTCGTAAGGTCGTCGGCGAGGCGACCCTGCATGTTTGTATGGAGTCGACTGGGGTGTATAGCCATGCGGCGGCGGTCCAGTTGATTGACTGTACAGACACCGTTGTCAGCATAGTGAATCCGGCCCAGATTGCTGCCTTTGCCAAAGCCCAACTGCGCCGCAGCAAGACTGACGGGGTTGATGCTGCAGTGATTCTACAGTTTGCTCAGACTCAAGCACCCCCACTCTGGGAGCCCGAGCCTAAGGCTGTCCAGCAGCTATACGGTCTGGTGAACCAGGCCGATGCCATTCGCCGCAGCCTGCGCCAGTGGTCGAATCGTCGCCATGCCCAGAGCTACCTGGCCGATCTGCCGACGGCCGTTAAACAGTCCCAGCGCGCCATTGAACGCGCCCTTGAGCGACAGCTTGACAAACTTGAAGCGGCTATTGAGGAACTCGTCACTAAGGACGCCATGCTGAAACAACAGGTCGAACTTCTGTGCACTATTCCCGGTATCGCCCGCCTGTCGGCCGTCAGAATGTTGGCCTACGGTAAAGGGCACCTCACTCAGCGAAGTCGAAAAGCTCTCACCGCCCACGCCGGCCTGGCGCCCCAGCATCGACAATCCGGCTCCTCCATCAGAGGTAAGAGCCGCATCGCAAAAGCCGGCGACCGACGACTACGCACCGCCCTGTATATGCCGGCTCTGGTAGCAATTGTACATAATCTGGTGCTGAAGCAATTCTACCAACATCTGCTGGAGATGGGAAAACCCAAAATGGTCGCTCTGGTCGCATGCATGAGAAAACTGCTGCTGATTGTCAGGGCCATGCTTATTAACAAAAAACCATTTGACCCGGAGATCTATCACTTGACATAGAAGACGGTATCTTCTTCCGGCGACCTACACCCGGTTGTCTGTCCGATTACCGAATAAACTGAAGTTCGATCTCTTTGACTTTCCTCTCCGCCTTAAGCCAGTCTTCGACATCGTTGCCCGGTGTAAATCCACGCCGCTCATACATGGAGTACGCCAGTTTTTCAATCAACGAATGATATTGCTTGGCGACTTTCTGTCCCGAGAGAACAACCTTGGCCACGGTGTCGTCTTTACCCACTACTGTCAAGCAATTGTCCATGCCGTCGCGGTCTTTTTCCATCACAATCCTGACCGGCTCTTTGACCGCGACGAGCGGCTCGGTTAGCTTGTCCGGGTCGTACTGATCGGTAAAGAGCTCGACACCGTCGATAAGCCGGCCCTTCTTGGTGATCGCAATGCCCATGAAGGGAGAATCCCGATCGATTTCGACTTCGTTGTCGTCTCTGTGTTTCACCCTCACCGTAGCATGGCGTAGCTGGTTGCTCTCATTAAACTTTTTGCAGAATCGCGACCAGTTGTTTCTCTTAATTTCAGTAGCCATAATATCCTCCCTTGCTCAGGTCATTCGTTAACTGTCCCGCCAAGCTTTCGACGAGACCAGGTCATTGTTCTTATTATCGGAAGGAGCAAGTATCCAATTACTCAACTTCCGTTAGGTAATGATACGGTAATTGGCTTGTTGGATTCGTATAAAAAAACGACGTCTCTCAGAGCTGAAGTTGCACTTCCCTGCCGGCTTAGGAAACCTTTTGCGCATACTTAGTTGCACAAGCGATGGAACCAAGCTGATACACCGCAAGCCCCGCAGGAACGGCTCAGTTGGGTAAGTTGTTAGATTTCAAGATGTTGCCGAGGACGACCCCTATCCCGTTTCTGCCGGGAAAGGCTTTAGTCCTTTTTCTTTTAGTGGCATATCGGTTGCAATATCAGCTCGTAGAAATATGTTGAGTTCGTTGATGTCTGCCCACAACAGGGCAGGCGGCGAACTCCTACAAAACAGATTGGAGGGTTTGCATGAGACACCTACCTAAGTTCCTTATAATGTTGGCAATTCTGGCGTGTACTTTGCCGTCAGCGGCCTCAAGCCAGGCGTATTCAGGCCTAGTATCGGTCGACGCTGTCGAGGCTGAGCCCGGCGAACATATTGGAGTCCCGGTCAGGTTGAGCAATAATGATATTCCTCTTTCCGGCTTGACAGTTCCACTCAAATTCTCCAGCCCCGATCTGACGGTTGACTCCGTTTCCTTTACAGGGTCGATCCTCCCCTCGGATTTCGACGGCCAGGTGGTTGTGGACAACGTTTCCCACGAAATCAAGATTTCCTTCCTTCCTCACTTTACGAAACCAGTACCTACCATTACTGCTACCGGCGGCCTCATCGGCACAGTTTTCTTGTCTATCGCCCCTGAAGCTACACCGGGTACGACGATCTCCATAGACTCGATTAACATTGATACCGTTGCCAGCGACGGTGGCCCGGAGACCCATATCTGGAAAAAAGTCCACGCTTCCGACCAGAGCGGGACCGTAATTCTCTTGCCTGACTTTGAGCCCGGGGGAGTTGTAGTTAAGTCGCCGACCGGGATAGATGACGGCGTCGAGCCTTCCGGACTGCCCACTTCCTTTGGTCTCTCCCAGAATTATCCCAATCCGTTCAACCCGTCGACCGTGATTGAGTTTGCCCTGCCTCGTGCCGGCCGGGTTAAGCTGGAGGTTTTTAACATCCTTGGACAGAATGTATTGACATTGATCAACCGTCGCCTGCCGGCGGGTAACCACCAGGTAGAGTTTGACGCCACCAATTTCCCCAGCGGCATCTACTTCTACCGCCTGAGCCATGACGAAGCAAAATTGACCCGAAAAATGACGCTGGTCAAATAAACGATTTGACACAATTTGCCGATTCTGAAAGGGACAGCCGAATTATCGGTTGTCCCTGTTTTTGTGGAAAAGGGATGATGGCCGTGGCTCAGACTGTAGAGGAAAAAAGGTCGGTAAAGTTCGGTGAGTACCTCCTGACCGGAAAAATCGGGCAGGGGGGAGTTGCCGAGATTTACAAAGGGCGGCAGGAGTCGTTAGACCGTGACGTGGCGGTCAAGATTCTGTCGACGAAACTCACCAGCGATCCCGACATCGTCAGACGCTTTGAACGGGAATCACTCGTCATTGCCAAACTGAACCACCCCAATATCGTCCACGTTATTGATAAGGGGGCCGTCGGGGGGCGCTATTATTTCGTCATGGAGTATATCAACGGCGCCTCGCTGCGAGAGGTCATCGACTCCGAGAAGATCCCCCTGAAAACGAAACTTGAGATGGTCGTCGAGGTCTGCAAAGCGCTGGACTATGCGCACAAAAATGGGGTCATCCACCGCGACATCAAACCGACCAATATCCTGATCGACCGGCAGGGAAACGCCCGGGTGGCGGATTTCGGCATCGCCCAGATTATCGGCACGCCCGAGGGTGAAATGACCGCCTCGGACGTGATAATGGGTACCCTTTCATACATGTCGCCGGAACAAAAGGTCAGCTCGACCAATGTCGACCAGACTACCGACATTTACGCCATGGGGATTATACTCTACGAAATCCTGGTCAGGAAAAAGCCGTTTGGTCATTTCAAGACTCCGTCTGAAATCGATCCCAAGATCAATCCCAAGTTTGACGAGATCGTTCTCAAGTGTATGGCCCAGGAACCCAAGGACCGTTACCAGACCGCCGTTCAGCTCAAAGATGCCATCCTTGAGGCCATGGGAGACGATCACTCCGGCGTGCCGGGGGATGATTTCTCCGTCGAAGGGGCGGACTCGTTCCTGGGGAAATGCCGCTACCTTGACACCATCAAGGAGACCCGCTTCGGCTCGACAGTTCTGGTCGAGAATCGCGTCAACAAGAAGCTCTACGTTATCAAGAGGCATAGCAGGAGCGAGGCCGGATGCAGGGAGGCCAAGGTGCTTTCTTCCCTGAAGCACAAGAACATCATCAACATCCTCGGGGCCGGAGGGGACAGAAAGTCGACGGTCATTATCTCGGAATACGCGCAGGGTGGCTCGCTGGCGGACCGAATGGCCCGCAAGCATGAGTGGCAAAAGGGAATGGAGATAATCGTGTCGGTGGCGTCCGGGCTGGATTTCGCCCACAGAAACAATATCCTCCACGGCAACCTGCGACCGTCAAATATCCTGTTCGATGCCGACGAGGTGGTCAAGATATGTGATTTCGGCCTGCCGCTTCACTACGACGCCCCCCGCAAGAGGAACTGGTACGCCCCCCCGGAACGAAAAAAGTCCCGCCTGGGCGACATCTACAGTATGGGCGTTATCCTGCACCAGATGTTGACCGGTCGCAACCCCAGCTACGACCGGGGCGATAATCTTCGTCTTGACGACGTCCGCATGATCCTGCCCGAGGACATTCACACTATGCTGTCGAAACTTCTCGCTATCCGAGTGGCCCGCCGTTACCAGAGTTGCGAGGAGTTTATTCACGATTGGGATGATTTCACTCAACGTCACAAAGCAGCTACCGCCAAAAAGTCCATGATGCCCGCCCCGGAGCCGGCAGGCAAAGACAAGGCGCCCCTGTGGATTTACTTGCTCGTCGGCTTAGGCCTGATCGCTGCGACGCTTGCCGCATTGTACTTCACCGGGTTCTTTGGGTAGGCTCCACTCGCTTCCACCCAAAATAAAACTCGGTACCCCACCTAACAGGTGGGTTTATTCTTGTAGCTTTTCTACGAATAAGAACCCACCCGCTGGGTGGGCTACCGCTACTAAAAATAAAACCGGGGACCGGCTTTTGCCGATCCCCGGAGGTTTTGCAGGTTACAGGTCGAACTTACGGATCGACTTGGAAGTCATTGCTGCTCTCGCCGTTGAGAGGGAAGTCGATTTCGGAAACCATAATCCGACAAGTTGGTACTGGGTTGACCCCCAGATTAGGAATTGTCCATGGATAACTGTTGGTAGTAGCTGAGACTGTGTCAATCAGAATGGGGTATCCGCCGCCGCCGCTGGTAGTATCCAGACTAATGATCAGCAGAGTATCCAGCAAACCAACGCTCGTCCATGTAATATCGTGAAGGGTGCCGGTCTGCCATGCTATTCCCGCGGTGTCGGGATCGGTAATGGTTATGTTCGGCTGATCGATCGTGAATACCGCATCGCTAGTGTCAACAGCAGTACCGGTCAGATCGTGTATCAACACCAGACACTGGTTGTATGGGAATGGGCCGGGCAGAGTCACCGGAACGGTGAACTCAAGGAGTCCAGAGTTGGCCAGCCACTGCGCGGTTAACGTATAATTATAATTGGCTCCATTATCGATGGAGAAGAGGATTTCGACAGAGTCTCCGAGTGCAGGCGTGACATTCCACGTGACTGTATCAAAACGGCCCTCCAACCAGGTCTCACCACCATTGGGATCGGTAATAGTAAACCCGGCGATAGTGAAGGCGCTGTCACTCATGTCCTGAATCAGGCCGTTGTATTCTGTGACACGGACCAACACTTGGTCAGATGGCCTGTTGGGAATCGGATCCCAGACGTAGAACTCGGTATTCGCGACATCATTGTCAATAATCGACCAGTTAGAGCCGCCGTCGACGCTGTACTCTAGGTCAACATTGCCCGAGAAGCTGCCATAGTTATCCCAGGTGATTGTCTTAGAGCTGCCCACATCCCAGTCTTCACCACCGACAGGAGAAGTAATCACTAGACCGGAGATCGTGAAGAAATCACTGATGTACTCGGTGCTGTCGGCGGCCAGGATTCTAATAAGTGCGTCGTCAGTCGCAGTGGTGTACGGAACGGTATCCCAGGTGTAGATGCCGTCGTTCTCCGTCATATCCGCGAGCTCAACCCAGTTGGTGTCTGTAGCGGCATCGACGGCGTAATCAATGTCAAGCAACGACGGCAGGTCGAAGCCAACACCGTTATCCCAACGGATGTTGTACACGACCGAGCCACCGGGGGCTTCCCCGCCCACAGGAACGATGTATTCAATGGTGTCGTGCAAGACCGTGAAGTACCAACTGGTGCTGTCTGTCGGACGGCGATTCGCATCCGCATCGGAAACCCGCAGCCAGCAGTTGTACTGAGCGCCGCGGCTGGGCGGCACGAAGTTGAAGCTGCCAGTGTTCACGATTGTATCGGTTTCGACCCAATTAGGTGCGCCTGTATAGAAATATGAAATCACGACTTCACTAATGAAAGCTGTCGAATTCCAGGCTATCGGAACCTCTGTCGAATCAGTGTTGCCGCCGTCGAGAATGGTATCCTGGTTGGCGAAGTACGAAGCCGAATCCGGGCTGGTGAGCATGATACCACTGATGGTAAACACGTCAGTGTACCAGTAGCAACCGCCGGCGGCATCCTGGAGACGCACTAGCGCGGAGTCGTCAATAATCGTTGTGTCGTCGATGCTGGCGGCGAAACCCATGTAGAGGCCGGTATTAGAAACACCAGAGGTCGGTGTGGAGTCAATCCAAGTGGTGCCACTGTCGAATGACAACCAGAGGCGAACATCAATGATGTTATCGCCGGGAGCGTTATCGGTGGCCCATTTGACGTCGGTCTCTCCCGCCTCAAGGCCGCTGTCGGCCACCGGCGCGATAAATTGGAACCAGGGCAACAGCCTGATCGTGTCAACGCCCACGTTGCCGGAGTTGTCGGCGATGCTGACCACCAGGGTGTCGCCTGCCGCGGCTGTACCGGCTGGGACGGTGAAGGTAGCCCAGCCGTCACGTATTTCCTTCTCCCAATCCCAGATCACGGGGCTGGGAGCAGGATCCAGGCTGCCGCCGCCTTCGATGAATTCGAAGGTTGGATCGACGTTCTCGGCGTATTCGATCCACGCCCAGCATTCGTCGCCGAAGTCACCTTCAATGCCTATGAAAATATCAACCCCCGACTTGCCAACCTGGTCGGCGTTGCCGCTATCTTGGTCCAATTCAAAGTACGGCGCAACCTCATCTTCGAGAGTGACCGAGGACGAGAACGGCCCGTACTGGCCGCCGTGACAGGTGTTCACGGCGCGTACCTGGAAGGTGATCGCATTGCCGCCGGAGAACGGCGTGATCAATGGTAACGGGAACGTATTCGTGTCGAAGGGTGGGCACAAAGTGTCATCCTGATAAAGATCAAACTGCCAATTTGCTGGGTCGCCGAAGTCAACCGAACCTTCTTGCCAGGTGACATAGTCGACGGCGGGTGTCGAGTCAACCTTCGTGAAGTCTGTGTTCTTGTGGTTATCCTTGGCGTAGATCTCATAGTAGTCGGCCTCCGGCACGACATTCCATTTGAATGTGAGCACCGTTGTGTTCCAGTCAATGTCATCGACGTCGGGCGAGACCAGATCAAAGCCGGTCACCAGGCCCGGCACCGCTTCAGTGCACTCTACCGTGATAATAAGCGGCGCGGCTCCCGGAAGTACCTCACTGTCTGGTACATAGTCATCCACTGACAAAGTGGAGTAGATATTGAAGTACAGCCGGTAGGTACGGTTAGACTCCAGGGGGTTGGACGGGTCAATAACAACGCAGTTACCGTTCACCGAGGCGCTGTTGTCAACCTGCTGACCGGATAACGTGTCTACCAGGCTAATCATTGTATTCGGATTGGTCAGGTCGGGCACCATGTTAAAGCAGAGATCAATATTTGCATCCAGCGGGAAGTCGAGGAAGTAACCGGGTGTACCGCTGTAGTCATCCAGGTTGGTTGAGACAAAGCGCATCCCGTCAATCGTTGCAAATGTTTTCGAGAAACTCAGGAGTGGGTTGCCGTTTGAAGCCGTTCCCGTGATCCCGATTTGATAAAAACAGTCTGGAACCAAATCGAAAGTAGGATCGATTGTGAGATGCCGATTCTCGTCTGACCACGAAATACCAAAAGACAGACTGGAAGGCGGGCAGTTCGCGGTCAATGAGATCTCGACTTTAGCAGTGTCCATTTTGTCTGAAAAATCAATTTCTAAGTCTTGCGCCAATGGAAACTTTCCTGTTTCGAAATTGGTTTGAATCACACGGGCCATGTCACCGGCAACGGGCGTATAGATGTCTGGCGCAGTAACGGAAACGTTCGGTAGCAGCTGGACAAATGTGGTTTCACTTCTATAGAGAGTATCACCGCCTCCCGGGTAAGGATCAGTGTAAATCATGATCCAACCACCAGTTACCGCAGGAAGATTCAGAAATTCATATACGCCGCTCGTATTCGTTGTCGTAAGGTAATCATTCGGACTAATATTCAACGCGATGGGATCACCATTAAGGGCTTGCTCTTGCTGGTCATCTTTGCCCTGAGCTCCTTCATCGTACCAGTAATAAGGGTAAAGTGTGTCAAAACGAATATGTACAGGTACGTTTGCAGCGGCAGAAGCAGGAGGGCCGTCAGCTGCTGATGGAGTCTCTGTCTCTTTGCCGGATGCAGTACTTGGCAAGGCAGTAAAGACTCTTCCCGTCACGGTAGCGGTCAGCGGGAAAAGATCGATATCGAGTTGCCTGCTGAACGGGATATCTCCCGATACCGGTGTGCCGGGTTCTCCTCGTAGGGAATCAATATCGGGAATCACCGTGGTCGCTCGGCGAACACTGTAGCCGTTCACTGAAAAGGTGAATCCATAGTCGCCGGAACCAAGCACACCGTCCGTGACAAAATAACCGAATGTGTCCGAGGTCGCGGTATGTGTTTCACCCTTGTTGACCCACGCGACCTGAACGCCCGGCAGGGGACTATTGTCGATATCATTCGTCACCACGCCGTGGACGGAGCCGATGACTTTATCCGGCGGTGGTGGGTTGGTGATTTCGTCTCCTCCACAGCTGATGAAGTAGACACCGATGATGCCGCTCATGATTAGTGCGAGCAGCAACAGGAATTTCGAGTTTCGCTTCATGCTTAAAACTCCTTTATTTGTGTTTGATTTCTTAGTTCAGTTTCCATTTCACACGGCGGCAAACAGCGGGTTCGCTTTCCAATCCTTGTGAATTTTGTCTCAAGACAGTGCGTAATTATCCCTACGGGCTTGGTCCTCCCATGATTTTTTTCAACCTCCTTCAACTTCGTGAAAAATCCTTATTTCTTTTTTCTCTTCGTTTCCCTAAGTTTATCGGCAGCTTTGTCTAACCTCTTACACTGTAATCCGTTCTAAACGTCGCTCACCGTCAAAGTTGGCCTCTAACATAAACCGCCTGCAATACCGTGTCAAGCCTAAAAACAGACTAAACAATGACTTTATTTTGGGCTATAGGCAACCTCCCGGGCTGCGTTAACCTCACGACAATACGACATCACACACGACTCCGTCCTTTCGCATTTGCCGAAATGACGTGAGACAATAGCAATGATTGATATTAAAAGCAATAAAAAAAACAGTTTTTTTCTGGCAGCAAACCCACCCCAAGGGGTGGGCCACCCGACGGTGGCAAGCCACATTTATGGAATATACATCGTCATCCTGAGCGGAGTCGAAGGATAGCTACCCTTTCTTACTTAGAGGAACTTTTTGACAAGCCTCAACACACCCTGGTCCCAGCCGACGCGGTGAGTGACGCCGGTGTTAAGATTCTGGAGCTCGTCTTTGTGTTCAAGGTACCACTTGTGCGAGGAGATCAGGGCGTCCTGATTGGAGAAGTGGGCTTTCCAGCCGAGTTTTTCCTCGATCTTTTGCGTCGAGACATAGGAGTCCTTGTCGGCGGTGCCGTAGATCCACTTGTACAGTGGAGAGATTTTCATAAACTCAAATATGGCTAAAGCGCCTTTGGCCAGTTTCGCAGGCGTTGGCATTACGCGGGCGCCGCTGCCGGCGAAATCACACAGCGCGCCAACGTCGACTTTCACTCTGTCAAAATGCTGCGCGCCGATATTGAAGGTGTCGTTGGCGACCTCGCGCGGGGCAGTCGCGACCAGGGCAATGGCTTCCACCAGGTCGGTCACTTCTAAAAGCTGATAGAGGTTTTCGCCGTTGCCGATGATCGGGATTCGCTTGCCGGAGTCGACCCAGTCGTACAGGATTTGGAACACGCCTAAGCGGGCGGTGCCGATGAAGGTCTTGGGCCGCAGAACCGGCACACACATCCCCTGCCGCCGAAACTCCTCGCAGATCTTCTCCCCTTCGATTTTGGTCTCGCCGTAAGCGCCGACCCCCACCAGCGGGTCGTCCTCCACCAGCGGATGTTTGTCCGGCACGCCATAGACGGCCGTGGAACCGATAAAGATCAGCCGCTCGACGCCGCATTTTTGGGCCTGCTGAAGGGTGTTCCTGAGGCCGGAGATATTGGTGGAGTATATCTCCTTTTTGGGCCAGAGAGGGAGCGCCGCCGCCGTGTGAATAATGGTGTCAATCTTGTTATCGTGAATAAGCCGGTACATTCCCTCGGTGTCGCGCACATCGACCATGGCCAAAAGGGCGTCCTGGGGATAGTCCTCCTTGAAGAACAGAGCAATATCGTTGAGAGCCAAAAACGCCACCCCGCGACAGGGAAGACTCTGAGCCAGATGATACCCCAGGTATCCGGCTCCGCCCGTGATAAGTACTCGCTTACCTTTCATAATCCTGTCACAAAAACGGTTACATTACACAAAACAAATTGTCATGCCGGCGGTACAACCGAAGCCGGAGTATAACTCATTTTTGAAAATAAACAAGAGTGTAGGGTTGGTTTGGGCAAAGCGCCCTTGTGTTCGGCCGTGGGCGGGGGTGGGCAGCCAGTGTCATGTCCCAGCGATACATTTACAAAGTCGACGTGTCTCTTCCAAGATCGAGTTGGCGGTGGCAGTCCAGATAAAAGGCTTGGACTTGGTTTGGGAGTGTCTGATGAAGCATTCAATATGGGCCATCAGGTTTTTGACGCTGCGAAATGACCTGTGTAGGATGGCCTTCCGGGTGTAGCGGTGGTTATCAGGGAATAAACTCCTTTTTCGGTTTTGAGGCCTTTGATAAAAAGGAAAAACCCACGCCCCCTGACAACCAGAGCAGCTACAAACAGGATAGCCAACGGGCGAGATAACAACGATTTTCCCAGTGAGTCCAAATGCACTCACGCAAATTTACAGCCGCCATTGCCGGTGTCAACCGGAAAAAAACCGACCGGGGTACGTCAGTCGGGCTATTTTTTTGTCTCCCAAGAGGATAAACAGTAGCCGCCGGACGCCGATAATAGAAAAGATAGTAAGGACCTCGCCATGACAGAAACCACCGCTCCAGACGACCGCATAAAGGATATCAGCTTTATCCTCAAAGACCTGCTTAAGGTAATCAAGGTGGTCTCCATGTATCCGACAGACAACCCCCTGCCCCAGTCTATGAAGCAGTCGTTTGCTGAGAAACTGGTAAGCCTGGTTGAGCAGTACGGGCAGATCGCCGTTTCCGTACAGAAGGACTTGTTATTGGTCGACAACGAGATTGTCTATCAGGACCGGTCGAAAGAGGAAAGACTGGCTGGTATCTTCTTTGAAGCCGGTATTACGGATTTTACCTTCAAAGAGGGGCTGACTGTTGACGACGTCTACAAGCTGCTTGAAGCCATCAGGGGCTACGTGAATTCACCGCCACAGTCGCAGGACCTGGCCTCTCGTATCTGGGAGCAGGCGGTCAATGAGTTTACCTTCACAACTCTTGAAGACATTGCCCTTTCCGAATACGACAGCAGCTTTAACATCCAGGAATACATTGAAGAGCACAGCTCGGATAGGGGCGACAACGCCCAGTTTGGGACTGATGAAGCCGAACCCTACCAGTCCATTTTCGGGCTCGGGGACGATGCCAGCAAAGTCAGCTTAGAGGAGGGCAGCTCCGATGTCAACGTCGATCGCAGCGGACAGGCCTCAATGGAGCAGTCAGAGCGCTCGATGTTTTATGCTGTGACCGGCGGAGACTCTCCCGGAACTATTCCTGAGGGGAAGGGAGTTGTAGGTGCTTCACCCGGCGCGGCGGAGGCGGCCAAGGCTATGGGTTTTGACGACCTGGCGACGAGCGAGCAGGCCCTGCCGGACACCACGCTGATCCTGAACAAGGAATTCAAGCTTTCAGATGAAGAAGAGATAAGTATCATCCAGCTTGTCCGCGATGACGCCGAGTTTGACAGCTATGAATCAACTGTTGAAATCCTCAGGGAGATGCTGTATCAGGAAACGGAGATGGATGGTTTCTATGAGACCGTTACTATTTGCGAGAAAATGATGACGGAGTTTTTGAATGACGGGAGACTCGTTGAGGCTAGTCATCTGCTTCGGTTTCTCACGCAGCTTGAAGGGAAAATCCGCAGTGACAAACCACTGTGGGCGGAGCGATTAAGAGACGCACACGTCACCGCCGGCAGCCGCGACCGCCTGAAAGCCCTTTCATCAGCCCTCAACAACCGCCCTGACATTGGCGCCGTTGAATTGAAGCAGTACCTCGACAATTTTGGATGGGAGGCCTTAAGCGGTATTACCGATCTTTTGGGTAACTTTGATCACCGCCTTCACCGCGAGGCCCTTTGTGATTACCTGACAACTAGAGGCCGTAACCACCCGGACATTGTAGCCAAGGGTATCTATGACAAGCGGTGGTACGTGGTGCGCAATTCCGCATCTATTCTCGCCCGGATCGGGGACGATAGATCTCTGGAACACTTAAGGCAAGCCGTGAAGCATGAGGAGCGTCGTGTGCGACTGGAAATAGTGACGGCGCTCAAGGACTGCGACAACGACAAGGCCTTGGAGATACTGGCCGAGGCGGTGATGGATTCCGACCGGGAAATACAACAGGATTCAATTAATGCCATAGTCGCCAGACATGGTCGACCTGCCTTCGAGACGATTGCCACCATCATCAACGATGAGCGATTTGGCTCGTTGGAGCCCAGTGAGCAGAAGACGCTGCTGAGAGCTTTCTCGATATTGGGCGGCGACGTGGCGGTGAGCTATCTGTCCCAACTGATTGAACAATACAATCCGTTGCGCGACTCGGCTCTGACATTTTATCGACAGACGGCCTTCGACGCCCTCAGTCACAATCGCAGCGAGAAAGCGGAAAAACTCCTCGTCAAGCTCGCCTCGAGCTGGCGTCCGGACATCCGCCGACAGGCTGTGGCTGCTTTGCGCCGACGGCGGGAAATTGTTTTTGGGAGAGACTGATGGCTACTGTCACGGACCAACCGGCGGCGTTTGCTATTGCCGGAAAAACGGAAGAAAGGCTGACAAGCCTGTTTTTCGTTCTTTATAAAAACTCCCGGATTGTCGAAAGGAACAACCCGGCCTTTAAGCGTCAGTGCACCAACTTCCACGAGTTGTTGCAGGGTTTGTTTGTGGAGTCAAACGAGGTCACGATCAAGATCATTGCCGGGCGATATTTCATCAATCACAAGCTGGCCCGCTTTGACGACCATGGATTGTTGGGCACTGCGGCGATTGTCGCGGAGTGGGAAGCTATCGGCCTGGGGGGAGTCAGGTTCCTCGCCGAAGTCTCCGTCGATGAGATCGAGGACCTGTTCACCTTCGTGGCAGGGATTAAGCCGACGGCCAATAACGTGGAAGGTTTGTGGGAAGCTCTCCAGACCCACCAACAACCATCGATACGGTTTCTTTCAGCAGAGGAGCTCGAGGACGAAACGCCATCCGTCGCTGAGGAGATCAGGCGGCAGTTCCGCGCCAGGGCCCGCTCTACGTTCTTCCGGGCTATGTCAATCGTTGAAGACAACATGGCCAATGTTGCCCAGGGCAGAGACATCGATATTTCCAAAACGAAACGGGTCATCCGTTCGCTGATTGATCATATTTCCAAGGATGAGCAATCGCTTTTGGAGCTGGCCGCTATCAAGAGCTTCGATGATTATACCTACGCCCACTCGACGAACGTTTGTGTCTATGCTCTCACGCTGGGTGTCAGGCTTGGTTTGGATCGCGCGAGACTGTCGCAGCTTGGATTTTCCGCTCTGTTCCATGATATTGGCAAGGTCAAACTACCCACTGACCTGATTCGCAAACCGGAAGCCTATGATGAAAATGATTGGCTTCAGATGCAGCGACATCCTCTACTCGGCGCAAAAACCATATTGAGAAATCTGAAGTTTGAAACCCACCCCGCCCGGGCGGCGCGGGCAGCCTTTGAGCACCACATAAACGCGGATTTTACCGGCTACCCGTCCCTTCGGTACAACAAACGCCCACCGAACCTGTTTTCCAAGATCGTATCGATCGTTGATGCCTTTGACGCTTTGACCTCAGGAAGAGTGTACGTGAAGGCCCCTCTCTCGCCGGACAAGGTGCTTAAAAAGATGCACTACCAGATGAAGGTGAAATTTGAGCCCTTTTTGCTGAAAGTATTCAGCGACATTATTGGCCTCTATCCGGCCGGGACACTGGTGCTATTGGCGACTGATGAAATAGCCCTGATCCTCACTAATAATGAAACTGATAAGGCTCGTCCATATGTGAAAATCGTCGGTAACAGGCAGGGACTGCTGCCAACTCCGGAGTGGGTGGACCTTTCGCTTCCAGAGCACGCCCGGCGCAAAATCGTCCGCATGGTCGACCCGGCCCGTTACGGTCTTGACATCAAAGACTTCGTCCTTACCGACTAATACCAAGTTGCGACTATAAGTGTAATATACACTCGTGGTTGGCGTACGTTCTGAGGCTGTCCCAAGGGTGTTATTTTTGACCACGTTAACTCCCGAGGCTGTCATTACGGGGAGTCCGGCAGCTGCCGGACGACGTGGCAATCTCATGCTGCCGAAACAGTTGCACATTTGAGATCGCCACGCCCGTCAAAGACGGACTCGCGATGACAACTGACTTGTGTCACAAACTCACAGAGGCTCCTGCCCTACTTTAGCTAAAATGATATTGAAACACACGCTGCCACCTCGCCTCTGGGGGAGGAGTGCAGGTTGAAGCTTACTCTGTCTTCGTCCGTTTTCTGGGGGAAGCCGGAAAGATGGGCGTCGACATAAGCATCAAACATGGAGATAAAGGTGACAATTACGGCAAACCAGGTGAACTTGTTGCGTTCGTTTTTGCGGTCCTGGTAGAGGTTATAATAGTCGTTGCGGGTGGCAATATCCGTGCTCTTTTCAAACTGGTCGCGGAAATTGGACGCCTGGCGGCCGTAATGGATAGCTGAGCTGACAAACCATGCGTCCAGTCCCATGAATATCGCGGCTTTGATATACCGCCGGTTGCCAAGCTGCCCCAGGCCAGGGATAAACACCGATTTTATCAGGGCCATAGTCGGATTTTGAGATAATCGTCTTTCGAGGTTTTCCGGGTCCGTCACAGGTCTGTAGGGTGTCAGGAGCTGCCCGGGCCGGTAGAGGACGGTATCGACTGACAAGGTATCAATCGACGTGGTATCGACTGAAAACGAGGTGTCGGCAACCAACTCTGAGGTGTCCACAAAAATGGAGTCGGATCGCGCCGGCGCCACCAACAACAGCACCCCCAGGACCAGTAACGTCTTGTTCATTGTCCTGTCAACAGAACACTTTGAGCTGTTTTTCGCCCACCTGCACCTTAAGGACCGTCGCGGGCGGGTCGATAAGCTCCCCGTCAAGATAAAGCATCCGCCCCTTGATCGGCTGGACCGTGATAGTTTTCCCTCGGTACAGTCTGACGTCGCTGCCATAAAAGTACTTCCGTTTACTGATCAGCCGCACAAAGGACGACATCTCTTTACCGTTGTCTCCCACATTGAAGATTGTTTCCGCCTGGTGGTCATCGAGAATCGAGGCCGGACTCAGAGGGAGCCCCACGGAATAAGGGAGCAAATTAATGTTAAAGATCGTCGGGCGGACCTCAAAGCGAAAGGAGTCGACAGCGATCGTCATTTTTTTGACTTGAACGGCGGAAGCTGCCTTCGCCCCCAACTGCGACCAGCCAAAGGCGAACCGGGGGGGCTTTCTCTCTTGAAGCAAGTGTGCCATTTCGGGTATCAGCCCGACGCCCAGCGAGCCGAGAAAGAGTCTCCCGGAAACTGTGGCGGTGTCAATTTTTCGATAGTCCCTCTTGAGAATCTTCTCAATGGCTGTCTGGGCGTCAACCGAATCATATAACGACCGAACGATGTTGTTATACCGTCCCATCGGCAGCGCTCCCATCGGCAGGTCGGCTGCCAGCGCAACCTCAGCTACCAGGTTGAAGGTGCCGTCGCCGCCGCAGGCCACTAACGCCGTCACTTTCCCCCGGCGCTGTATATATTCAGGCGCCGGGCGAATTGTCCGCCTCAGACCGCAGGCTAAACGAGCCCGGTGGACAAGGTCGCCTACCGAATCCGACTGATAGACGGTGTAAAACCGCCCCTTCCTTCTGATGGCTAGGGACAACTTGTCAACCAGCTTCCGATTGTAGTTGGCGGCTTTGGCGTTCACCAGCAAATAGTAGTGGGCGTGCTGCTCTTTTTGATGCCTTCTTCGTATCATATCATAATTATATGCAAAAAAAGGCAGAGTGCAAAACTGTTTCCGACCGTTTTTCGCAGATAGACATGAGACTAATTTGAAACGAGAGGGGGAGCGATCAGTGACGAGTTCGGACTCAAGTGGGACCTGATGAAAAACTCTCTGCTGCTGAGGCCGACCGACGCCGCCTTTATTCGTCTTACAGTTCCAATAGAACAGAGAAGCGTTGAACAAACGACTGTCCGAGCCGTTGATTTCTTCAGTATCTTTCACGCGCACCTGGAAAAGGCCCTCCCTTTTAACAATTAGACCTTGAAGACGCGGCTTTCCTTTCTTATCATTTGCCATGCTTTTGGCCCTACTCAAACTGGCCCGCCCCCCTCAGTGGCTGAAAAACGGCATAATCCTTCTGGCGTTGATTTTTGCCGGGGAAATGACCCACCCCAAAAAAGTAGAGTTGGCCCTGCTGGCGATCGCCATATTCTGCTTGCTCTCCTCGGCGGTGTACACCTTTAACGATCTGATTGACCGCGAGAAGGACCGCAAGCATCCGCTCAAGAAAAACCGCCCCATCGCCTCCGGCAAAGTATCAATTGGCACCGCCGTCACTGTGGTTGTGATCCTATGCAGCGTCGGGCTTGCCGCCGCCTGGCTGATAAACATGAACTTCTTTATGATAGCAGTCGTGTTTCTGGGTCTCAATCTGCTGTATACACTCTGGCTGAAAAACGTCGTCATCGTTGACGTGATGGCTGTTGCCTTGAGTTTCGTCGTGCGCGCCTACGCCGGCGCCTTTGCCATCGATGTGCCCGCCTCAAAGTGGATGCTGATAAACACTCTGCTTTTGGCTCTGTTCCTCGGCTTCGGCAAGAGACGCCATGAGTTGGTCGTTTTAGAGGAGGGGGCCGCCGCTCACCGCAAGATTTTGGGGAAGTACTCCCCTTACCTGCTGGACCAGTTGATAGCCGTGGTAACGCCATCGGTGCTGGTTATGTATATGCTCTATAGCTTTTCCACGGAGGTGTCGCTGAAGTTGGGCACGCAGAATCTCTTTGCAACAATCCCCTTCGTGGTGTACGGACTTTTCCGCTACCTTTATCTTATCCACAAGGAAGAAAAGGGGGGCTCGCCGACGCATGTATTGATCGGCGATCTACCCATAATGATTACGGTGCTATTATGGCTTATAACCTCAAGTTTAGTGTTGTACGTGCTATGAAAACAATGTTCACAATTATGGTAGGCACAATGTGCCTTGGCTTTGTTTGCATTTCATGCAGTAAGAAACAAGAAGAGACGTCGCCTCCGCCACAGGAAACCGAAACGGCAGTGGCCGAGCGGCCCTTTTACGCCGCCGATCTGCTGCCGGGAGATATGGACACGCTGGAAATCAAGCTCCTGAGTCCAGTGAAAAAAATAATGCGGGCCGACGCGGATTCCAGCCTCGGTGAAAGTGCAGAGAAGTATCTTGCTCACAACCTGGTTGGTGTGGTCTCGACGGAATACGAAGTCGGCGGGGTGACGGTCTCTGCCGAGGTTGCCCAGTTTGCATCACTGGAGGATGCCTATGGCTTTTATGCCGGTCTGCGCCCGATGGGTGCCGGTGTCGGAGGGCTGGGAACCGAGTCCTTTACGCTGGGCAGGGTGAGATATTTTACACGGGGAGAATTCGTGGTGACATTGTCGATTGACCAGGAGGACAGCGCGCACATCGCCGCCCAGTCTCTGCTGGGGCAGGAGATAAACGGCCGTATTCCTGCCCCACCCACTCCCCCGCCATTTTTTGTGCTCTTTCCTTTTGCCGACAGAATTGCTCTCTCCAACAAATACTACTCCCGTGCTTTCCTGGGTGTGGCCGGGCTTGATAAAGTTTACACCATTGCTTATCAGACAGGCGGCGACACAGCAGTGCTGTTTTTGACCATGGATGAAGGGGGTGAGAAGTTTCTCAAGTTGAAAAAATTCGCAGAGTCGACCGGGAAAGTATCCTCGGCTCCAAATTCGTTTCCCTTCGAGGAGTATTCCCTGGCCTTCAGCGATCCGGACCGCGGCCGGATTGTCGCCGGTCTGGTGCGAAGTAAGTTAGTGGGTATCATTGGCTACGATTCCACGAAGAACGACCGCCTCGCTTCCAGCTGGGTGCAGGGGTTGAGGTGAGTTGGTTACAGTTGGAATTCTCTATAAAGATTCGTAGGGCAGATCCTCGCTTCCTTCTGGGGGTAGATCTGGAACTCCTTGTGTCTTCATTTTCTCTTTGACGAATTCCTCGAAGCTACTGATGTCGCTCGGTGTGATTCGCCGAACAGTGGAGGACCAGTCCGCAGATGACTCAAACAGCCTAGCAAGCCGCACGCGATTACGGGCGAGGTGCAGTGCCTGCTTTGCCATAGCGTGCGCGATGACCTCGGATGGCGCAAAGAATTCCTTCGTCTCGTAGTCGCTATACAGTGACCACATCTTCGCCCGCTCGAGGACTCTTGCGTCACCTTGGAACTCCGCAATCTGCCTTGGATCGTCAGGCCCGGGTAGCAAGATGCCCTCCATCATCAAGAAGAGCGTCGTCTTCTCTGTGTGCGAGCGAAGGGTCTTCCAGAACAGCGGCCACTTGATAGACCCCTTAACGATCGCTACACACGACGAGAACAGGTAGAAGTACTTCCCGGCTTCCTCAACGGCAATTTGCGACAAGAATAGAGCCCGCGGCCAGCGTCTCTTTCGATACAGGCAGCGGGCGTCACGCACAAGCTCCTCCGCGTTTCGCAGTGCCTTAAGTCGTCCATCAGCGACCTGTTCCAGAGTGAGGCTGCTCGTGTACATCGATAACTCCGCTATGAGACCTAACAATGATTATATAGTCTGTATAAAATGGCAAACACAGATTGTCTCTTTCTATATAAGAAGTTGCCGCGTCTTCTTGTTGATTCGGCAGGTGTGGCCGCGATCTGTGATCGCGGTTAACCCCAGCGCCTCGAAAAGAGATTGCCACGTCGCTTCGCTCCTCGCAATGACGATTTTGCTACGTTATACACAAATAAATGTTGTTCGAGAGAGGCGGGAATGTCAAGCTTTAAGTAGGCTTATTTTGCCGTCAGGAAAGGGTTCCTTACAGCGCGTAAAAAAGCGTCAGGCGGTGTCGCCTGACGCCACTCACCAATGGATTCCTGACGGCGCGGGAAAATCGGCAGGGGCAAGCCCTGCCGCTACGCGCGGAGTTAGTGCGTTGTCGGAACCACGGGGGTTCCGACCTACTGACTACGCGCGGAGTTAGTGTATTGTCGGAACCACGGGGGTTCCGACCTACGGTTCCTTTACCCTTTGAGAATCACACCTTTTCCGGGGTTCTGCCAACATCAGGGGTAGTATCGATTTTGGAAAGGTCGTCAATATGAGCTCAGCCTTTTCTCATTGAAAGCAACGTTATCCGCTTGCCATTGGTTTTAGCATTTCGTATATAGCGATAGAGTGAGAACAATAAAGGCAACCATCGAAGGGTTGCGGCAGTTTATGCGAAAGCACGGAGAATCAACAGAATAAATGTATGGTGAGAAATGACTGACGAAGTTCCAAAGAAAAGGATGTCAAGGGGCTGTTTGATCGCTCTTATTGTGGTCGGGGTCTTGTTGCTGCTGGTGATTATCGCCGGCATAACCTGCTATCTCAAGAAAGACGAGCTGGTCAAATATGGCACGACGGCTATGGTTACCGGCATTAAGACGGATTTGAATGAAAATCCTGTGGTTGGCGTCGATACGGTTCGTGTGAATGCTGTTGCCGATGCCTTCATTGAGAAGCTGAATGAATCCGAGGTCGACTATGACAAGTATGGGCATTTCGGACAGACGCTCCAGGCTTTTCAATCTGACGAGGTGATAGATTCCGCGGAAGCCGAGCAGTTTGTGCAGGCCATGATAGAATACTTCCCGGAGTTGGAGCAGCTTTTGCCGGCCGTTGAAATTGAAGACTCCACCTACCTGGAGGATACAGTTTCAATAGAATAGCCGCTGTTTGATCCGGCCGAGAATCATAGGTCGGGTTCCGAATTCGCCAGAGGCGAATGAGAAATCCGATAGTAGATTAGTAACAGATGTCGGGTTTCTTGTCCCCACCAAAGGCGGGGATTCGGAACCCGACCTACGGGGCTGTGGGTGAAGCAGAGTGTGAGGAGCATGAGAGTGGTTGCCCGAGCCACAAGCGTTTCTACCTACGGTTCGGTCTAGTTGTGACATGGCTTGGAAGTGCGTTTACCATTCCTGCGGAAGCAGGAATCCAGATGACATAACTATAAGTCTTCAAACCGCTCTATGGCTGACGAGGAGGAAATGACAAGAAAGATGGATTCCCGTTTTCACGGGAATGACGAAGTCACTCTCTTTCTCCCATTCGGCACGTTCATGACACTCTCACCCCGCCCGACACCACCAAGAATAGTGATGTAGGTATTATGGCAACCGCAGTGCTGATACTCATTGCCTACTTGCTGGGAGGCATTCCCTTCGGCCTGATTGTGAGCCGCATCTTCGGAGTAAAGGACATCAGGTCTCACGGGTCGGGCAACATTGGCGCTACCAACGTCTGGCGAGTGGTCGGCGCTAAAGCCGCAGTGTGGGTTTACGTCGGAGATATCGGAAAGGGAGTGGCAGCGGTTGCTGTTGCGCGCTACTGGGCGAATTCTTTCGGTACGGCATTCTTGCCCACGGACACCTTTTTAGTTGTCTGTGCCCTGGCGGCCGTGCTGGGACATCTGTTTCCGCTCTATCTCCGCTTTAAGGGAGGTAAGGGGGTAAATACCGCTCTTGGCGCCATGATTATGTTATTACCCCTTGAATCTTTGGCCGGATTTGTTATATTCATAATTGTAGTAGCGGCCAGCCGCTTTATATCTTTGGGTTCTATGGCAGGCGGTGTCGGCTTATTTGGAATTGTCGCCGCGGAGAAGTACCTGATGGCGCGTGATATGGCCGCCATATATGTTTACCTGGCGGGTACGCTGGCGGCGCTGATTGTTATAACCCACCGCCAGAATATACGCCGCTTAATTGCCGGCACGGAAAACCGTTTATCCTTGTCGTCTAAATCCGGTAAGTCAGGGTCTGATGTTTGAGAAGGCAGCCATACTTGGAGCCGGATCGTGGGGGATGGCGATTGCCCGGCTTCTTCATAACAACGGCCTGACGGTCTGCCTGTGGGAATTTGACCGGCAGGAGTATGAGAAGCTGCGGAAGTTTCGCGGACACCCGGACAAACTCAAAGGATTTGTGTTACCCGAGCCTGTGGTAGTCACTAATGACCTGTTTGAAGCGGTTTCTGGCAGCCGGTTGATTGTGCTGGCGGTGCCCTCGCAGTTTCTCCGTTCTGTCCTGGTGCGGCTGCGCGGGAAGCTTGCTCCCGAGGTCGGGCTGGTTAACCTGGCCAAAGGGATAGAGACGAGGACCTTGAAGCGGATGTCGGAAGTTATCGCCGAAGAGCTCGACCCCCCGCGAGAACAAGTGGTTACCATCTCAGGACCTTCGCACGCCGAAGAGGTGACCGTCGACATGCCGACCGCGGTGGTAGCTGCCGGGAGTGACGATGAATTCGTAACCCGGGTTCAGGAGGCGTTCAGCAGCCGCTCGTTCCGGGTGTACAAGAGCGATGACCTGGTCGGTGTGGAGCTGGGGGGCTCGTTGAAAAACATTATTGCTATCGCGGCCGGGATTGCCGACGGGCTGGGGATGGGTGACAACACCAGAGGGGCTATTATCACGCGTGGGCTGGCGGAAATAACCAGGCTGGGGCTTGTTCTGGGGGCTCGGGCGGAAACCTTTGCCGGACTATCGGGAATAGGCGACCTTGTGACCACCTGCACCTCCCGGCACAGCCGAAACCGCTTCGTTGGCGAAAGAATCGGACAGGGGGAAAGACTTAGCGAGGTACTGGCGGGGATGCACATGGTGGCTGAAGGGGTGGAAACCACCCGGTCCGGCTATGAGCTGGCCGGGATACATAATGTTGAAATGCCGATAACCAGGGAAGCATTTCTGGTGCTTTTTGAGGAGAAACCGCCGTCAGTGGCGGTTGAGGAATTGATGGGAAGGGAGTTAAAAGCGGAGATATGGCAGTGAAGAAGAAAGATAACGTGGCTGGCAAAGCAGCCGGCAAGAAAAGCAGCAGCGACAAGCTCTATTACTCGATCAGCGAGGTCTCCCGGATAACCGACCTTCAGCCGTACGTGCTCAGGTACTGGGAGAAAGAGTTTTCAGTTCTGAAGCCGAAGAAAAATCGCAGCGGGAACCGAACCTACACCGAAAAAGATATTGAGCTTGTCAATCGTATCAAACATCTGAGAAGCAAAGAGAAGCTGACGATTGCGGGGGCGCGAACCAAGCTGATGATGAAGCGCTCCAGCGAACAGAAGATGACCATGCACAACTCGGCGCGGTCCAAGACGCTCATTGGCCAGATTAGAAAGGAACTCGAGGACCTGCTGAGATTTTTCTCTTGAGTTTTGGCGTTTCTTATGTAAATTTAAGTTGATACCTCCTGTGATACAACCATGGGTCGGAGCGTGGCGCAGTATGGTTAGCGCACTCGCTTGGGGTGCGAGAGGTCGGCCGTTCAAATCGGCTCGCTCCGACCATTTCTTCACCAGCAGCCAGACGTGGTTTTTATTCTCTCCTTTGATCCATTCTTCCCGTTGGGTGATATGTCTCAACTGAACCAATATAGTGCCCTGGTGCTGGTGCCCGCCTATAACGCCGCCAGCTACCTTCCCGAACTGATTGTCAGGATAAACAAGTACGTCTGCGATGAGCACCTCCTGATTATCAACGACGGTTCCACCGATGAATCGGCGGCCATACTCAAAGAGCACAACGTCAAGCACATCTCATTTGGACAAAACCGCGGCAAAGGGGCGGCTCTCAAGGCCGGCTTTGAATACGCTATAAAGCATGGCTACCGTTCCGTATTGACCATCGATGCTGACCTTCAGCATCGTCCCGAGGAAATACCCCGCTTCTTTGCACTTGACAATGGGCGGCGAGTAGTCATCGGCACCCGCCATATTGCTCTCAGGGACATGCCGTTCCCCCGATGGCTGACGAACAACCTAACTTCTCTAATCATATCAATCTTCTCAAGTCAGCGGGTCCGCGACAGTCAATCCGGGTTCAGGTTAATCCCGGTGAGCCTGTTAAAAGAGGTTCAACTGAAAACCGTAAACTATGACTTTGAGTCGGAGATACTTTTCAAGGCTGGAGCTGTTGGCTGCGCCATCGTCGAGGCTCCGATCACGACTGTCTATGAGGGTTCTCATTCGTATATCAACCCCCTGGTCGATACTCTGCGTTTCATAAGACAGATTTTCAAGCGGGTGTGGGGCTGACCGGCGCTTGTTTGCTTTTTGTCCCCTCACGTATTAGACTATGACCTATGAAACTGGCCCGGATCTTCTCTAACTACATCGCCGTTCATTCAGAACCGGTTGAAGCGGCAATATCTCGCTGTCAACCGTTTGACTGTGACCTCCCTGAACACCGGACCCGCCGCCGTGAGCAGACCTTCATGCTGATGCACATGCAGGGGATCGAGGTGCCGGATGTCTAAGAAAAAACGCATACTGCTTACTAACGATGACGGTTATATCTCAGACGGCATCAACGTCCTGTTTAAGGCGCTTCAGAAAACGGCCGACGTTTACATGGTAGCCCCTGACCGAGAGCAGTCGGCCAGTTCGCATTCGCTTACCTTAAAGCGGCCTCTCCGGGTGCAGAAGCTGGACGCTCATCGGTATACCATTGACGGTACTCCCACCGACTGCATCATGCTGGCGATCCATCTTTTTTTCAAGCGAAAAAAGCCGGATATGATTATCTCCGGAATCAACCACGGGTCGAACATGGGGGAGGACGTAACTTACTCCGGTACGGTGGCGGCGGCTATCGAGGGGTCTATCCTGAGAATTCCTTCTTTAGCCGTCTCGATGGCGAACTGGGAACCAGGCGCGTCAATGGTACGGGCGGCCAGGTTCGTAGTTAAGATGGTGTCCTCCTACCAGCTGTTTAACCTTGACCCGGCAACGTTCTTAAACGTCAATTTCCCCCTTGACAACGGTCGGCCATACCGCAAGTATGAGTTCACCCGATTAGGGATGCGGGAGTACAAGGACTATGTGATACACAAGACCGATCCGA
>Ga0209979_1001182_pt1 | contig 29810 bp, 20 predicted proteins | sample AnhtaG_FD_183114 | JGI IMG/M metagenome (GOLD analysis project Ga0209979, IMG submission 183114) | Deep subsurface microbial communities from Anholt, Denmark to uncover new lineages of life (NeLLi) - Anholt_01485 metaG (SPAdes) (version 2) | ecosystem: Environmental > Aquatic > Marine > Oceanic... | reverse complement strand
GAGGCGATAGAAGAAGGGACAGCCCTCGATGCGTACTTCGAACCGAAGAGGGAACTGGTGAAGGAGTTGACCGGGGCGGAACCGGAGGTGAGAGAGACGCAGGTTGATGGCCGGGAGGCCTTCATTGTCGAGTACTCCCCTATAGAGGGCCCGCCAAAGGTGGACAGAACGGATATAGTTTTCGTCAATGAGGGGCGTGGGTGGACGGTTAGTCTGGTGACCCCTGAAGGCCAGCGCGCCCTGTATCAGCCCATTCTGGATGAGTTTATTGCTTCCTTTGATCTGCTTCCCTAAGTGGATGTCGGTTCGCAACCACCTCTAGGTAGAAGCTGTGGAGACAGGTCGTAAGGTGGCGGGCTCCCGCGCTGTGGAGCTTGCTGCAGTCGCGCTCTCGGCTGGCGCCCCTGACGGCGTGCGGGACGGCAACGTCCTTCTGTGGAACCTGGCGTGGTTCGGCCGCTCCGGTGTCCCGCCGTCCTGAAGCCCCCGAGCTGAAAGCGTACGGTCTGAAGACATGCTATGCGATTCTTGATCGCAGATCTTGACTGGCCTGATAGAATAGAATGGTCATGGTTGCACGGGAGATGGAGTCGTAAGCTGGCTGCATCTCCTGGTGCCACGAGCTGGGGTTGCAGTGGAGGGTTTCGACCATGAGTAAGAGTCGCAGAGCTTTGGTAGCACTGATTCCTCTGGGCGCGGCTTTGTCGCTGGCTGCTCTGCTAGTGGTCTCAGTTGGGGAGCCTCCCCAGGCCGCCAGCAGCCCCTCGGCCAGCTTCTCGCTGGACGCTGACCCTGACACGGGAGGCGTGCAGACCAGCGTGAGCAAGGATTTGGGCGACACGTTCACAGTCGTGTGGGTAATAGACCCAGGGGACACTGGGCCCTACCAGGGCTACCAGGGAAAGCTGGCCTTCGAGGAGACCGTTGTGAACGCGCTCGCGGGCGTGCCATTTACTCCGTCTGCGATTTGTGAGGCAGGGCAGGTTTGCGTCCCGACGGGGCCTGTTATCAGCAACGATCCCGACATGCTGGGAGAGGGAACACTGCTGGGCGGCGAGATTATCTTCTATCCCGCGGGGGGTGCAACCTCCTTCGCCGGCGAAGTTTACGAGGTGACCCTGGAGTGCGTAGGTAACGGGATCAGCCCGCTGGACCTGAGGCCACCGCCGGTCGACCCACTTGGCCAGAACACCTCACTTCTTCCGGACGACCAGCATCCTACGGATACATTTGACGCGCAAGTGATATGCGGCGAGGTGCCGCCCACGAACACTCCCACGCCCACGCCAGCCGATACGCCGACACCCACCCCTACGCTGACCGCCACGCCAACATCTACTCCAACGCTCTCCCCGACGCCGACACGAACGCCCGGACCCGGGGACTCTGACGGCGACGGCATGCCTGATGCCTACGAAGTGCCGTACTTCTGCCTCGACCCCGAAGTCAACGACGCGGCTGACGACTCGGACGGGGACACGCTCCCCAATGCCCCCGTTCCTCCCGACTCTGACTGCGACACCATGCCCAACGCCTATGAGGAGGCTTACTTCTGTCTCGACCCTAACGTGGATGACTCCCTCGATGATCCCGATGAAGACGGCCTCACCTCCGTCGTCGAGTTCAACCTGGATACGGACCCCTGCAACCCGGATACGGATGGTGACGGGCTGGGCGACGGGGCCGAGGTGAACACCTACGGCACCGACCCGCTGCTCGTTGACACGGACGACGACGGCTGCGCGGACAGCGAGGAACTGGGGTCGCTCCCCACTCTGGGCGGCCAGCGTGACCCGCTCAACCCATGGGACTTCTTCGACGTGCCCTTGCCGGTGGGAGACCCCGGCACCGGCACCAGGGACAGGCAGATTGATGGCAACGACCACAGGGCGGTGCTAAGTAAGTTTGGGGCCACGGAGGGAGACCCCATACCCGTGGCACCGCCCTACGATCCCGCCTACGACCGCAGTAAGCCCAGCCCCAATCCATGGAACACCCAGGCACCAGACGGCGTGATCGATGGCAACGACAGCATCTGGGTGCTAGATCAGTTTGGTCACTCGTGCTTCCCACCCCCGAATGCGCCGCTAGCCCAGTCTGGCTTGCCTGACAGTTTTGACAACATCTCGCTTCTCACCGATAACGGCGCTACCGAGTACTGCGTGGGCACCGAACCCTGCAACCCGGACACAGATGGTGACGGCTTGCAGGACGGGGCAGAGGTTATCACCTATGGGACGGATCCCTTCATCGTCGACACGGACGGTGACGGGTGCGCCGATGGTGAGGAGGCGGCGGGTAGCGACGAGGCTTTGGGTGGTCTGCGTGACCCCCTGAACGCGTGGGATTTCTACGATGTGCCCCTGCCAGTGGGAGACCCCGGCACCGGCACTAGGGACCGGCAGATCGATGGCAATGACTGGCTCGCTGTACAGAGCAAGTTCGGGGCGACGGAGGGAGACCCTATACCTGACGCACCGCCCTACGACCCCGCCTACGACCGCAGCGAGCCCAGCCCTAATCCCTGGAATACGCAGGCACCAGACGGCGTAATAGATGGCAACGACGTACTCTGGAATCTGGAGCAGTTCGGCCACTCCTGCTTCGGGCCGCCGCCCTAATGGAGAGGGACCCGGGCGAGCCTGGCTCTGTGGGGGCGCTGGTCTCAGGGCCCGGTGAGGGTGGTGGGGGTAGATGAGACGGTGGTACGCTTGCGAAGGCGGCCCCCTCCTTGGTGGGGTTGGTGGTGGATGCCCACAGCGGGGCCACAGTAGGGATAGACAGGAGGAAGCCCTCCTCCGCCAACAAGAAGCGAAAACCATCCACCACAGGGATCCAATTACGGCTTCCCGTTCGGCTTTGGCTTCGTTTCGCAGAATCGCCCTCTCAGCTTTCTGTGTCCCTCACTGTCTCCGTTCGAGCCGCCAGCTTGTTCCGCAGCGAGCGCTTTCACCGGCCGATAGCCCACCAGCCCCAACAGCCGCATGCGTTGCACGTTGGCCGGCAATTCGAGGTTTCGCTGCATCTGGTATTCCAGTATAGTCTCATAGCGCATGTAGAGTTCGAGCTCGTTTACCGGCGGCATTTGCAGGGCCAACCGCCTAGCATCGAGACGCAGCTGAAATCGCTCGCTGGCGGCAGCCACTTCCTCATGCAGCTCAGCCAGTCGCCCCCGAATCTCCTCGTGAAGACTTTCGAGGCTCCATCCATTCTCGGGCGAATGGCTGTCCTCAGCTTGATCCTCGAGCAGCTCGTCTGCACCGTGCATGTCGTAACCGGGCCAGTCCCTGACCTCCAGAGTCTTCCTCACCGCCTGCCTCGCCCCCATCTCGCCCGCCTCTGCCTTCCTAATCACTTTGAGAGCATCACGCAAGCGTTGGGCCTCTTGTGCGATGGACCTGGGATCGCGCTCCCCCTCAGGATCTGACAACAAATCGTAGAGTCGCTCCTTACCTCACCCGCGTGCGCTCATCGGTCTCTAGAGTGTCAACCTGGGAGCGGATCCTGCCTGTCTCCAACGCCAGGAGTCTGCGGAGCCTCCAGTAGTCGACGGCGGTCTTCTCAACCAGCATGTGCTCCAGCGCTCCCTCACGTGCCAGATCCTCCTGCAGAGCCTCAAGTAACGCCTCAAAATCCTCACGCCGCTCCTCGCCTTCCCCTGTCTCGATGATCACGGCCTTGGCGAGAAGGCCGTGCTTGAGAGCATTCCACCGACTCCGCGACTTGCCTTCCACTAGTCTTCGGCCCGGTCGACTTTAGGGCGTTCCTTCTAGAGGTCTTGGCCTGAGACCTCCGACTGCGCTTAGTGACAGCGGCCGCTGTCCAAAGTTGGCCTCGCGCCGTCGCGCCGGTATAATCGAGTCCGACGCGCCCGGTGGCGGGAGGGCTCCTGCCTATGAGAACTGTAAGCACGGTCGTAACTCTGCTGTGGGCTGTCGGGCTCATTATTGCCCCGGCCTGCGGCGGGGGTGAGGAACCCGAGGAAGTACGCACGCCATTGGCCATGGCGACGCGCGCCGCCGTTCAACCGGGAGGCGCCACGCCGCCAGCTGGAACCAATGGCTGGACCGTCCTGAGCTCGGGCACCACCCACGACCTGTGGTCGGTCTACTTTCCTGAGGATGTCACTACCGGCTACACCGTCGGAGAGGGCGGCAGTGTCCTCAAGACCACGGACGGCGGCGACACCTGGCACGAGGTGACCTCGGGCAGGGAAGCGTACTATCTTTTCTCCATCCATTTCCCTGAGGATGCCACCACCGGCTACACGGTCGGCCGGGGTGGCGTGATGCTGAAGACTGACGATGGCGGCAGCACCTGGCGCCAGCTAGACTCGGGCACTGAGGCCGACCTCTGGTCTGTACACTTCCCGAAGGATGCCGACACCGGCTACGCCGTGGGCGATGGCGGTACCATCCTCAAGACCACGGACGGCGGCAGGAGCTGGGAGCCGCAGAGGTCGGGGACCGCCGTCGTCCTGTACTCGGTCCACTTTCCGCTGGACGCCGATACCGGCTATGCAGCCGGAGAGGCCGGCACGATCCTCAAGACGACCGATGGCGGGAAGAAGTGGACCGCACTCGACGCGGGGAGCGCGGCCGACATGCGGTCGCTCCACTTCCCCGTCGACGAAGTGACCGGCTACGCTGTCGGTGAGGGCGGCACTATCCTCAAGACGGTCGACGGGGGAAGTACCTGGACTGCCCAGCAGTCGGGCACGGAGATGCACCTGCGGTCGGTCTGCTTCCCTGGGGATCCCTCCACAGGCTACGCCGTGGGTTGGGGAGGCGTCGTTCTCAAGACGAGCGACAGTGGCGCAACCTGGAGCGTGCAGACTTCCGGAGCTACCCGCAGTCTCATCTCCGTCCATTTCCCTGTGGACGCCGATACAGGCTACGCGGTGGGCCTAAACGGCACCATTCTCAGGACCACGACGGGCGGCACCGCCCCCGAGTAATAGCGCCGCGAAGGCCCCTGGCCCTCGTTCGGGCGGCACTTTGCCCTCTTGACAGCGGGTGATATAATATCCCGACTGGTGGCATTACTCCCGCTCTATCAGAAGTTCACGGGGTATTGCTTCGTTCTTTAGTTATCCCCGCCATTCGATGGCCTAGCGGCTGATATTGTAAATTGGGCTCTCACAGCCCGAACGAAGCTGCATTGGGCAGCGGAAAGGGGGTGGCGGCTGTGAAGAGATTGTTTCTTCTCAGCTTCGTCGCGATATTCGCTTTGGTGGCAGCCGGATTCTTCGGCTTCCGCCAGGTAGCTCAGTCCTCCGACACCGAGGGGGTCTCGGTGCCACCGAAGGCCGCTTTCAACAACGGCCCTTCTCAGGACCCCAGCTTCTCGGTGGCGCGGAATGGGCCCTCCGGCCTCTCTCCCGCCGACATCTTCAACCTGGGGCCCGCGGTCTCCATCCCTTGTGGAGGCCTGGGCCTGAACGTGGCGCCCCTCGCCGACTGCAACCCCGGCGTCAACCAGGACAACGTGAACTCCCTCTCCTACGGCGCCGACTGGTGGCATTCGGCCAAGGCCGGCTACCACCTCTTCTTCTCGGTGGCGCCCGGCTCTCTAGGGCTGGCCGGCACAGCCGTGGCCGGCGAGGCCGGCTGCCCGACAGCGGAACCGGAAGCCGACGAGTTCGGCAGCGCTGGCTTCTGGACGAACTTCCAGATGTTCGACGGCGACGGCAGCGACTGCGGCGCCGGCAACGCCGGCGGGCCCGTCGGGCTCCTGGAGGCGCAGGCCGCTCAGCCGCCCAACGACGACATGGACGCCCTGGATGAGTTCCTCGAGCCGCAGATAGCGCCGGGTCTCGTCTGGTTCACCCTCGACCCTGCCTCGCCATCGCTCGGCCCTCTCATGGCTAGCCCTGCAGACATCCTGGTCGTCCCCGCGAATGGTGGCGTGGCCCCCTGGATCTATGCCAACGCCGCTGCCCTGGGCCTCGCGGCGGGCGATGTCATCGACGCCCTTTGCCTTCAGGATTACGATGACATGTACTCAGGGTTCGAGCCCATCTGGTTCTCCCTGGAGAAGAACTCGCCTACCCTGACGGCCAACGGGTGGAGTGGAGCCGATATTCTGGCCGCCCCCCCCATGATGCCCGTGAGTCGCGTAGTCACCGCGGCCCAGCTCGGCCTGGCGGCCAGCGACGACCTCAACGCCCTCAAGTGCCTCTACGAGGTGCCCGAGGCCGACAAGGAGGTCATCGAGGTCCGCTTCGATGACGCCTCGGCATACCCCGGCGAGGGCGAGCCCCTGGTCGAGCCCTACGAGAAACCCCTCGGCCAGAACTTCAAGATCAGCGTCACCTCCGTGGAGGTGAACCACGGCCCCTGGATTCCCGAGGACGCCCAGGTCAACTTCTACGCCGACATCCCCGCCGGCTGCCAGGGCCGCTGGGTGGTCGACCCCGACGTTAACAGTCACGACACCCTCACCATAGGTGGGGACCCCTTCGCCGACCCCATGACCCCTGCGCAGAAGGGCGATATGGTCTCCCCCACCTACCCCAAGGTGCCCGGCGACGGGATTGAAGGCACCTTCGAGAGCGACCTCCACTTCCAGACGCTCGACTACGGCATCGACGAGCCCATTTATGATCCCGAGGACCCTACCACCTTAGTGCCCATCACCCGCTTCTTCGAGATCATCTGCTTGGAGTCCAGCAGCCACGTCTTCACCTTCTGCAACAAGATCGAGGCCAAGGACCGCATCGACAACGACGGCGACGGCCTCATCGACGAGGACCCCGTAGATGGCATCGACAACGACGACGACGGCCGCTACGACGAGGACGCGCCGGAGCCGATGTGGGACCCCAACTTCGCCAACAACGTGATGTGTCAGACCCTGGAGCTGGCCGTCATCGCCTACGCCGACAAGGAGGTGGAGGACATCGAGTTCGACGACGGGGACGGCACCCCGCTGCCCGACCACCCGTCCAAGACCGACCAGTACGGCGTCCCTCTCCAGGTGCTCGACGTCCCGGTGAGCGAGAACCACATGATCAGCGTGACGTCCATTGATCTGAACAACGGGCCCGACCCCGTGGCGGACGCCCTGGTCAACTTCTACGCGGACATCCCCGCGGGCTGTGAGGGCCGCTGGGTGGTCGACCCGGCGGGCGCCAACCCGTTCGACACGCGCACGGTGGAAGGCGACCCCTTCGCTCCGCCCTTCTCGCCGGAGCAGTTGGGCACTACGGTAGCTGAGGATAACCCCAAGGAGGAGGGCGGCAACCCCTGGTTCGAGAGCGACCTCCACTACCAGACCGCAGACTACGGGCTGGACGAGCCCGCCTACACGGGCTACCCGCACACCCGCTTCTTCGAGCTGCACTGCTTCGAGCCGATGCAGTTCCACTTCAACTTCTGCAACAAGATCGAGGGCAAGCACACCGACGACTGGGATCCGACCAACAACCTCCGCTGCGAGGAGCTGGTGGTGGAGGCGGTGGAGCCGCCGGAGCCGCACTACTGGGTCTACTACGCGCCCGGCGGTCCGGCGCCAGACCCGGTGAGCCTGGAGACGCAGTTCGGCCTTGAGGGCGACGTGGTTCTTGTGGCGCCCACCGGGCTCGCCGCGCCGGCCGTCAAGACGCGCGCCGGGCACGAGCCCGAGGGAGCCCTGGGCCCACTGCACGTCAGGTGGTTCAATATAACGAGTGTGGGTGTGCCCCCGGCTGAGCCGCCACCGGCTGTCAACCTGTACACCCAGTTCCAGCCCGATGGCTACCTGAACGTGGAGGTGGGCGACCCCACAGCGCTGCTGGCGCCCACCTTCAAGGAGATCTTCCCCGGCCAGCCACCAGAGCCCCCGGCGGAGCCGCACTACAAGTGCTACGAGCTGCCTACGGACCTGCCGTCGGTAGACGAGTATGTGACCATAGAGACCCAGTTCGATTTGGTAGAGGGCGTATTGGTTGAAGAGCCCTTTGCGCTCTGTCTGCCTGCCGGGAAGAACGGCGATCCGATCCCAGACGCCCCCCACCTCATGTGCTACTGGGCATTCGGGCCTGCGCTGGAGAACGTGTACGTTAACCTCTGGACGCAGTTCTTCCAGGAGTTCGAGATACCAGTTTACGCCCCCGAATTGCTCTGCGTGCCGGCGGAGAAGGAGGTGGTCTCGGAGGCGCAGGACCCCAGCCTCTCGCTGCACGAGGGGAGCAGCAGCTTCGGCGTCATCACGCCGGTCTGGCACACCCCCAACGAGGCCGACGTCCTCGACGCTAACGCGCCGAATCCGCCTAACCAGACCATCCCCTGCGGACCAGCCGGCACCGGCCTGGGCCTGCCCGCCTGTCCTCCTGCTGCGGAGTTCCGCGACGAGCTGAACTCGCTCTCCTACGGCGTGGACTTCACCGCCACGCCTCCGGACGGCCTCCACTGGCTGTTCTTCTCCGTGGCTCCGCGCTCGGCGGGTGCCTACGGGTCGGCGGTGGCCGGGGAGTTTAGCTGCCTCGGCAATCCCGCTGCCACAAACCCTGCCCCGGAGCCGGAGGCCGACGTGTTCGGCACCAAGGCACTAAACGACAACATCCAGAACCTGGACGGTGACGGCCAGCCTTGCAACGGCAACTCCGCCCCCAGCGTGGGCCTGCTGGAGCCGAAGGGGGACGACCTGGACGCCCTGGACGAGGAGGGCACGGACTTCGTGGACTACACCGGTCCGGAGGGCATCCCCGACGGGAAGCCGGACAGGTTTGTCTACTTCAGCCTGGACCGTGACTCGCCCTCGCTGACTGCACTGGGGTTTGGCTCCGAGGACGTGCTGGTGACAGTCGGCGGTGGCCCGCCCACGAAATACGCCGACGGCGTGAACGACCTCGGTCTCCAGGTGGACGACGAGATCGACGCCCTGTGTCTCGACGATATTGCCGGCGACGACGACTTTGACGGCGCCAACGACCTGATGCTGTTCTCGCTGTCGGCGCGGTCTCCCAGCGTCATCGCTGGTACGTGGAGCGCGGCGGACCTTATCTATAGGGGGCGCAACATTGTAGGATACGATGCGCCGGAAATCGGCCTGCTCGACTCGGACGACGTGAACGCCCTGAAGTGCTTCCAGGAGCTGGTCACCACGCATGGTGACCCCGACACCATGCCCGATCAGTATGAGAACCAGCACTGGTGCCTCGACCCTACTGTGGACGACGCCAACGTCGACTTCGAGCCTGACGGCCTTCCCGGCGATCCCCTCACCAACGCGGAGGAGTTGGTACTGGGCACCGACCCCTGCGTGGTGGACACCGACGACGACGGCTGCGCCGACGGCGAGGAGGTGCGGGCGGACGGGAACCAGAACCTGGGCGGTCAGCGCGACCCCAAGAACCACTGGGACTTCTACGACGTGCCCCTGCCGGTCGGTGCGCCCGGTACCGGCGCCAGGGACAAGCAGATCGACGGCAACGACGCCCTGGCTGTCCTGGCTAAGTTCGGGGCCTCGCCGGGCGACCCCATCCCCACGGCGCCCAAGTATGACCCGGCCTATGACCGGAGCGTGCCGACGCCCAACCCCTGGAACACCCAGGCGCCCGAGGGAGTGCAGGACGGCAACGACGTGATCTGGAACCTGGCGCAGTTCGGACACTCCTGTGTCCCTGCGCCGTAAGTGTTGAAGGGATTAGGTTGAAGCGGAGATCAGGAACGGGCCAGCTCATGAGCTGGCCCGTTCCGTCGCCGATGCGGTCCACTGGTTGCGGTTCAGCAGACGGTTCTTGCAGGAAAGAGGCGATAAGTGTACTTTCTGGAAGTGAAGGGACTGTCTGGAGGCACATGCGCCCACCGCAGGCCGCGTGGCCAACGCGGGACAGAACGCTCCTAGAGGAGGGACTGTTGAGGTGATGTTACTGCGATGTATCGCTATAGCGGCAGCCGGGGCGGCGTTTTGGAGTGTCACGATCCTGGCTACGGCCTGCGATGGTGGGGAAGGGCAGCCTGGGCCGGAACCGGATGCGGGCCAGCAGGGGACGCCAATCGCAGCGACACCCGTCCCCCGCTCGACTGTCGACCCAAACGTCCCCCTCGTCGAATACCACTCGCCTGACAAGGGCTACACGGTGAGCTATCCGGAGGGGTGGAAGATCGATGCTCCTCCAGGGGGGGCCATCGATACCTTCATCTGGACGGAGGATGGGATGCATTTGGCGCAACTGGCAGTCACGCGCAACGCCGACGCCGTGACGCCTGATGAGCTCATGCGCCTCGACGTGTCCATCGTTACGAGATACGGGGGGCGCATTGACCCCGCGCAGACTAGAGAGATGCAGGTAGGTGGAACTACGGGAAAGCTGATCATGTACAGCGTGAATGCTGGCGGATTGCCCATCGAGCAGGCGGTGGTCTACGCCAGCCACGGCGACTACGGCTGGAGGCTGGGGCTCAGCACCTACGGCGCAGGCAGTCTTCCGGGGTACCTATCGGTGTTTCAACGTATTATCGCTTCGTTCCAACCAGGCTGACAGCAAGCTCGTGCGATAGCTGTATGCTTGGTTTGACAAGCGCGCAGCTGACGCAAGCGCTCAACGCTTTGTGTCCGTTGCTATACGGGTGGCGATGCTGACTCCCCAGGGCTAGGGCGCGTTGGGATTCTTTTCGGCTGGCCCCACATACAGGTCATCGTAAAAGACGTTCCCCTTCAGAGCAGAACCCACGGCCTTGTCGTCGTACCGAACTTCGAAGAGGATCCGGATCTTGGAGAACTCTTCGGGCACCGCCCCCCACAACCTCTCGAAGTCCTCGCGAATATTGCGCTCGAAGTACACCCAGCGGCCCGTGACCGGCTCTTCCTTGGTGACGAATAGGAAGTGAGCATTGGCAATGGCAAAGGGCTCTTCGCTAATGCCGGCCAGGGGGTACCGGATCTGGTGATTAGCGAAGCCCAGTGGTAGGTCGGCCGCCCCCCATACGATGACCACGAACTGCAGATACTGCTTTCGAGTCCCCTTCACCCAGTCCTCTACCCGATAGTAGCCGGAAAGGAGTTCCGGGAACTCCTCCGGAGCGATCTCTTGCACGACGCCGAACACCTCTGAGCCCGTGGCCCCCGGCCCGGCCCGCATCTCCAAGAGAGCGCTCTGGCGTCCGCGATGCGCTTCGCTGTCGGTCAGACGGAAGGGGCTGCCCCAGGCCGGCGTGTCGAGGGAGAACCAGAGCTCCCCGCCCTGCTCAAAGGAGGCGTCGGGGAAGAGGTTCTCGGGAACAGCGGCGCCGACCGGCTCCAGAGGGGTGGCGGAGGGCTCAAGGTCGCTGTCCACGCAGGCCACCGCGAGGACCAGCGCCCCCAGCAGCGCCACCGCCCGTCGTAGGCAGAAGCCCATGTCCGTGCCTCCTTCCTGGCCCTTTCCGCTTGAGCCTTCTCCAATTTATCACCCTCCTCCGGGGGAAGCGAGCCGGCATGTCCAAGAGCTGAAAACCGGAAATCCACTGCGTAAGTACTTGACAAAATCCTCGACTAGTGCTATACAGGCTTTGCTGGTGGTTAAAATCTTCTTAACGTTTCCCCGCCTAAGCCTAGGTCGAGATAGAAGACCGCAGCGTAATCCCGCTGTGAACCGTATGGGCTCTTCTGCAAGCGAGAGAGTGTGTGAACCAACTTCGCGCTGGGAATTGCGCGAGCCGGATTAGCTTTGTGTCTCTGACCGGAGAGAGGAGGTGTCCAGGAGCAGTTTAGTTTAGCTGGTGGAGGATTTAGCTTACGGACTGAAATGAAGGAGGGTCCGTATAGATGATGCGTAAGATTCTGTTTACGGTAGGAGGAGCGTTCCTAGCAGCCATTGCTCTGTTCGCGGTTGGCAATACGCTGACGGTGAAGGCCGACACGCGTACGCAGAGCTGGGACGAGATCATATGTATCGCGCCCATCGACTTGGACGGCGGCGGCGCGGATCTGTGCACCACGATCAACACTAAGAATACCTACGTGGATTTGGGCACAACCGGCACACTGGAGGTGGGCGACCACCCCGAGATGGTCAGCAACCTGTGGATAGACCCCCTGCTCAGCGATAACCCCAACTACAGTGCCGGCCCCCCTGCAACCGCCGACCCTGAGGAGGCCTTCTTCGACCTGGCCACCTCCGTGTGGACCGGCGGCATCACTGTCGAGGACGAGGCTCTCGTCACCGACGGCGACCAGGTGGGGGAGATCAGGTTCGTCATCAACTCGAACCTCACGAGGCCCCTCTATAACAACATCCTGACCACCGGCCAGCCGCCGGTCTGCCAGTACAGTACGAACGCCCCGGGCGTCATTCCCAAGCTGGGCGACACCTTCGAGATGTACGACGCGGAGCTGGACTTCAGCCCCAGCGTGAGCCAGAGGGACACCGACAACGACGGTGAACGCCAGACCGAGGAGGACAACTTCCTGGCGGACGGTTCGGCGGGCTCCAACGGGCTCATCGACGGCATCGACCTGATCCCCCAGCCCCTCCCCCTGACCTATATCGGCCTCGGCTACCCCACGGACAGCCTGGTGGCGCGGGCCTTCGGGATAGCCGTAGTGGCCACAATCGTCACGCAGCAGGTGACGCAGGACATCAACTTCACGGTGTTCGACCTGTCGGGCGACCCCGAGATCGGCGGCCACCTCACCCTGGTGATGGTCGGCTACCCCACCGTGCCCGCCAGCACGCCGACCGTCAATAACGTCACCGATCAGACGGTGGTTACCTGCCCGCCGTACGTGTCGTCCCCGGTGCGCATGTTCGGGCAGACCGTGGGCAACCCCGCCTACGATGCCGACGGCGACACAACCCCCGAGGGGATCGCCGGCGGCGTGACGCGCTACACCGTTAACGAAGAGGGCACGTTCGCCTACAAGATCCATCTCTCCCACGCGGAGGATTACGACGGCGACGGCTACGCCCAGGACTGGGAGGACCTCTGCTGGAAAGACAGCAACAACACCGATAACGACTTTGACGGCCTTTCCGGGGTGTGCGACACCAACGGAGATACCAACGGCTGCGTCGGTACGCCCAACTACTCCCCGCCCTGGCTCCCTTGCCAGGACGTTGACGGCGACACGTTCCTGAACTCGAGCGACAACTGCCCGAACGTCGCCAACGGCTCCCCGCCGAACGTCCAGCTGGACTCGGACGGGGACGGTGTGGGCGATGCCTGTGAGGCGCTGCTGCCGACTGCGGATGCGGAGTTCATCGTGGGCGACGGCACCGGCTACAGCCTGCTGGACAAGGACAACATCTGCGTTGACGAGTTCACCATCCCCTCAGTCGGCGGCGAGCCAAAGGCGGACTCGGCTGGCACGGGCAAGTACTGCTACTCCTCCATGACCGGAGGCTTGCTTAGCGACAACCCGGACCAGCTCTACGCCAACCCGGCCCCGGCCCACCGCTTGAACCTCCAGACGGCCGGAGCGGTCAATGACTTCGACGACTCCAACGACGACACCGACCCGGACTACCTGGTGGTGCCTGCCGGCGGGGGCTACGCGGCCATCTCGCTGTTCGACACCGACAGCGACAGCGACTTCGACGGCCACAGCGACGCCTGCGAGGCCTACCCGGGGAACGCGACCGACCCGCTCGACCCCAGTGACTCCCCCGGCTCACCAGCCGTGGGCAGGCCGCTGGGCGGCGGCGACTGCGACGGCGGCGGCGTGGCCGACTACCTGGAGGAGCTGAACGGCACCGACCCGTTCGCCACTCCCGGTGACGACGGCAGCATGCCGGTGGTGGACACCGACGCCGACGGCTGCACCGACATCGAGGAGTTCGGCGCAGTCCAGACCCTGGGCGGCCAGCGCAACCCGCTGGACCACTGGGACTTCTTCGACGTGCCGCGGCCGGTGGGCGACCCTGGAACAGGCACCAAGGACAGGCAGGTCGATGGGAACGACGCCCTGGCTGTGCTGGGCAAGTTCGGGGCCTCGCCGGGCGACCCCATCCCCACGGCTCCCAAGTACGATGCGGCATATGACCGCAGTTCCCCCTCGCCCAACAACTGGAACACCGGTGAGCCCAACGGGGTGAACGACGGCAACGACGTCATCTGGAACCTGAACCAGTTCGGCCACTCCTGCTTCGCGCCGCCGAACGTGCCGTAAGGAGGTCTAAATTAGCGCCAGGCATACAGGAACTGTAGCAAGCAGAGAACCGTGATGGCCCGGGGGAGGTGTCCCCTGGAGGGAACTCTCCCCCGGGCCGCCGGGCCCCGCCAAAACGGAAACCCCGCCGCAGAGGTAGTAGGAGGGTTGTGTATCGAAGAGAAACTGATGGAAATCTTGGCGGGTTTCAACAAGGTACGGAGGTTAGTTCATGAAGTTATCAATACGTAAAGGATGGGTCCTCGCGGCGGCCATGGGGGCGGCGGCGGCTCTCCTGCTCGTGTGGGGCGGGGGAGCGCGGACGGCGCTCGCTCAGACCGCGAACGAGCATTATGTGGACGTGGACCCGAGCACAACGGCGATCGAGACCGTTATCACCCAGCCCCTAGGCGTGCCGTTCCTAGTCAACATCGTGGTCGACCAAGAGACCGGCGCGGACTCAGCTGGCTACCAGTTCAAGATGTCCGCCAACCGGGCTGTGCTGGCGATCACGGGCGGCGCGGCGCTGGGTACTTACTGCACGGGGACTAGCATCTGCGCACCGGCGGGTCCCGTCATCCAGAACGCCGGTGGTGCGCAGGACCCCGGAGGTGCGCCGCTGTATGACCGGTCGACCATCTTCGCCGGTGAGACCATCGTCTCGGGCCCTAACAGCACCAACGAGGGCGCGGTGTACGAGGTCGAGCTGACGTGCATCGGCCCGGGCACCGGCGCGCTGGACCTGAGGCCGCTCCCGGTCGACGGCCTGGGTCAGGCCACCCAGATGTTGGGTAGCACCGGCACGGGCGGGGATGTCACCTTCGACGCCGGAGTGGCAGGTGCGGTGGATGACCCCGGTATTATCTGCGAGCCGCAGGCCGACCTGTGGATCATGAAGACCCACTTGCCGGACGAGCCGCTCGCGGGTGAGACGCTCACCTACACCATCACGGTGAAGAACGAGGGGCCCAACGCTGCGTACGCCGTGGGCGTGACGGACACGCTTGACGAGATGAAGACGTACGTCGACGACACCTCTCCGTACGGCTGTGAGGAGCTGCCGATTTCGATCGCTCCTCCCGGCACGTTCCTTTGTCCCATGACCGACCCCACGAACCCGATGGACACGCTAGCCGCGGGAGCGATGGTACAATTCGACATCGTGGTCACGGTGGATCTGTTGGATGCCGGCAAGGTAAACGAGAACGCGGTGATCGTCCAGTCAGTCGACCCCTCGACGATGACGCCGGTGACGACGGACCCGAACCAGCACCCGGCGCCGATCCTCGATGACATCGACTTCGCGGAATGCCTGATGGACCGGCTGTCGGACCCCGACCCCGTCAACCCGGCTTCGGACGTCTGTGACAACGTCTGGATGGACCTGACGCAGGTTCAGCCGGCGGACGTGAGCATCGTCAAGTCCGCCGACAAGGCCATCTACAGCGAGGGTGAGGAGATCCTCTGGGACATAGTGGCTACCGTCAACGGTCCGTCCCCGGCATCCGACGTGGTGCTGTCCGACACCGTTGGCGCGAACCAGGAGATCACCTACTGCTTCGCGGTCGTCACGCCGCCACCACCCGACGCCCCGTGGCCGTGCACCTGCGTGATCGCAGTCGACCTCAAGAGCTGCGACTGCGACTGCACCGGCATGCCAATTGAAGCCGGCGGAGTGATCGGCATGGCCGTCGATGCGGACGTCGTCGGCTCCGAGGGCAACATCTGCGTGGACGACGCCTCGGTGGAGTGGGCTGACCCGCTAACCGCCAGTGTCCACGACGAGGTGATCTGTCTGCCGCCGACGGTGCGGATGGAGAAGGACCTCGACCAGGACTCCGTGTCGATCGACGACACCACCAACCTCTTCCTGGAGATTGACCCGGTGTCCGGCGACCTGGAGTGCCTGACGGTCTACGAGTTGGTGACCAACGCGGGGAACGACCCTGATGGCGTCGGCGCCTACGAGTTCCAGCTCAAGTTCGACCACAAGATCTTCGATATCACGATCGAAGACTCGAGCTGGCTGAGCAACGGCTGGACTCGGACAGTCAACTGCACGATGACCATCATCTCCGAGAACGACATCCGCTTCGGTTGTGTCTCCTCGGGTCCTGTGCCCGGTCAGACCGCCGACGGTACCGCAGCTATCATCACGGTTTGCCCGGAGCCTGACCTGGTCAACCGGCTGACCCCGGGCCAGGAGAACGGCGTCTTCCGCATGCTCCTGGACGAGAACTGTGAGCTGGCCGACGTTCTTGGTGACCCGCTGCGGATCGAGACCGGTCAGCTGGCACCGGGCGTCCTGCCTGGTGGTCTGCTGGCGGTCTGCTCCGACATGGCCATCACCGTACGCATCCTCGAGGCCGACCTGGACCTCGACTGCGTGGTGGGCTTGTACGACACGCAGAAGATCGCCTTCCGCTACGGGGCGTTCTTCGGCAACCTGCTGTACGACCCGTGGTACGACCTGGAGCCCGCTCTGAAGGACTTTGACATCGACATCAAGGACCTCCAGAAGGTCTTCGGTCGGTTCGGCAGCACGTGCGCAGTGCCGATCCCGCCGCAGGACCCGCTGCCGCCTCCTCCGTGGTAGGAGTAAGGCGGTAGGTCCCGCGGGCAGCGCAAAGACGCTGCTGAATCCGGGAAGGTAGCACAGAGTGGGGGAGCAACCCTGGAAGCAGGGGCTCCCCCACTCGCCAATTAAGGAGGCGTTCTTAGAGCCATCAACAGATTTCGGCCTGCACCGTTGTTTTCGGCGTTAGGATTGAATTGAGATGGATTGCGCACGCTCTCCGGACGGGTGCGAGAGGAGGGCAGCGATAGGGCAGGCCTCGAAACGAAGTGCGAAGAGGATGCGTTATATTAAGAGTGCAAGGAATTCCCAAGACGGGGGCAAGCACTACATAGGAGAAGGACAGATGTGGCGCGTCACCGTGTTTCTGGCTACGCTGGCGATAGCCATGTTCATGGGCTCGGGTGAGCCGGCCCTGGCCCAGAGCACCGTGGTGAGGATTGAGCCGGCCTGGAAGGTGGTGTCGCCCCAGGACCCGCCCTTCTCCATACAGGTGCGGGTGGACAATGTCGTAACCAGGAACCCCTGTACGCCATATAGTACTACTAAGGCCTGCGGCCTCGGCGCGTACGAGTTCACCCTGGTGTACGACCCGGCCGTGATCGGGTTGCAGTCGGTCGTCAACGGGCCCTTCCTGGGGAGCACAGGGCGCATCGTTTCCTGCAATACCTACTACCCGGAGCCGGACAGGGTGCGCTACCTGTGTTATACCCTGCCGCCCGGCGAGCCGCCCGGCCCCATGGGGCCGACAGGTTCAGGGCTTCTGGCGACGGTGACCTTCGCTCCCCTTCAGATCGGTTCCAGCCCTGCGGACCTTCAGAATGTGATCCTGGCGGATGTGACCGGGGACCCCATCCCCCATACCGTCCAGGACGGCAGCGTGACGGTGGATTACTCGGCCGACCTGAGTGTGGAGAAGACCGCGCCCGGCACGGTCACGGCCCCGGGAAACATAGAGTACGGCGTGCAGGTGACCAACCTGGGACCGGACGAGGCCGAAAACGTCACGGTAGTCGATACACTGTCCAGCCATGTGGACTTCGAGAGCGCCAGCCCCGGTTGCACGTACGACGGCGGGCAGCACAAGGTGACCTGCCCCCTAGGCAACATAGGGGCGACCCTGAGCGAGAGCGTAAGCATTACCGTGTCGGTGGAGGCTACCGCCGCGGGGAGAACCATCGTCAATGAGGCTCACGCCAGCAGCGCGACGCTGGACGACGATACGGAGAATGACGACGACGACGCGTCCACGACGGTGGACCCGGCGAACGTGGACATCGTGAAAAGCGCGCCCGACCAAGTCGAGAAGGGGGCCGAAGACCAGTACGAGATCGTCGTGACGAGCACAGGGCCCTCGGATGCGTGCCAGGTGACGGTGACCGACGTGCTGCCTTCGGACGTGGTGTATGTCAGCTCCAGCACAACCCTCGGTTATTGCATCGATTATGAAGATGCCGGGGAACGCATCGTGTGGTGCGCCGTGGGCGACATGGCGACGTCAACCTCGGGCACCATCACCATCACAGTGAGCTTTCCGGATTTTGACTGGTACGTCTGCAACAAGGCCCAGTCCGAGTGGACCCAAACCCCTCCCGGCCTGAACGAATCGCAATGGGAGTGCACGGAGGTAGGGGAGCCCGACCGGGACGGCGACGGGTGCTTCAACTGGAGGGAGCTGGGGGATAACCCTACCCTGGGCGGACAGCGGGACCCCGATAACCCCTGGGACTTCTTCGACGTGCCCCTGCCGGTGGGAGACCCCGGCACCGGCACCAGGGACAAGCAAGTCGATGGCAATGACGCCCTGGCTGTCCTGGCTAAGTTCGGGGCCACGCCAGGCGACCCCATCCCCGGGGCTCCGCCCTACGACCCCGCCTACGACCGCAGTACCCCCAGCCCTGAACCCTGGAGCACCCAGGCTCCCGATGGGGTGCAGGACGGCAACGACGTCATCTGGAACCTTGCGCAGTTTGGCCATTCCTGCTATGAACTGCCGTAGGGTAGCGGGAGAGACTAAGAGTTTACCAACAAAATGGAGAGCTAGAGCTACGGGAAGTTGACATTGCGGGGAGGACGGGGTAGAGTGGGCACCGTGCCAGCAGAGGGGCAAGCTGAGGAGCTGTGCACGTTTATCTCGTAGGCCTGGCACATTCGACGTGACTTGCCAGCAGCGGGCTACGGTCCTGAGAAGGAGGACGGGGCGTGAGCGGAAGCAGATGGGGTCTCGTCATCTTAGTCTCGGCTTTGCTGGGACTATCTTTCGGCATTGCGCGTTTCTCAGTCTGGCCTGGGGGGGCTCTCGGGTCGCCGGATGCTGAGTTCCGCGTGGACGCGGATCCTGATACCCCTGGCATCCAGACTACGGTGGCCCGTCCCCTGGGGGTGCCCTTCCCAGTCTACTGGAACATAGACCAGAAGGACACTCCAGACTACTCAGGCTACCAGGCGAAGATGGCCTTTGAGGAGACCATCCTGAACGTCCAGAGCGGGGCGCCCCTGGGGGTGATGTGCGGACCCGGGCAGATCTGTGTACCGACAGGGCCTGTCATCACTAACACCGCGGATAGCCTGGGGCAGGGAACGATCTTCGGCGGCGAGCTGATATTCTCCCCGGTGGGCGGCACGAGCAGCTTCGCTGGGGATGTGTACGCGGTGATGCTGATCTGCCTTGCCGAAGGTACCAGCCCTCTGGACCTGAGGCCTCCGCCGACGGATCCCTTGGGTCAGAATACCGGGCTGCTACCTGACGATACCCACCTGACAGGCAGCTTTGACGCCGAGGTGGTCTGCGCAACGGACGCCCCCACACCCCTTCCTACTGCCACGGCCACGCCAGTGACCCCCACGGCTACGCCTACGCCTACGCCTCGAGGGGGTATAAGGCGAATCTGGCCCTCGCCTTTGCCATCGCCGACCGCCACGGAGGTCATCGAGCCGACGGAGACGCCTGTGCCTGAGGCCACAGATACGCCTGCGCCGGCCCCCACACGGCCGGTACGGCCCCGCAGGAGCGTCGCCACAGCGACGCCTGTATTCACGCCCACCATTACGCCGACGCCCACTATTACGCCTACACCTACCGACACGCCCACGCCCACGAACACACCTACACCTACTGACACGCCCACGATCACGCCCACACCCACCGATACCCCTACACCCACGAACACGCCGACGCCCACCGAGACACCATTGCCGGCCGCGCTGTTTAAGGTGGATGCCGACCCCGACACGGCGGGTATCCAGACCACCGTGACCAAGACCGTGGGAGACACCTTCACGGTCATCTGGAACATAGATCAGGACGGCACCCCGGACTACGCGGGCTATCAGGGCAAGATGGCCTTCGAGGAGACCATCGTGAACGTCCTGAACGGCGCACCGTTCTCGCCATCGGCTATGTGCGGAGTAGGGCAAATCTGTGTCCCCACGGGACCGGTCATGAGTAATAGTCCGGATAGCCTGGGGCAGGGAACGATCTTCGGCGGCGAGCTGATATTCTCCCCGGTGGGCGGCACGAGCAGCTTCGCAGGGGATGTGTACGAGGTGACCTTGGAGTGCGTCGACCCGGGGACCAGCCCTCTGGACCTGAGGCCTCCGCCGGTGGATCCTCTGGGCCAGAACACGTCGCTGCTGCCCGATGCGACCCACCCCACCGATACGTTTGATGCCGAGGTGGTGTGTGAGGCCGCTGACGGCATGTCGGCCGGACAGGAGGCCGGGTGCGCCTTCAGCGCGGGCGAGGCCAGCCTGGCCATTGCAGGCGACGAGTGGCAGTTTGAGGCTCCGGGCCTCCAGGTCTCCGGCTCCGGCGATGTGGTGCGCTCCGGCGACGGGGTGCTTCTGGTCGGCCGGTCCGGGTCGGTCCTGGTATTCGGCTCGGGCGTGTGCCCCTCCGGGCCCGGCAGGTTCATGGCGGTGGACCTGGCGACCCTGCAAGTATGGTCCCTGCTGGACGAGGTTGCGGGAGGTTAATGGCTTAGCGAATTTGTCCCATCGATAAGTGAGGGGGAGCGGGAGAAGGTCGTTACTTTCTCCCGCTCGCTCGTCCGGAGTGCAGAGTAAATCAGCTCATGAGGCGAAAGGCCTCGGGCAGCCACAAGACCGGGGCGCCGGGAGAGAGCGGTTGGGGACGGTGTTCGCACCCGGCGAAGTGTCGATAAAAGGCTTGGCGAGGTGCCGGTGCGTAGGAGGAGCAGGAGGGGTTAAGCGATGAGGTGTAGGGCGAGGAGCTTGCTAGCGTGGTTGGTGATTGCGGTTGCTGCCGTTACAGTGACCGGGCTGGGGCTGTGGCTTCCCAACGCAGCCTCGGGGCAGAGCGCGGTGCTAAGCATCGATGCTCCCCCTTCCGTCCCGCCAGGTGGCGGTCAGTTTCCGGTTACGGTGTCGGTGCAGGGAGTCAGCAACCTGGGCTCCTATGAGTGGCAGATCCTTTATGACCCAGATGTCATAGGGTTCGTCAGGGTGGATAACGGCCCGTTCCTTGGGAGCACTGGCAGGCAGGTGTTCTGTCCCGGCCGGATCCTGGGCGAGGGCACGGTTCGCTTCGGTTGCGCTACTTACCAGTCGGCGCTGCCTGGTCCGAGCGGCTCGAGCGTTCTATCCACAGTCACCTTCTCGCCCGTAGCCGGTGGTACGGTGGACATCCGATTCGTCTGCGCCGGCCTGACCGATGCCAGCGATGAGGTCATATCTATCCCCGTCAGCAACGTTGCCGAGTGCATGGCACCCTTTACCCCCACGCCGGGGCCGGGTGACACACCGGCGCCCACCAGCACGCCCGCGCCCGGAGAGCCCACCGCCACGCCTACACCGACGGGCCCTCTCCCCACGCTCACGCCGGTGCCCCCCGGCCTGGAGGCGGTCGATCTGGTGGCCGGTTGTAATGCGGTAGCCAGCACGTATCCCGATGGCACCCCTATCGGGACCATCGCCAGCAACGTCGGCCGCACGGGCATCCTTACCTCCATCTGGAAGTTCGATCTGGGGACCTGGCTGGGCTACTCGCCTCAGTTCCCTGAGGTGAGCGACCTGACGGAGACGGAGTTTCTGGATGCGGTGTTCATCTGCGTCAACAGCCCCGGCGCCTTCGTGCGGCCGGTGGTCTAGGGGCCAAGTAGCCATGGTAATAGCGAAAGAACCTTCGAGGAGGAGCCGGTGAGAAGGGCCTTCGGGACTGCCTTAGTTCTGTTCTTGGCGACAGCGGCGGTGTTGATCTCCTGTGGCGAGCCGTCAACCGTACCTCCGTCACCACCCACAGTTACTCCCTCTGCCGCGCTCATCTCTCCCGCCCCCCGAATCTCCCCTGTCGTAGGCACGCCCGCTACCGCGTTCGATGTGGTTGCTCAGTTCCGAGTGGATGCTGACCCTGATACGCCCGGGATCCAGACCACGGTTACCCGGCCCGTGGGGGCGTCCTTCAAAGTCCGCTGGAACATAGACCGGGGGGACACTCCCGAATATCAGGGGTACCAGGGCAAGATGGCCGTTGATGAGACCATCGTGACGATCCTAAGCGGAGCCCCGCTCGGGGTGATCTGCGGCCCAGGCCAAGCCTGCGCGCCGGCGGGTCCGGTTATCAGCAACGCGGAGGTCCATGCTGCCGAGGTAGACGAGCTCCAGGGCACTATCTTCGGTGGCGAAATCATCGTTGAGCCATTGGGCAGCACCAGCGACTTCGCAGGAGACGTGTATGAGGTGGAGCTGCAATGCCTGGCAGAGGGCACCAGCCCCCTGGACTTGCGGCCACCGCCGGACGATCCTTTGGGCCAGAACACGTCGCTCATTCTGGACATCTACCATCCGACCGATACGTTTGACGCTGAGGTTACCTGCCAAGAGGGGGCATCACGATAGCGAACCTGTCATTCGCTCGCGTCGCCTGACCAGCGACCTGCTGCCGCTCGTCGTGCAAACGTGAAAGGTCTTCGGGGTTCGCCGTCAGGGGAACGCTGGACTGATAAGGAGGACCGGTGTGAGTAGGAGCAGATGGGGCCTTGTCATCTTGATCCCGGTCTTTGTCGGACTATCCTTCGTCGTCGCAGGCTCGGCGCTTCGTCCAGAGGGGGTGCTCGGGTCGCCTGCTGCTGAGTTCCGCGTGGATGCCGACCCCAGTACGCCCGGGATCCAGACCAGCGTAACCCATCCCGTAGGTGCATCCTTCAAGGTTCGCTGGAACGTAAGCCAGGGTGATACCGCCGACTATCAGGGCTATCAGGGCAAAATGGGGGCTGACAGGACCATCATCGAGATCCTCGGTAGCGCACCGCTGGGGGTCATGTGTCCCGCCGGACAGCAATGTTCACCGACAGGCCCGTCAATCCAAAACGCCGGCGGCAACCAAGATCCTGGCCTTGACCAGGCAACGATCTTCGCTGGCGAAGTTATCCTCACAGTGGACGGGACCACCAGCTTCGCTGGAGATGTGTATGAGGTGGAACTGCGGTGTATCGCAGCGGGCACCAGTCCTCTTGATCTGAGGCCGCCGCCAGTGGACGAGCTCGGCCAGAACACTGAGCTGTTGCCCGGGGAGGCTCACCCAACAGATACGTTCGACGCCCAGGTCACCTGCGGCGAGGGGGGCGCGCCGCCGCCTACGCCCGGCGCCTCGCCGACGCCGGGGGGGCCTGCTCCCACGCCGGGGGGTCCTGCTCCTACCGCCACCCCACTGCCCCCCGGCCTGGAGGCGATCGGTCTGGCGGCGGGCTGCAACCCTGTGGCCAGCACCTACCCTGATGACACCCCTATCCAGACCATCGCCAGCAGCGTGGGGCCGACAGGCATCCTTACCTCCCTCTGGCAGTTCCAGGCGGGCACCTGGCTGGCCTACTCTCCTCAGTTCCCTGAGGTGAGCGACCTGACCGAGATGGACCTTCTGGATGTGGTGTTCATCTGCGTCAACAGCCCCGGCGCCTTCGTGCGGCCCATCGTATAGGGCCAAGGTGGCCAGGGACTGGAACAGGGACGGGAGAAGGGCGAAACCTTCCTCCGTTTTTATCCCTTCAGAAGCGGGCAGTTCCCTTCTCTACTCGGGCTGGCCCTCCACCGGCACCTTGCCGATGAGCATGGGGATTTGAAGCTCCTTGCGGAGGAAGAAAAGGACAGCCTCGAACTCGGCATCGGGATCGAAGGCTGGGCCGCGTTCGGAGGGCACCAACTTGGATTCGGCCGTTATCTCTCCGCCCCTTACCTCCGGCCGATGGGCTGGCACCAGGGAGAAGGAGACCTCTCCATCTTGACAAATGACGTACTGAAGGCTGGCCGCTTCAGCCAGGAGAACGCTACCTTCGATGACTATCCGGTCCTTCCCGTGCCACTCAGCCTTCACCTCAAGTTGGAAAGGGGTCGTGTCCATGACGGGCGGATTACAGTGGCCCGTCAGACCGCTCAGAGGCGGCGGAGTCATCGTAGCCGTCAGCCCCGCCCCGGGGCTGCTCTGGGCCGTTGATGTCGTGTCCGGGCCCGGAGCGGGAGCGCTCTCCTCGCCGCAGGCTGCCAGAATGAGAACGCCGACAAACGCCAGAGCAAGTACAAGACAGGATCGGGCCAAGGACACGTCACTCCCTCCGGATTGCTATTTGCACGGGTTCGGGCCGGAGCGGGAAAAGCCCCCGGCCATCAGGATGGGACGATAGTTATGCTTTCAAGGATGTGCAGTACGATGTCGGCCTTGGGTCCGCTCAGGATGTCGTCTACCTGCGCCGCATCGATCTCCCCGGAGAAATCGCCCTCTTCCACGAAGATCCGCGCTGCACCGTCAGCCACGGTAACGATGACCGCCAGCGTAGCTCTGCCGTCCTCCAGGTAACCTACCGCCACCATGCCGCGGAGGCGCTGTGTCGTCTCCTCCGTAGGCAGCGGACTGGAGACTACCCATCCCTTCTCCTCCGCCGGCACCGCCATGGAGAAACCACCAATCATCAGGAGGTTCCATCCGATGCCCCCGGTGCGATCGTGGGGCACGGGCACCAGTGACATACGCACGGTCTCCTGCTCCTCTGTGGGGGGCACCGGGGTCGGCGTGGGCTCCTTGGGCTGCGGCGCTTCCGTGGCGGTGGGCTCAGACGGCGCCTCTAGACTCACCGTCGGCTCCGGCGAGCCCTCGAGTCCAGCGGTGGGCTCCGGTGACGCCTCGCCAGTGCTAGCGGGAGAAGGCTCGGGGGAGGCCTCAACACGGACCAAGGCTCCGCTGGCAGGCGTCTGAGAGGGTGTTGACCTGGCGGTGGGCGTCACCTCGCCAGCGGCCTCCTCAGAACGGGCCAAGGCCAGCACCTGCACAGCCCTCTCATGGCCCTCGCTGGAGACGACCATGGCCTCTTCCAGCTCGTCGACCGCCTCCTCCTCCACCAGGGGTTCTACCTGATCCAGGACCTCCTGCTGCTTGGCGGTCAGCTCGCCGATGCGCTCGATCTGATCCTGGGGCACAGCGGCCGGATCCAACCCCTCCACCAGCGAGCCGGTGTTGTCCGCGAGCTCTCGAAGGACAGGCTCGCTGATGCTCTTCTCCTTAGCAACCAGGCCCTCGACCTCCTGGAGACGCTCCTCGGCCAGTCCAATGCGGAAGCTACGTCTGGCGTCCTCGCCGAAGACAAAGGTCAGGCGGGCCCGCTCGGTGAGCCTCTTCACGGGGTACCGCCAGTCGCCGGGGAGGGCATCGCCGGCAGTGGCGAGGGTGAAGGAGGAAAAGCTCACGAAGACCAACACCACCAGTGCCAGCGCGGCCAGGGCCGGGCGGAGCGCGGGCCCGGGTAGGCGAGGAGACCAGGGGATGGCCAGGAGAGGCCGCCTGGGCCCAAGCGCCAGCGCCTGGCGCGCCCGGGCAGCCGCCAGGAAGCGCTGACGCGTCTCGGCCTGGCGGGCGGGTGAAGGGTCGGCCGCATAGGCCTCACCCAGCGCCACGCCTACCCGCAGTAGCGGCTCCAGGCGCCGGGCCCATTGGGGATAGAGAGCCAGGCACTGGTCGACGGTGCGCTGCCCTTGCCTTATCGCCTCCAGGCAGTCAGCCAGGACGTCTTCAAACTGCCGGCTCATCTCTTATCCGTTTATCCGCCGGCTCCCTCTCCGACTCAGCCGGGGCCAGGAGCCTCTGAAGCTTGGCGATGGCCTTGTGCTGGAGGACCTTGACGTTGCCCTCCCGCTTTCCGAGAACGCGGGCCGTATCGCTCACCGACAGGCCCACCGCAAATCGCAGCCAGATCACCTCCCGCTGTGCGTGGGGCAGGCCCCGGGCAGCCTGGAGAGCCTCCTCGAAGGAGAGCTTGGTCTCCACCAGGGCGACGGGATCTGGGGCCGTGTCCGCAATGAACTCGCCCAGGGGCGACTCGTTGCGGCGGATGCCGTTCCTGCGCACATAGCTGATGACGTAATTCCGAGCGATGCGGAAGAGCCACGCAGCGAAGGGAACCCGCCTCCACTGGAAGTCGCCGATGGCCGTGAGCATCCGGAGGAAGATCTCTTCGGTGACGTCCTCGGCCTCAGCCACGCTGCCGGTGCGGGCATGGACGTAGCGGTAGACTCTGGGGAAGTACAGCTCGTAGAGCTGGCCGAGGGCCTGGACGTCGCCGGAGCGGGCACAATCGACGATCTGCCGCTCCTCATGCTCCGGCAGGCCCTGGGGCGGAGAAGGCAGGTCCACCAGGCTCTCCCTCCATGTTGGTGCCAGCGCTGCCGATCAGCCCACATGATAGTCGTTTTCTTCCCGCCGGTCTACCCGCCGAAGCCGACCGCAATAAACCATCAATGATCACAACGTCGAGGGCGGGGAAAGGTTAACAGGGGGTCACCGCCGTTAACCTTTTCCATCCTGGGGCGTTTTAACCGTTATAGTGGCTACCTGCGGCACTGGTCGCACTGCTCTTCAGGCATTCTCAGGGGCCGTCGCTCGCGCGACCGTGTGTAAGTGCGCGAGGTGAAGCGGCTCAAATCTTCGTTCCGGGTTGGTTCAGCAGCAAATAGGCCCGCCGGGCCCGATATGGGCGGCGACGAAGGAGAGGGGGGATTGCATGTAGCAAACCGGTCGAAGGTCTGTTTCGGCACGTCCAACAGACCTCGTCAGTGGACAGCTCAAAAGCGGAGTGCAGAGGAGTGCAGCAGCGAGGCTGGGTTTTACCAGTGCCAGGAATACCAACCAAGAGCATCAGTTCGCGGCTGGTTTTGGTGTCCGGATTACGAGGCCCACGTAAGCGAGTTGCTGAGACTGTATTTCCGCAATAAGGAGGACTAGCGCATTGAGACTTGGATTTAGGAAACTGGGAATAGTATGCCTGGTGGCGGCGGTTGTGCTGACGCTGGGCGTCTTCCGCCCGGGCGCGGACACGCCCACGGCTGAGGCGGACATCTGGACCCCCGGTGGCCTCATAGCGCTGCCGTCGTTCTTCCCGGGCCTGCCTGGGCTGACCGACCAGGTGGCGCCGGCGATCATTCCGGCCAGCGGTCCGGGCAGCACCGCCTTGATCGGGGTCTTCGCTGACCCCCTGGACCTCTGGCTGGGCGACTTCACCAACGGGTTCAACCCCGACTGCAGCTCGAAGGCAGGGCCGCCCGATGGCATCACGCAGTACTGCTTCCAGGTAGAGCAGGCGTACCCCACCGCGGGCGGGAGCACCGCGGCCAGCCTCTCGTCGAGAATCTGCGGCGACGGGTTGACCTGTGACCTGACGGTGGTCGGCGGCGTTGACAACGCGCCTGGCGTCGTGGTGATCACCCTCGCCGGCGGCGGCAAGGATCAGATGGTCACGGTAACCGCCACCGACGAGAGCGGCCAGTCGAAGAGCGTGGACGTGGTCATGGTGCAGACCATGCTCGCTGTCCCGCCGGTCGTCGAGCCCGGCCAGACGCCGCTGGTGCCCGGCCTTGAGGGCATCGCGCTGGTCGGCTATCGCTGCCCAGACGTGGGCGCGGCTGTGTTCGATGCGGCCGCCGTCGGTCTCCCCGGCGTGTTCATGCCCTCCACTTTGGGGGAGATGTTCGACTGGATCTACGGGACACTGATGGGGATAGTGCCGGTGCCCGCAGTCGGTCCGGCCGTCAACCTGTACCGCTGCGGCGGCGACACCGTGGGGAACAGCCTGGACGACCTGGTAGCGTTCCAGACCGACCTGGGCCAGCTAACCATCCAGCCTATGCTGGTTGTTCCGGCGCCGGTGTTCGTCCCCGGGATGGACTGCCCCCAGGGGAAGTCGGTTTCGGTGGTGGACGCCAACATTACCTGGCCGGCTGCGCCGCCGGGGCCGCCTGTCGCTATCCAGAACTGCGATCTTGACGGCGCCCCCAACGGCACGGTGGGGTACTTGGTCCAGCGCACGGCGGACGTGGGCGTGGCCACCATTACCGGCCAGCAGGGCGGCATGGCGGGCTCCACCCGCCAGACCAACGTCAACTTCCTGGCCGGGCCAGCGGCTGGGCTTATCCCGAGCATCATGCTGTTCGGGGAAGGCCTGTCAGCACTGCCGACGGCGGTCTCGCCGCTGACGCAGCTAGAGGTGACCGCGCTGGTGGTGAACCAGGCGCTCAACCCGGTGGGCGGGATCACCGTGTCCTGCTCGGTTGACCCGGTTTCGGGCGCTTTCGCTATGGTGAGCGACCGCGACACCACTGGCCTCGAGGGCATGGCAGAGTTCCAGCTGATACCCACCGGCCTCCCGGGGACGGAGGTCACGCTGAGCTGCAGCCTGGACGGGTACCCGGACATCCCGCCGGCCACGCACACCTTCAGCCTGACCCTCCAGCCTGATCTGGAGGCGGTGGACCTGGTGGCCGGGTGCAACCCGATAGCCTCGACCTGGCCTGACGGGACTGGCGTCAAGGCGATCGCGGCCGGGGTCGCCCCGGAGGACGCCCTGGCGTCCATCTGGGCCTTCGACACGGCCACGGGCACCTGGCTGGGCTACTCGCCCACTGCTCCCGCCGGCGTGAGCGACCTGGATACGGTGGACAGGCTCGACGCGATCTTCATCTGCGTGGACGCCGATGCCACTGTCAGCCGGCCGGTCATCTAGTAGCGAACCAGTGGAGGCTGTGGAGCCCCAAGCCCGGGGCTCCACAGCCCGCCCACTTTCAGAGGCATAGGGAAAGGAAGCATCCAGAAAGAGGACCGTGAGCTATGATATTTAGTTGGAAAGCCCTAGGGATAGGGGCTGTGGTAGCAGGGGCGGCCCTGCTGCTGGCTTCGTTCTTGCCAGCGGTGGCGGGCGTCAGCGCTCAGCCGCCGACACCGCCCAACCGGTTGTTCGGGAACGCCACCCTGGAAGGCGTGGCCGCCCCTGCCGGCACCAACGTCGCCGCCACCATCGGCGGGGTGACATGCGGGCAGACCACGGTGGCAGCCGACTCGAGCTACGTCCTGGACGTCGTCTCCAGCGGACAGACCGCGGGCTGCGGCACCGAGGGAGCCACCGTGAGCCTCACGGTGGGCGCCTGTGACGCAGGCACCGCCACCTGGAGCAGCGGCCAGTTCACCGAGCTGGACCTGGCAGGGGTGTGCGCGGCTCCGCTGCCTCCGACCCCACCTCCGGTCGAACCAACCGCCGTGCCGGTGGTGGTCACCGGAACGGGCGGCTACCTGGGCGGCGACAGCGGAACGCCGTCTTGGGCCTACCTCGCCGGTGGACTGAGCCTGCTGCTAACGGCAGGCGGTCTGGCGGCATACCGCAGGTACGTCCGCTAGCTTAGGTCGCCGCGCGCATGGACGCGCGGGCGAACCGAATCAAGGCGAGCCTTCCCGGGAGAGTCTTACGGGCTCTTTCGGGGAGGCTCGCTGAATCTTCCGACATGGGCAGCCCCACGTAGGGACGCTTACCAGCCGCCGTGATATTCTAGCCGTTGGAGGCTGCGGATGTTGTACCGCATGCGGCAGGCACGGAGAGCCCTGACGAGAGCCTGGAGGCGAGGGGGACGGGCCCGGGCGGCCCTCGTGGCCGTCCCGCTGGCCTCGGTGCTCCTGGCGGTCGCGCTGGCAGTGCTCTTCACCAGGGGAGGGCTGAACCCGGACGGCGGCTCCCAGGTGTTGCTGCCCTCCGCGACCCCGGCCCCCACGTCCACGCCCTTTCCCCCCAGTGAGGCGCCGCCGCTGCGCCTAGTGATCCCCAAGATCGGCGTAGATGCCCCTCTAGAGATGCAGACAGTCCCGGCTAGCGGGGTCATGCCCATGCCCTCGGGGCCGGAGGTAGTCGCCTGGTACGACATG
>Ga0209979_1001181_pt1 | contig 29866 bp, 27 predicted proteins | sample AnhtaG_FD_183114 | JGI IMG/M metagenome (GOLD analysis project Ga0209979, IMG submission 183114) | Deep subsurface microbial communities from Anholt, Denmark to uncover new lineages of life (NeLLi) - Anholt_01485 metaG (SPAdes) (version 2) | ecosystem: Environmental > Aquatic > Marine > Oceanic... | reverse complement strand
GATGGTCTGCTTCAAACAGGCCCCGTTGAGCCAATCGCTTTCCAAGCATTCTAGGCCTCCAACTGTAAACGTCGGGCTATTATACAACAGGAATCAGCCAAATGCCACTTTTCGGCCAGACTTCTAGATTTCTCAGATGATGCGCTTGCCCAGGTAGCAGAACAGTTCTTTGCTGGCATAGTAATTTGGAAGCAATGGATCGCTTCAATCGCCACTCCGACTGCTGAAGACCATAGACTCATAAACCGCCCGGTATCTCTGAACTGCATCTGTGATGAAATCAACGAAGAGCGGACCAATCTTCTCGTTTGCCGCCCGGTTGGGATGGGAATCCGATTCGTCTCGATATGCCTTTCGCAACATGTTGTAATCGGGTGATGTCGGGTCATCCTCAGCCAGATAACCGAAGAGGTCAAAAGTAAAGGCATTGGGATGCCCACCCAGATACGCATCAGATTTGAGCCAGTTGGCGAACGCCCTCGCCCTGGTGGCCGCTTCGGCATTTGTCTCCGCCGGGTTCAACGGCGGTGGGGTCACAACAATGAATATCCTGTCCGGATGTTGGTCCATCACGTCACGCATGGCCAGATAGTATGTTCTGTACCTCTCTAGTTGTCCATGGCTAGAGATATGGCTGACCGGAAAGCATGACTTGAAAATGATCACCTCGTGCTGCAGAAGTCCGCTGAAGGCATTCAACGGGATTCCATACGCCCGTTGCGCGAAAACTCTGGCAAGACCGTCGGGGTCTGTGTTGTCGTCAGGGATGTTGTAACTGTACCCAGTGGGGCTCCCATCCGGACCTCTCAAGCCATGCCAGCTATAGCCGTGATCCCAGAAGTTGTAGCCTGCTTCGGTTAATCTCTCTCTGACACCACCCTGCTCGATCAGATTATGCCCAACTGAATGGTGAAGGAAGATGACGTTGGTAAATTCACCGTAAGTGTAACTGCGGACACGTCGGCTGTCGATCACGGCCTGGCCTAGACTTGAAAGAGACTGAATCCGGAACGAGACAAAACTGCGCAAGCCCAGGCTGCGGCCGGTGATCAGGCGTACGGCCAGGAGAGCCAGAAAGCTCAAAACCAGGACGACGACAACCATGCTCAGCACTGACTTGATGCGGACGCGGGCTACTTTGGTTGGACTCATGGGTTTTCTCTCCTTACCAATCGAGCACCTCCACTTTGGTGGTCAGCCAAACAGGTAGCGGTAGGACCTGCGCGCCGGGGACCTGGCCACAGCCGTCATAAACAAGACCGAGCCCCCCACTGCGAAGACGATGAGCAGCGGCTGGTACAGTAGCTGGTGGACCAGGATCCAGGGCGCGATGTGATATATAAGCCTGGTGACAAACTCCAACACTTTGGCGTGAAGTAGGTAGATCCCATACGTTTTGCTGCCGAGCTGATGGATGGTTCTTGAAAATGGGATGGAGACCTTGTCAAATGCCAGAAAACACAGGACAAAAGTGACTGCGTACAGGCTAGCTGAGATTGTACACGGTCCACCGCGCCAGTCCTCCCTGGTTGAGCGATAGATCACCTCAGGTTCAAGTATGGCCAGCGATCCCAGTACGATCACCGCCACCAGCAAAGCCCACTTGAGCCGGGCCAGCCACTGCTTGAGTTGTTGGAGATGAAAACCGGAAACAATGCCGAAGGCAAGGAAGAATGCCCACTTGACGAACAACCAGCACGGCACCGTAGGCGTCATTTGATCCAGACCCGGTGTGTTCGCCCCGAAAAGATTCAAGTACTGCAAGCTCATCACGCCCAGTTGGACAAGCGCCGAGACGAAGAGCAACAGTCCCCCTCTGGTCTTTGCAATAGGGACCACCAGAGGTGAGAGCAGATAGAATTGGAAGAGAAGAGGTACATAGAAGTACGCTGGCGTTGCTCCTCCGAAGGCGACTCTCTTCAGATACTCGGTTGGCGCGTATGTGATACCCTGAAGGAAATCCCCGCTGAAGATTACCAAAGACCAGATGATATACGGCACGAAAAGGTTCGTAATCCTTCGTCTCACCATCTTCCAGTTCAGCGTGGACTGACTGCCTCGAGCCGCATAGGCAACGAAGAAGCCCGAGACGAACAAGAAGGCCGGAACGCTGAAGACAGTCAGTTGCTTAACCACCAACAAACCATAGTAAGGCAAGGTACCAAGCTGATCGAAGTTGGGCGAACTAACCGGACGATAACGATGTGTCCACCAGAACATGGCGGTAAATCCCCAGCCGGCAGCATGATTACAGACCACCGCCAGGATAGCTAACCCGTTGAGGAGAAATACCCGTCTAGTCATGGAGCCCCCGGCGTTACAGTTCAATCTTTACATAGTCTATCTGGTTGTAGCCACTGCCCCAGGGATCGCCGCGTTCGTAGGTGCCGAGTCCGACGGCGGCAGCGTTGACGAGGTAGTCATCGGACATGTCCCAGATGGACTTTTCTGCGTGGAGAAAGTCGCACATGACGCAATCTATGGCGACCGGGTCGGTGGCAAAGAGAAGACTGTTGGGCGCATCGTTGGCGAAAGTAGACCAGGGGGCGGGTTTACTGTAGTTGTCCAGCCAGTTGGCGTACGCTTTTGGATCTCCTCCGGCACGTCTAGGTACTTCGCCAGTTGGTAAACCTGTGTCTTGAACAGATGGACAATGGGGCTCACGTCCACGCCCCAATCGCCATGTTTGACAAAGAAACCCAGACCGTGTTCGTTTTTGTTCGCGATGCCAACCACAGCGTAATTGCGTAATTCGGCGTGATAAGCCATGGCCATACGCATGCGTTGCTTCAAGCCTGGGTCGCCCATCCACCACCTGGAGCCGCATGCTCCTCACAAGCGAATTCATCTTACGCTCAACGTTTCTGCCGCCAGTCGGTGGCCTAACGGATTGGGATGCATCCACACATCGGCAAACAGCAGGTTCTCGTAGCCCTCGCAGGCACCGGCCACGACGTCGTCACAGGCCTGGCGGTAGACCGGCGACAGGTCCACGAACTCGATTCCCGCCGCAGCCGCCCGTCGCCCCAACACACGCTGCGGCACATCTGGATGCGCTGCGCTGTTGAGCTGGAAGGCAGTGGGGAAGGCGACCACGACAAAGCGGATACCGTGCTGCTGGCACGCTTGCCCCATCTCGGCGATGGGCGCCCAGACCTCGTCCCAGACCGGGCTGTCCTCATCTAGAGGGTAGTAGGCAGCGGCGTGGCGCGGCGGGTTCAGGACCGGGATGGCCTCTGGGCCGCGCTGCTTCGCCAACAGGAAACGCGCCTGCGTGGTCAGGAAGGGCCAGCCGTAGGTGTGATCGCGCAGCCACTGAAACAGGGTCTGCTGCTCCGATACGGCCGGACCACGGCCGTAGACATCGTTGACCACCGTGACGTCAAGCAGCACCATGTCGGGCTGATAGTCCAGGCCCTCCTGCAGGAGAAAGTTGCGCTCCGCTTCTATCGTCCAGGCTGGGATGCCCGCATTGATCACTTCGTAGCGATGCCCACCGTTGCGTGCGTTCAACATGCGTTCCAACTGCTTGCCGTAGGTGTCTTCCTGGTGCACTTCCCAGCCGAAGGCCACCGAGTCGCCCACGTTGAGGATGCGGTAGGTGCCGGCCGGCTTGGGCACGGCAAACTCCTCGGTGCGAAATCCGCGCGAGTTGATGTGCACCGGTATGCCCTCCCACAGGTAGTCCTCGTTGGGCCGGAGAAGGTAGTAGGGATGATCCAGGCTGCCGTGGCGTTCCAGGTGCAGCCTCCGGGAAGCGACCAGCGTCCAGCCCAGGGGTCCCTGAGCTGTGCTGCGCTCCCAGAGATAGCCAACCAGTTCGACGCTACCCAGGCAGAGCAGCAACGTGACGGCCGAGATCAGCAGGCCGGTCGCGAGCTGGACTTTGCGCCCACGGGCATCTGGCGTCACGCGCTCCCGCTTGGTTGCCGCAGATGTGATGTCCATATCAGAACAGCGTGTAGATAAAGGGCCCAATCCCCGAGGCCGAGGCGAAGACTAGCAGCAATCCGAAGATTAGCAGCACTGCTACCATCGGGATCAGCCACCACAGCTTGCGCTGCCACAGGAAGCGCAGTAGTTCCCCGGAAACACCTAGGTTAGCAATCATGCTGCGAATGAAGGCTCTCATATCACTTCCTCACGATAAAGTTCTCCGTATACAGCGAGTCGATCTCGCTCTTGTTGAACGTATTCAACGCGTCCGCTGGCGTATTGACAATTGGCTCACCACGCAGGTTGAAGGAGGTATTGAGCAGCACCGGCACTCCGGTCTCCTCGGCAAAGCGCTCCACCACCCGATAATAGAGCGGGTTCCACTCACAGCGAATCGTTTGAATGCGCCCCGTCCCTCCCTGGTGAGTCACTGCCGGGATCAGTGCCTGCTTGTCCTCGCGTACTGGGAACACCATGAGCATATAGCGTACTGGATAATGGCGTCGCACGTCCGCCAGCCCTCCATAGTACTCCTCTGCCCGCTCTTCCAGAACGACCGGTGCAAAGGGGCGAAACGGCTCCCGGAACTTGATCTTGGTGTTGACAATGTCCTTCATATCGGCCCGACGAGGATCAGCCAGGATAGAGCGATTGCCCAGCGCCCGCGGCCCCCACTCGAAGCGGTCCTGGAAGAGAGCGATCACCTTGCCCGCCAGCAGGTCCTCCACCATCATCTCCGCCAGCCGTTCCGGGTCCCTCACCCGCTGGTAGGGTCGGCCTGTGGCCTCGATGGCGATCCGCACCTCGTCGGGCGAATAGCCCTGGCCCCAGTAGGCGTGCTCCATCACGAACTTCCGGGGCTGCCCCAGCAGCACGCAATAGGCGTACAGCGCCGCCCCCAGCGCCCCGCCCGAGTCGCCCGCCGCCGGCTGGATCCACACCTCCTCAAAGGGCGTCTCGCGCAGGATGCGCCCGTTGGCCACCGAGTTCAGCGCTACCCCACCGGCCATGCACAGCTTCTTCAGGCCGGTGCGCTGGTAGGCGTAGTTGGCCATCTTAAGCAACGTTTCCTCGGTCACCCGCTGGATGCTGGCAGCGATGTCGGCGTAGTGCTGGTTGCGCTGCGCGGTGGTCTCATCCCACTGGGGATGATCTTTCTTAGGGTGGGTGGTCGGCGTGTAGAACACCGAGTCGTGCACCCGCGGCTCGCCGAACAGCTTGACAAAGCTGCCGTTGAAGGTGCGCGAGGTCGAGTGGTGGAACGAGAAGTAGTCCATGTTCAGCCGGAACCCGCCGTCATCGCCCACCTCGATCAGCCGATAGACATCCTCCACTCGCTTGGGCCGTCCATAAGGCGCCATGCCCATCACCTTGTACTCGCCGTTGTTGACCCGGAAGCCCAGGAAGGCAGTGAAGGCGGAATAAAGCAAGCCTAGCGAGTGGGGGAACTTGACCTCGTTGAACAGTTCGATCGCGTTTCGGCCGGACCCATCCCAATCCGCCGTAGCCTTCCCCAGCGTGGCCGTTGTCCACTCCCCTACACCGTCGCACGTGAGAATTGCCGCCTCATCGAAGGGCGAGCAGAAGAAGGCGCTGGCCGCATGGCACAAGTGATGCTCCACAAAAAGCAGCTTGTCGTCCGGAATATCCAATTTGGTCAGGATGCGCCCCTTGATCCACAGCTTCTCGTTGAACCAGGCGATCATGGACTCGCGGAACACGCCCCACGACCGGGGAAAGGTCCCCAATGTGGTCATGAGGATGCGCTCGAACTTGAGCAGCGGCTTTTCGTAGAAGACCACGTAGTCCAGGTCGCGCCCGGTGATACCCGCCTGGCGGAGGCAGAAGTCAATGGCGTGATGGGGGAAGCCGAAGTCGTGCTTCTTTCGGGTGAAACGCTCTTCCTCGGCCGCGGCCACCAGCATGCCGTCATGTAGCAAAGCGGCTGCCGAGTCGTGGTAGTAGCAAGAGATACCCAGAATGTACATCAGAATTGCCTCCGCGCGTCGTCCAACGCTGAGTCGCGGGTAGCCCGCTCCAGCCACCAAGAGGGATTGGCCTTCGCCTTCACACCCAGCGGATCGCCGAACAGTCGGACTCCCACCGCAAAGGGCGCAAACAGCGTGAAGTAGAACAAGCTCAATACCACGCGAGCGATAAAGTCCCCGATAAACTGCCCGATCCGCTTCCAGGTCGCGCAAATAGCCCTAAGCACGTTCATCGTTGTTCTCCTTGAATTGATAACTGCTGGCTTGCCCTCACCCGCCACCTCCTTTCGCGATTCAGGCCTACTACCGCCCCCGCCGGAATCCCCACGTAGCCAATACGCCCACCACGATCAGCGCCGCCAGCCCACCGCCCAGGAGCAGCGGATCCATAGAAAAGCCCAACGGCAGCAGCCCACTCGTCTGAGCCTGTCCTGAGCCCGTCGAAGGATCCGGCGTGGGGCTGGGCACCGCCATTGGCTCCGGGGTGGGGCTGGGGGTCACTGTAGGCGTGGGGTTTGGTGCAGGAGCGGGCGGCACCTCCACGGTGGGAATCGCACGTGCGGTGTAAGAGATCACCGGCACAGCCTTCTCCCCTTCCCCAATGGGAAGGGCCCGCATGGCCACCGCCAGCCGTCCGCCCTGGGGCAAGGTCGCCGCGGCCACCCCAAGACCCACCTCTATCTCTGATCCCAGGCGGAAGTTCTCCGCAGCGCTCCAATGCGAGCCACCTGCGGTGAGCCCTGTCGAACCGTCCCAGGTGCTGTAGAGCAGCGCCTCTCTCTCTGCGTCCTTCCCCACCAGGTGAAGTGTCCCTCTACCGTCGGCCGCCAGCCCGAACGGCCCGGCTGCTTCCTCCCAGTCCCGGACACGCGTCGGCGTGCCCCATCCGGTGGGGCTGCCCACCTGGCCACCTGCATCAGACCACCGGTGCCACACGCCACCGCCGCCGGCCTCCGCGTAGAGGAGGTGCACCGGCCCGCTGGCTAGCGCCAGCCGAGGCCAATCGTACCCCGACCCGGCCACTTCCACCGGCCCTGTCCATGAAACTCCCCCGTCGCTCGAGCGGGTGTAATAGATGCTCTGGGGTGGCCAGGTGCCGGGCAGCGCGCCCCGCACCCAGGCCACGTGCAGCGTCCCGTCGGACGCCACCGCCAGCGCGGGATGGTCCGCCATCGCCCAGCCGGCCGTGGCCGCGTCAAAGACCACCTCGGGCTCCGACCACGTCTCCCCGCCGTCGTCCGAGCGGGTCAGGTAGATCCCCCGCCCCTCGTTCACCGCCACCGCGTAGACCACGTACAAGCGGCCCGCCGCATCCATGCCAATCTGCGGCCAACTGCCAACCGAAGTCGGAGCGGGCAGCGGCTGCGAGGGCGACCAACCGCCTGACCCCCTCGCCTCACTGATCCTTGCACGTCTGTAGAAGATTCGACCCTGCTCCCCACCGCTCCACACCAGGTGCAGCATCCCCTGCCCGTCCGTGAGCAGCACCGGCTGGCGGGCCATCTCCTCGCCGGATGTCCCATGCACCACCTCCACGGCACGCGACCAGCGCTCCGCCGAACTATCCCAACGAGCATACAAGAGCGCCGTGCCGGGTCCGCCCTCGCCAGCACCCCTTCGACTAAGCTCAGGATAAACCTGGCTCCAGACCACGTGCACGCCTCCCTCCGCGTCCAGCGCCACGGCCGGCCACCCGGCCTCCGCCCCTTCTTGCGATAGACGGATGGGTGTGGACCAGGGCGGGGGCGGGGCGAAGACCAGTTTCAACGCTCCCATCTGGCTGTTGGTGACCCAAACATCGCCCTCCTGATCAACTCCCACGGCGATCAGCGCCTTCCACTCCAACCCCTCTCCCGCGTTTGGAGAGAGAGCCACCAGCGCCGCCTGCAAATCTCCCAGATAAACCTGCTTCCCTGACCCTGGATCCTCAAAGCGGAAGCTCAACTGCCTCGGCTCCGACCATCGGCCGCCGCCTGTGGTGAGCCCTGTCGAACCGTCCCAGGCCGCCAGGGTCAGCACATCGCTGCCGTTCCCGGCCACCATCAAGACCTGTCCCTCGCCGAGTGACAGGAACCGCTCGTTCTGTGGACAAGCGGTCAGCTCTTCCAACACCGGCTGCCCTACACCTCCGTCGCCGGCCAGCAGCTCGCTCGCGAAGGCCTGATACAGACCGCACCGTCCTCCAACGCGCGCGTCCTCCCATAGCAGCAAGGCCTGGCCGCCCAATACGGTGACCACCCGTCCCCGCTGCAGCCGTCCGTCCGGGTCGCCGACTGTTCGCGGCGACTGCCACGTGGCTCCACCGTCGGCCGAGTGTGCGAACCGCACCTGTTCCAGGCGAGGATCGTCCCAGATGACGTATACCCCTCCCGCACCATCGGCAGCGAGGCGCACCTGGGCTTCCTCAGATGAGAGCAGGCGAAGGTAGCGCGACGTGTCCAGCGCCACTGGCGTGCTCCAGATCGCCCCACCGTCGTCCGAGTGCCGGTAGTAGACGCCAGCCGAAAAGCCCGGCGTATGGGACGAACGGACGTAGGCCAGGTGCAACGCCCCAGACGCATCGGTCGCCACGTCGAACCTCACCGCCGATTCGGCCATGACTGTCGGCAACGACCATGCCTGTCCAAGGGACGTCCCGCCGACGAGCATCTGGCTGTACATGAGGGAATGGGCCCCCGTCTCTCGGTCTGCCTCCCCCACCCCGAAAGCGTGCGTCCGACCAGCCGCGTCGACCACGATCCGAGGCATAGCGGCAAACGGCGCCGGCACCGACCTTGGCTCCGACCAGACCTCATAGCTCGTCATAAGCCTTTCTGTCCCGCTCAGCACGGATGAAGCCAAGATCCTTCCATCTGCAACGGTCAGCCCGTCGAAGTGATCTTCCCACAAGACGCGCAAGGTGCCGTCTGGTCCGGCCACGATGACGGGACTGGAGGCCGCCCCGCTGTAGGAGAGGTTCACCGGCGCCGACGGCTCTGCCTCCGCTTTAGCATCCGAAACGGCAAGCGGCGGGGACGGGGCAAAGACCAGTTCCAGCGGGTCCATCTGACTGCCCGTGACCCAGACATCACCGTTCTGGCCGGTTCCCACCACGACCAGCGTCTCAGCAGCTTTCCCACCCTCCTCTCTTACAGGAACCTGCACCAGCACCGCCTGCAAGTCTCTCAGATAAGTCTGCTTCCCTAATTCTGGATCCATGAAGCGAAAGGTCAAGCTCCTCGGCTCAGACCATCGCTCCCCGCCTGTGGTGAGCCCTCTCGAACCATCCCATGCCGCCAGGGTCAGCACATCGCTGCCGTTCCCAGCCACCATCAAGACCTGCCCCTCGCCAAGTGACAGGAACCGCTCGTTCTGCGGGCAGGCGGTCAGCTCTTCCAGCACTCGCCGCGCTGTCCCTTCTGCACTGGCCAGCAGCTCGCTCACGGGAGCCTGATACAGACCGCACATCCCTTTGACGCGGGCATCCTCCCACAACAGCACCGTTTGACCGCCCGGCACCACGAACACGCGACCCCGTCGTGGCCACGCCTCTGGGTCGCCAACCGCTTGCGCCTCCTGCCACGTAGCTCCACCGTCGTCCGAGTGCGCGAACAGCGCCCGTTCCAGGCGAGGATCGTCCCAGGTAACGTAGACTCCGCCTGCGCCGTCGGCGGCCAGGCGCACGTGGGCCTCCCAGGATGAGAGTGTGCGAAGGTAGCGCGACTGGTGCAGCGTCACTGGCGCGCTCCAGGTCGCACCGTCGTCGGATCGCTCATAATAGATACCAGCCGGGAAGCGCGGTGCGTGCAACGTGTGCACGTAGGCCAGGTGCAGTGCGCCGGAGGCGTCCGCCGCCACATCGAAACTCACCGCCGACTTGGCCACCGTACCAGGCGATGACCAGGCCTGCCCTGAGCCCTGTCGAAGGGACATATCGCCAGCGGCCAACCGGCTGTGCATCAGCGGGCGGAAGCCTGTCTCTTGATCAGCCTCATCCAGCCAGAAGGCGTGGGCCCGCCCGGCCGCGTCGGCCACGATACGCGGCATCGTCGCAATCGGCCTAAAGACGCTCTCTTCCTCCACGGTTTCAAAGACCCCTATCGGCGCCGGCGTCGGCTCCGACCAGGCCACACTCCCCAGGACAACTCTTTCCGTTTCAGTCAGAACAGACGAGGCTGAAACTGCCCCGTCGACAACCATCAGCCCGTCGAACCTATCCCACCAGAAGACGCGGAGCGTGTCGTCCGGTCCGGCCACAATAGCCGGCCTGGAGGCTGCCCCACTGTGAGACAGGTTCACCGGCGTGGGCCAGTCCCCCTCGCCCGATTGGGCCAGGGCCTGAAAGCGACCCCCTATGACAGCCAGACCGACGAGGGCCAGAGGTACGAATAGCCCCTTAGCCCAGCAGCGCCTGGCTTTTACCCTGGGCTCATTTGCTCGTGGCATTTTTGGTTTCCCTGATCTTGATGTCATTCTTGTCACGCGTGTCGTAGGAGAGCAACAACGGCAGTTAGATAAGCATCGATGGTAGCGCGCTACGGTCTTGCGGTGAACAGCATCGCAGTCGCAATCAACCAAACACATAACGGCACGCTCTGCCTGGGAGAAGCGAGCGACCAGCCCTCATCAGCAACAGTGGTATCTGCATCGCCAATAGGAACAAGGTGGGATAAAACAGTACCGGGTGTTCCAGCAACCACGGCGCGATGAAGTGAACAGCGGGAAGAGCTAATAGCAGGACGATCAAGTGGATCAAATACAGGCCATATGAGCCTTTCCCGATCTGCTCGAACGTCCGCACTCTTGGGATCCAATTGCGGTCAATGAGTAGGGAGACAAGGACAAAAACCAGCGGCCAGATGTGCCCGCTCAGTGAGAAGTGCAGAACCGAAGCTGCTGACAGGACATGAGTCAAAAAGAGGGCCAACATTGTCGTCAATAGCAACCACCTGAATCTGCGTGCCCATGATACCACACCATTGGCGTTTAGCCCACAGACTACTCCCAGAGGAAAGTAGATGCCCCAAGGAGCGAAGACGGCGTTGTAATACCTGGGAACGATGGTGCGTACCCATCCGGGGAAGACAAATCCAAGAATGCCTGGAGATACCAAGTTCAACAGCGTCAGTTGGATCAATGCAATGATGGTAAGAACCACCCATCCCCAACGCCTTGCAGAGGCAACGAGGACAGGAGCGGCCAGGTAGTAGAATGCGAGAAGTGGAATAAAATGATACGGATAACCTATCGCCAGATTCTTGAGGATGATTGGGAGAGAACTCCTTTCGTTGTGCAAGACATAGACAACAGCGTAGGACACTAAGGACCACAATAAGTAAGGCCATAGAATCCGATTCAGGGTGGTTCGTACGGCCTTCCAGGTGAACCTTGCCGGATTGCCCCGCGTGGCATAGGCAACAAAGCCACCAGAAATGAACAAAAAGGTGGGCACAGCGGACGAACCCAGTGCTTTGAGCACCAGGAGGATCCAGTGACCGACTCCCTCAATTCGAGGGTAGCCCAACTCCAGGAGATATGAGGTCCCGAACACGATCGAGTGATGAAGCAGTACCAACAAGATGGCCAAGCCACGCAATGCGACGAATTGTCGGCTCATAATACAAATCTCTCTGCAAACAAACCACCACTTGCCTTCTCAGGCGTTCCCGATCATTCGTGCGCTCAGGCACGACGTCATACAGAGCTACCATGCCGCTCATCAATGACCAGGGATGTAGAGGCCGTGGCCACATCCCCTAACAGGGGGGTGCAGACAAAGAGGAATAATCCAGTGCAGAGCTTGTGGATCAACCATCGCCCCTATACACAGCACGATAAGTGTGAATGCCATTAATGACGAAGTCTGCAAAACGAGGGCCGATGATTTCGTTCGCCATGGCATTGGGATGGGAATCCGTACCGTCCCGGTATGCCTCTCTCAGCGTATTGCAATCGGGAGCGGTTGGATCGTCTTCGGCCAGAGAATCAAACAGATCGAAGGTGGACACGTTGGGATGCCCCCTCAGGTACTCATCCGACGTCAACCAGTTAGAGAACGCCCTCGCTCTGGCTGCAGCCTCAGCGTCCGTCTGCGGTGGATTCAGTGGGGGTGGCGTCAGGATGATGAATATTCTATCAGGATGCCGATCCATAACGTCACGCATGCTCAAGTAGGCGGCCTTATACGTCTCCAGTTGCTCATCGCTGGTAATGTTGCTGACCGGAAAACAAGACTTGAAAGCAATGACCTCGTGCCGTAGAAGCTCGCCAAACGTGTTGATGGGGAGCCAGTACACGGGTTGTGCGAAGATCCTTGCAAGGCCGTCTGGGTTTGTGTTGTCATTGGGGACATTGTAACCGTAACCAGTGGCAGTCCCATTGGGACGTACCAAGCCTTGAGAGTTGTAACCGTGATCCCAGAAATGATACCCGGCTTCAGCGAACTGCTCTCTTACTCTGCCCTGCCGAATCAGGTTCTGACCGACCGAGTGATGGAGGAAGACAATGTTGGTGAACTGGCCATCACTGACCACTGACCGGCTGTCAGCTACTGCGAGGCCAACATTCAGAATGGATCGAATCGTCGAGGATGCCAGGCCCAGCAACCTTGGGCCCCGGAGACCTAGCATTGCCGTGCCGAGCAAAACCAATGCTAGAATAATGCTACTGATGGCAATCACCGTCCCCCTATGCACTTGAGCGCCTTTCGTTCTCATTGCCCGACCTTCCTTGAACTAAGGTAACCGTTCAGGTAGATGGTGGAGGGGAGCCGTCAAGGTGCCAGGCACTTGCGAATAGCCGACTGATTGAGCAATCTCACCCGGCTTGGAGGCGCTGTAGCCCCCAAGAAGCCGATGAAAGTGCCTGGCACCTGAACGCTTACGAGCTAAGAAGAATGATCATGTAACTCCTAGCTCGGCTTTCACTCGTTTGATGACTCCTTCATCCGTCGGCTGAGATAACCGCCGAAGGGCCTCTCCTCGGCTGAGATGCCCCTGCCGAACGAGCTGAGCCAGCTCCAAAACATAGGGATGGTAGCCCATCTGCGTCCGATGAACCTCATTGGCGAAGGCGTTCAGCAGGCAGTTGGTTGAGTTGGGGTCTGTGTCAACGGGCATCTCCCATCCCAGCGCCTTGATCCGCTCGTAGATACGGCCCTCATCGTAGATCAAGAAGGCCAGGGGGGAGACGTTGCAGGGCAAACGCTTCGAACCCATAACCTCCTCTTCTTCTGGGAAGTAGGGAGCGATCTCGTTGCCTGCCACCTCCCGTAAGGGCGCTGTCGCTGCCTGGATCATGCTCCGAGCCATAGGGGACGTAAGTCGAAATATGGCGGAGGGCAATGGCACCTGGCCCGGCGACCAACCGTAGGCAATTAGGGGAATACCTCTATCCAAAGCCAACTGGAGAGCCATCCCCTTGGCCAGACTCATACAGGAAGTGCAGATGTTGCTGGCCCGCTCCCTGGCCTTCAGGGGATAGAAATCAGGGCTCATGGAGGCCCGAAAGATTCGCCGGAGAAGATCGAAGCGCAGTTTGAAGATGATGTGATCCACTACCAGGGCCTCCCCCACCCTCCTCATATTCTGGCAGGCCCGGGGCGAGACAAAGCCATTGTCGAAGGTGAAGGCCAGAATCCTGAGCCCGAAATCCTCCTTCAAGAGGGCCAAGGTATAGGTGCTGTCCTTGCCCCCGCTCCAACTCATCAGACACTCATAGTCCCCACGGCCACGCACTTTTTCCACCAGCTCCTGGAATCGTTCACGCAGCCTGGTACGACGAGCCTCACGTTGCTCAGGAGCTAGGGCCCGGAGACAGTAGTTGCACACCCCTTCCCCATCGAAGCGGATGCCTGGGAAGGTCTCAGGCAGGACACAACGGACACACCGACGCAAAGCATTCCTCCTGGGCTTATTACTCTCCACCCACGTACTCAGCCTACCCTCCCGCAGGCTGCAATTGACAGCTCTTGCGGGCTCAAACATTGGGTCGAGACGCACTTTTGTACCTAGAAAACATCCAAACCTGCGGGAGGGTGAGTAGTTGCCTCCTGGGAGTATTACTCTCCACCAACGAATTCCACGACCTGTCCCAGTGCCTCGACCGGCCGGGGGGTGAATTCCTGGATGAAGAGGCGATGGAGCAACTGGGTGGACAGCACACCCACCAGGGCCATCTCATCTCCCTCGCTGAGGGGCAGGCCACGCCGGTGCTTACGCCATATCATGGACACAGCGGCTGGATCGAAATATCCCGCCTCTTCGATCTCCGAGGGGGAAAGCAACTCAGCCACATATTCCGGCTTCCCCTCTCCCAGAAAGCTTCCGGCAATGGGGGCGCGATAGGGTTGTTTGGGCCTTCGCGTGATCGAGGCGGGCAGCAGGTCCACTACGGCTCTCTTCAGAAGATACTTCTCCTGCAGTCCCAGGAGCTTGTACTTTGGCGGCAGGCAGGCTGCAAACTCCACCACGCGATGGTCGAGAAAGGGATAACGCCCCTCCACCGAGTGGGCCGCTGTCATCCGATCTCCCTGGGAGGAGAGAAGATACTCAGACATGAAAAGCGTCATCTCGATGTACTGGGCCCGTGACAGGGGGCTCCAGTGTCGGAAGTCGCCGTCTAAACCGGACTCAAATTCCACCACCGGATCGTAGTCACCCAGGGCTGTGCGCACTTCAGGGGATAGATAGCGCCGCAGGCGAAGGCCGTTCCGCCAGCGCAGGAGATGAGAGTAGGTGAGGCGATCCACCTCGGTCAGCCCGTAGCCAAAGAAGGCCTTGAGATAGTCCCCCGGCCCGACGTCCAGCCCCTGCACATAGGGATAGAGCCGCTGCAAAAGGAGAGGTCGCCACGGAGAGTCGGGCTCGCGCGCCCAGAAGCGGCGGACCTTGTCCTCCTTGTAGATGTTATAACCGCCCAGGATCTCGTCAGCCCCCTCCCCTGTTACTACCACCTTGATCCCACTCTCCTGTACCAAATGGGAAAGGAGATACATGGGGGCGGGGGAGGTGCGAAGGATGGGCACCTCGGTGTGCCATACCACGTCCGGGAACACATCCGCGATGTCACGATTGTGACATTCCAACCGCCGATGGTCCGTCCGGAGAAAGGCCGAGGCCTGCTCCTGGTATTGTCGTTCGTCAAAGGCTCTATCAGCAAAGGCGATGGAAAAGGTGCAGAGCTCACTACCGGTATAGTGCCGAACCAAGGCCGCCGTAGCGGAGGAATCGAGCCCCCCACTGAGGTAAGCTCCCACCGGGACATCCGCCCGCAGCCGCAGACGTGTGGCATCCACCAGCAACTCCCGCAGTTCTCGGCGGTAGGTTTCCTCCGATCCCTCGGTGCCCTCTCCTGCAGCCGGGAACTTCAGCTCCCAGTACTCTCGGATCGTTATTTCTCCCTTTCGGGCGAACATGAAGTGTCCAGGAGGCAAGGCATGTATGTCACAGAATATGGTCCGACCTGGCAGAGGTGTCCACAGGGTGAGAACCTGGCTCAAAACAAAAGGATCTATCTCGGCCTGTATCTGGGGATAGGCCAAAAGGGCTTTGATCTCCGAAGCGAAGAGGACAACTCCGTGCGCAAGGGTGTAAAAGAGAGGTCTGATCCCCAGCCGGTCTCGGGCCAAAAACAGACTCCTGCGGCCTCGATCCCAGATGGCAAAGGCGAACTGGCCATTGAGATGCTCCAGGCAGGCAGTCCCATATTGTTCGTAGAGATGGACGATCACCTCGGTATCCGACCGGGTATAGAAATGGTGCCCGTTCTTCTCCAGGTCGGCCCGAAGCTCAATGTAGTTGAAGATCTCCCCATTGAAGACGATCCACACGCTGTTATCCTCGTTGTGGATGGGCTGCAGGCCGCCGGTCAGGTCTATGATGCTCAGACGAGCATTGCCCAGGCCGATCTGCCCATCCCGGTAGATGCCAAAGGCATCCGGACCGCGGTGGCGGATCATGGCCAGCATCTTTTGGAGCTCCATTGACTCTATGGGCCGATCTGAACTCAGGTTTAATATGCCAACAATCCCACACATATCAGTCTCGGCAGCCAAAAACTAGGCCCGCAAGCTCATCCTGCTGATCTTACCCGAGGAGGTCTTTGGCAAACTATCGCAGAACTCCACGTGTTTGGGCACCATGAAATCCTCAAGGTGAGTGGCACAGTGGCGGAGCACTTGCTTTTCTGTAAGCCCAACGCCATCTTTGCTTACCACATAAGCCTTGATGGCCTGCCCCAGGAGCGGATCCGGCACGCCGACGACGGTTGCTTCAATCACCCCTTCCAACCTGTGCAGAACATCCTCCACTTCCTTGGGGCTCACTTTCTCTCCTCGGCTCTTGATGATGTCATCCTTGCGGCTCACGAAGTATAGGAACCCCTCCTCGTCCATGGTGAAGAGATCGCCTGTATATAGCAACCGCTGACCGGGATAGCGGCCGGGCCGAAAGGTCCTCGCTGTCTCCTCCGGCAGCTCCCAGTAACCCTGCATCACGTGTGAACCGCGCACCACGAGCTCACCTACCTCGCCCGGTTCCACCCGGTGGCCCTGCTCATCCTCGATCCATACCTCGGTGTTGGGGATGGCCACGCCCACCGATCCCGGCCGCCGATCTAATTCCCCAGGCGGGAGATAGGATACGCGTTTGCACTCCGTCAGGCCGTACATCGAGTAAAGCGTAGCCTGGGGAAAAGCTTCCCGTAATTGCTGGACGTGGGTCACCGGCAACGCTGCAGCGGTATTGGTCAGATATCGCAGGGAGGTGAGATCCCACCGGGAGAGGTCTATCTGCAGGAGCATAGCAAAGATGGTTGGGACGCCAGGGAACCCTGTGATCCGCTCCGCTTCCATCCGGTTGAGGATCGCCGCCGGATAGGCGAATCCCCGCTCAAGAACCAGGGTTGCTCCCACCTGAAAGGCCATCAAAACCTGATACAATCCGTAGTCGAAGGAGAGGGGCAGCACGTTGATTATGATATCCTCGGGCACATTCTCCAGATACTGGATGATAGAGGTGGAAGCGGAGATCATGTTCAAGTGGGTGCACATCACCCCTTTGGGGCGGCCGGTGCTGCCAGAGGTATATATGATGGCTGCCAGATCAATGTCAATACACATGCGAGGCGGTCGGTCGGACGGAAACTCTTGCAAGACCTCGGCGAGAGAGACCATGCTCCTCTCGAGTTCGATGAGCTCAGTCGAATCGTCCTCGCCCCCTTCGGCTCCCGCTAAGGCCACAAACTTCAGTGAGGGCACCTCAGCACACAGCCGCCCGATCATGCTCCGTCGGCTGGCATGCGAAACCAGAGCAGTGGCTCTACAGTCATTCAGGATGTAGCTCAGTTTATCGAATTTGGTAGTGGAGTTAATGGAAGTGAAGATAGTGCTCGCCTTAAGGGCGGCAAAGATGGCGACAACTGCCTCCGCGCAGTTGGGAAGATAGATAGCCACACGATCTCCGCGGCCCACATCGTGCGCGATCAATGCATTTGCCAGTTTGTTGGCCAAGGCCTCGACGTCAGCATAGGTCATCCGCCGGCCTTCGAAGACCAATGCCACTCTGCCAGGATGGCGTTCGGTGCTCTGCTGCAGGAAATCATGCACCAACGTCGCAGTACGCACGACTCAAAGCTCTCCCAACGTCCGGGTGTCCATCTCACAGAAGCAGTCTAACTTCCTCGTGACGTATCCGGCCAGATTACTGATGGAATCAAAATTCTCAGGCAGGATCTCCTGGTCATCCACGGTGATGCCGAACGTCTCCTCCGCGAACAGTAGCAGCTCTAAGACACCCGTCGAGTCCACCACTCCGTGTTCCAGGAAGGAGTCCTTATCGTCGAGGCCGTTGCTCCCAAAGAGGAAGTTCTCAACGATGTAATATCGGATCTGCTCCTGGATGTGCATCACTTTCCATGCCACAGACTGCTCCCTCCTTTTCAGACCTCAGGCCAGACCTACGCCGTCCACACTGGCTGGCAATGATTCTGGACATTGTTTCTGAGCTGGGACATTTATCCCACTCCCTACCGTCATGTGTCAGTTGGCTCGCTGAAGCCGACTCGCGCGTCACCACGGATATCTCATCCTCGCTACCATCTCTTCCGCGTGTGCTGCCAGATCGTTCCTCCCTTGTATCCCCCACCACCAGACATAGACGGCCATTTCATCCCTGGCCTCAGGTACGTTTGCCAACACCTCGAGTCCATGATCCAATTGCCCCGACCAGACGTAGCTATAGCCCAACACCTTGCGTATCCCTCGGTGATCGCCGTCTGCCTGATAGGCTCGCTCAAGGTGAGCCACGGCCGTGGTGAAGTCGCGGCGCAGCATGGCGATAAGTCCCAGGCGGTGATGCGCCGTCCGGTTGCCTGGGTCCAGCCGCAAGGCTTGATGGAACACGCCCTCGGTCGGGACAAGCGCGGCCACATTGCTACCGTCATCCCACTCGCCCGTTGGCCATCCCGCTAACTCCGTGCGCGCCATCTGCACCGCGCCCAGGTCCGCATTCCAACTGGCCAGCAAGGGCTTGCGAAAACTGTAGAGCAAAGCAATCGAGGCGATGACGACGACCGCTATCCCAACGATCTTCCATTGCCGCTTGCCTTCAACTTGGGCGCGAGTGGAGGCTTGCCCGGCCGCCTGTACCCACCTGGAGTGTTGTTGTGGACGGGGTTCGGCCACTGCGATGGCCATCCCAGCTAGGAGGAACAAAATCGGCGTTCCCGAAATTCCATAGAGCACGTCATCCACTAGCCCATGCAATCCCATCACTATCAAGCCGGCAAGTGTGGCCCAGCGCAGCAAATCCAGCCATTCAGTCGAAGATTCCCGCCGGATAGGCGGAGCCATGAGCAGCCAGACGCTGCCCAACATCACGAGCAGAAACGCCCCCAAGCCCAACAAGCCCTGTTCAACCGCGACGTCAAGGAAGAGATTGTGGCTGTGATCATTCACGTAGAAAGGAATGACATCAATGTACTGGGAATACAGGCCCGGGAAAGCGCCAAGGCCACCACCTGTGACCGGGAAATCGGCGATAAGGTTGATTGTATTGGGCGCCAAATCCAGCCGGCTACTGGCACTTGCCGGCCCCGGAAGGCTGTCTGCCAGCCCAGCAATACCGCCGGGATAGGTCAGGGCAAACCACACGGAGAGGCTCGATACGAACAGCAGTGCAAGGGCAAAGATCCTGCTACGTTCCCAGTGGATGAGGCGAGCCGCGTAGGCACTGAGACCCCACAACAACCAGGTTCCCATGGCTGCGCCGAATGCCAGCCACCCACCGCGTGAGGTTGTCAGAAGCAGGCCGGTCAATATCAGGGCGCCCGCAGCGGCCGCAAATAGGACAAGGGGCACGCGGCGCACTCGCCAGGAACGAAGTCCGAAGGCCACGACAAAGGGTGTCACCATAGCCATGAGGCTCGCGGCATCGTTGGCATGTATTATATCTTCACCATGGAAAGATGGCCGTACTGACATCCACGACAACCCAACCCTGTTTATCATCTCTACCTTGGCTGGCTCTGTACCCCAGTCATGTGTCATCGAGAAGTAGCATGCGGCAAGGACTCCAAGGAAGCCGAGCAGGCCAGCCACGAGCCAGAGGTTCGCCTGTGGCTGGCCAGCCAGGGCATAGTAGAACAAGACCGCGCCAACCATCAGCCAGAACTTCGTCCAGGCTGCATCGCGATCGTAGGCTGCCCACACGCCGATGGCGGCCGTCACCAGGAAGATGACGAGTGGCAGGTCAAGTCGTGTGCGCCGGAAAGGAGAGCGACCCGCTGCCACACGCACCCCCCAGGGAAGAAGCGCAATGAGCAGCGGCCGCCAGGCAGCTTGCGGCAGAAAATACCAAAGAGCCGCGCTGATGGAGACGCAAACCAGGTCTGCCAGCCCGAACCAGCGGCTGTTTACTGTACGCTCGATCCAGTATTGGTTGATGCCCAACTCAGGTGTTGCAACCCCACACTAACGGCCGACCTGAAGGTTGATGTGTCCGACACAAGCATCTTCAGATAGGTCAGAACGGGCCCAGGCCGGAGAGCCCACTCGCGGAAGGCTCGCTTCTGCCAGTAGAGGAGACGTTCAGCAGGCAGCCCGGGGTAGTCGAGGACGGTCTCCCTGTCCATGTCGACCTGCTCCCAGCGCGTCCCCGGCCGGAACCAGCCGTTCTCCACTACCTCGAAGAAGAATGGTGTGCCGGGGTGGGGGGCGGCGATGTGGAAGAGGGCCAGGTCCAGCGGCAGCTTCTTGGAGAAAGCGATGGTCTGCTGGATGGTCTCCTCCGTCTCCCCAGGCAGGCCGATGATGAAGTAGCCCCAGTTCTTGATCCCGGCCGCCCGCGCCCAGCGCAGCGCTCGCTCCACCTGTTCCACGGCGATCCCCTTGTGCGCCCGCCGAAGCACCTCCTGTGACCCCGACTCAATGCCCCAGGCGATCATCCAGCACCCGGCGCGGCCCATGAGCTGCAGCATCTCCTCGTCCACGAAGTCCACCCGGCTGTTGCAAGTCCAGCGCACCGGCAGCCCTTCTTCCAGGATCAGTTGGCACAGCCCCATCACCTGCTCCCGGCTGACGGTGAAGAGGTCGGCGTACATGTTCACGCTGTGCACGCCCAGCCGGTCCAGCAGCCACAACTCCTCCATCACATTCTCGGGCGAGCGGAACCGCACCGATTGGCCGTAAGACACGTGCTTGATGCAGAAACGGCAAGCCGCCGGGCAGCCCCGGCTGGTGACTACGAAAGAATAGGGTCCCCGTACCAGCGGTGCCCGGTATTGGTCCAGCGGCAGCAGCTCGTGGCGAGGCAGCGGCAGGTCGTCCAGGTCGCGGATGAAGGGCCGATCGGGGTTAATGACGATCTCGCCATTTTTCCGCCAGGCCAAGCCCTTAATGTGTTCCAGGTTTCGGGTTTCAGGTTTCAGGTTGCTCCCTAGAACTTGGAACCCTTCGACAGGCTCAGGACGAAGCTTGGAACTTGCAACCTGGAACCACTCCGGATCCGAATCTTGAAACAGCTTCTGCCATCGCTCTACGCCCCGTCCTTCCAGAGTGCCTACCAGTTCGACCAGCGTCAGCTCCGGCTCGCCTCGCAGCACGAAGTCGAGAGCCGGGTAGGGCTCCATCGTCCCCAGGGGCATGGGGGTGACGTGGGTGCCGAAGGCGATGGTCCACGCCCCCAGGCTCTTGGCCAGGAACACGCCGTACATATCGTTCTGGAGCGTGGGGCCGGTCACCTGGGTCACGTAATAGCGCGGTCGCTTCTGCCACAGCAGGCGCTCAAACTCCTCCCAACTCATCCGGTAGGGGATGGCATCCACGATGTCCACCCGATAGTCCGGGAACAGCGCCGCCATCTGGGCCAGGCTCACCTGCGGCCAGATCATCCCCTCCCGGCTGCGCCTTCCCACCCGATGCTGACTGCGAATCCAGATGCCCCGGTCTGGCGCCGGTGGGTTTACGAGGAGGATATCCACCGCACCCTCAGGGCGTATCTCCAGCCGCCCCCGGGCCACCTCGTCGGCGCTGGGAAAGTGGGCCGCTGTCACCCGCTCTTGTATCCTTGCCCCCCGGTTGGCCTTTCCTCCCTCGTCCGTCATCCCTGCCCACCTAAGTCATCCTGCGTCAGGATGTCCCGCCGGCTCAGTTCCTCCAGCACCCGCATCTGCAACCACGAGACCACGAACTGCACTCCCATCAGGGCGAACATGGCGCTGCACAGGAAGTAGAGCCACAGCCGGGACACAGGCCAGCCGCGAAGGCCGAATACCAGGCTCGCCGCCCCAATGCCCAGACCGCATGTCAGAGAGACCAAACCCAGCCAGCCGAAGTGGTGATCCAGGCTGGGCTCGAAGATCGGCCGGCCGAAGAGGCCCTGACGGATCGGCCGCCTGTGGAAGAGGGAGACCAGGTAGTTGAAGGTCGCGCCCAGGGAGAAGATGCTGATGCCCGCTACCGCCAGCACCAGAGCAGCGAACAGAGCACAGGCCCCCAGCGGTCCTATCCGGGTGATCCCCAAAAGGCGCGCCGCCACCAGCCCCAGACCGATGGCTCCGGCCGTGCCTGCCGCTGCCAGGCCAAGGAGCCCCAGCGGCCGCACCGGATTGTAGTTCAACGCCGTCCAGATGATGGAATTCAGGAAGCGGGTGCCATCCCGCACCACGCTGAGCTTGGAACGCCCTACCCGCTCGTGGTAGGGGATGGGCACCTCGACCATCTTGAGCTCCTCGTGGATGGCCCGTGTGCTCATCACCGGGGTGAAGTTCAGCCCGTCAGGCAGGGGATAGAGTCTCGGGAGTGCCTCCCGCCGGATCACCCGCATCCCGCTGGCCGGGTCTATCACCCGGTGGTTGCCCATCAGGGTAACCAGGTTAGACCACAAGAGATTGCCCACCCGTCGCACCAGAGGCATCTCGCACTCAGCGCCCGAACGACGCGAGCCGACCACCAGATCGGCTTCTTGTTCCAACGCCGTCTGGCACAGTTGCGGGAAATGCTCCGGCGGATACGTGCCATCGGCATCCAAAAAGCCCAGCCATTCGCCACGGGCCAAAGCGAAGCCGGTCTTGAGGGCCGCGCCGTAGCCCGCGTTCTGCTCGTGGCAGACCAGGGCGACGCCGTCGTAGCGGCGGGTGATCTCCGCCGTGTGGTCGGTGGAGCCATCGTCCACGACGATCAATTCCAAATCCATACCGACCGCGGCCAGCGGCGCTCGTACCGCCAGCACCCGCCCCACGATGGCCGCGATGCCGTCTTCTTCGTTATAGGCCGGGATCACCACCGACAAGGTGTTCATCAAGTTCCCCCACATCTCCTTTGAGTTCCCCCCAATTCCCTCAGCAGTTCTCTGTCTACCCTTCGCCTTCAGAAGTATACCACCCCTCGTGCCGACGTCGCCTGCCCCTCAATCCGTTTCACCACCTTCGCTGGAACTCCCGCCACCACCGTGTGCGGTGGCACATCGTCAGTCACCACCGCTCCCGCTCCTACCACGGCTCCCTTCCCTACCCGCACGCCGTCCAGCATAATGGCCCCGGCTCCGATCCAGGCGTTGTCTTCGACGACAATCCCCTTGGCCGTGATCCCCTGTTCGATAATGGGCCGCGTCGGATCGTCGTACACGTGGTCAACGGCCAGCATCTGTACCAGCGGGGCGGTGTAGACGTTGTCGCCAATCGTGATGCCGCCCTGTCCGCGTAGCACGTTGAATTCACTGATCAGACAGTTGCGGCCTATGCGGATGCCGGAATGGGGAATGTTGCGGAAGTTGTAGACGTGGAGCTCGGCGTGGTGCATGACGAAAGTCCCTTCGCCGATCTCGATGCCGTTAGGGCAGGCGTGCAGGTAAACGCCCTGGTCCAGGTAAACCCCGTTTCCCAATCGAATGTTGCTTGCAAAGCGGAGGCGCACTCCGCTCTCGATGGCTGCGACGCCATCCATGTGCAGGATCAGGCGGTAGAGAAGCGCCCTGAGTCCGATGCCCACAACCGTGGGCACCCAGCCCACCAGGGCGAAGAGAAACTGCTCAAGGATGTAGCGTCCCAGGCTGCTCGCTTGCCAGCTCAGGTACAATCTTGCCCTGCCCAGTACCCCTTCTCGCATCCGCCTAACTTCCTAGCACAATGGACACACCCAGGCAGATGACCAGTATTCCCAACCAGCGCATCAGGGATACCTTTTCCCCCAGCAAGATCCATGAGGCCAGGGGGATGAGGACGAAGTTCAGGGCCAGGAGCGAATAAGCGTAGCTAAGATCCAGGCGCGAGAGGACGATCAGCCATACCGCCGCCCCCAGGACGTATAGGCCGAGGCCAACGATGATCAGAGGAGTTGTACACACCCGGAGGATAGTCTGTAAGATAGCCGAATCCGAACCAATAGCTCCCACCTGGGTCACGCCCGCCTTCAAGCTGAGCTGGCCCAGGACGCTGATGGCCACCGCGACGAGAATCAATACCAACGAATAGGGCATCCTTGATTTCCCCCACCTATTCCCTTTCAAAGATAGCTGCGACTGTGTTTGATTTTCCCCCACCTCTTATCACATCCCCTCCCCATCGCCATCTTCGCCGATTCATTCTAGTTAGCAGCACCCGACTTGGAACTGCGCCAAGCTGCCGTCCTAGCGGGCACGGCGCACGGCCATCCGGAACGTGTACGGACTGAGCGGGATCGACACCAGGCAGAATCCGACCAGGATCAACAGGTCACCGGCCAGATCAGCTAACGAAGCCCGAGCACCACATCCGTCTCACCCGCCAGATGGTATACAACATCTATATCGCGTCCGGGGGAAGGGAAACGTCCCCGCGCCCCTCGGCCTCCCAGCTAGGTTCCCCGTCGGCCTCCTCAGCCTTGTTCCTTTCCGCCTCTTCCCGCATCACCGCGCCACCTTGTCCGAAATCCGCGCCTGCCAGCCCGGCACTAGCCGGGCCATGTGCCGCACCCACTTGTTCAACGTGCGGGGGCCCAGGGAAAGATACACTATCACATCAAGAAGCGAGGGACTCTATGACCAGCCCCCGCTAGGATGGTGGTGGCGGCTGATGGCGTTACTTCTTCAACAAGGAAGCGATCCAGGCGATGGCGAAGAGCGCGAGAATGGCGAACACGATCCAGACCATGGCCGGATAACCTCCGAAAAGCAGGTGGCGTAGCACGCCTATGCAGCCGAGGACGGTGAAGGCTGCTTCCATCTCGACCAGGATGGCTACCTGCGCCCTTTCGCTTGCCAGCCAGCCGCGGAAGGAACTCCAGGCCAGCGCCAGGAGCGCCGCTCCCAGCACGCGGTTGATGATGGGTTCAACGGGTGTCCAGCCGACCCATCCCAGGAAGCGCCCTGGGATGATGAGCAACAGCGCTCCAAGGATGAGCGCCACCACTGCGTGGATCAGAAACGTGAACTTGAGCGCTTTGGACATTGAACATCTCCTTATCTAGCCTTCAGATACAGGCCAATGAGCCGCTACACCTTTGAGCGCACCGAAGTGCGCACTACGAACCCCCCAATTGTGATCTACCGGGTGTTGCAGTCATAGGGCTCTGCGCAGGCCCAGGAACCAGCGGTAGGGATCGTACAGCGGTACCACGAGCGGGTGGGCGATGCGGTAGCAATACCGCATGTAGCCTGCCGGTGGGAAAAGGTTGCGCCACACAAAGCGCAACCTGGGTCCCCATCCCGGCATACTCGCCAGTCCAGCCCAAAAGCGCCGAGCCACCGAACGGTGCGCGGCGGTGAGACAGCCGAAGACCCGCTTCTCACTGCGCGAGGGGCGCAGGGCGCGCAACCGCTCCAGCACGGCAGGGCGGATCGCCACGTGCCATTCCTCGCCCACCCAGGTCAGGACCTGCTGCGTCGGCAGCACGAGGTCGTACGCCTGGGCCCGGGCCAGTACCTCGTCCCAGTCAATCTGCTCCTGGTAGAAAGCGATCACCTCCGCCACGTCGTGCAGCCAGAGCAGCGTCGGTTCCCCTCCGCCGGCATGATGCAGCAGCAGGTGGCCGCACAGGTGGAGCACCTGCGCCTCGGGGCCCAACATCCAGGCAGGAGCATCCCCGACACCGATAGGTAGCGCCGTCCGCCAGAACCAGTCCATGGGAAGCGCATGCTGATAGTAGGGGAAGACGAACAGGCTTCAGTGGACCTCGATCACGGTCTCCACCCGACCCTGTTTGCGCAGCATCACCTCGTTCCTGTAGGTGAGGGGTGGGAGAGTCTCGTAGCCCAGCGCCGAAAGCACCCGCATCGTGGTGGGCACATCCTCCGGCCGCACCAGCGGGGTAGACAAGACCCTCATCAGCGTCTCTATCGGACGGGCCAGGCTCCCGGCATCAATGGCCCCCACCTGGTTCATTCCCACTTTCAGGGATAACTGACCAAGGACGCTGATGACCACCGCGACGAGAACCAGCAGCAACGAATCGAGCACTCGTGAATCCCCTCGCTTATTCTCTTTCAGTAGGTGCCAAAGTCGTCTACAAGCCTGTGAAATGGTATGATGAGATTCACGAAGCTTGGGCCCGGAAGCATCACCTGTCCATCTCCCTGTAGACACAGACCCTCTTGCCGGACTTCTTGGCCTCAAGAAGGGCCATATCCGCGGCCTTCACCAGAACCTCGGGTTCCACTGCGTCCTCAGGGCAGGTGGCTACCCCTAAGCTGACGCTGACCTTCGCCCTGGGCAACCCGTCCTCGCCCAAGAACTGATATCTCTCCACGCTTGTCCTGATCCGCCCCGCCAGGGCCACTGCCGGCTCCTTGTCCGTGTGGGGGAGGAGGATGATGAACTCGTCCCCACCGTAGCGGGCGGCGATGTCCACCCTACGGATCTCGCGCGCCAGGAGTTGGGATAATTCCCTCAGCAGGGCGTCGCCTGCCAGGTGACCATAAGTGTCGTTGTAAGCCTTGAAACCGTCAATGTCCAGCATGATCAGGGAGAGATGCTCACCATAACGGTTAACCAACTCCACCTCCCTCTGTAATAGCTCGTAGAAATGACGGTGGTTGTAGAGCCCCGTCAGTCCGTCGGTGATGGCCAGCCGCTCGGTCTCCCGGTAGAGGCGCGCGTTCTCTACAGCGACGGCCAACTGGTCGGCCAGGGTGGTCACGGTGGAGCGGTCCACCTCGTCGAAGGCGTTCAACCCATTGCTCTGCACGTCCAGCACGCCGACCACATGCCCTTTCAGTTTGATGGGAACGGCCAGTTCCGATTTAGTGTCCGCCAACCCCTCTATCTCGCCAGCGCTCGCCGTGAGGACGATCTCCTGCGCTTCTTTGTCCACCATAAGGATGTTGGCGTAGTTGTAGCCCAGGACGTTCACCAGCAAATTGACCACACAGTGCAGCAGTTTATCCGGGTTGAGAACGGAGGCGATATCCCTTCCCACCTCGCTGATGGCCCTCAAATGGGCAACTCTGCGCTCTTGTTCCTCGAACAGGCTGGCGTTCTCGATGGCGATGGCCGCTTGTGCGGCGAAGGCCTGGGCTACGCTGGCGTCTTCCTCGGTGTAGAAGCCAGGCTGGCACTTGCCCAGGGTGATCATGCCCACGGGCCGCTTGCCTATGAGCATGGATACCCCCAGCCAGCAGCGGATGGCAATCTGGGCGAGGGGCTCTTGCGTGAAAGCGGCATGCGTGGCCGGGGCATCTTCCAGGATACAAGGCTCCAGGGTGCGCATCACCTCTCGATAGGGGTTGTCACCGTAGACAGGGAAGGAGATGCCCAACAGTTCCTGCACGTCAGGGAAGCCCTGCCCACCGATGATCACCAGCCTATCCCCCTGAAGTATTTGGACCAAGGCGCTGTCGTAGGGTACTACGTCTTGTAGCTGAGCCAGGATGCGCTCAATGACCTGATTCCGATCCAGACTAGTGGTCAGAGCTAGGGCCGTCCGGTGCAAGGTTTCGGCCTTCCGTCGCTGCTTCCGCTCCGCCTCGAACAGGTGGGCATTCTCGATGGCGATGGCTGCCTGGTTGGCAAAGGTGTAGAGGAGTTCCAGGTCTCTCTCGTTGAAAGCGCCGTAGGTGGTGGCATTGTCCAAGGTCAAGGTGCCGATGGTCTTGCCCCTGGCCATGAGGGCAGCGCAGATGGCTGACTTCTCCTCTGCCACCTCCGGCAGCTCAATGGGCTTCGTCCTGGGCTCGGCGTGGACGTTATCAATGATGGCCGGCTCTCCGTGCTCAAAAACCCAACCCGTGTATCCTTCGCCCACCCTGAAGTGCGCGGCCTCGACGAACTCCCGGCTGAAGCCGGAGCTGGCCCTGACTACCAACTCCCCCGTTTCCTCGTCGAGGAGGTGAAGCGTCCCCTTCTCCGCCGCAGGGATGCCTTCGATGGCCGACTCGATGATGACCTGCAACACCTCCTCCAGGTCGAGGACGCTGGTCACCCTCTTGCCCACCTCGAAGAGGAGGTTGAGTTCGCGCGGGTGGCCTTGCCTCTCTTCGAACAGCCGGGCCAGCCAGAGCACGAGTGCACCGGCTATGGTGATCAGGGACGGTTCGTTTATTATCTCCTTCCAGTTGATAGGAGTAGGAGAGGCACCGAGAACAAGGTGCAGGAAATCCACTACCTCTTTTGGGGTTACTACCACTGCGGCCGCGATAAGGCTGCCAACCATCATCAGCCGTGTCCTGTTCACCTATTTCGGTTGTATACGCCTCATGACTACACGCCCCTCTTTACTGCTTGGCAATGCGAATAGGGCATGGGAAATGCGTAATGACCCAGTTACGCGCAAGGAACTGGATGCCTTCTGGCACAAAGCTCGCACCATCGGCGAGCATCCCCTCCGCCTCTGGTTCATCGCCAGGCCCGGCTTCCGAGATTCAACCCTACGGTTCGGCCGGGAGCAGGGCATCCTGCTCAGCAGCCAGCTTAATCTTCAGGCCCTGGCCCAGCGGCTCGGCCTCCGACTTGGAAAATGCTGGGTTGTCAATGTCGTGATCTAGACTTCCGCAAGCCCGCCAGCTTTTAGAACGTGTGTTCTATCTCCCGAGACGGGCTCCGCCATTCGACGCCTGCCTTCCTTGAGGCGCCGTCCCCCATATGCAGTTTTCCAATTGGGCCAACATATCCTCAATGGAGCTGTTTCAAGCAGTTTACATCCACTTCACAACGCGTCCACCGACCCAACAAGTCCACCAGAACCATGGCCCGATCCTGAGAGGACAAGGCTCGATCGAATGTAGCCTCAAAATCCTTGAGGGGCCCATCCTTTATGACTACCTGATCACCGGATTTGAAACGGCATCCCGAGTAGTTCAATTCCCCCATCTCGGCCAGACGTCGCCCGATCAAGGAGATGGCATGATCAGGGACCACAGCAGGCTGATTGCCGAAGCTCACGATCCGTCTCAGACCGGGAGTCCAGCGCACCGAAGGGAGGGCTGCAGCAGGGTCCAGGCGCACAAAGAGATAACAGGAGAAGAAAGGCTCGGTCTTCCTTTTACCGTTCTTCCTCACCTGAATGGTGGGAAGATAGATTTCGAAGCCTTTGCTTTCCAGAAAGCTGCTGACGTGGTGTTCCTTATGTGGTTTGGTGTAGAGAGCGTACCAATGTTCCATAGGCGGATAGGCATACTATTCCAACGAGATCAACCCTTGCCGAATGGCGCATGTAACGGCTTCAGTGCGGTTGGTGACCTTCAACTTCTTGCGTGGCTTGCCAGGCACTCCCGGTTCAATGGCTGGCTCAACAACAGTAATGCTACTGGCACGCATTGCTTCGGCCACACGAGCCTCCTCATACTGCCTCAGCAGCATGGCATAAGTCTCTTCCTCGAGCCTCATCTTGTTATTCAAAGCATCGATTTCTCCCTGTGCACTGGCAGCTCTGTTCATCAAGCTCTGTAGATTCGCCCTATCTTGTTCTAAATTACCCTCTATCACTTTGAGCTGCTCTTGCAAGATTTCTCGAGCGCTCTTGCTTCCTCCAGAGTATAAGCTCTGACTTGGCTCGATAAGCAAGGTGGCCAGGGTATTAGCGATATCTCTAGCACGCCGGGGGTTGCCGTCTCCAACGCTAATTCTTATGAGTTCAGTCTCAGCCAACACTTCGACCTTGATTTTCTCCGCCAGATCCTCTGGCAGCATACTGAGCTCAAGCCTTTCGATCGCCTCCTCAAGTATGGGACGACTTCGCAGAATCTCCACGCATGTGTTCATTAAACGCTCAGCGTACGTGTAGTCCACATACTCTATCGCCCCACTGTGTGCCTGAGCAACACGCAGTGTGGCGGAAGCCGAATATGTTGGTGGCATTAGATAGGTTCCAACACTAACCACGGCGCATGTTACCAGAGGGGTCAAGATAAGCACCCATTTTCGGCGCTTAAGAATCTGCAAATACTCCCTTATTTCCATTTTGCCCTCGTTGTGTCCCCTTTATCTTAAACACTCTTGTGCTATTCTTCTCACATCTTCAACATCAAAAGGCTTAGATAAGCAAGCGAAAGCTCCGT
>Ga0209979_1001180_pt1 | contig 29903 bp, 25 predicted proteins | sample AnhtaG_FD_183114 | JGI IMG/M metagenome (GOLD analysis project Ga0209979, IMG submission 183114) | Deep subsurface microbial communities from Anholt, Denmark to uncover new lineages of life (NeLLi) - Anholt_01485 metaG (SPAdes) (version 2) | ecosystem: Environmental > Aquatic > Marine > Oceanic... | reverse complement strand
GGACTGGATTGCCGGCTGCAACGGCCGAACAATATGGTGGTTCGAGTACAAAGCCCCGGATAATTGGGGCAGACATACCCTCGGCCAAAAAGCCCCGACCGAGGTCGGCGGCACAGCTTTCGATATAGACGGCGATGGATGGGTGGACCAGGTCTCCGGCCAGGCTTGGTATCGCAACACCGGCAAACCGAGAGAAGAAGAATTTATTAAGTATCCCAACGCAATTACAAATAACTGCCACGATAACGTAGCCGCAGATATCGATGGAGACGGCAGACTCGATGTAGTCGCAATGAGCGATAGAAGCGCACTCTACTGGTATAAAATCCCCGCCGACCCAACGAAAAAATGGAAAGAGCACAAAATCGGCCAGGCCGTACACGGTGCAATCGACCCGGCTGGTGTTGCCGACATCGACGGCGACGACGATAATGATGTTGTTCGCACGAACATCTGGTACGAAAACGCCAATGGAAAAGGAACGAAATGGACCGAGCATAATAACATTGATTTCGGACAGCCCAAAGCCAGATTCCCCCTTATGACAAAATCATGGATAACCGACCTCGATAAAGACGGTGACAATGACATTGTTCAGGTCGAGGGGGATTGTGTGAGCGGACGTGTGGCTTGGCACGAAAACACCGATGGCAAAGGCCGAATATGGACCCGGCACATAATTGCGGAAAAGGCCGGCCAGGACTACCATTCGCTCGCTGTGGCAGATTTCGATAACGATGGCGACCTTGACGTCTTCTCCGGCGGCGGGCCATTGACCGAAAGTCCACCTCATAAATGGTTTATCTGGGAAAATATAGACGGCAAAGGCCGAATATTCAAACAGCACATAATCCTCAGCGGCAAACGCTGCCACGAAGCCAAGGCAGCCGATGTTGATGGAGATGGCGACATTGACATCTGCTCCAAGCCCTGGAACGGCGATGAGCACGTTTATCTTCGCAATACGCTCGACCCTAATTCCGCAGGTAAAGTCTTGCAATAAGAAGACAAATCTGTTAATATGTAGGCATCAAATAAAATTCTTTAGGAGATGATGGGATGTCCCTGTACTTTTTCCGATCTGGAATTAAGCCGTTCGTGTTTTTGTTTGCTTTCATAAGCCTGCTCACAATGGCCGTTAAAGTTGCCCCCGCTGCGGATTATCACAATAACAAGTCCCTTGCCAAACTTCTGGCCTCTCTCGCCGAACAGAATCCCGACCTTGTGCGGATTGCCGGTATTGCCCGCTCAATAGGCAAACGCAGGGTTTGGCTCGTTGAAGTCGGCAAGGGTGCTGAGCAGGACCGCAAAACCCGACCGGCCATGTTGGTCGTAGCGGGTATCGAAGGCAATGACCTAATAGGTTCTTCCATAGCTGTCTCCTCGATAAAGCATCTGCTTGAGCAATACGAAACCGATGCAGAAATTACCAAACTTCTTCAGACGACAACGTTTTATGTCGTCCCGCGGCTAAATCCCGATGCCGCAGAGCACTTTTTTACGAAACCCAAATTCGAGACGAGCTTCAGTGATAAATCCGTTGATAACGACCATGACGGACTGATGGATGAAGATGGCCCCGAAGACCTTAACGGTGACGGACTAATTACCTCGATGCGTATCGAGGACCCCGAAGGCGAATATATCCTTGACCCTAATGACAACCGGCTTCTCATCAAGGCCGACCCTCTCAAAAGCGAAGTTGGTGCCTGGCGTTACCTCGCGGAGGGAATCGATAACGACCACGATGAGTTATGGAATGAAGATGGCCTCGGCGGCGTTAACTTTAACCGCAACTTCCCATACAATTTCGAATTCTTTGCTTCCGACGCTGGTGTGCACCAGGTAAGCGAGGCCGAAACGCGGGCTCTCGCGGATTTTGTTATCGACCACCCCAATATCGGTATTATTCTGACCTACGGCGCCGCTGATAATCTTTTAAAGACCCCTCAAGGCGCATCACCAGCCGGTCGTCGAAAGCCGATGACTGCGATTGATGAGGATGATTTGGATTACTATCGGGTCTTTGGAGACCTCTATCGCAAAGCCCTTGGATTAAGCAAAGAGCTGGAAGATACCTCGTGCCCCGGCACCTTCAGCGACTGGATGTATTTCCACCGCGGTCGTCTATCGCTTGCGGCCAAACCATGGAGTCCGGCGCTCGCTGTCGAACTTTCAAAAACTGCTGAAAAAAAGACAGAGGCTGGGGACAAAAAAGACTCTGAATCCGAACTTGAAGATGAGAAAAAGGATAAAGATAAGGGTTCGAAGGATGATAAAGACAAACGCAACGAAAAAGAGCGGCAGGAACTAAAGTGGTTTGACGAACATGCGCCGCAGGCCTTCGTCAAATGGCGAACAATCGAGCATCCTGATTTTCCAAATCAACGTGTCGAGGTCGGCGGATATTCTCCTTTCGCCCTGACCAACCCTCCGGCCCAAATGCTTGAACAAATCACTGCCGGGAATGCCGATTTCCTGACGACTGTGGCGCAGCGGCTTCCCCGCATCGGCATCCGAAAGATAGAAACCCGCCATCTTGGCCAGTCCGTATATGAGGTCAAGATTCAGGTGGAAAACACCGGATTCCTGCCAACCTCAATCTCACAGGGCCAGACAACAAGAGAGGTTTATCCGACGCGACTGGTTATAGAGCTGGATGATAAATTTTTCCTTTCCGGAACCAGAATTACAAATATCCCCTTAATACGGGGAAGTAGCGGGATGGAAGAGGTGCGATATATAATCCGGGCCTCCGGCCGCAGGAAGATTGATTTCAAAATCATCTCGATGTTGGCCGGGCAGGCAAACGGGACTATCGAGTTGATAAATGCTGAATGAATTAGCACGTAAAGAAATATTTTATGGTATTGCTCCGTAGAAAAGATCATGTGTCATTTCGACCGAAGCCCCCATTCTTGCTTTCGCAAGAAAGCACGGGGGCGAAGTGGAGAAATCCATTCAAAAAACAGGTTTCTCGACTCTCTCGAAATAACATCTACAATGTTTTCGACGAAGCATTATGATATCAGAGGTTTATCTTATGAAAAATAATATGAAATTTAAGACATGCATCGCCGTTTTGTTTACTACATGCCTCGTTCTGGCTCTTGCCGGAACAGGCCTCGCCCAGGTTCGTACTCGCAAGCCGAAGGCCGACAATCCGGCCAGGCATTCCTTTCCCGCGCTGGGCATTACGGCCGAACGCAAAGTCCAGGTGGCATGGAACCGGTTTTATGACCATGCCGGGCTGGGGGCTATACTGGCCCGGCTCCACAAAGCCTTCCCCGAGCTTACCCGCCTGTATTCTATTGGAAAATCAACCCAGGGCCGGGATATTTGGTGCCTGGAAGTTACAGCACTTAACGTCGGCGACCCCGACCGCAAGCCGGGAATGTATATTGACGGCAACATTCACGGCAACGAGGTCCAGACCGGCGAGACCGTAGCTTATACAGCCTGGTATCTTTGCCACCAGTACGGAAAGCTCGAAAAAGTAACGGCGTTGCTCGATGAAAGGATTTTCTATCTCTTGCCGAGCATCAATCCTGATGGTCGCGATTCCTGGCTTCAACGGGGTGGTTATGCGCGGTCCGGCCTGGAGCCGACGGACAACGACCGCGATGGCCTCGCAGATGAAGATGATTACGAGGACCTCAACGGAGACGGCCTTATCACAATGATGCGCAAGAAAGATCCCCACGGAAGGTACAAGCTGCATCCCGATTACCCCGAATACTTAATGATTAGAATAAAACCGGGCGAGACCGGAGAGTATAACTATCTTGGTTGGGAAGGAATTGACAATGATGGTGACGGCCGCATCAATGAAGATTCCCGCGGCGGTTATGACATGAACCGGAACTGGGCATACGATTGGCAGCCGAATTATATTCAATACGGGGCCAAGGATTATCCATTCTCGCAGCCGGAGACCCGTGCGGTGTCCGAGTTCGTTCTGGCCCATCCGAATATCGCAGCGGCCCAGTCGTATCATAACTCCGGCGGTATGATTCTGCGAACTCCGGGCCGCGAAGGCGGCGCGATGACAAGCCAGGACGATAGAGTACTGAGACTTATCGCCGAGCGAGGGGAAAAAATAATCCCCTTTTACCGCTCGATGATTATATGGAAGGACCTCTATACAACCTGGGGAAGCGAGCTCGATTGGCTTTATGGAGGGCGCGGCATTCTTTCCTTCTCAAACGAGTTATGGACATCCAAAAACCTGTACAAAACCCCGGGTTCGCCTTCGGATGAGCAGGAGGCCGAATTTATCGAATATGTGCTGATGGGCGAAGCTGCTGTCCCCTGGCGGGAATATGAGCACCCGACCTATGGCAAGATTGAAATTGGAGGCGAGAAAAAAGAGTGGGGGCGTTTACCGCCTTCTTTCTTGCTTGAGGAGGAACTTCACCGCAATATGGCTTTTACGCTCTTTCACGCCGATATGATGCCGCTGCTCAATATCAGTGAGGTGAATGTTGAAAAGCTTGCCGATAACTTATTCAAGATTTGGGTAACCATCGAGAACCAGCGTATTATCCCAACCAGAACAGCTCAGGATGTGGCGCACCATATCAGTTCGCCGGATATTGTCTCAATTCAGGGTGGTGACATTTGTGCTCTCTCGGGCGGCCGGGTTACGGACCGATTCTTCAAGCGCGTCCGGGCCGTAGAACGCCGTCCCGAACGGGTGGAGCTGAGCACCATCGACGGCATGAGCGCTGTACGAGTACAATTTGTCGTCGAGGGAAAAGGCGAATTTACCGTGACTGTCGATTCAGCTAAAGGTGGTTCATTTAAAAAAAGTCAGTTACTACCTTAAGCATATTGAATCCTGCCCATTGATTCATCGGGTGATTCGACTTAAGTAAAGCATCATGATTAGGGCACTGCTTCATGAAAATCTAAGTAATCACAAGATGAGAGCTAAATCTGTAATCGCAGCTATTTTTCTGATTGTAATTCTGCTTGCCGGTTCTTGTGCAAGAAATTTAACTCCCACCGGGCCAAAACCTCTGCCCAGAGCCCATGCTCACAACGACTATGAACACGACCGTCCTCTATTGGATGCATTGGACCACGGCTTTACCAGCGTTGAGGCCGACATTTACCTCGTCGATGGCGATTTATTCGTTGCTCACGACTCAGATGAAATAAAGCCTGAGCGAACGTTACGCTCGCTCTATCTTGAATCTCTGAGCACGCGCATTGCCCAAAACGGCGGGCGGATCTATCCCAACGAACCACAGTTTACTTTGTTCATCGACATAAAGACCGAATCCGTCGCAACCTACAAAGTGCTCAGCGAAATGCTGGCCGAGTACGAGAGCATTTTTACCACCTTCGACTCGAACGGCCGAACCGATAAAGCGGTTATTGCCATTGTATCCGGCAATCGACCGCGCGAGTTGATGGAGTCCCAGACAATCCGCTATGCCGGCTACGATGGCAGGCTTGAGGATTTAGAATCTGACGTCCCGGCGACGCTAATCCCTGTTATCAGTGATAATTGGACAAAACATTTCTCATACAATGGCACTGGTTCTATGCCGGCCGAAGAACGTCAGAAATTAAAAAAGATTGTCGAAACCGCCCACCAAAAAGGCCAGCGCGTCAGATTCTGGGCAACCCCTGACAAACCTTCGCGAGCAAGACAAACGCTCTGGCAGGAACTGCTGGCCAGCGGCGTTGACCTTATCAATACCGACGACCTCCAGGGCCTCCAGCAGTTCCTGCTCAAAAACACCCCAAAATAACCAACCATTAGCAGCCCTGAAGTCAAATATATACAAAGCCCTTATTGACGAAACGACCCTCTTCGACTATCCTATTCTTCTGTCATTTCCGCGCAAGCGGAAATCCAGACTATCGTTTTTTTAGAGAGATTTTGCTATGCTCAAAAGAACACATAATTGCGGCCAGCTTCGGCTTGATGATGCCGGTAAAAAAGTAACGCTGGATGGATGGGTCCATTCATATCGAGACCATGGAAATCTCGTATTCATCGACTTGCGCGACAGAGAAGGTTTGACTCAATTAGTTTTTGACCCCGAAACTCAGCCACAGGCCCATGAGTTGGCAGGGACGGCCCGCTGTGAATGGGTAATAGCAGCCAAAGGTGTTGTTCAGCCGAGAAGTGAGGGTATGGAAAATCCAAAGCTGCCCACAGGCCAAATCGAAGTCGCCGTACAACAATTGGAAATTCTCAATGTCTCAAAGACACCACCGTTTGAAATGGACAATGCCAAAAAAACAAACGAGGAGATTCGCTTAGCCAGCCGATACATCGACCTGCGTCGGCCCGAAATGCAGCAGAAACTGCACACGCGCCATCGCCTTACAATGGTTGTGCGGGATTATTTCGACCGGTTGGGTTTCTGGGAAATTGAAACACCGATGTTGGCCAAAAGCACTCCGGAAGGTGCAAGAGATTTCCTTGTGCCCAGCAGACTTCATAAAAACTGTTTTTACGCACTGCCACAATCACCACAGCTCTTTAAGCAGATTCTAATGGTCAGCGGCGTTGATAAATATTTCCAGATAGTCCGATGCTTCCGTGATGAAGACCCCCGCGCCGACAGACAGGCCGAATTTACACAAATCGATGTCGAGATGAGCTTCGTCGATAGTAACGATGTCATCGGCGTCAACGAAAACTTAGTAGCACGAATCTGGAAGCGGATACTGGACGTAGATGTAGCGGTACCGATGCGGCGGATTTCTTATAAAGAGGCAATGGCCGACTACGGCACTGACAGGCCGGACTTACGTTTCGATATGAAGCTAAAGGATATTTCCGATATCGCCCAACAAAGCTCCTTCAAGGTATTTACTTCGGTGATTGAAAACGGCGGAATAGTAAAAGGGCTTTGCGTACCGAAAGGTGAAAAATATTCCAGAAGCGATATCGAAAAAACACTTACAAGCTTCGTGGCCGACTACGGCGCCAAGGGACTGGCCTGGTCAAAGGTCAAAGAAGAAGATGGCAAGCTTTCACTGCTCGGCGGTTGTGCAAAGTTCTTCAGTCCCCAGGCCCAGCAGCAGATAATCGAATGCTTCAAAGCAAAAGATGGCGATTTGCTTTTGTTTGTCGCTGATAAGGAAGCAGCCGCCAACAAAGCCCTGGCTCCTTTGCGGTGCAAACTTGCCCGCGACCTGAAACTTTACGACCCGGCAGGCTTCGAGTTTGTGTGGATAGTGGATTTTCCGCTGTTCGAGTGGAACGAAGACCAGAAACGCTACGACTCACTGCACCATCCGTTCACTTCTCCCATTGAGGAGGACATGGACAAGCTTCCCGCCGAAGGCGGGTTTGCTAGAGGCCGGCGTTGCCGGCCCGACCCTGCCAACATTTGTTCGCAGGCCTACGATATCGTCGTCAACGGTTCTGAAATCGCCGGCGGGAGTATTCGTATCCACAACCCGAAAGTTCAACAAAAAGTCTTCGACCTGCTCAATATATCAAGAGACCAGGCACAGCAGCGGTTCGGTTTCTTTTTGAAGGCGTTGGATTACGGCGCCCCACCGCACGGCGGAATAGCCTTCGGCCTCGACAGGCTTGTTATGCTGCTGACCGGCACCGAAAATATCAGGGATGTCATTGCATTTCCGAAGACCCAGCGAGGCCAGTGCCTCTTGACCGATGCCCCGAGCGAGGTGGACCAGAAACAGCTCGATGAGCTTAACCTGCGAATGCAAAGACACTCGCATATAATCCAGCAAAAAACCGATGAGTAGCACTTTTAGCTGTATTAGAATCCGACTTTCAATTCAAGAAAAAGGCGAAAAATTGTCTTGACTATTACGATGGTATTGTAGATAAAAATTACATCTGGAGTGGAATTCGACATCAGGCTATAAGTTTCTTTAGGGAATAGCTTATTTAGGTTGTCGCTTTTCAGCATATTATTCGGTGCCAAAATGGTCTTTTTGAATTTGGTACACTTCAAAATGGAAACCATTAGTTATTTGGAGTAATTCTATGTTGGCTACTTTACAAAACTGGGAAAGGTTGGCTTGGTTGTGCGGGGCGGCCGTATTGGTTGGGCTTGTGGGCCATTATTTTGTCTTTGGACTGCTGCGGAGGCTTGTTAAACGCGTTAAAAGCAACCTGGATGACTCATTTGTCAAGTATTGCTTTAGACCTTTACTGTGGATTATCATTCTTATCATCATCCGACTGGTATCGAAATTAACTGCATTTCAAACTCAGGTGACTGATTTTCTTAATCACGTTCTGGGCTTGCTGCTTATCGGGTTGGTCTCATGGTTGTTAATCAGGTCCACTTATGTTTTAGAAGACTATATTCTCACCCGTTTTAATGTTGACGTAAAAGATAATCTTAGAGCCAGGAAAATACATACGCAATTCAGGGTTCTTAAGAGAATAGTAATCGCAGTTGTGGTTATTGTGGCCTTCGCGACATGTCTGATGACTTTTGAAAGGGTTCGTCACTTGGGGACAACCATTTTGGCCTCGGCAGGTATTATTGGTATTGTCGTAGGCATGGCTGCTCAGCGAACTATTGCGACCTTTATTGCAGGCCTTCAGATTGCTATTACCCAACCTGTTCGTGTGGATGATGTTGTCATAGTGGAAAATGAATGGGGCCGCATCGAGGAGATAACTTTAACCTATGTGGTTGTAAGAATTTGGGATTTAAGGCGATTAATTGTCCCCATTACGTATTTTATCGAAAAGCCTTTTCAGAACTGGACCCGTGTTACAGCCGACATCTTGGGCACTGTATTCGTTTATGTTGACTATACTGTACCTATCGAGTCTATCAGAGCCGAGCTTCATCGTATCCTGAAAGATTCAGAATTTTGGGATGGCAAAGTCTGCGTCCTGCAAGTTACTAACACATCTGAGCGTACAGTTGAATTAAGGGCTCTTATGAGCGCTGCAGATGCCTCGACCGCATGGAGTCTTCGTTGCCAGGTCAGAGAAAAGATCATTGATTTCATTCAGAAAGACTATCCAGAGGCCTTGCCCAAGCTGAGAACCGAATTCCACCGGCTACAAGACTAAAGGACGAAAATCACTTATGCCATTAGACTCTTGTGTCCTTGTTTACGCTTTGCTTGAAGCAAATTTTAGTTTATTTAGTTTATGCGGATTAACTTAAAACACATCTGGCAAAAGCTTTTGATGATTCTGCGGTTATCACCGCTGTCGCTGGCGAAAAAGTGCAGGCTCACCTTTGGGGCCGCGGTGGTCTTTGTCTTAACGATTGCACTTCTTCTGCCCTATATCTGGATGGGTCAGCTTGTAAAAAAAGACCTGCTCGATATGGGCAGAGCAAGGTCGCAGGCACTGCTCGACCGGCACTTCCAGCTAAAGGACCCCGGCCAAACTCTTCCTGCATTGGATAACACCGGTCTGGCCATAGATGTAAACGACCCCGATATGAGATGGATTCGCTTCACACCTGTGCCTTCGCAGCCACAGGTGAAGGCAACGGACAATGAAAATAGGTCCGTCTATAGTGGATTTACAGAGCAGGCCGGCCAGTTGGTTGAAACTCTAAAAGCCGACCAGAACAGGAACGATAATATCCTGTTAAAGAAAGAAGAGGGCGTGCTACAGAGCAATTATGTGAGAATTTTCAGGGCAACCGATAACTGTATAAGCTGCCACAACCCCCAGGGCTCCGCCAGCGCATTTTCGTTAAATGAGCCGATAGGTACGGTACTTATTCGCTCTCGAGGTATTGGAAGTGAAATCAGCAAAACAATCTTTATGAACCGGGTTTGGGTCATCGTTGCCGGCCTAATCGGCGGCACCGGTGCCATCGTTGCTTTCTACTGGATAACCCAGAGGGTTATCCTGAGGCCCATCCGACAGTTGCGGGCGCTTGTGAACAACGTTGCAGAAGGCAATCTCGACGTAAGAAGCTCAATAGCCACGCGGGACGAATATGAAAAGCTGGCAAATGCTTTCAACAATATGTTGGATGGGCTGCAGGCCACACAGGAAAAACTCCGCCAGGCAAACAAGCAGCTCGATGCCAAAATTGGAGAGCTTTCAGAACGAAATATCGAGCTGTTCAAAGCCAACAAGGTAAAGGGGGAATTCTTAGCTAACATCTCACATGAGTTCAGAACACCGTTGAATGCGATACTGGGCTTTGCACAGGTCCTCCGGGAAAAACCACAAATGTTAAAAAAGGAAAAGGCGCAAAAGTATGCTGAGAACATTATCACCAGCGGAAATAGTCTTCTGAATATGATTAATGACCTGCTCGACCTGGCCAAAACTCAGGCCGGAAAAATGGAATTACACATAGAAAAAACCTCCGTCCGGCAGTTATGTAAAGCTCTGGTTTCATCTTTCTCACTGCTGATTAAGGAAAAGAAAATAAAAGTCAAACTGCTGGTCGATTCCGATATACCGATTCTTTCGACGGATACCGGCAAAGTCCAGCAGATACTGTACAATTTTTTAAGTAACGCCGTTAAGTTCACGCCCCCGCAAGGCAGAATTGAAATCCGAGCCAAAATGGCAGATGAAAAAACGGTCCGGATTGCAGTAAGTGACACCGGCTGCGGCATCGCCGAGTCTAACAAAGAAAAGATTTTTGAAAAATTCCGGCAGGTTGACGGCTCTATAACCCGTGAATCAACCGGCACCGGCCTAGGGCTTACAATTAGCACCGAGTTAGCCGCTATGCTCGCAGGCAGCATCGGGCTTCAAAGCGAACCCGATAAAGGCTCAACCTTCTGGCTCGATATCCCCGTTATGCTCACAAAAGAGGCCTAAGACGTAATGATAAGTAACTAACTCAAACTGACCGATTGTCATTTCGAGCGAAGCGCAGTGGAGTCGAGAAATCTATTTAAGTATTTTATTATTCAAGTGAGAAGGAGAAAATTATGCGTCTGATATCTTCCTCAGCAGAAGTCAGATCTCAGAAGGCAGATCTCAGAAGTCAGATATCAGAAATCAGATTTTTCTGTCTTCTGTCCTCTGTCGTCTGTATTCTGGCCTCTGTATTCTGGCCTCTGTCTTCTGTTGTCGGGACCCCGCTTAGCGGCAACCCTGCGGCTTTTTCTGAGCAGACCCATCCCTTTTCCATTCACGATATGTTGGCGATGGACAGACTCTCTGACCCACAGGTCTCCCCGGACGGCAAATGGATTGTCTTCGTGCTGCGAGAGACCGACCTTGAAGCAAACAAGGGGCGAAACGACCTCTGGCTTCTCGGCACTAATGGGACTGGTCTTCGCCGTTTGACATCTCATCCGCAAGGAGACTCTAATCCCCGCTGGGCACCTGACAGCCCGCCGATGGCGGGTATGCTAAAGGCTGGCGCTGCCGGCTCGGTCTGGTTTATATCTACCCGGTCGGGCTCCGCACAGGTTTGGCGTATTCGAATTGACGGCGGAGAAGCCCAACAGGTTACAGACCTGCCTCTTGACGTCGCAAATCTTCTCGTCTCACCCAATGGAAAGCATATCGCCTTTACTATGGAGGTCTTCCCGGACTGTAACTCTGTAGCAGACACAAAGGACAAACTCGATAAAATCAAGCAAAGAAAAACAAGCGGACGAATCTACGAGCAAATATTCGTTCGGCACTGGGATACCTGGAAGGATGGCCGACGCTCACATCTGTTTGTCATGCCGGCTGCCGGAGGCGATGTAGTGGACGTAATGGGCACCCGCCTTGCGGGAACCCGGGGTATGGATGCCGATACTCCTTCCAAACCATTCGGCGGCCCGGAGGAGATTACATTCACCCCGGACGGCAAAGGACTTATTTTTACCGCAAGGGATGTGGGTCGAGCGGAACCCTGGTCAACTGACTTCAATCTTTACCGGGCACCCATTGACGGCTCTGAACCGCCGAAATGTTTGACTAAGGAGAATGAAGCCTGGGATACTCATCCGGTTTTCTCACCCGACGGCAGGACCTTGGCTTACTTAGCTATGGCCAGGCCCGGCTATGAATCTGACCGTTTTCGAATCGTCCTGCGTCCCTGGCCAAACGACCACTCACCAATTAACCAATTAACCACTCACCAATCAAAGCAGCGGGTTCTGACGGAAAACTGGGACCGCAGTCCCTCCTCATTCTGTTTCTCGGCGGATGGCAGAACAATCTACGCCACGGCAACCAACGTGGGCCAAAAATCTCTGTTCGCCATCAATGTAAAAACCGGTGCCGTTCGGACCATTGTCAAAGAAGGCCGCGTCAGTTCACCCGGCATCGCTGCAGGCAGGATTATTTACGCCCTGAATAACCTGCGCAGCCCCGTGGAATTGTATTCGGTTAAACCTGACGGCAGCGATGTACGCAAAATCACTAATATCAACACCGAAAAAATTGCCGCTGCCCGTATGGGCGAATACGAGCAGTTTACATTCGCCGGATGGAACGATGAAACGGTCTATTGCTACGTAGTCAAGCCCGTGGATTTTGACCCCGCCAAGAAATACCCTGTGGCCTTTCTGATTCACGGAGGCCCTCAGGGCTCTTTCGGCAACAGCTTTCATTACCGCTGGAACCCACAGGCCTATGCAGGAGCAGGCTACGCCGCGGTTATGGTGGATTTCCATGGCTCCACCGGATATGGCCAGACCTTCACAGATTCCATCCGAGGCGACTGGGGCGGCAAGCCTCTAAAAGACTTACAGAAAGGTCTGGCCGCCGCATTAAAACGTTATCCCTGGATGGACGGAGACAGGGTCGGCGCCCTCGGTGCTTCTTTCGGCGGTTATATGATTAACTGGATAGAAGGCAACTGGCCCGACCGTTTCCGCTGTCTGGTCAACCACGACGGCAATCTTGATGAACGGATGGCCTATTTCGACACCGAGGAACTCTGGTTCCCCGAGTGGGACCACCTCGGCACGCCCTGGGACAACCCCGCCGGCTATGAAAAGCACAACCCGGTAAACTTCGTCAAAGACTGGAAGACTCCAATGCTGGTCATCCACGGTGCATTGGACTTTCGGGTGGCGGATACCCAGGGACTCGGCACCTTTAATGCCCTCCAGCGTCTCGGAATTCCCAGCAAGCTGCTCTACTTCCCCGACGAAAATCACTGGGTTCTCAAGCCGGCAAACTCCATCCTCTGGCACGAAACGGTAATAAGCTGGCTGGATCACTGGCTCAAAAATTCCAACTGAGGCGAATCCCAAAAATGATTATTGATTATTGCCTGAACCTGTGCTATCCTGCACTGGTAATCGAAGGTACAGGCAATTATTTTGGGTGTGCTTATGTCTCAAAAGTGTGTAAGAGCAATTTTCCCCGGCTCGTTCGACCCGATAACAAACGGGCACTTGGACGTTATCGACCGCGGTATGAAAATCTTTGACGAGCTTATCATCGCGATTGGGCGAAGTCCGGTCAAAAATCAGCTCTTCACGCCCGAAGAGCGGGTGGAGATGATAGCTGAGCTAATCCGCGAAAGACAGATGACGGGCATCTCGGTAGAGAGTTTTGATGGGCTGACCGTCGAATACGCCGCCCAAAAAAAGGCCGATGTCATCCTGCGAGGCCTCCGAAGTCTTACTGACGTTCAGTATGAATTCCAGCTCGCTATGACCAACCGGGCTGTGGCCGGCATCGAAACGGTCTTTATTATGACCAGCGAGCAGTATGGCTTCACCAGCTCGACCTTAATTCGCGAGGTCGCCTCATTAGGTGGAGATTTGTCAAATTTAATTCCGAACAATATTTACGAGCGCTTGCGCCGTAAGGTGTCCTGCGGAAAAAAGCATCTTAAAAAATAAAATGGATACTCGACGCTGAATGGGTGGCAGCCTAAAGCGAATCCCGAGAAAACGGGATGAGCTTGGGGATGGCGAGCATCGAGTATCGAGAATCGAGATATGTTTACGGTTAGTGTCGAAACGCACTTTTGGGCGTCGCATCAGTTGGTATTACCGGACGGCTCGAAAGAGCCCGTGCACCGTCATAACTGGTCGGTTACCGCTGATGTCTGCAGCGACAAGCTCAATAGTATGGCAGTTGTGATGAACTTCCAGAAACTTAAGGCGATGGTCGATGATATTGTGGCCCAGTTCGATAATATGGCGTTGGAGGAAATCAGCTATTTTCAGCAGACTTCGGCGAGCTCAGTCGAGTCGAACAACCCATCGGCCGAGAACGTAGCCAGATACATATATGAAAAACTCCGGAGCAAAATGCCCCAGGGCGTCAAGCTCCAAAGTATCAGGGTTGTTGAGGAGCCAGGCTGCTCAGCAAAATTCGGAAACACGGATGACACAGATTCCAGTGCATTAACACAGACAAATCTGTGAAATCTGTGATAATCGGTGAAATCTGTGGTTTTCGTCCTGTAGGATGTTTCTAAATTTGACGATTATTTAAGCAGGTTTTGTGGTATAATATATAATATACATATTGAAGCTCGATACAGGATGCTCGTAGAAGAAGAAAAACGAGTATCGAGTATCGAGAATCGAGAATCGAGTTGATTATGCAGTGTCAGATTTGTAACAAAAATAATGCGACTATTCACCTGACTGAGATCACTGACGGGGTCCGCTCCGAGATGCACATCTGTGAGCATTGCGCTGCCGAGCAGGATATAGCCGTTAAGAGTCATATCCCGATAAATGAGCTGCTCAGCAGTCTGCTTGCCGTCCAGCCGACGGACGATGAGCTGTCCGGCGATTCAGAGCAAAAGCTCGCGTGCCCGAACTGCGGCTTTACGTTAGCTCAGTTCCGCAAGCAAGGTATCCTGGGCTGTCCGTATGATTATGAGATTTTTGAAAAACCGCTTCTGCCGCTCATCGAAAAGGCTCACAATGGCAAGACAACTCACTGTGGAAAGCTTCCTTCGAAAACACCAAAGAACACAAGAAATGAAATAGAGCTCTTAAACCTGCGTCAGCAGCTGCAAGCTGCGGTGCAAAGCGAAGATTACGAGCTGGCGGCCAAATTGCGGGACAAAATAGGGCAAATCGAAAAATAAAAAAGATGATATGTTATACGCGATACGAGATATGAAACTCACAGATATAAGTAATGATATAAACGAGTGGTTTAACGGCTCCGGGCCGTTGGCGGATATCGTCGTATCCTCACGGATTCGTCTGGCCAGGAACATCGCAGGCTACAAATTCCTCAGCCATTGCTCAAATACTGAAAAATCTGAAATACTTAAGAAGCTAAGAGATGTCCTGATGTCTCTCAAGCTTGGCGATAAAATCTTCTATATCAGCGTGGACAAGGCCCCCACTCTAAGCAGACATTTCCTGGTGGAACGCCATCTTATCAGCCGGCACCATGCCTTCGGTAAAGGCCCGCGAGGTGTCGTCATCGCACAGAAGGAATTCTTCACAGCTATGATTAACGAAGAGGACCATTTACGACTCCAGGTGCTAAAGGCCGGCTGTCAGCTATCTCAATGCGCCGAGCAGATAAACAATATCGACGATATGATAGAGCAAAAGGTTAACTATGCCTTTAGCCCTCGTTATGGATACCTGACTGCCTGCCCCACCAATCTGGGCACGGGAGTAAGGGTCTCGGTAATGCTGCATCTGCCGGCTCTGAAGATGACAGGGCAGATAGAAAAGTTCTTCAATGCCGCAAGGGATATGAGCCTGGCCGTGCGAGGTCTTTTCGGGGAAGGTACCGAGGCGGCAAGTGACCTGTACCAGATATCCAACCAGGTTACGCTCGGCATCTCGGAGTCGGATATCATCTCGCAATTTGAAAATATCATCATCCCTGAAATAATCGAATACGAAAACGCTGCAAGAAATCAATTGCTCTCCAAGCAGTCTGACGTCCTCGACGATAAAATCTCCCGGGCGATGGCACTCTTACAAAACGCACATTTGATAAGTTCACAGGAGGCGCTGTTCCTATTGAGCCACCTGCGATTAGGCATCAATATGCACGAATATATGGGGGCCTCAACTCCTGCAATAGAGAAGCTTTACACGCTCTGCGGCACCCCCAAGGGCCAGGGTAAAACAGGCCGGCTTTCAATTGCCACCATAAATCGGCTGTTCATGCTGACCCTGCCGGCCCATCTGCAGTTAAACTACGGAAAACCACTGGACCCGACTAACAGAGACGCCCTTCGAGCCCAAATCATACGCTCAGCCCTAAACCAGGACACACCACAGAAAAGCTAAAACTCCGAATCCATCTTTTTACTAATCCCTAAATCCTGTCTTTTCCTTTGTCGTTGCGAGTAATCCCCTGCGTTTTGCTTCGACTTCGGTGAGTTCAGCCGAACCGCGAAAGCGAAGCAGTAGGGAACGAAACAATCTCATTTTGACTTTTGCATTGTAATTTTGCTATTTGCATTTTAATTTTTGATTTCAACGCGGTAGTCCGTGGGATGGGCAATTAGTTTGCCCATGCAGTACTACTTGTTTTACCTTAATAATCAATCGCAAGAAAAAGCTCATACGTAAAGCGCGTACGCGCTTTACGTATTCGATATATGAACACAAAAAATGATTTAAACCAATAAAGATTAATAAATGCGCTTACAGTTAAATTACGGAAAGCCTTTGGACCCGATTCACAGAGACGCACTTCGAGCCAAAATCATCCACTCTGCCCTCAACCAGGACATCCGGAAAAAAAAAGCTAAAACTCCTTCCTGCCTGATTTTTTTCGATTATTTTCAAGCCGTTGCGCGTATAATATTATATGGGAATAACGCGAGCAGAACTTAATCAGGATGATTGCAGCAGTTTATATAACTGATGCCGTTTCTAAAAAGTGAATACAATATTCTATACGCTCGGTCATTCCGACCGAAGGCGCGCTTTTGTCGTGTCCAAGCCCACTGTCATTCCGACCGAAGGCACGACATAGTCGTGCCGAAGCGGAGGAATCTATTTAAATAGCTTCGCCAAAGGCGAATCAAAAAGGTAAACTTATTTATTGGAAATGGCACTAAGTACCCAATGTTTTCTGCGCATCGTAAGACTCTTAGCCATAAAGGAGACCAATTATGAGCAATAACAATAGTAATAGCAAAAAGACAATTTGTTGCATTTATGGGATTATTGTCTTATTGTTCCTCGGAGCACATACAATTGCATCCGGCCAGACCAAATCAGATAATCCAGGAGAAATCGTGAAGCGGCTGGATTATCCCCCCGAGCCCACGGGGCGTTTCGGGGGTCGTTCCATGGCTGCTTACTACGATCGGAAAGCTGAGGAGGCATACGAGAAAAGAAACGCCGAAATCGCTCCATGGGTGGAAGACGGCACTCCGCCAAAGCAGGGTAATGCGGCCTTTGCTGTATTACCAGGCATTTCTGCTCCGGCCTGAACCACCTGCGGCCATCAAGTACAAGATTCATTCTGTTACCGAGCCCACCAAACAGTTCAGAACATACCTGGGACACTGTTTGCCCATGATAGAAATCGTCGAAATCGCCTCTCGGATGCCGTGTATATGGGGGGTATGGCCCGAACGTCGACTCAGCATGGAGGCTTTGCGTCGGGGGCTTGGTCATATTCAAGACATTCTTTTAATGGATGCGCGGGCACTCGCTGCCGACGGGCACTATCGTGTGGCACTGGAGCGCTGCCTGACGCTACGGCGAATTGCCAAGCACCTAAGCGAAGACCCGGAATTGTATATATACTCGACTGGTTTTGATATGCTGCCCCTGAACGTGGTTGGGGATGTGCTTAGTGTAATGCCTCCGGATGCGGAGACTCTCACATGGTTTCGAGGCCAGTTCGCCGTTGTTCCGGGACCACAGCTGTCCTATGCCGAGATGTTACAAGCAAGAATCAGACGTTTCTTAAACCATATGCGAACGACTCCCAAGTCTCTGCGCTACTACAAGAATCTGGCCATAAAAGAGGCTGAGGGTGAGCAGGCCAAGGAAAATATCCGAAATTTGACAGATGAGCAGTTTCTGGCATGCGCCGGCGAGGGTTTTGCCCGCTTTCTTGACTCGATTTTCCGAGTTCTGGACAGTGAAATGACTTACGAACAGAAGCTTGTCCAAATGAATGGACTTTACAACGAGAAGATGAAGGGTGATAACACTGACCCGGTAGTTAAAAGTGTGATAACCATGTTTCCGGGGGATAGTGGCTACTCATCCCTGGTCGACTACACTGCTAACGTCAACGGCATTAAGGCTGCTGTGGAGGTTTACCTTGCCCTTGCCAAGACTGGGCAGTTGCCCGAGAAGCTCCCGGATCATCTGCCCAAAGATCCTTTTACCGGCCGGGACTTCATATATGAGATAACGGATGAAGGTTTTGCCCTCCGATGCCAGGGTAAAGAGTTCCAGGGATGGAGTAAGCGAAGGCTCGAATTCAAGGTCAAAAAGTAGGATGAAATCCGGGTCAGGTCAGCCCATACAATTAATGGCAAGCCATTCCAGGTCCCCCGGCGCGCCAACTTCGGCGAACCATCCCAACGCCACCGCGTGAAGCGCATTTCGTGAAGCGTATCTCGTATTGCGCATCTCGAAGCGTGTAGTCAAATGACTACGTGCCAGCAGCAGGAACAACAGCATCAGCTTATCAATCATTCTGTGCCGAATTCCACTACCTGTTATTGGCAGGTAGCCCAAGCAAACGTTACGATTACGAATACCGCTACGATGTAACATTGACAGGTACCTCGTATTACGATGTAGTGAATCCCGTTATTTTTTTCTGTTCCGGCTCTTATTGAGAAGTCTCGCAGACTCTTAAAGCCGTCCCTAAAATCACTAAGTGGCATTGACAGGTAGCGCGCATTGCGATATAGCGAATCCCATTATTTTTTCTGTTCCAGTTCTATCATTGAGAAGACTTACGGACACTTAAAATCCTCCCTAAAATCACTATGTGCTACTAAGCGCTACCTCGTATTGCGAGGTAGTGAATCGAGCATCCATAATCCAGCATCGCTTGTCCGCCACCCGCCATGGCTCGGTCCCGTCGAGACAGGTAGCTGGTTCCTTCGTAGCCGGTTCCTTAGTAGCCGGTTCCTTCGTAGCCTTGGCGAAAAAGGATAGCGAAGGCGGGAGTATCGAACATCAAGCATCCAGCTTTGTAGCATGAAAAAGCTCGTAGTCATTTGACTATGGTTCATTTCCCAACCTTTCGCTGGACGGAGAATGAAAAAGCTCGTAGTCATTTGACTATGGTTCGTTTCCCATCCTTTCACCGACCGGAGCATGAAAAAGCTCGTAGTCATTTGACTATGGTTCGTTTCCTAACCTTTCACCGGCCGGAGCGTGAAAAAGCCCGTAGTCATTTGACTATCCGCGGCTGGCATCTCACTTGGTAAAAGGTGGCAAAAAAAGCACTTTTTTGGCCGTTTTCTTTTGACTATTGTTTGATATTATGTTATAATGCGCACATGTTTGCCAGACTGCTAACATAAACCGCTAATAGGCGAAAGATATAGCGGAGAACCGCACGTTTTCGTATCAGCAGATACACGCCAAAAAGCCCAGTCAAATTAACCATTAGTCTTTCGTCTTGAGTTTTGAGTCTATTATGAATCATTCATCATCCATCGTCTTTGGTCTTGTGTCTTTAGTCTGCTGTCTGCCAACGGCCCCTCTACATCTGTCGAGAACCCTCTACAAATCAGCCCTTTTTATGCAAAACAAACCCAATTTCCGGGATACTCAAATGAACGTATACCCATTATTAACAATGGCTTATGAAAATAAATTTAATTGGACACTTGGTCAAAACAAACCCAATTCAAACCCAATCAAACCCAATTTCCGTAAAGCCAAAATGAATGTAAACTCACTTATAACAAAGGATTACAGAAAAAAAGATGATTTCGCAGTCCAACAAAACAAACCCAATTCAAACCCAATTTCCGTAAAGCCTAAAATGAACGTAAACATATTTGGCACAAAGGATTATGAGAATGAAACCACCCTCAGGCCCCAAAAAAACAAACCCAATTCAAACCCAATATCGAAACAGCTCGTAGGGGCCAGGCCGAGGTGGCCCGAATCTGCCAAAATGGCACAAATAGTTGCCAATCGAGGATTTATTACGGTGCAGGCGGAAAGCATAAAAAAGCCCTTGAAAAAACATAACTTACTTAATATCAAGATGTTAAGTTGCTCGCACCGGCCTATTCCCACAACTGGCACGTCTTTTGCACATCTGGAGTATATGAGATGAAATTATAGCGAAAGGAATATAACTATGGCTAAAATCATTGGAATAGATTTGGGAACAACAAACTCAGTAGTAGCCGTGATGGAAGGCTCGGCCCCGAAGGTCCTGATTAACTCTTCCGGCTCTCGGCTGACTCCTTCAGTGGTTGGTTTTACAGATAAAAGCGAAAGACTCGTCGGCCAGATTGCACGCCATCAGCAGGTAACAAACCCCGAAAACACGGTATTTTCCATCAAGCGTTTTATGGGCCGACGCCACAATGAAGTCTCATCGGAAGAAAAGATTGTCCCTTATAAAATCACAGGCGCCGCGGACGAGCTGGTAAAGGTCGATGTCCGTGGCAAGGAATACACGCCGCCCGAAATCTCGGCGATGATTCTGCAGGACCTGAAAAAAACCGCCGAGGATTATCTGGGCGAAAAAGTTACCAACGCTGTGATTACCGTCCCGGCCTACTTCAACGATTCGCAGCGCCAGGCAACCAAAGACGCCGGCAAAATCGCAGGACTTGAGGTCGAGCGGATAATCAATGAGCCGACCGCCGCCGCACTTGCATACGGGCTTGAAAAGAAAAAGAACGAAAAGGTCGCAATCTTCGACTTTGGCGGCGGAACATTCGATATTTCAATTCTTGATATTGGTGATAATGTCTTCGAGGTCCTCAGTACCAATGGTGATACACACCTCGGTGGCGATGATTTGGATGCGGTACTGATAAACCACCTGGCTGATGAATTCAGAAAAACCGAGGGAATCGACCTGCGAGATGACCCTATGGCTCACCAGCGACTCAAAGAGGCCGCTGAAAAGGCAAAGTGCGAATTGAGCTCCCAGCTTGAAAGCACGGTTAATTTGCCATTCATCACCGCCGACGCCTCAGGGCCGAAACATTTGCAGATCACCATCACCAGAAGCAAGTTTGAATCGCTCGTAGAACCCATTCTGGAAAGGCTTAAAGACCCGTGCCATAAGGCACTGGCGGATGCAAAGCTGAACCCCGGCGATGTCGCGGAGACATTACTTGTCGGCGGCTCGACAAGAATTCCGAAAGTTCAGGAAATCGTAAAGAACATCTTCGCTAAAGAGCCGAACAAGAGCATCAATCCCGATGAAGTCGTTGCAGTGGGTGCCGCTATTCAGGGTGCGGTCCTGGCTGGTGATGCAGGCGTAAAGGATATTCTGCTTCTGGATGTAACACCGCTTTCATTAGGTGTTGAGACCTTAGGTGGAGTTATGACAAGATTGATTGAACGCAACACTACGATTCCGACCAGCAAGAAAGAGATTTTCTCAACCGCCGCTGACAGCCAGACCACCGTTGACATACACGTTCTCCAGGGCGAGAGGGAATTTGCCAGGGACAACCGCACGCTCGGCAGATTTCAGCTTGCCGATATTCCACCGGCACCACGGGGCATCCCACAGATTGAGGTTGCCTTTGATATTGACGCCAACGGAATTCTGAACGTTTCTGCCAGAGACCTCGGCACCGGCAAGCAGCAGTCCATCGAGATTAAGTCCAGCTCAGGCCTGAGTGAACAGGAAGTCGAGAAGATGGCCAAGGATGCAGAGACCCACGCCGAGGAAGATAAGAAGAAAAGAGAGGTTGTTGACCTGAAGAACCAGGCTGACCAGTTGGTTTACTCAACGGAAAAAACGCTCAAAGAGCACGGCGACAAGGTCTCCGCCGATGTCCGCGGCAACATCGAAAACGCGGTAAACAACCTCAAAGAAGCTGTAAAAGGCGAAGACGCTGATGCGATAAAGAAGGCCATTGAAAACCTCGGCACCACAAGCCAGGAACTGGGCAAGGTGCTTTACGAAGAGGCAGCCAAGAAGCAGGCCGCTTCGGCTCCAACCGGACAAGCTGAGCAAGCACCCCCGCCGCCCGAAGATGATGTTAAAAGAAAAAAACCGGATGACGTAATCGACGCTGAATTCGAAGCAAAAGACAAATAAAGGAAAACTCTGCTAACAAATAAATTTTGATTCCTCAATAAACAGATTGTTGAAAACAGCGATTATGAAAAGCCTGAGCGAGACAGTTTAATAATTTTTTGCCCCGGCTTTTTCGCTGTCACAGAAACAACGACGATTCTTCAAATCACATATCACAGACCACTACCGGCACCAAACGCACCGTAATTAGTTTCGGCTGACAAAGCTCACGAGCTCTGGCATTAAATTCAGCCGACTTTTCAGCCACTGTTTCCAGCAAATCTTTATCCATCGATTTTATACTTTGACGCCACGTTTTATACACCAACCATTGCCGCTGCTGTACAAGCTTAAGCACCTCCTGGCTTTGCTGTACCGTTGGAAATTCAGCGTAGTCCAGCAGGTTAATCCCTTTGGCTAACTGTTCCCTGCTGAGTGCGCTAACCATTTGCCCGTTAGCGAACAGCCGATACAGCTTATCGGAAAGAGACGTTATTTTCAGCCGATGCCTGTTCAACCGTTCAGCTACTTTCTCCATCGCGATGGACTCGGCATCCCACTGCGGGTCCACAGGCATTGGCAGAGACGTTCGCCAGGCGAATTCGATTGTCCCTTGGCGAACCTTTAATCCCCTCACATCACCCTGAACGACCTTTTGGCTGTTTGCATCAAGCTCTACCGAGCCGGCCTCCGCGGGGGCATTCCACGCCAGCAGCAGCGTCTGAGCCATAAGCCAGTGTCCCGTAGCGTTCGGATGAACACCGTCGCCGGACAGGTAGAAACTAACCTTTTCCTGCCGACGTTCCGCCAGGTGTCGATTCATCGCAGAGTGCACATCCGCCACGACAAAACCATTCTTGCGAAGCGTCAAAAGCCATCGGCTGTAACGCTCAAGAACATCATCGTAACCGATAAAAGAATACTTATAACCCCAATGACTGGCGTCAGGGTCTGATATTCTCTTGCGATAAGCATCGAACGGCGGAGGTGTCATTATCACTAACGTTGTTTTCGCTTCGTTGGTAGCCCGTTTAGCTAACCGCTTAACTCCTGCTTTATATTTGGCGAACAACTCTTCGCTAAACGGATGATAATTACCGTCATTCATCCCAAAACACGATACAAGCACATCCGGCTTCAGTGGCGTAATGTCTCGGCTGAACCGTTCGTGCGCATCAGGCCTGGGTGGGTCGTGGTCAATCTCGCTCGTGCCGGAGAGAGTTTCACTGCTGATGCCCCTGTTAATTATTTCAAACCTCTTCTCTGGAAATCGCGTCAGCAGAAAGGCCTCGATATACTCGACATATTGACCGGACTGTGTGATGCTGTCGCCGAAGAAAACAATTCGCTCACCTCCCTGAAGAAAAAACGGGCCCTTTTCTTCGGTGACTTTCCCCGCGCAAACGAGAACATAAATGCAAAGAACGAAAACAACTATCCTCTGTCGATTCATACCTTTCTCCTTCGCTGATTTACCTGGCTTATTTGCCTATACAGAAGTGACTGAATATCTGCTCCAATATCTGCTCATCAACCCGAACGGCTCGGCCTGTAACAGATTCGATACCGGAAACTGCCTCATAAGCGGCTCGCAGCATCATTGCAGCGACCTCATCATTACCGGCCCTTAATTCACCGATAGATTCATTGATGTTCTCAATTGCCTCAGTTACGGCCTGTTTATGACGGGCTGTAAGAGCAACAGAGCTTTGGGTGCTCTCGGAAAACGGGGTAGCGCCTGATCCGGCCGACGTAAAACCGTGTTCTAACTCAACTATTTTTCCGTCGATTGTATTTCGCAACAGCTCTAAACCGGCGCCGGTTACTGCAGAAGTTACTATAAGCTCGATGCCAAATATTTCTTTCAGCTCGGCAAGGCGATTTGATAACACCGCTTCGGATACCAGGTCGCATTTTGTCGCGACCGGTATCAGAACCTTCGGCTCTATGAGCTCACGTATAGAAATGTCCTCGGACCAGTCGCCTTTTGATATGTCAACGCAGAATACGACCACAGCGCTGTTTCGCAGCGCCTCAATAGCCGCCTGCTGTGCCAATTCGTCGAGGACATCCTCCGGCTGTCTAATCAGGCCCGCGCAGTCGAACAGTACACACCTGCAATGCTCCAACATGCAAACAGCAGTCAGCACATCTCTGGTAGTTTTTCGCCTGTGCGAGACGATACTTCTTTCCTTGCCGAGCAGTTTATTGAGCAGGCTGCTCTTTCCGGCATTGGGAGCACCGGCAATCCCCACCGCCGGCAAATCAATTAGCGACTCGTACCTGATACTTCCGGTAAGCAACTGCTCAAGTTGTTCCTTTACGCCGACAAGTCTTTCAATTACTTCGGTGCTGGTTTCCAGTTCGATATCTTCCGCGCTAAAATCCAGTCCCGCCTCGATTAAGCTAAGACAATCCATTATCGCCGAGCGTACCTTTGCCGTAGTCTCGGATAACCGCCCGCTGAGAAGTTTCTCGGCGGCGGCCAATTGAAATGCGTTGGAGCTTACGATGATTTCATTTACCGCCTCGGCCTGGGCCAAATCGATTTTGCCGTTCAGATACGCCCGCGCCGTGAATTCGCCAGGCCCGGCCATCCTAAGTCCTTTGCCTAATAAATTACCTATTAAAACCTCGGTAACAGCAGGATTTGTGTAGATGTGAATCTCAGCTACGTCGTCGCCGGTATAGGAATGCGGAGACAAAAATAAATACAATTGCGCATCAACTTCGAGTTCATTATCGATGGTTACACTGCCGGTTACCAATCTCGTCCCTCGTCCCTCGTCCCTCGTCCTTCGCCTAATACTAACCGGTGGGTCGAATATCTTTTTGCAGGTCTCGATTGTCTCCGGGCCGGTTATGCGAACAATCACCCTTTTGTCTGAGGTTGAGGAACTAACAGCTACGATAGTGTCATTCAAGTCATACATTAAGCATTAGAAGTGCCTAAAGTTTGGAGTGCCTAAAGTGCCTAAAATTATTTGTTTTTTTAACTTTAGCTCACTTTAGCTCACTTTAGGCACTTTTAAGTTTTAAAAAACGGTTTGGGCTTTTTCTTTTTGACTTTGCCGCCGGTCTTGCTTGTCGCGGCAACCAGACCCTGCGATTCGGCTTCTTCCTTTTCCCGGATGTGTTTGCGAATAACATACTGCTCAAAAACACCGGCAAAGGTACTTGCCATAATATACAGATTCACTCCCGACGGTGCCTTATATAGCATCAGCGGGAATAACAGCGGCATCATAATCATCATTGTTTTCTGCATTTGCTGCTGCTGAGCAGCCTGTGGGTTAGCAGATGCCGCTGCCTGGGATGGCATTAGTTTCTGCTGCAAATAAAACGCCAGGCCCATCAAAAGCGGCAGCAAATTAAACGAATCCAACTTGCCAAACAATGGCAAAGTTACCGCTGGAAATCTAAACAGGGCATCCGGAACTGATAGGTCGGTAATCCAAAACGGCAGGAAAGGTGCACCACGCAAATCAATACTGGCATATACTGCACTCCATAAAGCGATCCAAATGGGCATCTGAACCATCATTGGCAGAAAGCCCATAATTGGCGAAGCACCGTGCTCTTTGTAAAGGGCCATCATCTGTTTGTTCATTTCAGCCTTGTTGTTGGCGTATTTTTTCTTTATCTCCTCGGTCTTCGGGGCCAGCTTGCTCATTTTGCTCATCGAGACTTGGCTCTTCTTTGTGATTGGATGCATAACCAGCCGCATCAGGAAAACCAGTATGATAATGACCACTCCGTAGTTTGGGATAAAAGCGTACATCCATTTCATTAAAGCCAATATCCCGAAGGCCAGAGGTTTTATAAGGCCGGCAGGGCAGCAGCAAAGCATAAAATCTATCGTCTGAACAAAACCAAGCTCTCGATACTGCTTATTTTTATCGAAAAGGCTTTTATCCTTAGGCCCAATGTATAACTGGAAGTTATATGTCTTTGAACTGTTGGCCTGACCCATCGCAGCCAGGGTACTTGATGCAATTTTCAAATCCAATCCTATCGTTTCGTCACCACTGTCGGCTTTGCTGTCTCCATCAGGATTGTGAAATCGGCCTGTTTTATCCGTTACCCAATCGCAATACTCTTTGCCCTCTTCCGGCAGAGGCACTAATATAGCGGCGAAGTATTTATTGACCGCAGCAGCCCAGAGAAATTTAGCACCGGGTTTCGCCAGCTTTCTGGCTTCGATACCTTTTGCCTTGTTGAGTTTTTTAATATCAAGTTCTACACAGCTCACTTGGCCGTTCGAATCTCTAAAGCCGGCCACGACCTTTCTCATATCGGTCCTGAAGGCCTCTCTGCCGAGTCCGCCCGGCCCAGCTAAATTGAAACGCACCTTCTGCTCTGAATCCAATAGGTTTTCGATAGTGAGATTGCATTCCAAAAGATAGCTGTTGGGTATAATTTTGTAAGTTTTGATTAGTTTCAACACCGGCTCTTTCGTATCTGCAATTTGAATTATCGCTTCGAAACGGGCCGTCTGGGAACCATGCTCACCGGTTTCTTTATCGAAGCTTTTCCAGTGAAGTCTGTCCAGGGGCAGTTGCAACTGCTGCTGAACAAATACAAAGCTCGTATTAGCCATTGTCAAAATTTCCCTGCCGTCTCTTTCCTGAACAGGTGAAATAATTATTAACGGCTGAGGGTCCTTGTAATCACGGTCGTTAAATCCGCTAAAGGTAGCTTTCCTGATAGCTGCGCCTTTCGAGCTCAGCTCCAACTGGAAATTAAAGCCGCTCTTAGGGTCCACTGAGCCAAGTGTAACAGTTTTAGCTGGAGCGCTGTCAGCGCCGAAAGTAACAGAATCGTTCGCTCCTATCTGGGGTGGTTCCTCAGCAGGAACATTAGCGGCTCCGCTATTCTCATTACCTGTAGTCCTTTGCAGGAGGATAGGGGACTGTTCGGTTGCCCCGTTGTCATTCCCTCGCAAGCAGCAATCCAGTCCGGACTCGACGACAAGCCAGCCGCAAAAGATAACAAAGCCAACAACAATTAAAGTTAAAATCGTTCTCATAATCACTAATTCACTAATTCACTAATCTCTAATTCGCTAATCACTTCTTTTACCTTCCGTTCCGCAGCCGCTCCGCGTGGAAGCTGTCTAATTGTTCGATTGCCGTTATCTTTTTCATAGTGGTTTCAAAATCGTATTCGAGCCGTACAAAATGCACCTCATTTTCATTCACATACACATAGCTGGCTCGATTGTCCTTGTCCCTTGGCTGCCCGACCGAGCCGATATTGATAATCGCCTTTTCATCATCGACAATCGGATAGACATCGCCAAGCTCAGTTGGTAAATAGAAGTCCGGCTCATCAAGAAACACGCCGGGCATATGCGTATGGCCTACAAAGCAAATGTGTTCGACCCGCTCGAACAATAGCCGAACCTTCAGCGGATTGGTATAGACATCATCGGGGAAGATATATTCATTTATCGGCCTTCTGGGCGAAGCGTGAACAAAATCTATTGTTGCTGAGTTTGTTCCTAATTTGCTTTTGAGCATCCGCCGCATCGGCAGCTCACCCAAAAAGCTCCAGCGCCTGTCGCGGGGCTGTTTTTCTTCTTCCGATTCCAGTACTTCCCGGTTCCAGAAGCTCGCCTGTTCTGCCCCGTAGTTGAAATTTGTCGGCTCATAAAAGACCGCATAATCATGATTGCCCAGAACGCACCACTTAGTCTTCTCTATAATCAGGTCGAGACATTCCTTGGGATTTGGCCCGTAGCCGACCACATCACCCAGGCAATAAATCGTCTTTATACCCCGCTTTTCAATGTCAGCCAAAACCGTGGTCAAGGCCTCGAGATTCGAATGTATATCGCTCAGAACCGCAAACATACTAATCCTTAAGGGACCCCTGCTTTGCCTGCACCTGTGCTTTCCTGCACGGGTAATCGAAGGTACAGGTACGGGAACCAAACAAAATCAACTTTTCTTATACAGAAAACTACTTAAATAGCAAAAATACCGCAAAAATGCCAGAATATTTATTGGTTTTTGAAGAAAACACGATTTTGGGACCCCGCAAAGCCTGTCTCGGCTTGGCCGAGCCAAGACGGGCGGGAACCACATTGCGCAAACTCGACAGATTCGAAAAAGACGGTTTTCTTTGGTCATTGGTACTGTTACAATACCGCGTACGAAATACGATATCCGCCCGAGGCGGACTTTTGTTTGACGGATACGAAATACGAGATACGATAATGGTAGGTATGCCCCTTCTTGAAACTCACGGGCTGGTAAAAAAATATTCCGGCCGAATCGTTGTTAACGAAGTATCCATTACAATCGAGCAGCGCAGTATTGTTGGGCTTCTGGGCCGAAACGGAGCCGGCAAAACCACATCCTTTAGGATGATTATGGGGATGATTACCCCAAACAGCGGCTCGGTCGTTTTTGAAGGCCAGAACATTACAAAGCTGCAAATGTACAAACGCGCCAGACTGGGTATTGGTTATCTTTCACAGGAACCCAGCATCTTTCAGCGTCTCAGTGTCCGCGACAATCTTTATGCGATTCTGGAAACGATGTCCATCACCAAAGCTCAGCGCAATCGCAGGGCTGATATGCTCATTGAGCGTTTCGCGCTAAGTGAGGTTGCTAACAGCCAGGGAAGGTTCCTCTCCGGTGGCGAGCGAAGAAAACTTGAAATCGCCCGTGCTATGGTAACCGATCCTTCATTGATTCTTTTGGACGAACCGTTTAGCGGGGTTGACCCCATTGCCGTTCAGGATTTGCAGCATGAGATTCGCCGCCTCGTTGATTCCGGCGTCAGTATTCTCGTTACAGACCATAATGTCGAGAGAACGCTTGAAGTGGTCGATAAGGCCTACATTATCGACCACGGCAGGGTGATAGGAGCCGGCTCACCCGCCGAAATCATTCGCGATGAAGTCGTCATAAAATCTTACCTCGGCAATACATTCGCCGGCGACGAATTCGACGACAGATAACAGGTATTATTATTGTCATTCCTGCGCAAGCAGGAATCCAGGAAAGCAACGAAACAGTAGATTCCCGCTTTCGCGGGAATGACAACCACAGGCAAGTATATACAAATAAACATAAGGCAAAATACGAAACACCAGAAATGATTGATATTGAAAAATGTCGAATCACGCATTACCCGGATGAGGTTTTAGCTAAGCGAGCCGAGCAGGTCGGAGAAATTGATGATAATATCCGTCAGCTTGTAGAGAAAATGACCGACATTATGCTGAAAAATAAAGGCATCGGCCTGGCGGCACCACAGGTCGGCATATCGCTGCGGCTCTTTATCATATCGCTCGATGGAACCAGAGGAAATGTTAAAGTCTATATAAACCCGACTGTTACGCCTACCGGAGAGCCTGGCTCAATAGAAGAAGGATGCCTGTCGGTGCCGGGCATTTTTACAAAAATTCGAAGATACAAAAAATGTAAAGTTACCGCCACCAGTCTTGACGGAAACGAGTTCACCGAACAGGCCGAAGGGTTGTACGCACGGGCTCTCCAGCACGAGTACGACCATATCGAGGGAATGACCATTGTCAACCGTATGAGCCAGACCGCCAAAATCGCACACAGAAGACAACTCAAAAAACTTACAGAAAAGAGATAAAATAATTGAAAATAGCAAAAGTGGTAAAAGGTCGGAAAGCACAACAACAAAATTACGCATTCATTGATGGGCAGAATTTGTATATGTCCATAAAAAATCAGGAGAGAAAAGTTATTGAAATTAATGGTGCCAGACGATACCCGGTACTCTTCTCTTCTGAGGAAATTCGCAGCTTACATCGTAGGAATAAACAAACTTAAGGGTAAATTGGGCTATAAAAAGTAAGAGA
>Ga0209979_1001179_pt1 | contig 29930 bp, 24 predicted proteins | sample AnhtaG_FD_183114 | JGI IMG/M metagenome (GOLD analysis project Ga0209979, IMG submission 183114) | Deep subsurface microbial communities from Anholt, Denmark to uncover new lineages of life (NeLLi) - Anholt_01485 metaG (SPAdes) (version 2) | ecosystem: Environmental > Aquatic > Marine > Oceanic... | reverse complement strand
CACGTTAAATCCAGCGATTGGTATAGCCATAAGCATCATGCTGATGCTGAATATAATAATGTCATCCTTCATGTTGTGATGTGGCATGATTGTAATTCAGCTACCTTACTACAAAGCGGCAAGCCAGTTCCCGTGCTATGTCTGGCGAAGGCATTGCGGCACCAAGCTTATTTGCTGCCCTACCGGCAGCTTCCTTGTTCCCAGATACTTGACCACGTGGATAGGCAAACTTTAGGAAAGCTATTGAACACTGCCGGTGAAGAAAGGTTTACGCAGAAGGCGATGCATTTTCAAGCCGGGTTAAAACAAGAAGAGGTGGGGCAGGTGCTTTTCCGAGGCATGATGAGGGCTCTGGGTTATGCTAAAAACACAAAGCCCTTTGAAGACCTTGCTGACAGAATGCCCCTCAATTCCATCGAATCCAGAGAAGGCTTGTCCACGAAGCAAGCTTTGATGTTAGGCACAGCCGGGTTATTACCCTCGCAAAGATGGCAAGGAAAATTTGCCAGGGAAAAAGAAGTCCAGGAATTGGAGCAAATATGGCAGTCGGCGGGTAAAAAAGTTAAGACCATGAAGGAAGGAGACTGGAACCTCTCACACATATATCCCAACAATTCTCCAGTACGACGCATCGTCGCCCAGAGCTACCTTCTTGAGCGTTACTGCCAAGGAAAACTATTAGCAGGGATATTGCAGCTAGTGAAAGAAGCACCTCTGCCCGGTGGGCACCGCGTGCTGGAGAACGGATTGACCGTGGCTGGCGATGGCTACTGGCGGGACCATTTCGATTTTGACGTCAGAAGTAAAACAAAGATATCGGCTCTTTTGGGAAATAGCAAAGCAGCTGAGATTCTGGTAAACGTGGTATTGCCTTTTGCTTTCTCCTGGGGAGAATTAGCTGATGAAGCGAAGCTAACAGAGAACGCTATAGAGCTTTACCGTGACTATCCCAGATTGGCAGAGCATTTTATAACACGGCACATGACGAAGCAGCTTAGCCTAGAAGAGTTTTCCGATTTCACTGCCTGTCATCAGCAAGGGCTCATTCACGTCTTCAGAAACTACTGTCGCGAGGGAAGATGCTCACAGTGTCCTCTGGTTAATTAAGCATCCTCATGATAGCTTGGGAACTACGATAGATGTTATCAGTACAAAGTGGGCACTTCTGGACTGAACAAATCGCTAGAATGTTCAGCCCTGGGTCTTGTAACGCGACTAAGGCCTACTTAACCTCATATACCTTAAGAACTTCATCCCCATAGTGGTTGATGACTTTGATGGCGATATTGCCTGTCTTGGGTATGTCGAAGGGGCGGCTTATAGTGGAGTAGAGTGAAGACCAGGCGGCCTCGTCAATTTCGGCTTTGAGTGCTCTTTTGAGTTTTTCGTAGGGTTCTTCGGCACCAGTGAAGTAGGCGTGGCGGACGAAGAAGCTTTCCTCGTTGTAATCAGTGTCAATGAACCAGCAGGCGATATCATCCGTAGAGCTACTGCGAATCTGCCCGGTAGTCGGGTCATACACGTCCACGCCCTTAATCTCAACCATTATTTTATTGCCCTTCTGCTTCCTGATATCCACATCTGGCTCACCGAAGACCATGAACAGATTACCGGCACCGGTTGTCTTCAAGAGTTTGTCACCCATAGCCAAATCAGGGTTCATACGAGTTACGAGAACAGTTGGCTTGCCGCTCAGCCCTATTATACACGCTTTTCGAACCTGAAAAGCAAGAGAAACCTGCCTCTTTTCCCAACGAGTCAGACGACCGGTTTTTGTCTACCTCCCGCAACTTGCTTGACCAACTTCAGCACACCTAACTGTCGGGCAACAACCGGTTTTGTATGACATGCTGCACAAATACACTAAGCATTTATGTCGTTTTTCAACGTTTGTATGCTAATATTTCCCAAAAACTCCTTGGCTTTGCAATTCTTCACTATAATCTGTCTTTGCCTTTCATCCTTCCAAGGCAATCTCGACTCCACGTCCTCCTTTGTAACTGCCAAATCTACCACATAAAGCTTCCTTGTGTCCGTGCTGCTGACGGCTTGTCTAAGAATACTGTTAATATGCTCGTCATTGAAACTGTAGCCGATCACTAGTATGACTTTTGATTCCAATGAATATTTCCTAAACTCATACGCATGGAACAAATATGGGTCAATGTATTGTAGCTTGTAATCAACCCCAAATATGAGGTCAGGAATGTCGGGGATATTTTCCACCATTCTTATGTTACCTTTTTCGCGATCACGTTCCCAGTCGAGCGACCCATGCAGTTTATACAGATAAATATTTGGTTGGTCTTCTTCCTTAGGCTCAAATCTTCGCCAATCCCACGTCCTTGTGGATTGGTCAAACCCCCTCTCCAACTGCATTCCTTGAGGTATATGCTTCTCCAAACAAAGGTCATAATTCAGACTGAAGACTCTTAAGGAATAGTTGTATTCAGCAGCAAAGTCGTAAAGCTTCGAGAAGTAGGAAGCTTTTCTGTAGTCATCCAACGTTACCCACTTGTTGAGTTGGCTAACTATCTTTTCTCTGAATTCGGTTACTATCTCAAATTTATAGCCTGCGATTTCTAGCAACTTGGGGTTCCAACTACCTATAAAAGGGAAAAGGATACAGTTGTCCTTCTTTTCCAATTCAGCTAAGACGTTTACCAGCCTTTCAATATCAAGATTGTCGCCGAACTTGCCTCTGATACCATCAACGTAAATTATCGAGCTTTTTACATAGTTATATAGGTCTCTGTATTGAGCCCAGTCTGGCTTGTTTACAAGCAGACTCTCCACCTGCTTAACCATATCTTTGGAAGTAATTATGCCGGCATCGGCGCTGCAACCTGCGCCGAGGAGAACGATTATTTCATTTTCACGAAACATTTCTGCCTTCTCATAAAAACCAAGGATTAGATATGATTTCTATATTGTCTATTTCCTTTGGAAATCTCTCTAAAAAATCTGCTACCAATCCGCAATAGTAAATAGAAACCGGTAGGTTCTTCGCATTGAAACCTCTCCAGTTGGCACCTGATAGATTCAGTAGATCCTGCAAGTATTTTCTCCTATCTTCTTCGCTTAATTCTTCTCTATTTGCCCAATAGAACTCAACATGGAGTGGGCCTCCGACCCTTCTATATATGGTTTCTCGATGGTATTGTAATCCTTCAAACCAGAGCAGGTATTCCTTGCTAGATATCTTGAGATACGAACTTTCGTAGGGCACCAAACTATTGGTATTTGCATACCCAAAAAAGTCGTTATCCGTATTAACCTTAAGCACTACGAAGTCGATATTCCCTGTTGACGTCTTAGATGCAACTTCTTTGATGGCTGCATTGATGCTTTCCAATTCATTTCGCCTAATCTTAAAAGGGACATGTAGTACGCACTTCTCATATCCTTGTGCCAGGTATTGTTCGATGGTTTGGAGCATGTTCACTCGCAATTGATCCAGATATTCTTGCTCATCATCAGACTTTCCTAACATAGTTATTTTCTTATACAAACCGCTAGAGTCCGTGCTTACCGAATATGCAAAATACCTGATGATCTTACCATTGCTTTTGCGATGGGATTGTCCTATACCAAATATGATACACTTCTCATTGGTTGGCTTTACTTTCCAGGGTTGTCCACCAATCTTAGCAAATATCTGAAGTGCTATATTGGAAGTCGACCATTTCAAACCGTCCCGCCTTTTGAGAAGGTCGACAGTTACCACTTGCAAAGGCAAACTTTGTTGCAGCAGTCTATATTTCAAATCATAGTATGTTTGGTCGTCGTTTCTGTCACCTATAAGTATAGGCATGATTAGTTCACCTTGAGCATCCTTTCTTATATTGCTGATTTGTTTTATTGCATAATCTAAGCTCTGTTGTGAATAATCGGAGACTTTGATTAGCTTATTTTCTATTACCATCCGAAACATAGATTCCACCCCTTGGAAATTAATGCCGTAAGATTTTCCTCTCAAGGCGTCGAGTAAATCGTTCAGTAATGCCTCATCTTTGTCTCTATAAATACATGCTAATCTAACCGGCGATTGTACCTGATTTAGTGGACCGTGGGCTTCCAATCCTTTGTATTGTGAAGAGTCCATTTCATCCTGAGCGAAAACGTATGTTTTGACATCTAATTTGCTGCATACCAGCGTTTCTAGCTGATTGGCTGTGTCTATGCTGAGTCCACCTGATTCAATAGGGAAGAGCCTCCCATGAAATTTATTACGAAACTCGACAACCTTTTGGAATTTGTCTAAGTAGAAATTCCTATTACTCTTGTAGTCCTTGTCTAAACTCAAACTAAGTATTTGAATCCTTCTTGAGAAAAGGACATCTGTATTTTTGCGGAATCTGAAATCCAAGAGAAATCCAAACTTCTGGACAGAATGTAAGTAAAAAGGTCTTAGCCAAACTGTCTCTTTTCCTTCAGGATATTGTCTTAATACGAAATATATACGTTTTCTAAAATCTTTCGTGGGAATAAAGTATTCCTCTGCTTGAAGAGTTCCCGTCGTCTTTAAGCTTAGAAGATAATACAAGAGATCTTGTGTCAATATATGATTGTAATTCTCTTTACAAACAAATTTCTCGAAATCTTTCCTTTCATCGAACGAAATCCAGTAATCACCACGCTGGTCAAGAGAATCTGGACCTGTGGGCAAAGTCTTTCTGTGTAAACTCTCAAATACCCCTTCTTTCTTTTCACCAGCATATGCTTTTCGCCACACAGTGAATTGAAATTCCTGAGTGGTCAATGGGAAGAAGTTTAGCTGGATTTCATCCCCTCTCAATTCTCTACTCCATTTTCGTTTTTCAACGCTAACCTTTTGGTTTTTGGAGGTGTGTGGAGTGCACCCCTATGATTAAACAGGAAGGGTTAGGAGAGTTTAGCGGGGTGCTCCATTATTCTGTTGATTGAGCATTAACTCCTCAAATTTATTTGGTGAAAGATACCCCCAATGCCCGTAATGAAGTCTCTTAAGATTATACACCTCCTCAATGAAATGGTGTATCCTCTCAAAAATTCCTGATAGTTACTTCTCTAAGCTTCATCTCAGTTCTTCATTAGTATTGGATTCCAAACTGTCATTTCCTTCGGCGGTTCATACTAGTTGACCTCATACACTTTCAGCACCTCGTCGCCGTAGTGGTTGATGACTTTGATGGCAATCTTGCCAGTCTTTGGCGGCTCAAAGGGGCGACTCACGGTGGAGTAGAGTGAAGACCAGGCAGCTTCGTCAATTTCGGCTTTGAGCGCTCGTTTCAGCTTCTCATATGGTTCTTCGGCTCCGGTGAAATAGGCATGACGGACAAAGAAGCTTTCCTCATTGTAGTCCGTGTCAATAAACCAACAGGCAATATCGTCAGTGGAGTTGCTACGTATCTGGCCGGTGGTCGGGTCGTAAACGTCCACGCCCTTGATTTCGACAACTACTTTGCCATCTTTCTGCTTCTTGATATCCACATCTGGTTCGCCGAAGACCATGAAGAGATTACCAGCACCGGTCGTCTTCAATAGTTCGTCACCCATAGAAAGATCGGGGTTCATGCGAGTTACGAGAACAGTAAGCTTACCGTAGCGCTTGGCTTCTTCTGAAACGTGTGGGTCAAAGGCGAAGCCGCAGACTACTAGCAAGTCAAAGCTGACCCCCTTAACGGCTTCTTTTGCCGCTTCTTTAACCAGTTCTGTGCCCACAGTTCCATATTCTGGCCCAATGCAGACCGCTACCCGGCGTGTAGTGCTGCCCTTTTCCGTGTACTCACCCTCAGCGTGTAGCCATTCCCCGGCATACGGGTCTAGGCGGTCAAACTTGAGGCGTTCGTTCTTGATGGTATTCTGCACGCCGGCTTTCTTGAGATTATCTAGTATCATGGTCTCGAACTGACCAACGCCAGCTTCTTTCTGAGCTTCAATCTCGGCAGTTGGGCGTTCCTCGTCCGTGGCAATGACACGGTGTGGTGACAGACTTTCCACAGTGAAGGGACCTGTAACACGGATGCGTCTATTGTCCTCGTAGGGTTGGTCGTATAGAGTTTCAGTTTCGGTATAGCGGGCGATGGCTGCATCTATCTGTTCTCTCGTCATACCCTCTTTGATGTCTGGGTTATTAGCGATGGACTTGAGGGTTACGTGCGGTACCCGCTTATAGACGAAGCCCTTCTTGATATCTCCCTGGGTCTTATATTCCGGTGGCGTCCGGCCAGTAAGCTCTGACTCTTTCTTAATCCCTTCCGGGGAATCCGCAAGCAGATAGTATGGGAACCTGGCGGACATTATACGGGTGCGTGCCAGAGTTAATGCTACTCGGCTGGTGTCTATGGTTATCCAGCGCCGCCCCCACTGCTCCGCCACGTAAGCTGTAGTGCCACTGCCACAGGTGGGGTCAAGCACCAGGTCACCGGGGTCTGTGGTCATGAGGACGCAGCGTTCGATGACCTTAGTGTTTGTTTGAACTACATAAATCTTGTTGGAAGCGAATGTGCTGGTGACTGTGTCTTCCCAAAGATTCGTGTATTTGACGAAGGGGGAATCTTCCTCATATCGTTTGCCATATAAGCGTTCGCCTACTACAACAACACGACCGAACCTTGTCATTTCATCGAGCCGGTCATCCCACTGCAAACCTCTCGGCGGTAGAAACGGTTTGCCTTGAATAATGACTGACCTCTGCTCCTCGTCTGGCTTCAGGATGCGGGTGATATCAGTAGCTTTAAATAACCGACCTTCAGGTATGGCTACCTCGCCGTTTGCTTCAGCTGTCTTAAGTGTTCGGCAAGTTCCATCAGGAAGCTCAATCCAATTGAATGTATCTGCCTTTTCCTCTAAAAGTCTCCTGCGGAGGGTCGGACGATATTTTACCTGATTGCTGTCTTTAGCATACCATAAGAGATAATCAGACACAGATGCGATAACATTTCTAGGCTGGCTAGTCGCAGTGCGAAATGTTATTAATGAGCAGAAATTGGCTGGCCCAAACACCTCATCCATGAGACACCGCACCAGGTGCACATTTTCATCGCCAATCTGAACAAAGATACTGCCGGTCTCGGTAAGTAAGTCTCTGGCAGTGACCAGCCTATCCCTTAAATAGGCAAGATATGAGTGAATGCCCAGCTTCCAGGTGTCTCTGAATGCTTTTATCTGCTCCGGCTGACGGGTGGCATCTTCGGCCTTGCCGTCTTTAACATCCCGCTTCCTAGTGCTGACCTGCCAGTTAGAGCCAAAGTTGATGCCGTAGGGCGGGTCAATGTAAATCATCTGCACCTTGCCCTTTAATCCTTCCTTCTCGGCCAAAGAGGTCATTACGAGCAAAGAATCACCGAGAATCATTCGATTGGACCAGTTCTGCTCATGCTGGTAGAACTCGATAAGGTCTTCAAACTGGATGCCGTTGAAGTCGGCGAATAGCTGCATCTGTGGCTCTGGCTTTTCCTTCTTAGCCTGAGCGCGCAAATCTTCTATGATATACTTTGGATGTATCTTCTCCTGGATATAGACTGGTACAACTGGAACTTCCAGGTCTGTAGCGTCCTGCTCGTCCTTTCCCTTCCAGACAAGCTGAGGGTCAAGGGAGGGGTCACGGGGGTAGAGGATAGTCTTCGGTTCGGCTTCATCCTCAGCCACGAAGTCACGGAGTTCCTCAGTGGGGATATTGGCGCGCCGGTCCTTGTGTCGAGTTATCTCTATATTTACCGATTTTGCTTTCTCACCCTTTGCCATAGCTGTGTTACCCTCCGGTGATGGTTCTCAACCTGTATAATCCTCTGCGAATCTTTATAAACAGCTCTGTATTGCCACCAGGGTTACCCACACAATGCTTAGGAAGGAAAGTGCCTACCCAGGTGATTCCAAGAGCAGCATTGACTTGACTGGGCGTAAACGAAACTGGAATTTTACCTGTATTCACGGCTCTACGAATCGCCCCTATCGTTTTCCTTTCCATACCGAGCTTTACTCCCCGTACTAGGGCTCCTTTATTCGTCCTAGCATGTTACCGGCTTCGCGAACCTCAGAACAATTAACCATCATTACATGAGACGCCTTCGGACTACGAGACGGTGACATATGTTGTAGAAACCAGTTAGAAGGCACTTCATAAAGAGAATAATCTCTATCTTTATCTTGAAGAGCCGCGATAACTGCAGATACTCTGTTCAAAGTAGCTAGGGTAGCGCCAATTTGTGGATCGCCATAGTGGGCGGATTTGATAAGAATTCTGCGGTTTCCCAGTAGTGCTTCGTTACTTCGTTGGGGATTGGTAAGTATTGCTCCCAGATAATTAGCTACTTGTTCAGCCATATAATAGCCCCATTTTCTGGCTCTATCTCCACTTTCACGGTCCTGCGGCATAATATTCCTCCATGCTTATGAGTTTGTTATACGCTTAGCATCCCAACCAGAAAAGAACGAATAGTATTCTTGGCGTCCCAGGGGTCAGATATCTCCAGGAAAGCCCAGCGCCCGAAGCCGCCGTGGTTATTAACCGCTGGCACCCATAGATTACGGGCGGTGGATACCTTGGCTGCTTTGTCTTTCCTCTTCTCGCCGGTGACTTCAACAATCAGGTTCAATGGGTCATCGGCTCCATCCCGAATGCGTACCAGGAAGTCGGGAATGTAATTCTTCTCCTCACCGTTGAGTGTGTAGGGAATGGTGAAGCCCAAGTTGTGATTCTTAACATAGCAGACTACTTCATCCATTTCCTCAAGAGCCTGAGCCATTTTTTGTTCCCAGGACTCGGTATCAGCCACAACATGAGAAATGTGGCATCTGGCCGGGTCTGTGGGATAGACTGGACGTGTAGTGTCAAAATCTACATATCGGGTAGAGCCTATGTGATCATAGGGTCGTAGTATAGGCTTCAAGTATTTAGGCCCTTCCTCGGAAGCGACGATGGCGTTGTAAATACGGCCGGCGGCACCGTAGGCTAACTCCCTGAGAAGTAACATCTGGATGAAAGTGTTATCCTTCAGGGTAACGCACTCCTTCAGCCAGCGATGGGTAATGGTAAGTAATTGGGGAAATAACCACTGCTTCACATTGTTGTCGTCGTCGCGAAAATATTCCTCCAGAATAAGCTTAGCCAGAAGAAATGCAACCTCCTGCTCTCGGTGCTCCTTTAGACCATAGAGTGTGTGCAGACTAATCTCTCCAATAATAGGCGCATTTTCGGTTTTGGTCGGAACATCGGACGTGGAGATTGCCATTTTGGAATCCTCTGTGAAGTGGGCAGTCAAGCGTTCCTTGGGGAGGTCATAACGGTAGCCTACCAGACGAGGAAATGTAATCTCACAGGCGATACGCTCTTCCAGGGCACGCACACGGGTTGGTATAGGCCCGGGCTTTGGGTCAGTGGCTGAACCGGAACACGGGATAAAGGAGAATGGTACACCATATACTTCAGCATATTCAGGGTCAAAAAATCCTTGTTCGTTGGTAACATAGTTCGTACGGCGCAAGCCGCGTCCCACCACCTGCTCACAGAGTAGCTGCGTCCCGAAGGCACGCACCCCCATTATATGGGTGACGGTATTGGCATCCCATCCCTCAGTTAGCATGGAAACAGAGACCACAGACTTGATATTCTCACCGAGTTTTCCAGGTTTACCTATGGTGTTCATCACCTCACGCAAGAGGTCTTCATCAGTCAGTTTGCTGGCATCACGCCCCGGGAAGCGGATGCGATATTCGGTCTTAAACTCCTCAATAGCAAGGGCAGCGATTTTCTTAAATTCCCTGCTCATGGCTTCACCAGATTCAAGTTGCTCGCTATCAATAAGGATGGTGTTTGGTCGAGCTAGCCAATGACCATTAGCGTCATCATTACGGAAGATCGGGAGCTCCCCGGGAGCAACAACAGTAGAACCATCTGGCAAAGACTTCTCCCAGCCAGAAATGTAATCATAAACTAGCTTTGAGACATTGGTATTATTGCAGACAACTATGAAAACCGGTGGAGTCAAACCTTTGGCCCGGGCTTCAGTGTTCTTTTCCCACTGGCGATAGTATTTTTCGTAGTTTCCATAAAGACTGTGGAGAGCCCCCTCCAATTCCACCGGAGGTTTTGGTTCTCCGCCGCTTTCGTCCTTCGTGCCACGTCCTTTTTTCGGCAAATGTTCTCGTATATGAAGCCAGATGTTGCGGTAAGTGGGTTGTTCTCCTTGCATGGAGTCATCAGCAACAGGCACCCGGGGCACCTTTACAATGCCGCACTCAATGGCGTCTATAAGGGAGAAATCTGAGACCACCCAGGGAAAGAGTATTCCTTCTTCCACCTTTTTCCCATCCCTGGTTAGCTGAGTATATCCTGAGCCACGCAGGAAAAATGGGGTAGCAGAAAGGTCATATATCGCCTTTACACTAATCTTCTTTTTCACCGCTTCCAGTCCGGATATCCAGACTCGGGCTTCTTCATCCCGCTTTTCAGCCTCTCTTCGTTCGTCTCCAACCAGTCTGATTTCCTCACCACCGACCCGACGTCGGTAGCAATGGTGGGCTTCATCATTTATGATAATGATATTTTTCTTGTTGCCGAACTCATAGCGACAAACTCGACGTACCATCTGGTCAGGCGTTTCTGTAAGTGAGTTGTTTTCTCCTTTGGCCAAGATATCCTTAGTAAGCTTGCCAGCACTTACCAGCTCACGGGGCTTGAAGGCGTGGAAGTTGGTGATGATGATTTTTGCCTTTCCCAAATCTTCCATCCATTCGGTTGGTAATATATCCCTCTGACGATAGTAGTTTTGAGGATCATTTGGCAGTAGGACGCGCAACCGGTCGCGGATGGTAATTCCCGGCGTGACAATGAGGAACGCATCGGAAAAACGAGCGTCTTGGGGATTCGCCTGCTTGTTAAGCACGTGCCAGGCGATAAGCATAGCCATGACGACGGTCTTACCACTACCCGTCGCCATCTTGAAAGCGATGCGGAAAAGAAGAGGGTTAGCATCCTCATTAAAACGCCGTAGGCTGTTATCAATCCAGGAATCGCCGTATTTATTAGCTACCTCGGTGAGATAGATAGCAGTCTCCAGTGCTTCAATTTGGCAGAAGAATAACTTGCGTTCCCGCTCCGGGTTGGTCCAGTATTCCAGAAGACGACGGGTCGTCTTTGTGATTCCTTGGTAATTGCCTTTTCGCCACAGAGATACCCTATCACGGATTTGATTGATGAAAATGTTTTCTTCAATGCGGTCTTTGGTCCATTCGGTATCAAAAGCTAGCTGGGCAGCTTTGCCTTTCTTCTTTGGTTTGGCGATGGGGATAAAATAGGAGCTTACCCGGCGGGCTTCAACAATTTCTTTGGTGATGCCTTCGTCGGAAAAACGAAAGTGCCGTTTAGGTTCCTCAAATGGTGAATTGAGGACAGGGTTCTCAATAAGAACCTGTGCCACTTACGCTACTCCCTCTCTTGTTCCTACACTCCATTATCCCCTCACCCGCCACAAACACAATCGAAATTGAGCTTTCAGTTGTGCAAAATAGATTTCTTTAGGCATATCCTACTCCTTGTTTCAATAATTAGTCAATATTCCTGGGCACTTGTGGAAACTCTGAAATGGGTTTTGGATGTCCACCAGATGGTAGATAGAGCATCTGAGATGATACATTCCGTCATTTCGTGCAATTCAATAAGTACAATATATAACCATCATTGCCAACGGGGTAGGCCGATGAGGGAAGATGCTCACAGTGTCCTCTAGCTAGGTGAGGAATACTGAGCCGTAAGCTCAAAATCGTCGGCGGGTTGCCAGCACCTTGCCAGTTTGGTATTCTATCTTCGAGATGAATCAGACCTTTGACGATTTCCAGCAGGAATTACTCCAGTGTCTGATGTGGGAAACTGGCAGGGGAAGCTGGCTTCCCCACTCGTCAAAAGATAAGTTAGCATGGAGCAAATTGTAGGTTCTCTATTTGGAGTCAGCTATCACACTTTCGATACTCTGTACGACCTGCTTTTCACTACAGAAAGGGTAATAGCCTGCATCATTCAGCACCCCAATGATTTTCGCTATCGCCTTACATTGAAGGAGTTCTTCTTTGGACACATGCCGGCAAAACGAACGGAGCAATTCAAGCGGGTGGAAATTGCTCAAGCACGACGCCACAGCTTACAAGAAAAACCCATCAGCGAATTGGTAGCCCTGCACCCTTCAAACTTCGAGATTCGCTACAGCGAAGTCACTTCCGTTGAGATACCACGTGGACTCTTCCAGCCACAGTTAAAGTTAGATACTTCAAAACTGCCAACTACAAGGCAAATAATCCGTTTCACCATACCCAGAGGGCAAATTCCAGACGCCCAACGCCTGCTGAAGCTGGTTTTAGCTTCAAAGGTTAAGGAAAAATGATTCTTCTTGTGATGGAAGAGCACCAGGTTGGTTAAGAACGGTGAATCGCAATCCGGTTACCACTCCCCAGACTGTAGCGACGGGACTCGTCCCGACCTGGGTTAAGACCAAGGTGCAAGTTCAGAAATCATCGACCCAGCCGACAACTCCCAAACCTGCGTTCACGTAGGTGTAGACAAAGTCTTTACTGAAATCCATGCCGTACTTAGGAATATCGTTAAGGTCATCCACTAATAGCTGACCCTTATTTATCGCCTCCTCGATTGCTGCTTTAAGAATCACGAACTCTTCCCGGAGACATTTCATTTCCATCTCCAATTCCTTACTCCCTCGATTGGTTATTACCTTAACTATCACAATCTTAATAGAAGCTCCATAGCCTGTCCATGACCCAAAAGTCCTACACCTGAACATCAAGGTTCCCTTGCGAATAGTCTAAAAGCTCCAAGGAGAGGAAAATTCCCCTCTGAACTATAAGTAAAACGAATTTAATTGAAAAAAGTTACAGGCTAAATAGTCCTGGTACCAAAAAATTTCAAAATCACACTCTAATTGTTTGTCACGGGAAAACCGCACTTTTCAGGGAACTAGAAAGGGATTAACCAATGCCAAGGCTGGGCACTACATCCAGGTCATAACCGCTTACCTTGCCAGCCTGGAAATGATAGTAGCCACAAGCAGCCACCATAGCAGCGTTATCAGTACATAAGTGAGGAGGGGGAATAAGAACCGGGACTGGTGAGTTGGCAAGGAAATGCTGGGCTAATGTCTTATTGGCTGCCACTCCACCGCTCAGTAAAATTTGCCCCACCTTCAATTGCTTTGCGGCTTCAATTGTTTTGGCAACTAAAACATCGACTATCGCCAGCTGGAAGCTTGCTGCAGCATTGGCTACCGAGACCCCTCCCTTGTGAACAAGATGCCACAAGGCGGTTTTTAGTCCACTGAAGCTGAAATCATGGCTTTCCTTGAGCCAGGCTCTGGGGAGGGGCAAGCAAGGGGTTCCAGAGCGGGCTGCCTGTTCAATAGCTGGACCCCCAGGATAACCCAGGCCCAGGATTCTAGCTGCTTTGTCAAAGGCTTCGCCAGCAGCGTCATCCCGAGTTCGTCCCAATTTCTCAAACTGCCCATGTCCCTTCATCAATACTAAATCGCTATGCCCACCGGAGACAACAAGACAGAGGCAGGGGAATTTCACTCTCCCCTTTTCGCCAGGTGTAGAGGAAGAGTCCAGCCAATTAGCATAGATATGTGCCTCAAGATGGTTAACCCCGGCAATAGGTAATTTTTTGGCTAAGGCAATTGCCTTGGCCACGTTAACGCCGACCAACAGCGACCCGGCCAGCCCCGGGCCGAAAGTCACAGCAATGCCGTTGATATCCTGCCAGGAGACCTTGGTCATTGCCTGGCTGACAACCGGGATAATAGTGAGGAGATGCTGCCTTGAGGCGACTTCGGGGACTACGCCGCCATAGCGAGCATGAATGTCTATTTGTGAAGCTACAACATCGGAGATAATTCTGCTGCCGCCCTCCACCACGGCAGCGGCAGTTTCATCACAAGAGGTTTCAATACCCAGGATTTTCATTTTCGTTCTCATGAACTGCCGCCACTATCTTGGCATAACCTTGAACAATATCTTATCCTGGCGCCGCAATATTCCCAGAAGCCGGGGAGGGGCTTCCCTGCTTACAACGGTAAGTCACCCTTTGCCTCTCTCCTTGGCTACCATATTTAGCAGAGTACACAGCCATAAGAACGTTATATATTCGCTTCTCCTGCTTTCTTAACAGCATATTGTATTAGAGGTGGCGAGAAGAGTCCATGAACTACTGTTGTAGCCGCCATAAGTGCGATTATTGTGCCTCCGAGCTCATATTCCGATAATGCTTGAGCTGCCAGGAAAGCAAGACCTATGGCAACACCTGCTTGATCTAGCATGGCAAAGCCGAGATACTTCTTAATTTTTGGCTCAGATTTGGACAGGACGCCTCCCAAGCTACACCCTGTTATCTTGCCAATACTTCTGCCAACGCAATACACAATTACAAGCGGCCATATGAGATGAAAAAGTGAGAAGTCCATCGCCATACCAATAGCGGCGAAAAACAAAACAAATATCGGCGTCATGATATTATCTATCAATTCGTTTGAGCGACTGCCGATTTGGACATTGAGGTTAATTACTGCGGTTCCTAAAGCCATACATGCGAGAATTGCTGAAACTCCAATCATTTCCGCAAGACCCCAACATAGAATAGCCACCGCCAAAGAAACAACGAAGATGTGGTCAGAAGAGAGATGTATTTTCTTCGTGAAGTAAGAAATAGCAATTCCAATTGCCCCTCCAAGTCCCAGGCCACCAAAAATCTCCCATAACGGGTAAGTAAAGGAAAATGAAATGCTTGCTTCTCCACCTAACAACATCTTCGTCAACATGACCCCCACCGAATAAATAACTATTACAAGTGCGTCATCCAATCCCACAAGAGCCATAGTTATGTCTGTAAGTGTTCCTTTTGCCCTTAAGTCTCTTAAAACTGCTATTGTTCCTGCCGGAGCGGTTGCCGGGGCGAGCGAACCCAAAATTATGGAAAGTGGGAGATTCCTCGTTAATAAATATACAAAACCCCATGTTGCAATAAAAGTCGTAAACACCTGCACAAACAATATAATGACCAGCTGCTTACCCATTCTTTTCAGAAAAGCGAAAGAAAAGCTCAATCCTATTATGTAGGCAACAAGAGCAAGCGTGGTTCCGGTGATAATGACATTGAATTGTTCGGGCGGGCTGAAATTCAAAACCTGCCCTATGATAATACCTGAGAGGATATATGCTAAGACTTCTGTTAACCTTAGCTTGCGTAGTATCCTTCCGAGTATGAAGCCAAGTATGAGAACTAAGGCTACAAGGACATAGATATTCATAAGGTATTCAGGAACTTATATCTGAGATTTCTTACCAGGAGCTGTATTGTTACTTCTCCCAAGAGCCTTTTATTTTCATCAACAACTGCTAATCTGCGGATATTGAAGGAGGAAAACTTCTTCAAGACGTCAGCTACAGTTTCCTCCGGCGAGCATACGACAGGGTTATGTGTCATGATATCCTGGACGACACTTTCTTTTAGGCAAAATATCTCAGCCCTGGGAGTCCCGAACATCCTTTCTTTTTTTTGCCCAGGAGGAATAATGGTACGCAACATATCGTGCTCCGTTACTACCCCCACCACTTTCATTTCCTCAATGTTATTAACCACCCATGCGTGTGCCCTAAGAGAAAGCTTGTTAAGAAACTCCACCCAACTCGCGTTCTCCTCCATAAATGGGGTATCACGCCCGGGTAGCATTATCTCTTTTATTTTTGTCTTGTAAAATTCTTCCATCATGGTCTGTCAGGAAAAAACTACCTGTCTCGATTCGGCTAGAAACCTGCAGTAAAGCTTTGTCACGTGCTTATGCTAGTATTTTAATAAAGAAGGAAAGATTAGGCAAGCAATAACAGCTTGCCTGGCGCTGTCCAGTATGTTAGCGTAGCTTTGTGTTTCGGGCGTTTTGAGCATGACCTCTATTATTCTCGCCGGTGGCAAAAGTTCGAGGCTTGGTCGGAGCAAGGCTCTTCAGGCTATCGGCGGTAAGAGTCTTATCCAGTGGGTGGTTGACCGCCTTACTACCCTCAGCACAGAAATCATCGTAGTAACTGCGCATGGCAAAGCAATTCCTTGCTCTTCGACTATAAGGATAAAAACGGTAGCCGATATTTACCCTAGCAAGAGTCCGCTTGTGGGCATTTATTCAGGTTTAGTAGCCTCGGCTTGTCCACGAGCTATTGTTGTTGGCTGTGATATGCCCTTCCTAAACATTGGCTTGCTTGACTATATGTCCCAAATCTGCTCCAGCTTTGATGTTGTTGTTCCACAGATAAAAGACAAATTAGAGCCTCTTTGCGCAGTATATTCCAAGAACTGTGTGGCTCCTATTCAATGGTTGCTGGAGCAAAATGAACTGAGGATTAGCAAACTTTTTACTCTGGTCAAAGTGAAGTATGTTGAGAAAGATGAGATCAATAGATTTGACCCGGAGCACTTAAGCTTCTTCAATATAAATAGCGGAACTGACCTAGGCAAAGCAAAAAAGCTGGCAGCCAAAAAGGGATGGCTATACCATGGGCATAAATCAGATTCCTCCTCTACCCCACCTACCACTGCTTATTGAATTCGTTGAGGGATCGGAGCTTCCAATCCAGGTTTCACCCACCCCGGCGAGTGCGGAGTGCAGATTTTCCACAGACGTATGAAATTACCTTGATTAAATACACAAGCAGCATTTTGTGGTTGCCGATCCATCAGAGCTTTATCACTTTTCCCCAGATAGTGAGGTAACTGAAGTTATTTATGACCCGAGATGCCGATTGGCTTAGTCTTATGGTTACCTTCAGCTAGCTCTGAAGGGTCTCTCTCAAGAGACTTGGGCCTAGCTTTTTGATTTCCTCAACGAAATTAGTGACTACCTCAGCAAATCTCTGCCCCTCGGCAGCGGAAACCCACTCCAACCGCAGCCGCTCTGCCTCGATTCCCAACTGCGGCAAGAGTTTTTTTAGAAGCAAAATCCTCCTCAGTGTTTTGTAGTTCCCTTCCAAGTAGTGACAATCCCTGGGGTGACATCCCCCTACAAAAACACCATCAGCCCCTTGTTGAAAGGCTTCCAATATGTACAGAGGAGCTACCGCTCCGGAACACATTATCCTTATCATCCTTAAATTCGATGGATACTGGAGCCGGCTCACCCCGGCAAGATCAGCACCAGCATAAGCACACCAATTGCAGCAAAAGCCAACAATCCTGGGCTCGAAGTTATTCATTTTCGTGCTCCTGCTAAAGCAGCACCAAGCATCGCTGAGATTTCTTCTCTCGTAAATCCTCGCTGCTGAACAGCGCCGGACGGGCAGGCGGCACAACAGGTGCCACAGCCCTTGCAAAGAGCTTCGTTTACCACAGAAACTCCCCTTTCCCGGTCCACAGCTATCGCCCCATAAGGACACACGACCTCGCATACGCCACAACCACTACATAAGTTTTCATCCACTGAAGCGACAATTCCTTCTCCGATTACGGCATCCTTGACCAACACAATAGTGGCACGCGATGCAGCAGCTTTCGCCTGGGCAATGCTTTCCTCAAGGGATTTCGGTGCATGGGCCAGCCCGCAGACAAAGACACCGTCAGTGGCAAAGTCAACGGGGCGAAGCTTTACATGCGCTTCTAAGAAAAAGCCGTCTTCGTTCACAGGAACTTTGTACAGCATGGCAAGCTCACTCACCTCTGGCGACGGCACCATCGCTACACTCAGGGCAAGGATGTCAGCATCAATAGCTATTTCATCGCCAAGCACCGGGTCATTGACTTCAACCCTGAGCAAAAACTGACTATCTTTTCTTACCTGCCTGACGCGAGGTTTATTTTCCAGGTCGTAACATAGAAAGACAATCCCTTTCTGCCTCGCTTCTTCATAGTACTGCTCATAAAATCCGTATGTTCTCACATCTCGATAAAGGATATAGACGTTCATCTCGGGTTTCAGTTCCTTGAGCAACAAGGCATTCTTAATTGCCTCGTTGCAGCACACCCTTGAGCAATAAGGTCGTTCGTCATTTCGAGAACCTACGCATTGAATCATCACCAGGTTGTCACAGTTGATGATATCCGGGTTTTTCCCTACTATTTCTTCCTCAAGTTCAAGTTGAGTGAGCACCCTCGGGTCTCTTCCATAGAGATATTCATCAGTCTTATGTTCTTCAGCTCCAGTGGCGATGATGGTGACACCATGGTCTATCTTTTCTACGACCCTGCCACGATATCTCATGATTTCTGTGGTGAAGTTACCCACATAGCCACGCACATCCACAATCCAAGTATCGGTATATACTCTAATCTTAGGGTGTTCCTGGACTTTATTAATAAGCTCATCAAGAAATTGCTGAACGTCATCACCGTCAAGGGTGTAGTATATCCTTCTTGCTACTCCGCCAAGGACGTTGCTTCTCTCTATAAGACAAACCTCGAATCCTTGTTCCGCCAAAGTCAAGGCGCTGGTCATTCCTGCTACCCCTCCTCCGATAACCAGTGCACGACGGTTAACCGGAAGAGCCACAGGCTTGAGCGGCTCTATCAGCCTTGCCTTAGCTACCGCCATTCTTACCAAGTCTTTTGCCTTTTCGGTGGCTTTCTCCGGCTCGTGCATATGAACCCAGGAGCATTGGTCCCGGATATTCGCCATTTCAAAGAGATACGGATTGAGTCCAGCCTCTCTAATCGTTTCTCGGAACATAGGTTCGTGGGTTCTCGGGGTACAAGAGGCCACAACAACTCGATTGAGCTTGTGTTCCTCAATCGCCTTCTTTATTTTCTCTTGAGTATCTTGTGAACAAGTAAAAAGGTTTCTTTCGGCATAAGCTACATTGGGCAAGGTCCCAGCAAATTCGGTGACCTCAGGGACATTTACATACCCGCCGATATTGATTCCACAGTGGCAAATAAAAACCCCGACTCTTGGTTCTTCTCCACTGATGTCTCTTTCTGGTGGATATTCCTTTGTCTTAGTCAAAGTTCCCCTTGCCGGAGCAAGTAAGGTTGAGATTTCTCCGGCAGCTCCGCTGGCTTGCATCACCGTCTCGGGAATATCCTTCGGTGCCGAGAGCGCCCCGCAGACGAATATTCCGGACTTTGAGGTCTCCATTGGTGAGAAAGGCTTTGTTTGACAAAATCCGTAAGGATTAAGCTGGATTCCAACCTTCTTAGCGAGCTTAACCAATTCCGGAGAAGACTGGAAACCTACAGAGAGAACCACCATACTGAATTTCTCAGTCTTTACTACACCATCCTCGGTAGTAAATTTGACTACCAGGTCACCCGTGCTATCTACTGCTTCAATGCTGTAAACCTTCGACCTGATGAATCGTATGCCACTTTCCTCCTTCCCACGTTCGTAGTATCTGTCGAAATCCTTGCCATAAGTCCTGATATCCATGAAGAAAATGGTGATGTCCAGAGGAATTGAGCTATGTTCTTTGGCGATTATAGCTTCTTTAATAGCATAGGTACAGCAAACGGAGGAGCAGTAAGGTCTGTCATGACTTGGATCCCTGGAACCAACACACTGAATAAAGGCTATCTTCTGCGGTGGGGTCAAATCCGAGAGTCTGAGCAGGGTTCCTTGGAAAGGACCGGTGGCGCTCAAGATACGTTCAAATTCAATGCTGGTCACCACGTTGGGGTATTTTCTGTATCCCAGCTCATATTGAACTGAAGGATCAAAGAGGTCATATCCTGTGCTGAAAACAACAGCGCCGACATTCAAGTCAACGTATTCATCCTGCATTTCATAATTAATCGCCTTTGCAGCACAACGCGTTTCGCACTCATGGCATTCAAAGCAACCCTCTATCTGCGAAGCTAAGCATCTCTCAGCCTCTTCCTTTGCCTCAGAAACAGAATAACCTTGCTCTACTTCTCTAAAATCCTTAATGCGTTCCTTTGGTTCTAATTCTTTCATGGGCATTTTATTTTCAGAAGGGAAACGTAATTTAAGCGCTGAAACTTCTCCTGCGCTAAGTTCTTCCGGTTGCCTCTTATCTTCTTTGGAAGACAACGGCTCGCCCCGTACGTATTCGTCTATAGAGAGAGCTGCTTTTTTTCCTGCCGCTATAGCCTCGATAGCGATTGAAGGCCCGGTGGCCACATCGCCACCCGCGAAAATCCCTTCTACATTGGTCGCTAAAGCTTCGTCGGTTGAAATCGTTCCCCTCTCAGAAATTTCTACGCCCAACTCCTTAGCGAAACCAAGGACTGGTACTTGCCCTAAAGCAGTAATAACAGTATCAACCTCGAGAACAAACTCCGACCCCTCAATGGGTATAGGACGACGACGACCACTTGCATCAGGCTCACCAAGTTCCATCTTGATGCATTCCATCTTCGAAACCTTGCCATCTTCAGCTATTATCTTTGTAGGGTTGGTTAAGAATATAAGCTCGATTCCCTCTTCTTCTGCCCCCTTAACTTCAGCGGGGGTAGCTGGCATTTCAGCTCGGGAACGCCGGTAGATAACCTTCACTTCAACTCCTAAACGCCTCGTCACCCGGGAAGCATCAATGGCAGTATTTCCTCCACCGATTACGGCTACCTTTTGTCCTATATCAACCTTCCTGCCCATATTTATATCCCGTAGGAAGTCAATAGCGTGAATTACTACATGGGAATCTTCTCCTGGAATATTGAGCTTTGTGCTCTCGTGAGCGCCTGTGGCAATGAAGATAGCTTGATAAGACCTTTTGAGCTCTTCAAGCTGAATTTCCCCTCCTATCTTGGTATTTACCTTTACCTCCACCCCTAATCTCTTGATGTACTCTATCTCCTTGTTAAGGACATCCTTGGGTAGGCGATACTCGGGAATTCCAAACCGAAGCATTCCGCCTGGTTCTGGCAAAGCCTCAAATATGGTTATCTCATAACCTTGAATAGCAAGATCGTGGGCTGCGGCCAGACCTGCCGGGCCGCTCCCGACAATGGCAACCTTCTTCCCATTTCGGGTGATCTCAGGCACTTCAAGACTATCAATATCAATTTGGTCGGTAACAAATCTCTTCAATTCCCGAATTGCCATGGGTTCATCGCGCTGCCCCCGGTTGCATGCTTGCTCGCAGGGTGCATAACATACCCGGCCACAAACAGCTGGGAGAGGATTAGTACTTCTTATAAGTTCGTACGCTTCTTTAATCTTTCCCTCAGCAATTAAGGCGATATAGCCCAAAACGTTCATGTGGATGGGGCAAGCCTCTTTGCAAGCTGCCTTACAGGGTCTTTCTTCTCTCTTGTCGATAACATATGTATTAGGCACTGATTGAAGAAAAGGAGTATAAATTGCCTTTCGTTCGCGCAATCCCTGATCGTACTCATTTTTCATAATAATGGGACACCCCTCAACACATAAGCCACAACCGGTACATTTTGCTCCATCCACAAATCTTGCCTTCTTCCTTACAGAAGCGGTGAAGTTCCCTGGTTCTCCCTTGATATCCAAAACTTCAGAATAAGTTAGAAGTTCAATATTCAGGTGTCTGCCACATTCCACCAGCTTAGGTGACAAAACACACATAGAGCAATCATTGGTGGGGAAGGTCTTGTCGAGCTGAGACATTACTCCACCGATGGAGGGGGATTTCTCCACAAGGTATACGTAATATCCGGACTCAGCAAGGTCTAAAGCTGCCTGAATCCCCCCTATACCCCCACCTACGACAAGAACTGCTCCTATTTTGCCATTTCCGCTTTGCTTACCCATAATAACACCTTTGTATTACAAGCTCTTCAATGCTTCCGCCGCAAGCTTGGAAGGCTCACCTGTCCCTCCTTGAGACCGTGAGCTAACAACTGCTCCCACCATCTCATGACGCAATTTTTGACAGAAGACATCGATCTCCTTTACCTTTTCAACAAAAGAGGGGGCGACGTATCCTTCTCTAACTGCCATGCTTCTTAGAGCCTTCATGATATCGGCAAAATCAACATTCTGAGGGCAGTGCGCCTGACAGTTATAGCACTGAATGCAGAACCAGATAAAGTCTGAAGAAAGGACTTCTTTCCTCATCCCCAGAAGCACCATATGGATTATCTTGCGGGGATTGAATTTCTGGTCGATATCGGAAACAGGGCAACTTGCGGTACAGAGGCCACAGGCGAAGCAAATCTTAATATTTTCTCCTCCCGGCTCATTGGCAACATCATACTTGAACCTGGTATCCAGTTCATTTAAAGCTATAGTCATTTTCGCCTCCTTAATTCTCATTCGAGCGAGGAATCTTATAATAGCCCAGAAGTTTTCAGTATCTCGGGAACTCTTTCCTCCCGTCCAATAAACATGATGTGCACTCCATCACAGACTTTCTCTTCTCTTATTTGCCTTATCATCCGGGCAGCTATCTCTATTCCTTTGGCAACTCCTGTTCCTTTCGGAGCTTGAGCCAATTCGTCAATGAGATATTGAGGAATAAAAACACCTGGGACATTGTCATTCATATACGCAGCCATCTTTGAACCGACAACAGGTACTATGCCAGCAAGGATTTTAACCCCTCCATCTATAGTGCGGACGAATTCTGTAAATCTCTTCAGCTCATCAAGTTCATACACTGCCTGAGTCTGAACGAAGCTTACCCCTGCCCTAAGCTTCTTCTCAACCTTGATAAGCTGCGGTTCAAGAGGGTCGGCTGAAGGGGTAGCGGTTGTCCCAATACAAAAGTCAATACCTCCATCAAGTTCATTTCCTGCCATGTCTTTCCCGGAGTTCAAGGTGTGAACAAGGTGGATGAGTTGCACCGAATCGAGATCAAACACTTGCTTTGCTTCCTTATGGTCACCAACATCAATGGAATCACCAGTAAGACAGAGAACATTATTTATTCCTCGGGAATAAGCGAACAGGAGATCTGCTTGAATTGCCAGACGGTTCCTGTCGCGACAAGTTACTTGAAGGATTGGCTCGCCACCATGTTCTTTAACCAAGAGACAGACTCCTAGGGAGGGATAGCGCATCACGGAGCTTTGATTATCAGTCACATTCAGCCCATCCACTTTGTCCTTGAGAAGCTCAATATGCTCTATCGCCTTTGACACATTGGAGCCTTTCCCGGGCGCCGCCTCAGCTGTTACAACGAAGTCTTTTGTTTTAATAATTTCTCTAAAAGGTGTTGCCATCCTTCACCCCCTTAAGCCTTTACCGCCTGGATTCTGCCGGGTCTTTTCACCGCCCGAAAGTTCCTCGGCGTGTAGTATTGCCGCATCAAGTCGAGCCTATCCTGTTTTTCCAGCCTGCGATAAATGAGAACCCAAGCACAATCCTTCTCCGGGTCTATCTCGCACTTTCCCCCCTTTCTCGTACCACCGCAGGGGCCATTGAGAAGCCCTTTGGCACAGCGAACTACAGGGCAAATACCTCCGGTTCGATCCAGAAAACAATCACCGCAAGCACCACACATTTCCACCCAAAGCCCTTCCCTTTCTGGCATCCCGATAAAGGTAGTGTTAACTGCCGGGAATACTGGCTTGTCCTCAAACATCTCCGCCATCGTTTGTACCCCCGAACCACAGGCCAATGAAAGAACTGCATCCACCTCCTGTACTTTGTCCCTCAACTCTTCAACCATCTCTTTTTCACATTGTCTCTCAACTGTGGCTTCAAGGACGGAAATTTTCTTTCTTCCTTTAGATTGATCCAGCCTTAGTTGTGAGGCTAATATGCCCACTTCCTTCTCCCCGCCTGCCCAACAAACAGCAACACATGTCGCACATCCTGCCAGAAGCAATTTCTTATACGGAGCTATCATCTGCCTAATCTCTTCCATAGGTTTTCGTTCAGCGATTATCATATTACCTCCCGGACTCTTTTTTTATCTTGGTTATCTCGTTTACTGCCCTAACGAACTTGTGGGGTGCATTGGGGCTAAGATTGAACATTGCAACAGGTCTGCCATCTACCCCAACCTCTTTCAACAGCATATTGCAGTATTTCACCCTTTCCTTTGCTCTTGTGTTTCCGCTGATGTGATGGCAAGCACCATCCTCACATCCCAACACCAGCACTGCTGCGGCGCCATTTTCAAAAGCTTTCAGGATATGAATCACGTCCACTTGACCAGCACAAGGAACCCGAATTACCCGCAAATTTTCTGGGTAGTGAAGTCTTAATTTTCCCGCTAGATCAGCAGCAGGATAGGCAGAATGTTCACAACAAAAAGCTACGATGCACCCATTCATGATTCTCCTATGGCTTCAATTTGAGCCAGGATTTCCTCATCTCTATAAGCTCGAAATTTTATTGCCTTAGCCGGACATATAGCGGCACAAACGCCACATGCGTCGCAAGCGAGATCGAAAACCTCGGCCACCTCTTTACCACCATCTACTCGAACTAATTGGATAGCATCGTGCGGGCAGACACGGATGCAAGTAAGACACGCCACACACTTTTGAGGGTCAGCTTTAACTTTCTCCACCTCTGTCAGAATGTTCCCTGAAGATAAGAGTTCATAGACACTCACAACAACACTGGAAACATCTGTTAATACCCGGCTAAGGTCTAAGTCACCCCGGCAGCCACCGACAAAAAATATCCCCTTCTTCTCCGAGGCAACAGGATAGAGGTGCACATTTTCATCCTGATAAAAACCCCTAGAGTCTCTCCTGATATTTAGCAAGGAACTCAGAGCTTCGGTTCCTTCGCTAGGTAGAAGAAGCTCTTCAGCCACTAGAAGGTCACAGGCAAGGATTGTATCCTCCCCAAGAAAAACATCCTTAGCCTCGATTTTCACCCGCCCATTATCCGCAGTAATCCTCGGGCGAGCTTCACATTTCAAAAACACCACTCCGCAGTCTCTCGCCTCTCGGTAAAGTTTTTCCGCTCCTGGCCCATCCACTTTGACACTCTTGCAGAAGACGTAAATTTCGCTGTCCCATTTTTGCTTGGCTGCCAAAGCATTATTCAGAGTAGCCAGTGTGGACAATCGAGAATTTTCATCGGAAAAATCGAACATAAAACCTATGGTTCTTGGTCTTATTTCCAGATTCGGGTCCTCCAGCATGCGGCAGAGCTTTTCTTGTGACACAATGTTAATATCAGACTTGAGTTCAGGCTCTAGAGCAAGCTTGGTTTGATACCCGGTGGCAAGAACTACTGCTCCATACTTATGGGAAATCTCCTCACCGCCTTTCCTTATTCGTACAGTAAAACCTCCTATCTTCCCCGCGGCTGCTGTCACTTCGGCGGACGTGAGAATCTCGATATTTTCATCTCCTTCTACCTCACTCATCATTGAACTAATGTCAAATCCACAAAGGCTTCCCAACTCCACAGTCTCGCTTCCCAAAATTGCCTCCCTCTCCAATAGAGTTGTCCGCAAGCCAACTCGAGAAAGCTGGAGAGCCGCGTTAATTGCCGCGAATCCGCCACCGAACACAAGAACTTCCCTGTTCACAGGAAATTTTTTCTTCTTCACCGGCTGCAGCAACCGAGCTCTGTTTACCGCCATCTTGATAACTTCCACAGCCTTCACGGTAACATCCCCCTCATGAGCCCAGGAGCATTGCTCCCTGATATTTGCCATAGAAAACAGATGACCGTTCAGCCCGGCACTTTCTAATACTTGCCGGAAAAAATGTTCCTTAAAGTCAGGAGAACAAGCAGCAACAACCACCCTGTCTATATTCTCTTTCTTGATACAGGAAATCATCTTTTCCTTTCCTTCCTTGAGACAAAGGTTGGAACTCAAGTTGACACATGTGACGCCGGGGATTTGCGCTACTTCTTCTTTAGTGGCAGCAAAATCAATGTTCCTTATAGCCTCGCCGCAATTACAGAGGAAAATGCCTATCTTTGTCTCCATTTAGTGTCCTCTTTGATTACCTCGTCTTTGGCTCGCAACGCCGCCTAGCGCCTGTATTGTCTTCGATGCTGCCGCTATGCCATGGGCGACGGAATCAGGTATATCCTTTGGGCCCTGGCAAGTTCCGGCAAGGAAAATACCATCAACATTAGTTTCATTAGAACTGAGCGAATCCTTTGTATCAAAGAACCCATCGTCAGCCAGATTTATGCCCAAAATCCTGGCCAAACCCCAGGAGTTCTTTCCAGGAGAGATGCCCACGGAAAGGACTACCAGGTCAAAGGTGTCTCGACAGACTTTTCCTTGAGAGATATTTTCAAATCTTACTTCAAGCTCGCCGGATGCAGTTTGCAAAATCTCGACTGGCACTCCTCGGACAAACCATATGCTTTCCTTGTATTCCTCATAGAATTGAGCAAAGCCTTTCCCGGCAGTCTGCAGGTCGATGTAAAAGATAGTCACCTTCGTATCAGGACTCTGATACTTGATAAGCCCGGCAAGTTTCATAGCATATTTGCAGCACACTTGTGAACAATAATCGTGATCTTCGTCTCTGGAGCCAACACATTGAATAAAGGCAATGTTGTGGGGCTCTTCACCGCTTACGGGAAGCCTAAGATAGCCCTCTCGAGTGAAAATCTGCTCCAGATCGAGGCCGGTTAAGACATTAGCATATCTACCATAACCCAAGGAGCCTTTCTTCCTGGCATCAAAAACATCAAACCCAGTGGCAACAATGATGGCACCGACGCTCAACTCTTGCTCTTTTGGCTTGAGCTCAAACTCTATAGCTCTAGTGGGGCAATTCTCCCGACAGATATCACATTTCTCCCCTTTGAAGCGCAGACAAAGTACTTCATTGAGAATATAGCAAAAAGGCGTCGCTTCTACAGTAGGTGGATAGACCGCCTTGGGGTCAGCAGGGCAGACCTCAGTACAAAGGCCGCAAGCTATACATTTCTCTACATCTATATACCGAGGCTGTTGGGTTATCTCAACACGAAAATTGCCAAGCTCGCCGCTAAGCTTTTTTATCGTGGAATTAGTTAGGAGCCTAATTCGAGGATTAATTACCGCTTCTCTAATCTTGTCGGGAACTACACAGGCAGAACACTTGGAACAGACATTCGTTGCTTTACAGCAGAAGGAGGCACTGTGTCCCCCGACCACTGCCTCCTTCTCTAGCAAATATACGTTTACACCAGCGTTAGCCAACTCTAACGCTGATATTATCCCTGATATGCCTGACCCAACAACCAAAACATCGTTGTTCCCCAAATTCACTTCTTAAATTCTACAAACCTTTCCATTGTATTGTTTTCTTACTTTTTAAGCAAGTCTTCCACCCTGTTAACTAATTCCTGAGGGTCAACTGGCTTCTGAAGGTAATCCTCTGCTTCCATCATCATTCCCTCTCGCATGGAAAGATGCATTTTCTCTCTCTCTTCAGGGTAAACTGTGAGCATCAACACAGGGATATTGGAGAAGAAATGGTATTTTTCGTCGGTTTTAAGTTCTCTGCAAACCTCAAATCCGTGCTTACCGGGCATTATCACATCCAGGATAATCAAGTCAGGTCTTTCCTCTACCACCTTGCGTAAACCTTCGTCGCCATCATACGCACATACCACATCATAGGACTTAGGCTCAAGGATTTTTTTCACCAGTGTGTGCACATCGGGGTCATCATCAATTAGCAAAATCTTAGTCTGTTTCGGCATCCTTTCCTCCTTTAGATAAAAGCTTCTCTACACGCCCGAGCAGAATGAAGGGCTCGATGGGTTTTTCTATGTAATCATCAACATCAAGTTTACGGCCCAACTCCAACTCATAGCGCCGGTGACTGGCTTCCTCCCTTACTGAACTTATGACGAGGATAGGGACATCAGGACATCCTTTCCTTTGACTATCCCTTAATTCCTTGACCACAGCAAAGCCATCCATCTCCGGCATTAAGAGGTCCAAAAGCACTAGATCCGGCTTTTCTTCTTTTACCTTTCTCAACGCCTCCTGCCCATCACAAGCCTCAATTACTTGATAAGAACGGGAACTTAGCACACTGGCAATTGCCAGCCGCATATCAGGGTCATCATCCACTACCAAAATCTTCGCCATATAATTCACTCCGTTTGTTTCGCCTTTTTGGGCAAAATGAAGGTAAACCTGCTCCCCTTGCCTGTCTCAGGACAGGGACTTGTTGCCCATATTTTACCACCATGACCCTCAATTATCCTCTTGCTTATAGAAAGCCCTAAGCCAGCTCCCCTTTTTTCCATATCCAGACCCTTATAGAAACCATCAAATATTTTAGGTAAGGCCTCGGTAGGGATTCCGATTCCGGTGTCAATTACATCAACCTGCAAATGATCTTTGTCGTCTTTTACCTTAACCGTTATTCCACCGGCGGGAGTAAACTTGATAGCATTGGACAATAAATTTATCACTACTTGTTTAAGCCGACTAGCACTTCCAAGGATTATAGGAAGCTCTGGGGGTGCTTCAAAAACCAGTTGCAACCCCTTATCTACAGCTAAGGGACGCATGGTCTCAACGCAATCCTCTACTACTTTCCTCAGAGAAACCTCTCCTGTCCCGAATTTTCCGAAATCAACACGGGAGAAATCAATCATGTTGCTTATTAAATTAAGCAGGTCAGAAAGTCTCTTGCTACTCCTTTGTATTATGTTTTTTTGTTCTTCACTGAGTTCTCCAACAAAGCCATCAAGCAAGAGCCGGTTGTAGCTTTCCGCTGCAGCCAGGGGGGCCTTCAAGTCATGGAAAATGACAGACAGAATATACTCCATCGTTTGCTTAGTATGCTGTAGCCTCGAAGCGACTACTTTCACAAGGTTGTTTGCCACCTTGCAACCCATTTGAGGGTTTTCATCCAGCAGGGCTTTAAATTTGTCTCCGTCCAGGGCGATAATCTCAGTCTTCTCCAGACACCGGCCCGAAGAGGTAAGAACATGAGGTTCCATAAGTGCTGACCAACAAAAACTGGCACCCGGGGATAACACGTCGATTGTGGCCCTTTCAGCTGCGCCACGGCTTATAGTAAGCTCTGTCTCCAAAGCTACCTTGCCCGATTTGAGAGTCTGGACATAACGACACGCCGCCCCTTCACAAAACATCTCTGTACCAGCTTCATAGAATTGCTCTTGGCAAAGCGGGAGCAGTTTATCTAGTTCCTCGTCGGTCAAGCTCTGAAATATCTCTGAGGATTTTAATGATTCCTTAATTGAGTTTAATTCGGTTGTTGCTTTCATTGGCCGCTGCATATTATAACCACTTTTAGATATTACTGCAAAAATTTGAAGACAGGGTGATTTTGAAATGTTGCCCTCGCTATGACATTATGGCATACTGTACTAAAATTCTATCGGGAATTCGAAGATGAAGACAAAAAGCAATCTAGCAAGGATATTGGACACCGGGCAATTTGCTGTCACTGCCGAAATCAGTTCTCCCCAAAATACAAACTTCGAGACGATCAGGGAGAATGCCAATCACATCAAAGGTTATGTCGATGCCTTTAATGTTCCTGATGGACAGGCAGCGGTGGTGGCAATGGCAAGCTGGGCGGTCTGTCTTGTGGGTATGGAGGAAGGTCTCGATGCCATAGCCCATATGACCTGTCGGGATCGAAATCGAATTGCCCTCCAGATGGATATCTTGGCAGTCTCCGCTTTTGGTGTTAACAACATACTTTGTCTATCAGGGGATCCTATCTCCTTTGGCAACTATCCCGAGGCAAAGCCCGTCTTTGACCTCGATTCTATCCAGCTTATCAGGATGGTCAAGACACTCAGAGACGAAAAGAAGTTTGATAATGGGGAGATCATAGTGGGAACAGAGCCTAGACTTTTCATCGGGGCAGCCGTAAACCCTTCTGCTCAACCATTAGAGTCTGCGGTAAATCGCCTTAAGGACAAGGTTGCTGCTGGAGCGGATTTTGTCCAGACCCAGCCTATATACAACATTGAGGGATTTAAGAAATGGATGGAACCGATTCGAGAAAAAGGATTACATAAAGAGGTAAAAATTCTTGCTGGAATTACTCCTGTAACATCCGTAGCAGCGGCAAGGTATATGAAGACAAAAGTCCCCAATATGGATATTCCTGATAGAATTATTGA
>Ga0209979_1001178_pt1 | contig 29941 bp, 26 predicted proteins | sample AnhtaG_FD_183114 | JGI IMG/M metagenome (GOLD analysis project Ga0209979, IMG submission 183114) | Deep subsurface microbial communities from Anholt, Denmark to uncover new lineages of life (NeLLi) - Anholt_01485 metaG (SPAdes) (version 2) | ecosystem: Environmental > Aquatic > Marine > Oceanic... | reverse complement strand
GGACTCCAACCAACTCCTCATGGCTCAATCTCATCGAGTCCTACTTTGCAGCTCTCAAGCGAACAGCCTTGCACAATACAGATTACAAATCACCTGACGAAATTGAGGAAGGTATGCAAAACGGTGTCTGCTATCTGAACGACAATCCACGACCCTACAAGTGGAAGAAAGTATAGCGGTATTTATATGTTGAGCCACTAGGGAGGTACCCACTGCCCTCAACCAAATACCAGATGTGTTGTAGTGGTTTTTTCAACACCGCTGGTTTATCTCAACGGAGGGTCGCAGGTGAGCCACGTCTTTCGCCGGGCTGGAATGTGCTCACAACCGAATTATGTAATTCAAGCTCAGGGGCCGTGAAACAAGCATAGAAACAGCCCACGACCACGATGCTACGGTTCCTTTCAGAGATAAGAGAGTTTTCGCAAAATGAAGAATCCTTGGACAAAATCAGGCTGCTCATACGTCTGTTAGGCGAAGTCCGTTTCGAGGAGGTGCTGTGTGCTTCGGCTGGCGTCTGGAGATCAAGGGAGCGCTAATTCATGGGGTCCCTGAGGCGCGATCTGGAGAGAATCTACGACGGGTTGGCGAGGCAGTTGTTCACCTGGGCTCTGGCGGTGACTCGCTGCCGCAGTCTGGCAGAGCACGCGGTGCATGACGCGTTCCATCGGCTTCTGTCGCTGAAGGAGGCACCCGCGAACCTGAAAGTATATGTGTTTGGGAGCGTTCGGAATGGTGCGGTCGACCTGATCAGGAAAACAAGTCGAACAGTCGCTTTGACGGACGACTACATCTTTGATACGTCGCCGGGGCCGAGGGAGGCGGCCGAGACGGATGAATTCAAGCATCGGGTGGCTGAATGCCTTACTGAGACTATCAGCCGATGAAAGGGAAACCGTTGTCCAATACCTTTACGCGGATTTGACTTTCCGGGAGATGGCAGAGTTGCGCGATACGTCCATCAATACCGTGACTTCGTGGCATCGCCGCGGACTGTTGAGAAACGTCTTTACAAGCTGGCGCTCTGGGTCGGGTACGACAACAACTACGGCATTCTGCTCAGGCTGGAAAGCGGCGATGATGAAGTTATCGAAAAGATCGCTGTGAACGACGTGCCGAGGTTGGTCGTTGACGCAATCGAGAGGGTGTTGCCGCAGGGCAAGATCGCGGGGGCTCTGAAGGAAGCGGAGCCCGGGGATGAGGATGTTACCTACAGACTGAAACTCGGGGTGAACGGAAGCCCGACGATGAGGACGAAGGGAACGAGAACTGGCGGCAGGCGCTGGAAGCAGCACGGGACGCCGAGAAGGCCGGGACGCGAAAGCCCCCTCTGCCCCAGTCGCTCATGGCAGATTTCCGCTCACCAAAAATGCTGAAAAATGCCGAACTTTTCGCAACCCCCTGTTTCTTAAAGGCGCCAGCGAGTCTTGTCCGCGATCTCTGCGTCCTCTGCGGTTAGCACCCACTTGGGCCTTTCTGAACAGAAGCGAAATCCAACCCGTCTTCCCCTGCCCCAGTGTGTTATGTCACATTTGCCGCCGATCAAAAGGCACGGAAAGGCCCGGATTTTCGTCGCACCCCTTTTTTTTAGCGAATCCAGCCCTCGGACTCTGCGCTCTCTGCGTTCTCAGCGGTTCAGCTTCCATTGTAGGCCGGCAGGCCCACGTCGCCCGCCCATCCCGCTCGTGGACAGTCGCGGGCAGGATACCCGCCCCAGGATGCCATCTACCTTTTCAGCGTCCTCCGCCGTGAAAACCCTTTCAGCGAATAACCGTCACGCCTCGTTGATCAGCGCGAGGGCATCGCAACAGGCGATAATCCTGGACTTACGCCTCGTTGATCAGCTTGATCTGTGTGAATCGGCAGAACCGCTCCAAGTCTTCGGTCAGGTCGCCATAGCAAGTGGTTCGATGAAGTCCATGCGACCAGTTCTGCCAGAGCTTCTCGGCGTCGCCATCCACCTTGACCGTGATCTTCGTGCGGCAGCCTCTGGGCACGTCCGGCGCCTCGATAATGTCGCCGGTGAAATACAGCATCTCGTCCGTTCCGATAAGCTCGGCGGTCGTGGTCTTTCGCCCGATCTCCATGAACACCTGCGTGGTAACCCCTTCCTGCCGCTCCATGACGCAGCGGAGACGGTAACGAGCGGGCGGCTTGTCCGGTCCATCCATCCTTGGCGTCCCCATGCAGTGTGCCAGGATAATGGCGTCTTTGGAGACGTCCATGGTGGGATCGTTCACGAACCCCGGTCTGCCACACAACCCCTGCATGATGATTTGCGTCATGCACGAGGGCAGGTCCGACTCGCACATGCCACCCAGCCCCATGCTGTTCATTCTGGCGTGGCTGAGACAGGGATAGGCGGGCAACAAAATCGTCTTCTTCCACATGGTCCCGTAGCAATCCACGGTCACCATCGTCGCCTGTTCCTCATCCGCCAGCTTCTGAAAAGCCAGCGCCAGCTTGCACGACCTGAAGATGTCATCCTTGGACGGCTCGACGACCTTGTCTGCTCCCCGAATCCACCGCTTCGCCTCCGCTTGTGCGTCCCTGTCGGGGATGGAATCATACGCCTCGAGGACCCGCTCGCGGGAGACCTTCACCATGTCCGTGCCGAACTTCTCCTTCATAGCGTTGGCGTATCCCGAGAAGTCCCTGGTTGTGACGTTGAGAATCTTCGCTTCCCTCAGATGATGAATCGCCCGGAACGGTCGGATCGCCGCCGCCAACTGATCGTAATCGGTGGTCAGCATGCACTCTAACAGCGCCCCCTCCTCTCTGTTCCGCAGCGACCCGAAGCCCGTCCATCCGTGCCCGGAATAAGGAACTGCGAAAAGCACCGTCGGGCGCTTCGCAACGAGCACCTCGGAGAGCATGGGATGGATTCCCATGGACAGATGAATCGCAAGAACACCGTCCACGTCCTTCAGCTTCTCTTTGACCGCCTGCGCTTGCTCCGGCGTAGTGACCAGCTCGTTCACCACGAAGTCCACATCGGCCAGCTCCTTCTTCATCTGGGCGAACTTGGCTTCGTACCTCTGAACCTCCTCCTTGAGGTCCATTTTCGGCGTGGGCCAGAGCGCGCCGGGTCTGCCCATGTAAACCTTCGCCACCTTCACCTTCGACTTCCGGCAACCGGGGCTGACCAGGACCGGCCCGCCCGCCGCGACTGTGAGCGGTCTCGTTGTCTTCACGCACCCAGCAGCAAGACAGACAGCCCCCCCTGCTGCCGCCGCTTGCAAGAATTCTCTCCGCGTCAGTTTCCGCGCCATGGCATTACCCTCCTGATTGAAGTAATGAGTTCCGTGGTTTGTTGCTGGGAAAGGTTATCCCGGCAGGAACACCGCCGTCAAGGGTTGTTTCCAACCTGTGGGTCTCTCCGGGTGCTCGGCGGTGAAAAGGGCAGGCAGGGGCTATCCCTTCTTACGGCGGGAGGGCTTTTTCGGAGAAGTAGCGGCATTTTCCTCGTTCGCTACAATCAACTGGGCGATGACATCGTAGTCGAGCAGCTCTTCGGGCAAATGCTCCTCCAAGAGAGGATTCTTCTCCGAATCGAATATGTGCTCGAAGACGGGGCTTTTGCGGATGACAGCCCGAAACGTGGACTTTTTGGGGAAATAAGACCAGACCTGAGTGGCGACCTCCTGCGACGTTGACTCCCAGAAGTCGTACATGGTCAGCAGAACGCCTTCGATCGCCAGTCGCGGATTTGCCGTCTCGATGAGCTGTTTGATGTCACCCAGGATGCGGGGCATGATTCGCAGAGCCAGAGGCTGGCATTGCAGAGGGATGATGACTGATTGGGACAGCAAGAGTGCAAACTGGACGATGGCCGACGCCCCCGGAGGCGAGTCAATCAGAACGTACGAGTATTTCTTTGAAATATCCGACAGCGCGCGAATGAACTCCGCCCTTCTGTCCCGATTGGCGAAGAGCGATTCATCCTCCGGAGAAAGCGACTCTGGGCTGCCGTATGGGATGAGATCAACGTTCGGCAGGCGCGTGGGGCAAATGAGCCGATCGGATTGAACTCCGCCGCGAATGATGTCGAGCGCCCCTCCCTTCACCTCTTGTCCGGGGCGGCATAAGGCAGCGCTGAGCGCATTCTGGGGGTCGAGGTCAACCAGCAGAACCTTTCTCTCGCGACGAGCGAGGAAATGCGCCAGGCAGATGGCAGTCGTTGTTTTGCCAACCCCACCCTTGCGGTTGGCCACGGCGATGACCTTGGCCATGAGAATCATCCCCGCTTGCTTAAGTATTTTTTGAACAGGGAGCCAATGGAGTGGTCCTCGATCCGGATCTTTTCCTGGGGTGACATTTTGACCAGATTAGAAAAAAGTTCGCCGATGGACGCTTCGGTTGCCTTTCCTTTCTCGCCCGGGGAGGGACGATCCGGACCCTCACGCTCCGCCGATGTCTGGGGTGCTGCCTTCGCTGGTTGTGCCTTCAAGTGTCCTTCTGTGTTTGAGGCCTGTTTTGCCTTCGATTGTTTAATGTCCTCGAAGAGCTTGGCCGACTCCATGGTCTCGTCATAAGGTTTCTTTTGCTGTTCGTCACCAGCCATTTTGGATACTCCAACGATGAGTCACTGCGGCAAGGGCGGGATCGCCCCTGTCTCCGATGCCGCACTATTTTTTCCCCTGGTACTCCTTTGCTGCAATGGCTTCAACGATCTCGTCGGACGTTCTCCCCTTTATCAGCCATTTCCTGACAGAAGAGGTGATGCCGGAATCGGCAACGAGAAACGTGCATTTCTCCGCACCAGCACCGGCACACCGAAGCTCGATACAGCTCAGCTCCACGCCGATCAGCTCGGTGAAAAACCCGGAGAAGAACCCCGCCATCAGAGAGCAAGTCATTGCGTCGTGCCTCTCCACCATCTCAGGAAACGCGGACGAGAACAGGTCAACGAAGATGATCTCGTGTTTCTGGTAAATGTCAAATCGTCCCCAACCGTGACAGGTTAAGTAGGTATTGAACTGCTGCTTGAAATCGCTCAGCCCCATATTGCGGATGTGGTAGAGGGTCTTCTGGGAACTGGAAACCCCTTTGTTGAACTCCGCGTAGGCATGTGCTCCCCAGGCCAGTCCGGCGGAGTACAAAACGTCGTCGAATTCAGCCGCCAACCTCTCAGATGCAGCGTCGGTCAGAGCCTTCCAGAGGTCGCGGGTGATGATCACTGCCCGTTTGTTGTCCGCGGTGTTGATCTCTCCGGTTGTCTCGTTCGACTTCAGGAACCCCGCCAGCATCTCCTGCTCCGCAGCCTTCACCTCAGGTTCGGCCATTTTCCTCCTCCGTTGCCAAGCTTACATTCACCTGGCGTTTGGGACATCCATGCGGTCTTTGGTTGTCTCTTCTTTGCCATCCAGCCGCCTCAGCGCGTACAGGACACTTTCTCGCAGTCGTTCCAGCGAATGATATACTCTCCCAATTTCGCCTTTGCATTTCAAGTCTAATCTCACTTCCAGGTCGCCGAGGCTCATTTTTTCCGCCAGGGACGATAGCTTGACAACGGGGCAGGTCAGCCAAACAGAGAGGAGCACTCCCCCGAGCAGACCGCCCGCTATTGCCAGCAGGGCGATGGCGCCCTTGTTCCAGAAGAAGCTGCGGATTTGACGCTGAAGGAGGGACTTGGGAAAGCCGACATGGACAGGCAACCGAGGCAGCGTGTCGGTCACTCCGCCAATGTCCACGTAGGTTTCCCCAGGCAGTTCGATCTCGTTCAAAGGCTTGAGGCGAGGATCAAGGGATGCTGCGTGGTTCTTGACCGGTGCAACGTTCGCCAACACCGCGTACCAGTGAACCGCGTTATTTGCGTCCAGGAACAGAAGGTAGGACAGATCGGGAAAGTCCTTCATGATCTTGGCGAACCCAATCCTCAACTTCCCCTCAGAGGGCGACATGTAGTAGTCGGCGCAGAGCTTCGCCAGATCTCTGACCGCCGGACGAAGCTTTTCCACTTCCGCGTCGAGAAGGAGTGACCGAACGCTTGCCGTCAGCGCGAAAACAACGGTCCCCGCCACAACGATCAGCACGACCGCCCATGCGGCGATCAGTTGCCACCGCAACCGAGATTTGAGCTGAAACACCGTCTTACCATTCACGTTTTACCTTGGCGCTGTTGTTCCCGCGCCAGCCGCAGAACGCCCTTCCTTCTCTGCGCTGACTTTATCTTGCTGCTTTCGACTCAGTGGGTCCTCTGCTAACCGAAGATGTGATTTTCTTCGTACAGGTTTTGTTTCGTCAGGTTCTGATTCCGTGGCCTCAGGCTCCGGAGCGACGACTGGCTGCTGGGGGAGCTCTCGAAGTATCTTCAAGGCGGCTCGCTGAAATTGTACCTTTTTGCGGTGGCTTTGTATCTCGAAGCTTGCCTCCTCCACCAGTTCCGGCATTTTCTCCGCTGACAAGTTATCCATGCTCATCCCGAATTCGGCAGCTTTTTCCTTCAGGATCAGCGGAGCCAGCGGCCCCACGACCTGCGTGAGTTCAACTTGGATTCTGTCGCAGACCTCCTTGAGTGTCATATCAGCTTGTGTTCTGCACCGATTCCTGTTTCAGGGCCATCACGTGTTTATATCTTTCGCTCCCCACGTCTTGCTCGCTGAGGAGATACTCCCCACCGGAATGCCGGGCCAAATAGCCCCTGAACCGCCTCCCCTTTCCCAGTTCTTCTTTAATGACGTTCACCGTCATCCGCACCATGGCCAAGTTGACGCCTTCCTTGCACAGGGCCATCAGGTAAGCCCCTCCCCAATCCCAGGCGATGAGTACGGTCCCTTTGAAATGAAAATCAAAGACCCTTTCGTCCTGTTCTTGCCCGGGTAGGAGGCTGAGGATTTCTCCTACCTGCGCCATGTCTCTGGCGCAGGCGGCGGCTACTTCTTCCTCAACCGGCGAGTCCGGCTTCCTGGCCAGAATCGTTCCCTTTCGGTCTACAAAGAAGTAATCACGCACGCCCTCGACCTCCCTCAGGGGCGCCAGCTTTTGGAGAAGTTCAAGCGAGCCCTTGCGTGCCACTGTACTCATGTTGACAGCCATTGTCCTCAACCATCCTTAGCGTCAGGCCATTACCTCAGCCCCATGCTGAACATTGCTCAATTCCACATATTTCAGCCTTTTCCGGATGTCGTCCAGGAGCGCATTGAGCGGCCCCAGCACCGCCGCTTTTTTGGCAACAATCACCGCCACTAACTCGCCGCAATCCAGAAAGAAAGTCAGGGTTTTCCCCGAAGCCACCCTTGTGAAGCCCACCTCGCCGAGCGCCAGCCTTGAAGAGAGCTCCTGCGCTTTCCAGACCAGCAGCACTGCCGCTCCCGCCATTTTTTCGGCGTCTTGTTCACAGCTTGTGGCAAAAACATCTCCATTCTTTGAGGCGACTAAATAGCATTCGACATTTGGCGCATTGTCCAGATGTCTGCCGACAGTTTTGGCGACCTCAGCCTTTCCCTTCTTGGTCTCATCAAGGACTCTCATGCCCTCTAAGAGCAGACCCTGCCACGAAGCGGTTATGGTTCTGTCCGGGAGGTCCGTCACTTCAGCCACGCGGAATTCTCCCTCGCAAAGGCTCAGGATCCTGTAGATGGCCTCCTCGCCTCGCGTCCTCGCGTAGCAAGCATGTATGATCTCACCTTTCTGCAGGTAGACGGTAGCAGGCCCTTTGGGCGTGCTGACGGTGAGTTGCGCCGTGTTCCTCTCCACGCAACTGAGTTGAATCAGGGTAGCGATGCTGATCTCTTTGAGATTACCGACTAAAGCCATTTCTCGGCCACATGCTCTCAGAACAGCGAGACGCTGTTCACGAAGCCTTCGATTCCGTTTCCTGTTTCAGTTTATGGAGGGCCAGCTTGGCGATTCGGTTAAGAGTATCGAAGACACCAGTTCCGTGAATGGCCACCGACTCGAACGCCCCTACCCTCACTGGTCTGCGGTTCAAGACATAGTTCAGATACTCAACCGGACATTTGTTCGGCAGGTCTGTTTTATTGAACTGCAGCACGTGAGGAATCTCGTCCAGGGAGTAATCATATTCGGCGAGGTTTTCCTCCAGGTTCCGGAAGCTCTCCACGTTCTCTCTCATCTTTTCCCACTGCGAGTCAGCCACAAAAATGATTCCGTCCACCCCTCGAAGGACGAGTTTCCTGGTGGCGTTGTAGTGGACCTGGCCGGGAACGGTGTAGATCTGAAACTTCGTGCTAAAGCCGCCGATCTTGATGGCGTCAATCGGGAGAAAGTCAAAGAAAAGCGTCCGGTCCGTTTCCGTGGCCAGGGACACCAGATTCCCCTTGTTGTCCGAAGGGATGTTCCGGTGAATATACTGAAGATTTGTGGTCTTGCCGCAAAGGCCGCAGCCGTAGTAAACGATCTTGAAGAAAATCTCTTTGGAGGCGTAATTGATGGTGGACATTCTGGGCCCCTTTGCGTTTACCCCTCGATCCTTCTTAGCGTTTATCCGTTCTGATTAGTTAAAGGCTCTGGCTGATTTCAGGCAAGCACTTGTTCACGGCGAACTTGATCCATGCCATGCTCGATTCGCCCTCCAGGGCGGTTACCAATACCGTGTCGGCATCCAGGCAATCAATCACCAGAAGCCCGTTTTTGTACTTGGTCACAATCTGTTTTGCCCCGCCACTCTGCAATTCTTCTCCCACCGCTTCCGCGGCGGACAGTAGTTGCGCTGCTTGAGAAGCGGCGGTCTCCTCCTCCTCGCTGGCGGAAGCGGAACTCTCGATGACGAACCCATCTGTCGTGACCAGCGCGGCAAACCGGACGGACGGGCCCTCCGCGATCTCTTCCAGAATCTCGTTGAGCTGTCTGATGGTTCCCATGGTGTCCCTTTCGTTTCAGGATTTGCTGGCTACTGCTCGCACAGACTTCAGACACCTGGTTCCATTGCCGAAGCTGGCTGAGCCCCCTGCAACGCTTGCAGCACGAGATCGCGCATCTTGGAGTAAACGAACGGCTTCTCGATGTAGGCGAAAGCTCCCATCTTTTCCACCCGGCTTCGCACTTGGGGAGAACCGTAAGCTGTCATCAAGATCGCTTTTGTGTGGGGCCATTGCTGCTGCGTTTCCTGAAGGAGGGACAGCCCATCCATCTGTGGAAGAACGATATCGGAGATCAGAAGGTCAAACGGTTTCTCCTCCATCTTGCTTACTGCCGTCTCCGCATCCCGTGCGGTCACTACCTCGTAGTCTTCCGCTTCGGACATCAGGCTGTAAGCCAGAAAGTAGGAGAGCGTCGCCTCGTCTTCCACGATCAGGATACGCTTTACGCCATGGGGCTTGTTGTTGTTTTCACCCATTTCTGAAAATTCCCTTCCTTTTGGAACAGCCTTCAAAAGCCACTACCCCCATTATTTTTATCACTCGAACTTCCTCTCCATCTATCTTTTTCCCAGTTCGGGCTGTCGTTCCTTCCTGGCCCGCCGTGGAGGTGGGTTAACCGGTTTCGCTGTACGCTGCGCCGAGCTTGCCCGAGGGAATCCCGAACTGCTTCATTCGGTATCTCAATATGTCCCTGGTAACTCCCAAAAGCTTTGCCGCCTGCACTTGATTCCCTCCGCACCGCCGTAGCGCGTCAGAAATCAGCGTCTGTTCGATGCTCTGGACGATTTCTTTCATGGACTTCCCGTCCCCCAGGCTGAGCCCCTCGACGTTGATTTGACGGTCTCTGGGTCCCTTGCCCCCGCGAACCGCGCCCTGCATCAGGTCCATGGGCAGGTGGCTGGCATGAATAACACCATCCTCTGAGAGAATGGTAGCCCGCTCGATGACGTTCTCCAGTTCACGGACGTTCCCCGGCCAATCGTACTCATCGAGGATTTTCAGAGCCTCCGGCGAGATGGACTCCACCTTTTTGCCGAGCTTTTTGCTGTTTTTTTTCATCAGATGCTCCGCGAGGAGGGGAATGTCCTCTTTTCTCTCTCTCAGGGATGGCAGTCGGAGAGTGGCCACATTGAGCCGATAATAGAGATCGGCTCGGAACTGTTTCCGCTCCAGGGCTGCCAGCAAATCCTGGTTGGTGGCAGCGACGATCCGAATGTCTAAGTGAATCTGCTTGGTTCCTCCCACCCTTCGGAAGGTCTGGGTGTCCAAAAACTTCAACAGCTTGGCCTGGAGGTGAAGGGTCATGTCCCCTATCTCGTCGAAGAAAAACGTGCCTCTGTCAGCTTCTTCCAGAAGCCCGCTTTTTTTCTCCCTGGCGTCGGTAAACGCCCCGCGTTCGAACCCAAACAGTTCGCTCTCCATGAGCGTCTCAGGGATCGAGGCGCAGTTCACTTCCACAAAAGGTCTGGACCCCCGGGGACCCTTGTAATGGATCGCATTGGCAATCAATTGCTTGCCGGTCCCGCTTTCCCCATAGATCAAGACGTTGGTGCCATCGCTTTCGGTGATCCGTTGCACCATTTCATGGACCTGCTTCATGGCGGGGGTGTTCCCGACGATATAGTCGGCATGGTGTTCCTTCCTCTGTTGCTTGTGGAAATGAGTGACTTGACGCCGGAGGTTCTCTCTCTCCAGGGCCATTTCGAGCATGATGAGTAGCTCCTCGACCTTGAATGGCTTGGTCAAGTAGTGGTAAGCGCCTTTCTTCATGGCCTCGACAGCGCTCTGGACACCACCATGGGCTGTGATGATGATGACGGGGACCGCAGGGAGGATCTTCTTGACCTTCTCCAGCACCTGCATCCCATCCATATCCGGCAGGCGCAGGTCCAGAAGGACGATGTCCGGCTCATCGCAGGTGACTCTATTGATTGCCTCGGCCCCGGAAGAGGCTGTCACTACGGAGTAGTTCTCCTGGAGAAGGATCTTTGTCAAAAAGATCCGCATGGATTGCTCGTCATCAACCACAAGTATGCTCTTGCCCATGACTAAATCCTTCAGTTCACCTTCCCGGAAGGTTTGGCTTCATTCACGTAACAGTTCCATTGTTCCAGGTGATAATCGCTCACAGACAGAAGCTCCACGTTCATTTTGCTTCGTTGCACGATCTTGCCCAGGGCTTGTGCATCGGCCGTCTTGAGCCTCTCGATCACCGTAGGATGAGCGTACACCTTCACTTCCACGTTCTTCTTCACGGAGCCCATCCTTCTCAGCTCTCTCTGAATTTCGATGCTGACCGTTTCGGGGACCTTGACATCTCCGGTACCGTTGCAGTAAGGGCACTTGCCGAACAGCGTTTCTCCCAAGCTTTCCCTGTCCCTTTCTCTCGTCATCTCCAACAGACCGAGCTCTGAGATAGGAACAAGGTAGGTCCTGGCTTTGTCTCTCCTGAGGCTTCGTTTCACCTCGTCGTAAACCTGCTTTCTGTTGGTCTTGGTTCTCATATCAATGAAATCTATCACGATAATCCCCCCCATGTTCCGCAGCTGGAGTTGGCGCGCGATCTCACGAGCCGCCTCCAAGTTCGTCGCCAGAATGGTCTCTTCCACGTCTTCGGCGCCGATGTTGCGTCCTGTGTTCACATCTATCGCCACCAGGGCCTCGCACTTTTCGATCACCAGGTAGCCCCCACACTTCAACCACACCCTGCTCTGGAACGCCTTCTCGATCTCCTTCTCTAACCCGTATCTCTCGAATATCGGTTGCCTTTCCCTGTAAAGCTCAACTTCTGTTTCGCATCTCGGAAGAGACGAGTGAACAAACTTCCTCAGCTCCTTGTATTCCGATTTCGAATCAACAACGATCCTCGCGATCTCTTCTGACATCGCATCGCGAAGAAACCGTTTGACAATGTCTGTCTCCTCATAGAGCGGCGAGGGCTTTTGTGCCTCCTTGTATCTTTTCTCGATCCTTCTCCAGAGATACAGGAGAAGCCTGAGGTCTTTCAGAAAACTCTTTTTCGTGCCGCCCTGAGCAAAGGTGCGGACGATCACACCCATCGTTTCGGGGACCGGCAGCGAATCCAGAATTCTTTTGAGCCTCTCGCGCTCCGAGGCATTCTCGATCCGCCGGGAGATTCCCCTTCGCGGGCTCCGGGGAAGGAGAACGATGTTCCTGCCCGGCAAACTGATGTTGGTGGTCAACCGCGGCCCTTTGCCGCCGATAGGGTCTTTCATGACCTGCACTAACAGGTCGTCTCTGCTCTGGACCAGGTCCTCGATCGGCTTTTTCGTCGGCCGCTGGGAAGCGGCAGGCTCGTCGAGTTCCTCGCCCATCATTTCCGCATATGTCTTGCTGGGGTCAACAATATCAGAGACGTGCAGAAAGCCGTTCTTCCTCATCCCCATATTCACAAAGCACGCCTGAATACCGGGCACCACCTTCGACACTTTGCCTCGGTATATGCTCCCTGCCAGCCTCTTGCTTCCGCTCCGCTCGAAATAATACTCCTCGAGAACACCGTCCTCCAGAAAGGCGATGCGCTTTTCGGTGTTCTCAACATTGATGATGATTTCCTTCTTCACGACTTTAGGCCCCCCCTTTTGTTGCTGACAACTGGTTTTCGAGCCGACCTGACCCGAATCCTTACCGGCGCCACCGTCCACGAGGGGCGGGGCGAAACGGACGAGCCGCACCCCGCCCTAGCGCAGGCGAAAACCTACTTCGCTTTCTCCAGGGAACCGGTGACCTCCGCCTTCGGCTCGCCAGTGGACCCTTCGAGGTACTCCGCTGGCGGAGCCAGAATGGATGCAGCCGGCCCTTCCACAATCGTCGGCGTGATGAAAATCAGCAGGTCAAGGTTTACCATCGTCTTCGATGAATGTTTGAAAATATTACCGAGCAGCGGGATGTCCTTCAGCAGCGGGACGCCCGATTTCCTCGTAATCTCATCCGTCCTCATCAGGCCGCCGATGACCAGGGTCTCGCCACTCTTCACTATAACACGCGTCTGCGCGTTTCTCGCGTCAATGATGGGTATCTCGGCCGTTCCGCCAGCACCACCGCCGAAAATAACCGTTCCGGTTTGGTTGCTGACCTCAGGAAGAACATCGAGAGTGATGAAGTTATCCTGGTTGATATGTGGCGTGACATTCAAGATCACTCCGATATCCTTGTACTCAAATCCCTGGACCTCCCATGATCCTGTATCGGAGTTGAAGGTCCATTTCGGGATGGGAAACTGTCTTACCGCCTTGATCTCCGCCTCCTTGTTATCCACCGTGGATATCCTCGGGTTGGAGACCAACTTCGCGTCGGCGTCCGTGTACAGGGCGCTGAGCACGAGCCTAACGCTATCGGCGGACAGAGTCGCCGTCTTCAACACCTCGGTGGCGTCGCTCCGGCTCCGGTCCCAGGCGGACGTCCGCTCGAGATTCCGAGTGGTATCGCTCGAGAACGAACTGCGTCCGCTCGACGACAAGTCGCGGGTCAGTCGCAGATCGCTGCTCAGAGCGCTCCCCATCGAGCCAGTCGTGGTGAGCAAACCATCACTTGACATCAAGTCCGATGAACTACTGTACGATGTCTCGTTCGACCAGTCTCTTCCGCTGTCTCTTTGGTCTTCCCCGCTTCTGGAAATGCGCTCGGAGAGCGCCCCTCTGTCAGACTCGCCTGCTCTCGTGTCGAACAGCTTGCTTATTCCTTTCTCGTAACTTGTCGTCAAGCCGGTGGCTTCCACGGCATATTCCTTGAGGAAATCCCATTTGATGCCCAGGTCTTTCCCGGCCTCTGTCGAAGCTTCGATGAACTTCACCTCAATAAGAACCTGCTTTGTCTGGGCGTCCAAATCCTCTATCACCACGCTTAACGTCTCATGAGTTGCCGGCTTAGCGTGAACGATCAGTTTGTTGCCAGCCTTGTCGAACTGGATTTTCTCGGTTTCGTCCAGCAGCGGACTCAGAACCTTGATGACGTCCTCCGCCTGGACGTAGCTGAGAGGATAGATCTGTGTTTCCAGAGGTTCCGCCTGAACTTCATCCGCTGTCATCACCTTAATGATATTGTTTTCTTTGTCCTCCGTCATCTTCAATTTGTTGACATCCAGAATCGATTCCAGAGCCTTTCGCCACTTCACGTTCTCCAGCTTCATGCTCACCATACCCTGGACGAGCGGCGTGGCTATGATGTTCACATTCACCCGGCGGGCGAATATCCTCAGCACTTCCTGGATCGGAGCCTCCCTGAAATCGAAGCTGATCAACCCTGTGGGCGTGATCGCCACTGTTGGCCCCACTTCTTCCTCAGGACCCAGGACTTCTTCCTCAACGACTTCCTCACCTTCCACCGGGCTCATGGGAGTCTCTTCGGCAACAGCACCGAAACCGGCTCTGGGACAGAAAATCAACCCCAAAACCGTTGCCGCAAACATGACCACTTCCAGTTTCCTTGCTAACCTCATTTTACTTCCTCCTCTTTGATCGTCGTGACCTCTCCCTTGTAGTTTGTTTCTACTATGAAGCGAACCCCGTGCCCCGTTGCCTCGAAAACAAAGCTGTCACCGGCTTCCTGGACATACTTCATTTTCGTACCCCCGATGACAGCGGTTTGCCCTTCTCTCAATCTCAGTATTCTGCTTGTTGCTTGACCACTTCGCGTTCTCGCCGGCACCTCAACGAGAAGCCACTCCGCCATGATCCCTTTGACCTTCATTCTCCTCAGGGCTTCCTTGCCCCTCAGCAGAGGATCATCCTCAGGGTCCCATAATCCTCCCGGCAAACCAAACGGATTCCGTCTTTCGCCTACGTCAAAGGGATCGGAGGAAATGTTGACAACCATGGTGGATGTCTCTGGCGGTTCGCCTTCTCTCATGCCCGCCAGGCTCAGCTCAAGGCTCGTGCTCACTTTTCCCTCTCCCTGCAATTGCGGATCGAGCGAACCTGACTCTATCTGCAAGCCCGTGACCCTGAGTCCCTGGTTCGCCTCCTCGATCGCGCCGAGAAAGCGACAGAGACTGAAAAAGTCAACCGAACCGATGTCCAGCGTTCGGGAAACCTCGTCGTAATGCTTTGTCTCCTGTGTTCCATCCGATCCTCGCTGTGAGAACTCCAGCAATTCCGTGGTTGTCGGCTCGCCAGATGCGGGTTTCAGGTTCAACGCTGTTCCCGCTTGCCCGCAAATCTGACTCAGAGCGAAGGCCAGCTCCATTCCAGCAAAGACGGCCTTTTCCCCGCGCTCGATGGTTGCGGCCAGACTTTCGATCTCGTTTTTCGCCTTGGCCAGGGCCACGGGAGCATGGCTGAGTTTGCCGATTGCCGTCTCCGTCCTCTTCATTTCGTTGTTACTCTCTGCGGCCACCTCGAAGTTAGGTTTCACAAGGTAGAGAAACGACAGAACCACAACTGCGCATCCCATGATCACTAACAGGGCCAACACTTGCGCTTGTTCTTTTGTGTACTTCATTCCCATTAAGTCCTTCCTCTTCTTTGCGACCTTTGCGCCTTTGCGAGAGAACTCCTTCCTTTTCTTTAACCCACCTCTACTGCTCCACGCAGCGGATAGTGAAATCGGTCCTGCCTACTTTGGGGTCAGTCATCGCAATGAAAATCCGGGGGTAATGCCCTGCAAAACTCTTGTTGCTCTGAAGTCTTCTCGCGAAATTCATCTCGATGTTCCCGAGGGTTTCATTGGTCAGGTAAAATCCTTTGATCAATAATTCCTTTGATTGCCGGGTGGACGAAAGCGCGCCTCTCGACACAGTCAAAATGATTTCTGCGAGCTGGATTCTTTCCGGACAAGAGAGCGTGATCTCCTTTAGAAGCTTCGACCACATCTTCCGGTTTTCCAGGCGCTCCTGAAACACCTTCGCCCTTTTCCTGAGAGTGGGGAGCTTCGCCTCGAGCACCTTAGCCTGTTGGTCGCTGTTCTTCAACTCGCGGAGAGTCTGCCTGCCGTTTGCCAGGCTTTTTGAGACAGAGGATGCCCGGAAGTAGGCGAGGGAGTACATGGCCAGCATAAGCGCGATCGCTGCTCCGAAGCCCCTCGGGATGAACCTGGGAACCGCAAAGCCCAACCCTTTTTGCGTTGCTTTCTGCTTAATTTCTTCGTCAACAGGTAACAGGTTTATCTCGATCATGAGGAATTCATTCTCCTGCTGGCCAGTCCCACGGCCACTGTCAACAGAGGAGCCAGATGACGTAAAGCAGTGTCATCTTTGAAATCGGATGTATCAATCCCTTCAAATGAGTCCCACGGCTCGACGGGAATGCCGAGAGAGTCTGTCAGAAACTCCCTCAGCGACTTCAGCAAAGAAGTTCCCCCGCTGATATAGACCTTTTTGACTTCCTTTCCTGAACTTCCCTGGTAGTAGTCAAACGAAGACCGCAACTGGTGCACAATGGACCTCAGCACGATCTCCAGATGCGGCTGAATAATAGCGTCTCCGGAGACCTTCAGGCCTTCGGCGTCGGCCAGCCCGATCCCCAGCCCCCGAGCAATGGCCACGGTAATTCCTCCACCTCCCACCTCAACGTCCCGTGTGAATGCAGGATGCCCGTCCTGGATGACGTTGAGGTTCGTTTGCCGACTCCCAATGTTGATCAAGCCGACGGCGTGTTTCTCTCGGGAATGAATACCTGTGGTCTCGAATGCGTTCAGGACAGCCAGCGAATCCACATCCAGAATCACCGGGGATAGCCCCACCGCCTTTAGCATCTCCACCCGTCTTTCCGCTTCGCTGGTCCGGGTAGCCACCAACATCAGCTTCATTGTGTCGCCTCTCTGGCTGGAAGCCCCGTCCAGAATGTGGCAATCCATCTGGGCTTCTTCGGCTTTGAAGGGGATGTATTGAGACGCCTCGTACTTCAAAGCCTCCTTCGCTTCTTGAAGCGTCATTCGGGGCATTTGAATGTACCGCACTACCGCGGAGGTGCCGGGGAGGGCTGAAATGACTTCGCTGGGGTCAATTTTTGTCTCTGCGTAGAGTTCGCCGATCAGCTCACCCGTCTTTTGGTCAGACGGTTTGCCAGACCCGGCAGGGATGCCTTTTACACCGTATTTCCAGAGCCTGAGCTTCTTATCTCCACCTTCCCGATTGAGAGCCACAAGCTTGATCGAGCAACCCCCGATGTCGAGGCCGACGGAGACTTTTCTTGCTTTTTTATGCTTCTTTGACATGGTCCTTCGATTATGATGCCCCTTGTGAGGGGGGAAATCCTTGATTCTTCTTGTTTGAACCAACTTCGAGAGGCGGAGCAACCTCCCACCATGCTGGTTTTGGTAAAAGTCCACACCTTCTGGGACACCTCAGGGGTAGCATAAAAGGTGCCAGGCGTTGGTCCCCAACAGACCCCATATTGGCGAAGCGTCGGCAGTCCACGGAGTTACGAAGAATAACCCTCCGCTGATCCTCCTCTGTCCGGCTGAAACACCGCCACCGTGAAGACGAAATGAAGACCACACCATCCCGAGAAGTAGCGGAAAAATACGCCGGCCACCTTTTTTCTGGAGAGGAAAATACCACAATAGTCTCCCCGCCGCAACCCATCCTTACCGGAAAAATGCTCATAATTGTACGTGGTGTGTGTCGTTACTGGCCTTTCCTCAAATTGTTTCGACTGGTCCTTAACGAATCCCTTTTCCGTCCTTGTGCACCGGTAACTCTTAGAGCGGCTGTCGGGAAACCACCGCGTAACGACACGACGGAGGTGAAATTGAACTGAGTACTTTGTCGTAATGCAGATGAGCCCCGCGCAAAACGTGTATCGTCCTGCCGTACGCCGCCCCGAAGAAATCTACTCCGGGTCCAATCCGGATTTCGGCGTTCGGCGCATAAATCGTGCCTCGGAAAGGCTGCCTGGAATCAATGATAATCGAAGATCGGCGATCCGTTCCCCAGATCGAAAAGCTGGACGGACGGCCTGTGAGGTTTACGATCGCCGATTCTCGCTCCACCAGCACATCCTCTTCGACGTACAAGGATACTTTTGTGGCATCTTCGGCAACGATTAACTGGCTGCGTCCTGTGATGGTCAGAGGTCCCATTACATGAATGTCCACATCCGAGTCTATGATCAGATTCGAGCCGTCCGCAACCGTGATGAATGGGCACGACCCCCTGCGGTTCAAATACAGCACGTCGCCTCCAGATAAGGCGATACCCTTGAAAGCAGGCAGGCCCCATGGCGGTACGATCAACGGAAGCTCCCTATCATGTCTCGTACCCTCAACTCCCCTCGGCGGAGCGGCCTCCATGACCTTGCCCTGGGAAACTACGAGTTCCTGCCCGATTTCACCTCTCGACCCCACCTCCATTTGCTTCCTCGTCCCGTGCATTGCTCCCCAGCGACTCTCTTGAGCCGATTCATAGCTATCAATCTCAACATTGGCATCCAGGAAAACCTCCTGCCGACCGGACAAGGCCGACTCAAACAACGGTATCCTGCGCACCTTCACTCGTATGGTTCGCTGTGCGAGAGTGCGGAATTGGTCGTGAACGATGCCTGTGGCGTCAATCAGGCGGGTGAATCTATCCAGTTCCGTAACCGTTACGTAGCAGCTCCCCCCGGTCTTGCCCAGAGCCTTTCCGCTGACATAAGTGAAGCTTTTTTGTGCCCTGTTTCCCTTTTTGCTCCTTTCTTCTTGGCTTTCCAGACGCCGAATTGTCTCCTCCGCTCCCTTCTCCGCCAGCTCCAGAGCAGCCTCCCACCACGGAGAAGGGCTGGTCCTGACCGGTTTGACTAAAGCAATGGAAACGCATACCACCGAAACGACCATCAACCCTAAAGCGAAGACCGCCCGCCAGAGTAAGCGCCTCACCCGTCTTCGGTAAAGAGACGGGCCTCTTCGGGATGCTTTGGTCAAGGACGGTTGCTGCCTTTCGTTACGGAGAGCCATGATGAGGGAGCTGTCAGCCGTCTCAGGCTGCCTCGGTGAGGCCGACTTCTTCGGGTGGGCAAGTTCATGACCAGGGGGGTTCGCGCGACGAGATGGAATTGAGGAATTTGGCGTGGCTGACTTTTGTTGCCTCGTCATGGCCCACCTCCTCAACCCCAATTGGCTGAAACTCGGTTTTGCTTACGCAACGCCCCGCTGTTCAGGGGCGACCTCGGTGCCTGCCTTCGCTGAGACTCACCGTACAAAGGGTCTTGCCTGATCGAAGGTTCCCGCTTGGAGCCCAGAATTGGCGGCGGACCGGAGGAGAGAAAATAAGAGCGGGGGCGTGCGGCCTTGATGCCAGTCTCTACGTGGGGGGGTCCCATGTTGTTTTCCATTTTTTCTACTGGCAATCTTGGGGCCAACTGGCCCCCGCCCGAGAAGGACGGAAGCAAATCACGTGCCAGAACTTCATCTCCGCTTCGCGGCACACCTGACCGCACAAAACACTTCACGCCTCCGACACTACATGTTAACATTTTGTCCATGAAGCGTTACCAGCCAAATTCACGCCTGATAACCGAGGCCAGGAATCCTGGGACCGAAAAGATAGACACCCTTTCTACGACCCGCATCCTCCGCGTTATCAACAGGGAGGATGCCAGGGCTGCCGCCCAAGTCCGAGAGGCAATCCCCCAGATTGCGCGAGCAGTTGACCTTATTGCCGAAATCTTTAGAAACGGAGGGCGGATGTTTTACGTGGGGGCGGGGACAAGCGGCCGGCTGGGAATCCTTGACGCCTCGGAGTGTCCCCCCACTTTCGGCACGAAGCCGACCATGGTTCAGGGAATCATCGCAGGGGGCAGAAGGGCCGTTTTCAGGGCTATCGAAGGTGCGGAGGACGGCGACGGTTCTGGGGAAATTTCCGCACATGGAGTAACAAGTAAAGACGCCGTCGTCGGCATAGCCGCCTGCGGGCAGACCCGCTTCGTCTGCACTGCTCTTGGGGCAGCCAAAAAGGTGGGCAGTAAAACGGTACTGATAAGCTCCAATCCACCCGGTAAGAACGAACCGGCCGTTGATGTGAGAATCACTGTTGTGGTCGGACCGGAGGTTATCGCCGGCTCGACCCGGATGAAGGCCGGCACGGCCACAAAGATGGTCCTGAACATGTTGACGACAGCGTCCATGATCAAAATAGGAAAGACCTACGGCAACTTGATGGTGGACCTCACCGCGAAAAGCAAGAAGCTCCGCGAAAGGGCATTGAGAATCGTAGCTGACCTCTCTGGAATTCGGAGAGAAGAGGCCGGGATGTACCTGAAGAAGGCGAAGGGCAGCGCTAAAGTCGCGACAGTGATGGCCAGGCGGGGGGTGGGGTATAGGGAAGCGGTGGCATTGCTTAAAGAAAGTGGAGGTTTTCTTAGAGGGGCACTCGGTGAGCAAGACAGCCCTTCGTCCCGGGATCGCAAGGGCCAGGCAAGGGAAACCCGCTATTGATTTTTCTTCGTATTGAGGATATAAGAATTATTGGGGGGGCGGTGTTTGGCTGGAGTGATAACCGGCGCGGAGACCAGTCAATAGCTTTCATGCCAATCAGTGGGAAAGCACCGGCTTTGGAGACTCCGCCCGTGACCGACGGTTCAAATTTGCCCTCCCGGAGAACAAAAAGGTAGGATGTTTCGGAATGAGCGAGGGTGATCCCTGCGGACAACGGCAACTGCGAAACCGAGGCGAGCATTGCCAAGAAACACCTGGGCACAGAAGCTCAAAAGATCTTTCACCGCCTTCTTGCCGGTGGCGTCGAATCGGAGCAGGTCGGCCTTCCGTGTGGGTATTGCTTGCGAGAGGTGGCAGGTTCTTTGCTTTTCATTCGTCCCGGAGGTGTTTGTGATGTATTGTGCAAGATGTAAAACGGAGATTCTTGGCGGAAGCATTTGCCATGTGTGCGGTGGACCGCTGCTGGAAAGTGAAGGGGTACATGAAGCTCCCATTCCAAAGGGCGGCATCGAGATTATCACCCGCAAGAAGCACCGAGTTTCCAAGGAGTTCGGCCAGACGTTGCCCGGGCGGATTGGGCGGCTTATAATCGAGATCGCCCTGTTCTGCACGGCCTTCGTCCTTCTCTCCATTGTGGTTGTTCATGTCGCTAATTGGCTTGCTGCAGAAATGGCTCTGGAACCAGAAAAGGGCGTTAAGAGAATTGAGCTTGACGCGCCTTGGATGAAATACTTCTGGTACATCGGGTGCGGCGTCATCGTCTTTCTAACAGTCAAATTGAGGTTCAAGCCAGGGAACTAACCCACAAGTGAAGAGGCATAGCCCTTTGTTCAGGCAGGGACAGGGATATGTTCAGGAGAGAAGCAATTGACATCAAGTAGCGCACCGCAGGAAAAAGTCAACAAGCTTTGCGGGAACATCGGCAAAGTCATCGTCGGCAAAGAAGACGTCATCCGGTTGGTGGTGGTGGGGTTGTTAGCCAAAGGGCACATCCTGATTGAGGACATCCCCGGCATCGGCAAGACCACTCTGGCCAACGCACTGGCGAGATCCCTCAGTTTGTCTTTCCAGCGCATCCAATTTACCAGCGACCTGCTTCCTTCCGATATCCTGGGTGTTTCCGTGTTCAACCCCAAGGAGAACAGGTTCGAGTTTCAAAAAGGCCCCATCTTTGCAAATATAGTCCTGGCCGACGAGATCAATCGCACCACCCCCAAAACCCAGAGTTCGCTGTTAGAAGCCATGAACGACCGGCAGGTTTCCATGGACAGCGCCACCTATCCTATGCCGCGTCCCTTTATCGTTATCGCCACACAGAATCCCGTGGAGCACTATGGCACGTTCCCTCTCCCTGAATCGCAGCTCGACCGCTTCATGCTGAGGATCACCATCGGCTACCCCAGTCCCGAGGAAGAGGAGAAGTTGCTTCGTACCCGGAAGGGCCGGGACCCCCTGGAAAGCATTGGGCTTGTCCTTACCGATAAGGACCTTCTTGAGCTTCAAGACGCCGTGGACAGGGTACGAATGGACACCAGCTTGACCACATACCTCATGGATATTGTTTCCGCAACGAGGAGGTCCAATTTGATTCAGGTTGGCGTTAGCCCCAGAGGAAGCCTTTCCATGTATAAGCTGGCCCAGGCTCATGCTCTGGCGGCAGGCAGAGATTATTGCATACCTGATGACATTAAGAAGCTGGCTGTTCCAGCATTCGCGCACCGCATCGTCCTCAGCACCGATTACGGGCCGCAGGCTACGGGGGCGTCCAGTGCCGACCAGGTCATAAGAAACATTGTCGAGAGCGTGCCCGTTCCCCTGTGATCGGGGGCACGACTGAAGGGTCGTCTTTCTCTGAAGCGAACGATTCCGCGTCTTTTTCACTGTCAGCAACCTTTGGAAAAAAAGGCGACGAAACGGATGCCCCCCACGCTGAGCACTATCCGATGAGGAGCGAATGGGAAGGAAAGGTCAGAAGAAATCTCACATCCTTCGCATAACCGGTTGGGGGAGAATTCTCCTTTTCTTTTCCGCGGTCATTCTCTTTGCCGCGTTGACCACCGGCAGAAACGTCATCTTCCTCCTTTTCTCGCTATTGATCAGCTTCATCTTCGTCTCCTCCATTCTGGCCACCGTCAGCCTGTATCGTCTTGGGGTAGAACGGCTCGTGCCCCGGCACATCTTTTCGGGAAAGCCATTTCTCGTTGAGACCAGAGTCACCAACGATAAGGAGTTCTTTCCTTCCTATTCTCTTGTCGTTCGCAATGTTCTGAACCGAAAAGAACTTCAGGGGCGGTACATCCTGAAGCTTCCCGCCAAATCATCCGTTTCCGTGGCCCATAAGTACCTTATCGAGAGGAGGGGCCGGTACAGCTTCCACGGCATAAAGATCACCACTACTTATCCTCTCGACCTATTTCTGAAGGGCTATTTGATCATGGACCCCGAAACAATCATCGTCTATCCCCGCATCGTTCGGCTCAATCCCAACCTCCTCAACGCCATGGTCTCGGAGATCGAGAACCAGGCCAATCGAGCTGGACTGGGCACCGACCTCTATGGGTTTCGCAAATACCAGGACGGAGATGATTCCCGTTTCATCAATTGGAAGCTTTCCGCCAAAACCCGCGAGCTTATCTTCACCAAGTACTGCCAGGAACAGAATCTTAAAGTGTGTGTCGCCTTTGACAGCCTCATGCATCGCATAGATGAGAACTCCGGAGAAAGGTTTGAATCTGCCGTGACCTTCGTGGCTTCCCTGTGCTCTTTTTTCCTGGAAGGCGGTTACAAAGTGAAGCTGATGACTCGCAGTGAAACCATTCCCTACGGCGAAGGGAACAAGCAGCTTTATAAGATTCTGAGGCATCTCGCTCTCATCGAGCCTGCCATGGGGCAAGAAGCCACCGTGGATGTTTACGCCGGAGATCATCTGGAATCGGGCATTGGACTTCTGGTTCGCTGTGAGGGAGAGCCGGGAAACCGCGGGAATTTCTCTCATGTTTTCAATGCGGCAAGAATGGAGGCAATCTGAGTGCACGCAGCCCGTCTGGACAAGCCACTGAAGCTCCTCACCTTTGCTATGATCCTGCTGGGAGTGGCTTCTGTCCTTTTGACCGGGTACCTCCCTCCCCCCCAGCCTCTGATCGTCATTGCCGTCCTGCTGCTCGGCTTCTCTTTCTTCTGGCAGAGCAAACATCATAATCGAGCGTACTTCGTTATCTGGCACGTCATTACTTTCATTTTCTTGGGGTGGTGCTTTTCCGACTTTTTTACGAAGCGCCTCCGGGATGAGGACTTCATCGCCCGCATACCCCTGGCGGCTATGCAGCTTTCCATTTTTCTTCAGATTTTTAAGGTCTACAATGCCAAGGGGGACAGGGACTACCTCCACATGTTCCTCCTGAGTTTCTTCCAGTTTGTATCGTGCGCGGGTGTTTCCGTGGAGTTCTCCCTTCTTCCTCTATTATTCGTTTACCTGGTCGTCGCCATGTGGACTCTCATTCTGTTTCACTTTCGAAGGCGACTGCGAAGTCCGGAAGCCGTGGTTGCGGCCCCGGCGGTGGCCATTACCGGCCGGGTCAGGACAGGGCGGCTGTTAACAGCCGGTTTCTTTACTGGTGCGTTGCTCACAGCCGTTTTCATCGCCATTTTTGCCGCTTTCATTTTTGTCTTTTTCCCCCGTACTGCGACTTCCGACAATCCACTTAATATCCAGTCTTTTCTCGGCAACCTCGGTCGAAGGTACACCTCCGGTTCGGGAGGTTCGGTGGATCTCAACATTGCCGGAATCATCAGCCAGGACCCCAGCCCGGTCATGAGAGTGAAATTCCCCTCGCGCGAAACTCCCCCCAGGAACATCTTGTGGCGCCAAGGGGCCTATCATCAGTATGACGGCCGGAGACACAGGTGGAACAAATCCTTTGGGAGCCACTCGAGCAGACCGGGGGGCTCCGGAGGAAAATACAGAAGCGTCGTAAACGTCCTCGTCGAGAAGTCACGCGGGCAGTTTGTCGCAGCTTCCCATGCTGACAAGTACAATTCCATCGAAGCCTTGAGAAATGACCCGCGGCTTGTGGAACAGCGTTACTCGCTCCTTGCCGACTTCAAATGGCCCCCCGTTTTCTCCGCTTTCTCTCCTCCGGTTGCTGTTATCGCCGATGTCCCCGCGGTGGTCTGCAATGTGGATGAAACGTTCTATTTGGGGAGACGTCCCAGAGGCGGGTTTGGGTACGCTGTCTTTTCGCGTCTTCCCGCACGTCCCAACAGCGAGGGAGATACCGTTACCCCTTCGGGGAACGACGCGGCCATTTACGGGCGTATGAAGAGGTTCTTCACTCAGCTTCCATCAGATTTGCACCCCCGCTTTGGAAGGCTCGCCAGACAGATCACTCAGCTCGCCATAACTGATTACGAGAAAGCGGTGGCCGTTCGCAACTACCTCGGCGTGCGCTGCCGTTATTCCCTTGACCTCACACAAAAGCCCGGACGGAATGGTCCCCTCTACGATTTCCTTTTCGCAGACAAACCGGGGCATTGCGAGTACTTCGCAACGGCTATGGTCATTCTTCTGAGGGAGCTGGGCATTCCCACACGCCTTGCCTATGGATATTCCTCGGGTCAATGGGACCCTGACAGAAGAGTCTTCGAGGTCCGAAGGCTGGATGCGCACACCTGGGCGGAGGTTTTCATCCAGGGGAAAGGATGGACCCCTTTCGATCCCAGCCCCGTCGTTCCGGACTATGAGGACCCTGACACTTTCTTCTCTGTTCTACTCCGCCCCCTCACCAATTTTCTAACGTTTTGTGAGCAAAAATGGGCTGAGGGGGTCATCGAGTACACACGGTTCAAGCAGACAGTTATTGTTCGCTCTGTCGTCACAACCTTGAAGGCGTTTTGGGACGGCGCCAAAGAATATGCTTACACCGTTAGGTTTGCCTTTTCGCAGTTGTGGACCAGAATCTCCGAGGACTTCTTCCTGCGCCTTTTCGTCCCCGTCGCCACTATGTCAATACTCCTGGCCCTGGGCATCGCAGGAGCAGTACGAATCAGAAGACGGGGGAAGTTCAGCGTGATCTATCGGAGACATCAGCCCTCCCGTCACTCCGGAATGCGGGTGAAGTTTTACGAAAAGATGCTTCGCCTCCTCATGGACAAGGGAATTGCCAAAGAAGAAGGCGACACTCCCCTGGAATTCGCTCATAGAATCGCCTCCACCAGCCGGCCGTTTTCCTGCGTGAAGACCCTCACCGATCTTTATTACCTCGTCCGGTTCGGTCACGGCAAACTCAGCACGGAGCAGTCACGCATGGTTCAGTCCATTCTTCAGCGGCTGCCCCGTCTCGTCCCACCGAGAAAGCTCACCCAATCCCGGGAATAACGAAAGCCGCTGAGTCCTTTCGAAGTTGCCCACCCAGGCGGATTGATGCGCGCCTCCGCAATACGCCTTGACGAGCACACGGCGCGGCTGCGCCGCTGTGGCCTGCCAGCGGGGTTTCTCTCATTCTCGGCGTAATGGGAATTTCACCGCTCCTGCCGGGCTTCAGCGGGCACCACCCTCAGTCCGAAGTTCCCCCAGAAAAAGCGCCCGATTTTTGCGATAACCGGTTTGAATCGAAGGGGATAGCGCAGGGGATATTTGGAAATCCGTACCCATGTATTGATAACAAAATACTTGACATCGCAGGTAATGTCTGTATAATGGTTACCATGTACATAGATAAGGTTCCCAACCGGAATTCTCCTCCTTTCATTTTGCTGCGGAAGGCGTGGCGGGAGGGGAGGAAGATCAAAAAGAAGACGCTGGACAACCTCAGTAAGTGGCCGCCGGACAAGGTGGAATCGCTCCGTCGTGTCCTTCGGGGAGAGACTCTCGTCCCTGTGGGAGAGGCGTTCGCTGTCGAGCGCTCCCTTCCTCACGGGCAGGTGGAGGCCGTGCTGAGGACTATTGGGAAACTGGGCTTGGATAGGCTGATCGCGTCGAAGCGCTGCAGGGAGCGTGACCTGGTGGTGGCCATGGTGGCCGAGCAGTTGATTCACCCCTGCTCGAAACTGGCCACCACGCGGCTGTGGCACACCACGACTTTGGCGGAAGAGCTGAACGTGGAGGACGCCGATGAGGACGAGTTGTACCAGGCTATGGATTGGCTGCTTCGCCGCCAGGGTAGGATCGAGAAGAAGCTTGCCAACCGTCACATTTCCCAGGGGTCCTTGGTGCTATACGACGTTACCAGCAGTTATTATGAGGGACGGACCTGCCCTTTGGTTCGCTTTGGGTACGACCGTGATGGGAAAAAGGGCTCGCCGGTCATCGTCGCGTCGGGTCATGCCCGCTGGCGTATCCAGATCCAGGCGTTCAACAAACTTTGCACCTTCCGGCACTTCGACCATATCTTCAAACACGACCCCAACGCCATCCTCGGATTCCTCCTTACGCTGGCTCTGGCCTTCAACCTATTCCACACCTTCTGGGCTCTCAACCTCAAACCGCAACTCCGTCAACGCTACACAAAAACCCACTGGGCACAGATGATCGAAGCAACCTTCCCAGTTCTGTTCGATCCTCAACCATCTCCACCCCGTCCGTGAGGTACGCATCGCACCGACCGAGGCGTCGCCGCCAACATCATCAGTCCTCAACCCAAGGCGGGCACGCACCGCTGTCTCTACGCCACCCAGACCCTCCCCTTTCCTTAGCCGCCCCACCGCGAAAGACCGGTTACACCAGCCCCTTTCCCCCTCCTTGAAGCCCAGAATCATGCACCCCTTTCCCAAACAACCCCATCTTGCGGAATCGCTCCATTTTGCTGGCGTTGGCGTGGCAGATGAGCTGGAGACGGAGCGCACCCCTTGCCATGGGGCAGCCCGTATGACGCCCCTTCAGGGCTCGTTCTCATTGGTGTGCACGGCGTTTCCCAGGGCTCCGCCCCGGGCTATGCTATTTCGCCCCCTTGGGGCTTGCCAAGTTCTCCATGCCCCAGCCCTGAAAGGGCGCCCTGCCATAGCCCTCGGCAACGCCCAGGGGCCCCCGGTGCAATCGAATGATCCCAGCTCTGAAGGAGCGGAATAATGCCATGCCACTGAAATGGATCCACACCCCGTCAAAACGATTCCTTGACAAAAGGCTCATATTACGCTATAATGCTACCGAAATGGCAGATCAACCGCGACCCCATAAAACCCACTTGTCATCCAGGGGCCTCTTTCAGGGCGCCCTTACCGTCATTTTCGGCCATCCTGCGGCAACACCTCCGCCTTTTGAACGCCTGGTGACTTCTTCCCCCTCCCATACACCCCTCTTTTCCCAACCCCTCCAGTATTTCTTAGCACCGCCAAACTCTGCCGCAGCATCCTCTCCCCCACTCACTTGCGTGCAATTCTGTGACCCTGAAAATCCTCGAAAAAGTTGGGATTTTCGCCCCCTTCCCCCTTTTTTAGAGAAACCGCCCTCCGGCCACTTGCCCTCCCACCGAACCCCGAACGCAGCTTGCCGCAGGCGCCCGCACCTCCTTCCGCCTGGCATCAACCCGACCTCCCTTGCCGTTTTCTGGGTCAAGCGGCTCCCGGGCAACATTCCCCACTTCCCCTATTGCCGGGCTTCAGCCGGCGCCGCCTATAGCCACCGGCTTCAGCCGGGCTTCTCGAACAACGGATTCATCCACAGCGCACTGGAGTGCCCAGCGGCGCCTGTTCCACGGCGAACGGTCTACCCCCATCATTCCGGCCGCCGCACTCCTTCAAAAAAGGAGTTGACAAGGCCATACGTGTGGTGCAACTCTTATATCAGTGGAAGTGGGCTGCGGTGTGACTTGCTCGCGGGAGGGGTTCCCACACTTCCCTTCCCTCAGAGTTGGCAGCCTTCGTTCTTTCTCATGGTTTCCTTTGAGCGAAAACAAACAACCTAAAGGTTTCAACACAAGAAAGGAGAGTTACCATGGCGAGGACAAGCTCTTTATTATCAACCGTTTTTGTTCTTATCTTTTTCGCGTTGGTAGTGGGTGTCGCAAATGCGGATATTGAATCCGGTATGGTGGGGCACTGGAAGTTGGATGAAGGTGACGGGACAACCGCAGCCGATTCCTCCGGCAACGAGATTCACGGCACTTTTGTTGGCGAGCCGCAGTGGGTGCCTGGCCACATCCGCGGGGGACTGCAACTTGATGGCGTGGATGACTATGTGGACACGAATTACACCACCGACCTGGCTAACTGGACGTTATCTGTGTGGGTGACAAGCCCTGCCGCACCGGACGCAACCGCACCGACCGGACCGGTTCATCGGGAGCAGAATTGTCAAATAAACTGGAACCACGGGGACGCCACCTTTCGGGGTACGGCAGCTATGAACGTTGGGGGGACGTGGTATGCCGCGAGCTTTGGAACATTAGAGGCGGATACCTGGTATCATCTTGCTGCAACGTACGATGGAGAGAATCTCAGGGCCTACACAGATGGCGTCTTAATCACGGAAAATGGAACTCCCTCAGGAAATCCAACTTCGGAACCGAATTCCCTGAAATTCGGAAGGCACGCGGCGGCAGCACAGTTCTTCGGGGGCACCATAGACGATGTCCGCGTTTATGACCGGGCTTTGAGCGAGCAGGACATCGCGGACTTGTACAACTGGACCGGCGGTGCCAACGCCGGCGATGACTTCAGGGTCTATGGCGGCGATATGGGGGTGACTCTCACGGGGAGTGGCCCTTCCGACTGGACAAGCGCCACGTGGCACCAGGTCGCGGGAACGCCAGCGGTGACCCTGACGCCCACGGATCCCCTTGTGGCGGAGTTCGATGCCCCGGAGCTTGAGATCGGGACAATTCTCACGTTCAGATTGTCAGTGGACGCCCAAAGCACAGACGGTATAACTACCGATGACGTGGACGTGATAATCACAGCGGTCAACGTCCCCAAGCTTGCGCCCAGCATTTTGCGAGTTTCGCCGCTGGACTTAGGGGACGGCGGCTTGGGCTTGAACGTGCAATGGGACCCCCTGGTTGATGCGGCGGAAGGGTACCAGATCGGCCTGAAATTTGACTCGACCATCGCGTGGATCGAGGTCATCCAGCGGACAAGTTACGAAAGCGGGGGTATGCTCGAGGGGGATACGCGGACGATCCTGATCCGGGGCAGAAACAAGTTCGGGGTGCCTACCGACCCAGAGGCGATAGCGGAGGTGAGCTATACGGCCATGCCCAACATAGCCCTTGGAGCATCCGGATACGTCTATCTGGACACCACGGATCCGGTGGGCATGAACAACGGTGCGACGGACGACAGTACCAGCAGTGTCGGGCTCTCGCCCGACATCACGACGTTCTGGGGTTACACCTGGGATGAGGTGCGGTTCTTCGACAATATCGTCTACTACACGGGGGACATGTCGGCTAATGGGGGATGGTTTACGGACCTGGCGGTTGAAGTCACGCAGGACGGAACCACGTGGCAGGACGTCCCCATTATGGGGATCGTGCCGCAGATGGATTTCTCTGATCAACGGCAGGGGAAACAGGCTTTGACCCGGTACGACATTGATATTCCTGCCGTGAGAGGGACAGGCATTCGCATCTCGGGGATGCCCGGGGGGATGGGTCTCTTTACCACCGTGGCGGAGATGGAGGTCTTCGGTGACCAGATGCGAGCGGCGGACGAGATAGTGGCACAGGGTGTGGATGCGGTGTTCCCTGAGGGAGGCACCGCCACCCTCAATGGCAGCCTCTCGTTCTCGCTGGCAGGCCCCATCACCAGCTACG
>Ga0209979_1001177_pt1 | contig 29943 bp, 27 predicted proteins | sample AnhtaG_FD_183114 | JGI IMG/M metagenome (GOLD analysis project Ga0209979, IMG submission 183114) | Deep subsurface microbial communities from Anholt, Denmark to uncover new lineages of life (NeLLi) - Anholt_01485 metaG (SPAdes) (version 2) | ecosystem: Environmental > Aquatic > Marine > Oceanic... | reverse complement strand
CATCTTGCGCAGATACTTTCGTCGTTCATCAATGGTCATCTCGTCGTCATTGGGCATAGTTCCTCCGGTAACATTATCATTTGAGTGAACTATACCACTTCGGTAACATTTTACGTGAGTGAATACGACCCCTTGCTGAAAGAGCCTCTTCATGGTACAATCTGGCCTGGTTTGCCCCATTTCGCTTCGCCTTTTAAGGAGGGCTCTTGGTAGCCGTCGAGGAACAGATCGTCCTTTTCTTGCAGAACCTGCTCCAATCGATAGGCTGGGCGGGAATAGTGCTAGCCATGGCCATTGAGAGCGCCTGTATCCCCCTCCCCAGCGAGGTGACCATGCCTCTGGCTGGCTGGATGTTGGTCCAAGCCCGAGGGTTGCAAGTCGGTCTGCAACTATGGAAAACGATAGTGGCCAGTGACTTCTCCCACCAGATTGGACTAGGCCCTCTCTCACCAGAGTCTCTCGCCGGAATGACCGCGGCTATACTACTAGGCGGCTTCTACGGAGGGCTAGGGTGCACCATCGGCTCGGTGATAACCTACTGGCTGGGCGCTCTAGGTGGACGCCCTCTAATCGAGAGATACGGCAGATACGTTCTCATCTCTAAGCACGACATGGAGTCAGCGGATAGATGGTTCGAGAGGTACGGGGAATATACCGCCTTCTTCTCTCGACTCCTGCCCATCATCAGGACCTTCATCTCCCTTCCCCTAGGGATGACCCGCATGAACTTCCCCAAGTTCACCCTCCTCAGTTTCATCGGTTCCTTCATATGGTCAGGGGCACTGGCTTGGGCCGGCTTTATCTTCGGTGAACACTGGCGCGAAGTGAGGGAACTGATGCGTCCCTTCGACATCCCCATCGCCATCGTCCTCCTGGCTTTGGTGGCCCTCTTCTGCTACCGACGTGTCAAGCGGAACAGGGACGAGGTAACGGCGACCCTCGAAGAGGGAAGAGAATAGCCTCTATCGCCTTCTGGTGGTGGAAGAGGCGGCAAGGGCGGTGGAGATGATGGCGTTGGTGATGGATACCATCACCCTTTTCCCCCTGATCGAAAGCAGGCCTCTTCGCCATATAGCCAAGGTAAGGACTTGACTTTTCATCAGAGTTCGCATATACTTTAGATAGTTACACCATCTGTGTAACTAATGTGCTTAGTTACACATATTGTATATCTAAATAAGCTAATTACACCATCTGTGTAACTAGTTTGGCTACTTAGTGTTATTTAGGCAGAACCTTCGCATGGACGGTGAGACGACATGGTGTGGCTACCTGAATGGGCAGCGAAAAGTTATGTAAAACTATACTATCGATTTCGGGATAGGCCTTTCGATTTCGCCGGTGCTCAAGAGCTTTTGGGCTATGGAAAAGCCAAAACAGCGAGAACACTTCAAGAGATTGAGAATAGCGGCCTTCTCCACAGGGGCAGACTATCAACCGACCTACGAAGGAGAACATATCGCCTCATATCCCTAGAACAATTCGCCCTCGCTTTTGCACTTTCCCAGGAATCACAAGGCTTAGGGGAAAAACTAAGCGCGGCGAGCCAGGATTTCCAATACGTCATAACAGGCGCTGCGGCGGCGTACAAGTATCATGGCTATATGACCCCTGCTAAGACTGACATCCTCATCTACAAGGAAGACTTTGGATTTTGGATCGCTCTCCTGAAAGAGAAGCAAGTACAAATTGCTGTTGACGATGCGCTTGCTGAAAAACGAGGGACTGTGATCCATCTGCATACCAATCTTACCGAAGAGACTTTTGCCAGGGCGGCAAAAATCGACGGCATATACTATACTTCAGTCGAGGATCTCGTGTTGGATTTCTTCAGGCATCCTACCGATACCTCATTGCTTGATGCCTTGGCCATCATGGTAACCTGCGCTGAAGACCTGGATTGGGACTTGCTTGCTAAAAGCGATGTGACGCAAGAACTTGGATTCGCTATGGAGGTGTTGAATAAAGAGGCCGGGAAGGAAGTCTTCTCCAAGAAACTCATCGAGAAGTTTGCCGAGAGAGAGGTCGTTCACAAACGTTTTTCCCTAAGCACCGAACTGTTGAAGATGCCTAACACGTACCGCGTTTTGGCAAGAAACTGGGAGTTGGAGGTCAACGTTCCGCCTAGGATTTTCCAAAAAGCAACTTCAGACTTGGTGAGTTAAGCCCTTGGACCCAGTCAAGACTGAATGTGAGAGCCTGAGAGACCTCAAGGCCATCCTGGATAAAGCAAAGGAATGGGACATTCAACTGCTCGTCATCGGAGGATGGGCTGTTGATGCCCATGTTAGTGCATATCGATATACCAAAGACATTGACCTAGTTATCAGAGCTGCTCATCTAGGCGCACTCAAAGCGCTGTTGAAACAGTACGGTTACGATGTCCAAGACATGAAAATCTACATCGCAGGACAGAAAGAAACGGAGGACGTTCAACTTAAAATTCACATTAGCATAGGAGACATCGTTGATACATCGAGAGGTTCTCCGCTGAAGTACTCCATTGACGAAAATGCATACAACTATGCACCCCTGCTTCCAACTAGGAGTTTTCACGCACAATGTAGAGAATACGAACTAGATGCACCAATCCTTCCCCTCAATAACCTTTTTATAACCAAACTCTTACCCGTGGGCAGGGACTTGGATCTATTAGACGTGGTTTCCATGATTCTGCAATACGGCAAGGAGTTACGGCTCGATTTCATTGCCAATGAGGTGGGAAAGAATGATCTGACAAACGCCATCCAATCGCGAATTGAAGGTGCCTCCCACGATGTGAGATCGGGCAAATTAGACGAGATTTGGAGGACTCAAGTTGGCACAAGGATATCGAAAAAGGATCGCCGCCAAATCCTCGTTTTTTCTAAGAGAACTTAGCAGCACCCTAAGACGATCTACTCTCGTATGATATATGAGAGATGGAACAAAACTTCCTAAAGGAGGAGAAAATTGGATAGATTAGGCTGCGTGGTGGGCGTGGGGGTACTGATCCTGCTGGCTATCGTGCTTTGCGCGGCGGTGGTCTTCCCCTGGAGTTTCTACAACCAGGTGGTGAGCCTGGACACCCAAGTGGACAAAGGTTGGGCCGACGTGCAGGTGGAGTTGCAGAGGAGGATGGACCTGGTCCCCAATCTGGTGACTGTGGTCAAAGAGGCTGGTGTCCATGAGGAGGAAGTGTTCAACACCTTGGCGGAGGCTAGAGCCAAATTGGCCGGGACCATCGACCGGGACGCCCCCACCGATGAGCAGGCTATAGCCGCTAACGAGTTCGAAACGGCTCTAAGCAGGCTCTTAGCCCTGGCTGAGGATAACCCAGAACTGCAAGCCTACCAATCGTTCCTGCAACTGCAGCAACAACTGCAGGAGATAGAGAACGAGGTGCGCGGTTCCCGAAGAGCCTATAACGATAGGGTGCGCGAATATAATAGGACTATCCGCCTCTTCCCGGGCAACCTTCTAGCCAGGCCCTTCGGGTTTGAGCCCCACGTCTTCTTCCAGGCCGCTCCCGGGGCAGAGGAGGCTCCGCAAGTAGAGTTCGAATAGGGACACTATTACGCCGCTACAGCAAAGCCGGCCTCCCTCGTCTCCCGCACCTTAACGAGGAGAGCCGTGCCCACGATAAAAGTGAGGACCGCTATCAGATAGAGGACCGTATACCCCAGGCCTGGCCTTAGGGCGTTGAAGATATCTATCAGGGGGCCGCCACCAAACCCAGCCACCACCCCTGCCCCGGCGGTGGCTAAATTAGAAATCCCCAGATAGCGGCCCGCTTCACCTTCGGGAACTAAATCGATAGCCCAGACCCAATTGGCGGAGAGAAAGATCCCCGCCGCGAGTCCTATCACCGTCCCGTAGGCTAAGAGATCTATCACCTCCAGGCCCGCCACCAGGAAAAGAGTCTGTCCCTTGGCAAAGAGGAAGAGGATGGAGCCAAAAACGCCTAACATCCCAGACAAGATATTGAGCGGCTTGCGGCCCACCCTGTCGGTAAGGCGACCCGCTGGGTAGGAGACGATGGCGATCCCCACCGCTATCACCCCCATCAAGACGCTCGCCGAACCCGCCGCCTCCGCCTCGGATAGGCCTCGAAGATATCCAAGGTAATAGACAGCGTAGTTCCGCACCAGGTTCATCCCTAAGAGGATAAAGAGGCGGGAAACGACCCACCAGACAAAATCGGGCTGCCTTCTTATATCTATGTTGAAGATGCGTAATAGGTGGCCCAGCAAAGGCTCGGTGGGGACTTCCTTAGAAGGCTCCTCGCGCACAAGAGAAACGGTGAAGAGCGCAGCCAAGGCTAGAAGAGCCATGATGCCCCCCAGGGCTAGCCAAGTCTCACCCTGGGCCAAGAAATACCCGCTGACTAGGTAGCCCGCTATCATCCCCAGTATCTCCAAGAGTTGCTTCACCCCTACCGCTCTCCCCCGCCGCCTCTCAGGGACCAGATCGGGGATAAGCCCTTGTAACGGGCCATGGGCGGTGTTCGAGGCGAACTGTAAGAGGAGCACCCCGGCGAAGAGAAGCCAGTAGTTGCCTGCCAGCCCGATCAGGGTCAGAAAGACCAAGTCGAGGGAGGTGCCCAAGAGTATGTAGGGACGGCGACGGCCCCAGCGAGCGGTGGAGCGGTCGCTGATGGCGCCCATCATGGGCTGGATGATGATGGCCACTACCAAACCCAAGGCGTTCATCACCCCCAAGGCGGTTCCCTTGACCGCCGCTGGCACCAAAGCGGCTACCAAAACCGGTTGAATCAGGACCCCCATGCTATTGGCCAAGTAAGAGAGGGCAAACCAATAGATGTTGATGGTGAGATAATGGATAGCCCGCGGTCTTCGCATCATGACCCCTCTCTCTACGTATGTCGGATTATGAACTCATAGGCCCGGGCCCAGACCGCCCCCTCCGCAGAGGCTACCCAGTCGTGCCAGGTCGTCCTAGCGAGATCTTGAGGGCTCTTTCCCTACCCCGCCAGAAGGACCCCCCAGCACCGTCAACACCCCTGGGCCAAATAGTTGCCCATCCCCGCATCTCACGGGGAGTGTTGGTAAAACCATGAATCGACAGGCAACCGATATCGTTCTCTTCGAAGAGCAATAGCCTAACCGCTCATGATGTTCCCTCAGAGGCTAGATAGCGGTCGAAGAAGCCCAAGACCCTCCGACGATACTCTGCTGGTCGGACCTCATCCACCTGGCGATGCCCGGCCTCAGACACTATCCAGAGTTCTTTGGGCTCGCCGGCCGCCTCATAGAGGCGGCGAACATCCTCCACGGAGATGTAGGGATCCTCTGCCCCGTGGATGAGAAGGAGGGCTCGGGGGGTTATCTTATCCACCCAGCGTAGAGAGTCAGCCTCGGAGAGGTCGCACCCCAGCCGCCGACCGGCCATCCAAAGCATGAGAGGAACGATCAAGGCTGCTAGAAGCGTGGGAAAGCCCTTTTTCCTGCTCCCGGCCTCCACCACTTTTCTCACTTCGGCGAAGCCGCCATCGGAGATCACGGCCATGATAGCCTCGCTTTGCGCCGCGGTGGCTATCCCTACCACTCCCCCCAAAGAGAAACCGAGCACTCCGAAGCGGGAGATCCCTTTTGACTGGAGAAGGTCGATGGCTCCTAGAAGATCCAGCCGCTCATAGTAACCGAAGGAACTATACTCCCCATCGCTGCGGCCATGGCCCCGGAAATCGAAAAGGAAGGTGTTGTAGCCCGCCTCTCGAAAGAAGGGCGCATACTTTAAGTCCGGGTCCTTGCTCCCGAAGCGGCCGTGGCAAAAGATGACGGTACCTTTGCTATCCCCAGACCAGTCATCATCGGCGAGGGGCGGAAGGGGCGACCGTTCAGAGGGGATGAACCAGCCATGGAGACGGAGGCGGTCCCGACTGGGAAAGACGACCTCCAAGTAAGGGAGGCCGTAATCGCTGGGACTACCCTCTGGGTCTGGCTCGGGAGGGTAGATGAGTTGGCTGGCCCCCCAGAAGGCGATGGTACCAAGGGCGGCACAACTGAAGACTATCGCTGTACCTATGATGATCCAGAACATTTAACTAGACTGCGCACTTCTCTCCGGATGCACCAGAAAAAGTATAAGTATAGCGCTTACGGCCACAAAGGCCCCGCTGACTAGAAAAGCGAAAGGGCGTCCCCAGGAATCCCAGAGCCATCCGAAGATGAAGGGAGCGGGAATGGCGAAGAGACCCACCCACATCGAATATCTCCCCAGGGCCTGGGCTCGATGAGCGGGGGGCGCCAAGTCGGCCACCAAAGCCGTCTGGGAAGGGGAAAGCAACCCTTGATAGACCCCATGGGCGGCGAAGAGGAGCCCCACTTGCCAAAAAGTTCGAGCCCAAGCGAAGAGCGCAGTGAGGGCCCCCAGCACCAGGAGACCCAAGGCGATGAAAGGCTTGCGCCCCAAGCGATCTGAGAGGCGGCCAGCCACTAGCGCCGTGGGTGCAAAGGTGACATTGATGAACCAGTAGAGGAGCACTACCGCTTCAATCTGGCCAGCCTTCACCCCCAAAACCCGGGCTCCGCTCACCAGCATGAAGTTCTCCGTCACCGCCCAGAGGGAAAAGAGGCAACTGACGACCGTGAAAAGAAAGAGAGCCCGACTCCGGAAGGCATCACTCACTAACGAGACCTCTCCTCTCTCCCACCCTTCTGCCTCGACTGGGCCAGTCTCTCGCAATCGTGTGGAGGTGAGCCAGATGCTCACCAGGGTAGGCAAAGCAGCAAAGAGGAAGATGGCTCGATAGACGCTTCCCAGGGGGAGATAACCTCGGAGCAAAGCGAAAATCCCCAGGCCCAAAAGCGGCCCCAGGATCGCTCCCGCGGTGTCCATCGATTTGAGGATCCCGAAGGCTAGGCCCCTCTCCTCCTGAGGGACCGATTCGGCCAGAAGCGCCGCCCGGGGCGGGTTGCGCACCCCCCGGCCTATCTCATAGAGCATCTTGGGGGGTATGAGATGCCACCAGGAGCGGGCCAACCCCTGCCCCACCCTGGAGAGAGAAAGACAGATATACCCGCCCCAGATGAAGCCTATCCTCCCCCTGAGGTCCGCTATTCGCCCCGCCAGAGGCCGGAGTAGCAGCCCTGCGAGGAGAGCCAGGCTCTCTATGAAACCCAGTACCTTCATATCCGTAACCCCCAGAATCATCACCAGAAAGAGGGGGTAGAAAGCAAAGAGCATATCGGAACCGGTGTCGTTGAAGAAGGCAGCCAAACTCAAGGGTATTACATTGGGCCGCCGGTGTACCTTCACTCTTGCGATCTCCTCGCCAGATAAAATAGACCCCAACTCATGGCCACAGTGAGAACCAGCATGAAGAGAAGAGTTGCCAGAGCGCCCATCCCCACTCCCACCAGAGCCAGGGGGTCCTCCAGGCTAATCAGAGCTAAGGAAGAGAGGGCGATGAGAGCCATGGCTGCGCCGTTCCAGAGGGCATGAACCCCCACGCTGGCTCCGTAGGCTCCCAGCAACTGCCAAGGTCGCCCCCGAGCAAGGAAGCCGTACCACCCCAGCCCCATGAGCCCGCTAGCCAGAGCATGCATCAGGGTGGCCCCCCAGCGGAAGAGCATCACTAGCCCCCACCCCTCCAGAACCACCCCTCCGTTGAAGAGCCCCTCCAGAGCCGAAAACCCAGCCCCGCAAGTCACTCCCCATAGGAAGGCGTCGCCTCTCCTCTGGAACCCTAAAAGGGGAACCCCCAAAGATTTGATGAACTCCTCCAGAAGGGGCGCAACGATGATAAGGATCACTCCCCCGGCCATGAGAACCGGAGGAGAGAGGATCAGGCGAGAGAGGTTGACCGGATCCCCCAACCAGTCAAGCCCCGCTCCCCTATCCGGCCTGAAGAAGAAGAGAACAGCCCCTATGAGGAAAAGAAGGGTGAGGAGTTCCAGGCCGAAGGCCAAGAGGGGCGAGAGGATCGCTCCGTGGGAGGCCTGCAAAGTGATGGCTCGCCAGGTGGAGTCAGAGGTCACTCGCCGGCCAACGAAGGCCACCACAGCCCCGGCTGGCAAAGCGGAGGCTAATATGTGAAGGGGAGGAAAAAGAAGGGAAGCCACACGAGGGGAAGCAAAGAGCAAAACGATCTCCCCGCTCGCCAAGGCCAGAAGGAAGCCCAAAGCCATAAGCCGAGCGGGAGGGGGCACAAACCTCCTCGAGGGGCGGCCCAGGAGGGCTCCGAACCCCTGGTAGGTCAGGGCCAAGCCGAAACCGAGCGGCAACGCCGCCATGGATGCCAAGGCTAGGCTCACCTCCAAGAGATCCACGCCCCTGTAGAGGAAGGGCAAGATGAGATAGGCCCCCAAAAAGCCCAACCCCAAAAGGAGCAAGGATAGCCCAATCAGGGTCACCGCTAGCCTGCCGAATTTATGCATACTTTTGCAAGTAGGGGACGAGGCCAACCCCGTCCCCTATGATATCGACCTTATTCCCGTGCCTCTAGTCTTCCAGAGGCTCGAACCGCCCGGCCAACCTTTTCATCACCTGGGGCATGGTGGTGTACTCCATCTCCTCCAAGGGGAGGCGATGGGGTTCGAAGGGGCCGTGGCGTCTCAGGTAGTCGGCGATGATGTTGCAAAGGCGACGCGCCTCGTCGAAACTGGGGTCATCGAACATGTCCCGAGGGCCGACGAGAAGCCCGTTGGCCAACTGGAAGCCCAGGGCTACCACCCGCGGTGGCCCATCGAAACGAGAGGGGTTGCTCTCTCGGAGAGCCACGGGCATGAGAGGCCCGTGATGGGAGCCGCGCATCCACCCCTCGACAATGTAGGGCAGGCAGAAAGGCTCTAGAACCTCGCCCACGGCCGGGAATTGACTCTGGCAGCGCACGATGCAGACCGGGTCATCTTTGCCCACGTATCTCCCCGCGATGAGGCTCAACCGTGTGGTGGAGGAGACAGCACCGATCTCGCCTGTTTCCTTGTGATAGACCGCTTTCACGCTATATCGACTGGGAGCCCCTATGAAGACGTAGAGGTCGTAGAGTTCCTCGGGACAATCGAAGAATACCCTCTTGTTCTCCAGGACATCGTGGACCTCGAACCTGAACCCCTGGTGCATATCGGGGGAGATGATCAACCCCGCTGTGTTGTAAGGGTCGGTGAACATCTTGCTCAGGGGCATGTTCCAAGCCCCGGCGGAGGTCTTATCGGCCATGAAGATCAGCACCGTCTCCGCCTTCCGTTCCTCGAACTCCATCTCCGCCACCCCGGGCCCCAACCCTTTTACCGTGCCCGAAAAGGAGTCGGAGAGGAGGTCTTGACCTACCCCGTACAGTTTGAGATCCCTGGCTACTGCGGTGCACTCCTCGAAAGTCTCCCAAGCCAGGCGGTGGATCTCCTCGTTGTCTGTGCCCTTGCGGTGGGTCATGATCAGTTCCAGGTCATCCCCCACCCGGGTGACGTGGAAATCGACCAGGAGCCCGCCTCTCTTGGCGCTCTCCAACCGCTCCTCCGCCTCTTCCATGAGGGCCGGATGCATAGATGAGTGGCCCACATAGCCACCCACATCGGCTTTGATGACGGTCAAAGTGATCTCGTCGCTCATCATTCACTTCCTTTCCTATAAGAGGCTAATTCAGGGCATCAATTGAAAGACCACATCTAGATGCCTGTGGTCGGTCCGACCCAACATACCTAAGCCCCGAGCGGTGTCTGAGGGAACGCCGTCCCGTATTTCCACGGAATAAGCACCACCACCAGGATTATCAGGATCTATGTACGAACCGATACCCATAGCACAAAGAGAGGCGGAACCATCTTCTTCCGTCTGTTTCACCTCCTCCTCTCCACCCCAGAAGCATCGTACGGTTACCCCTGCCAAAGGGGTACCCGCACTATCCCTAACCCAAACCTTGATGGTCACGGGCCCTTCGATCTCTCTCAACTCCACAACACGAAATATCGAACCATCAGCCCCTGGGGTTGCCTTCTCTATCCAACTACCATAGGTCTGGGTTACCCAGTCCATGTCCCTAAGGTTACCGTTCATATCGTAAACCGCCACTGTAACCGGAACGGGCGACGGCGTAGGTGTGGGGGGGATGGGGGTAGGGGTAGACGTGGTGGCCATGGCGCCCGTGACGGGGGTGGCCGTGGGTTCTGGTGTCGGGGTGTCGGCAGGGACTTCGGTAGGGGTAGGTGGCGATGGGGTCGGCGTATCGGTGGGCAGGGGGGTAAGGGTGGCGGTAGAGGTAGGTGTGGGCGGCGGTGGGGTGGGCGTATCCGTGGGCACCGGAGAAGGGGTAAAGGTGGGCGTAGGTGCGGCCAGAAGGGCCGCCATCCCCTCCCCTCCCGTCATCGAGGAGATCACCGCCGTGGGAGCGCTGACCCCGCACAGCCAGATGAGCAGAAGAACTATCACTCCTAATTGGACTCGTACGGCTCGCCTCTGGTGAGCCTGCCACCTCATAAGATCTCGAAAAGCGGCCACGAGCGTCCGCACTCCCTGCCCCAAGGAGACTAGCCGAGCGGCGAGAGAAAGCCGAATCCGAGCCGCTACCGGCTCAGCGGCCACCGGAAGGCCAAAGACCCTCGCTCTCCGATGCTCACCCGCTACTCGTCGAAGAAGAGGGTGCGCCTGGGCCAAACGTCCAAACTCCTCCCTAGAAAGGGTCCAGAGGGTCAACTGGGTAGCGGCTCGGTAGGTAGCACCATACCCTCTGTCGGTCAAAACCGCCATCTCCCCGAAAAGCCCCCCTTCTCCAAGAGAAGAGACCTCTTCCCCTTCGACCCCGGGGAGGGCCTCGATCCGGCCCGACTCCACGATATAGATCGCCTCGCCAGGGTCACCAGCCTGGCATATCTTCTCCCCCCTCCCGTACCTCTGTGGTCGTAGCCTCTCCGCGATATCCAAAAGCAGATCGGTGGGAAGAGGGGAGAAGAGAGAGGTTTTTGCCAACCGGTGCTCCGCCAGATACTCCACCACGCCGGCCACCGGGGAACCCAAGGCTATGCTCAATTTGACGCCGATCTGGGGCTCCTCCCTTACGACCGCTAAGAGGTCCGCCTTGGCTAACCCCCAGGTGGTGACCTCGGAGGTCGCCTCCGCACCGACAGAGTAGGGACGATCCAGAAGGAAGTCCTCCTCCCCCAAGAGATCCCCTGGACCCAGAGTGGCTATGGTCAACCTTTCGCCCTTCTCTTCCCTGGTGAGCCTCACCCAGCCACACTCGATGAGATAAAGGGCCTCGCTGAGAGCCCCCTGAGCGAAGATCTCCTCTCTCTGGGAGAACTCTTGAGTTTCCATCCTCCTAGAGAGCAGCAACCTTTCCTTCGCTAGGAGGGTAGAGAAGAGAGCCGAACTATCAAGCGGGCGCTCTTTCACCATTTCCTCCTTCAATCCACCTTCTGGAAGACCACTCGCCAAGCGCGGTGGCTTCCCCTCCGACAGGGCTTAGCCGTGACCCTCGCTACTTGGCTAGTCCCCTCGGTAACCCGTACATTATACTCGCCCGGGGTGAAAAAGGCGAAATCAGCATAGCCAATATCTACCTCCGGCTTAAGACCGGTGTAGAAGAGGTCATCCCCTTGAGGGCCCGAGATCTTCAGTTCGACATTAGGAATTCCTGAGCCTTCGGCATCTTGGACATAGACCATGATAAGGTCTTCGGGGAACTCCCCACAACCCAGATTGACGCTCTCTAGAAGGCGAAAGGAGAGTTCGCCTTCCCTAGCGGAGGTGGGGGAGGGCGTGGGCAGATAAGTGGCCAGGGCGGTATCCTTGGCCCCCAAAGCGTAAGCCAGGCTGGCTAGGCTGGGAGCAGATTCACCTTCAGCCTCGAGGAGGTCAACCACCACCTGAACGGGGTCCGCCAACCCCAGAAGGGCAACCTGTTCCTCAGCCCTCTCTAGATCCCCATATCGAAGGTACTCCTCAGCGATCATAACTACGTACTCTTCCTTATGTTCCCAGCGCAACTCTGAGGGCTTATCGCTACACCTTCCCTGCGGCCAGACTTCCCAGGCGGCATACAAGCCCAGACTTAGGCCCAGGACAAAGCACAAAAGCGAAAAGATTCCCCATCTTCTAGTCACTCATAGCATCCCTTGCCGCCCTGGGCTCCCTCATCTCACCAATCGGAAGACGATATTCAAATGGTCGTGGTCCGTATGACCCAGCCATCCAAAGCCCCGACCGACATCTGAAGGAGCGCCGGCCACGACTTGAAAGGAGAGCGCACCACTAGTTCCTTCAGGATGCTTGTCTCCTGGCCCCATGCCGAACCCCGTTCTGCCATCAAGATCGGTGATCTGTTCGACCTGGCCCTCCGGCCACGACTTGCGTACGGTTACCCCCGCCATAGGCCCTCCTCCCTCGCCCAAGACCCACGCGTCGATGTTTGAGGGGCCTGATTGCTCTCTCAACTCCACAATGCGGAACACCGAACCGTCAAGCCCAGGGCTGGCTCCCTCTATCCAAACCCCATACTTCTCCCAAGCCCAATTCAAATCCCTGACATTACGATTCACGTCATAGACCGTAACGGGCACCGGTGTAGATGTAGGGGCTTCGGTCGGCGTCTCTGTAGCGGTTGGAGCAGGTGTTGGAGTGGAGGTAGGGATTGAAGTAGAGGTTGGGGTAAAGGTCGGAGCGGAGGTGCCAGTGGGTGTAGGAGCGGTTGTAGGCGTCGAGGTCGGGGTAAGAGTGGGCGTAGGGGTCTCGGTGGGTGTCGTAGTGGGCGTCTCCGTCGGTGTGGCCGTGGGCGTGGAAGTGGGGGTCTCAGTAGGGGTGGGGGTGGAGGTAGCCACATAAGCGATGAGTTCTGGCGAGGCAGACGTGCCCAGATCCTGCGCCAACTTCACCAGGTCGCGGGTCACCTCTGGCTCCTCTCCCCTTATCATATACTGCCTGGCCAGTTCGGCCACCACGGAGCCAATATCTTCTTCCTCTAACTCCTCCAAGCGAGCCCTAGCCTGAGCCAGATCGTTACGGACGGCGTAAGAAGCGCTCACCAAGACGATGTAACCCTCTTTATGCTCCCAACGGAGGTCTGAAGGGTCGGTGTCATAATAATGGACCGGCCAGAGCACCCAGCCCAAAAACAACCCTAGCCCCAGGCTCAAGCCGAAGAGCAATATCCCAAAAGCGAACTTGCGTCCGGGAGCCATTATCTCAAGAAGAGGACAGACCGCGGAATTTGGCGACTACCTTTTGCGAACAGAGGGGCCCTCCTATATAATAGAAGTGCCGAAGGTGGGACTCGAACCCACATGAGGTTGCCCTCAACGGTTTTTGAGACCGTCGCGTCTGCCTGTTCCGCCACTTCGGCCCCATGCGCCTATGAGTATAGGACAAGAGTCCCAAGAAGTCAAGGGAAGAGAATGGAAGAAGCGGTCCTCATCGCCGCGGCCCGCCAAGGCGACACTCAGGCGTTCGATCAACTAGTACGCCTCTATCAGAGTGCGATCTATAACGTTGCCTATCGCATCCTGGGCGATGAGGAGGCGGCCAGCGACGCCAGCCAGGACGCTTTCCTCTCCGCTTATAAGGCGATCGGTAAGTTCCGTGGCGGCTCCTTCAAAGGCTGGTTACTTCGCATCGCCACCAACACCTGTTACGATCAACTCCGTCGAAAGAAGCGCCAGCCAACCACCTCCTTAGAAGCGTTATATCTGGATACCGCACCCCCTTGGGCAGAGGATGAAGAGCCGGAGGAGTACGCCCTCCGCCAGGAACTGGGTCGCACAATCCAGCGAGGCTTGTCCACCCTACCCCCAGAACAACGGATAGTCCTGGTCCTCTCCGACATCCAAGACTTAAGTTATCAGGAGATAGCGGAGGTGATGGGTACCAGCCTGGGGACGGTGAAATCCCGTCTCAGCCGTGGCCGGGCCAGTCTTCGGGACTATCTTCTGGCCCAAGGGGAACTTTTGCCCCCTCAATACCGTCTAAAGGTTGAGGACCGCACTTAACGGCCTTGCAATAGTTGAGTAGAAAGATGTTCAAGAGGTTCAAGCGTTCAGAACACGAAAGGGTGGAAGAACTCCTCTCCGCCTACATAGACGGGGAACTCTCCATTGAGGAAGCCACCCTGGTGGAGAAGCATCTCCGCTTGTGCTCGGCCTGTACTCACGACCTGGAGACCCTCCGTCAGACGGTGAACCTGGTGCGGCAACTGCCCGTCGTATCCCTTCCCCGTTCCCTCACTATCAGCCACCTGGTGGTGCCGGAGCGGCCGCGGGCCTGGGGATACGTTTATCTCAGGGGGGCTACCGCCTTGGCTGCATTCCTTCTCATCGTCCTTCTGGCAGGAGATTTGGGTTTTCAATACCTATGGGCTCCTAGGATGGCCGCCCCCGCCCCGGAGCCGATGGCCCTAGAGACTACTATCGAGGCCCCAGAGGCTACCGTCCAGGCTCTGGAGACTACCGTCGAGGCCCCAGAGGCGGAGATAGGGGTGCCCGGAGAGGCCCCTCCCGCTATAGAGCAAATGGAGGCTCAGAAGGTGGAGGAAACCCCAGCCTCTCTCACCAAAGCCACCCCGCCAGCCGAAGGGTTGGGCGCTGCGCTCCCTTCTCTCCAGCCCACCCCTACCCCCGAGTTGGTGGCGGCCGCTGAATCTCCCCTTCCCTCACCCGTCCCAGAAGGGGTGGCCTATGCCGCCGAAAGACCAGAGAGGTTCTTGGCTTTCCTCCCTGCCCTCAGGCTCTTGGAGGGGGCTCTCTTTGGAGCCTTCCTCATCCTGGGGGGAGCAACGGCTCTCCTGGCCTGGCGGCGAATGGTCAGCCAATGATCCCTGGCCTGTCACGTGCCAGGACAGGCTGACCATCCTGTAGGAGAGAGGCCCCCACCTAGCCCTTGACAATAGGACAAGGCTGAACTACACTCTATAGGAAGGTTTGAGGCTTGCTGCCAGCTCTGAGGATCCCCTCAGGTGTCCTACGAGGATTGGGCCTGGGCCTGTCCTGGCTGTAGTGGGCCTGGGCCTGTCCTGGCTGTAGTGGGCCTGGGCCTGTCCTGGCTGTAGTGGGCCAGGGCTTGTCCTGGCTGCAGTAGGCCAGGGCCATTCTAGCCCTCGGACACGGGCGGCCCCGGCGAGATCCTTTTCGTGCCAGCATCGCTGGCAGCAAGCCCCATATACCTCGACCGCTTTCCTCTGTCATAGAGTCTCCTCGGATTATCCAGGGTAGCAAGGACATAAGGCATGGAACTCCTGGAAAGGGTGGCGGATGAGGACCACCTCCTTCGGGTGGTCGGCTATCTACAAAGAAGGCATCGCCGTAACGGCTTCAAACCAGGCGTCGATGGGGACACCCTGGAGCGGTTCTCGCAGGACTTAGGAAGAAACCTGCAAGAGATACGAGGGCTTCTCCTATCAGACACCTATCGATTCTCCCCCTTCATGGAGGTGGATATCTTCACCTGGGGAGGCAAGGCGAAGACCATCTCTCGAGCCACCCTGCGGGATACCATGGTTCAGAAAGCCCTGGCCCTCATCGTAGAGCCGGAGTTCGACTCATCTCTAGCCCCCAACTGCTACTCCTTCCGAGTGGGTCGCCGCGCGCCCAACATAAACCAGGCTATCGGCCGCATCGTCGAATGCCACCGCCAGAGGGAGTACTGGGTAGTTAAGGAGGATATCGCTTCATATTTTGAGAACATAGAGCAGGAAAGGCTTCTAGTTCAATTAAGGGAGCTTTTGCCCTCTTCCCCCATCTATAACCTCTATCGACGATACCTGGAGGCTCCCAGAGCGGTGAACGGTCGCCTCTTTCCCCGTACCAGAGGGGTGCCGGTGGGAACCACTCTGGCCAACTTCCTCTCCAACCTATATCTTGGCCCCCTCGATCTTAAGATGAAAGAGCATCTCTATCTCCGCTACTGCGATGACATCATCGTCTTCTGCCAAAGCGAGAAGGAGGCCCAAGAGGTGAGAGGGATCATCGCCACCACCACGGCCAACCTGGGACTCTCCTTGAACCAAGAGAAGAGCCTGCTTCTCCCTCCTAGTGCCCCCTTTGTCCACCTAGGGTACCAGTTCGACAAGGCAAGGGTCAAGATAGGGCTCCGAGCCCTGGCTAAATTCAAGGCTAGGATCAGGAGGGCCACCCGCCGAAAGCGGGGGAAAAGGGTCCGACGCGATGATCTGACCACGGAAGAGGGGCGCGCCATCCTGCGTGAAATCATCGCCAGAGTGAACAGCGAGATCACAGGTCAGCCGCTGCACAACTGGGTGCGCTACTTCGCCAGATGCGACTTCGATGATCAGTTTCGAGAACTCGACTCCTGGATCAGGGATAGGGTCAGGGCCGCCGCCACCAAGAGATGGAACAAGGGTAATTATCGCCTCCTGCCCACTTACACCCTGCAGGAACTGGGGCTTAAGTCCCTAGTGGGCGAGTACTATAGATGGAAGAACGCTTGGAAAGAGAGAAATAAGAGCCTCATCTCAGCCATCGCCAAGTTGGCTCACTTGCAGGCCGTCCTCGAATATTACCGGCGACGTTACTACCACCCCCTCAAGGGGTGCTACAACTTCCGGCCTGGGGCTGATGGAGAGACGATGGAGAGTTTCCTCGGCCAGGAGAGGGCCAATCTGCGCCGCATCCAAGGGCTACTTCTGGCCGGAAAGTACGAGTTCTCCCCTTTCATTGAGTATGCCAAGGTCAAGCAGGGTCGCGAAGATGAGAGGGTGATCTGTCGTTCCAGCCTCGGCGATGCCCTAGTTCAGAAGGCGGTAGCCGAGGTGGTGGGGCGGCGCTTCGACCGAGTTCTCAGCGAAAGGTGCTATTCGTATCGGCCAGGGAGGAGCCACTATACCGCCTTTGGCCAAGCCCTCCGATACATCAAAGAGGGGGAAGAGTACTGGGTCGTGAAGGGAGACTTCCGAACCTTCCTGGACACCGTCGATTTAGGGATAACCTCTCAAACGGTGGAGGATCTCTTTAGTAGCGAGCCGCTACTCTTGGATCTCTACCTCAAATACCTCTATAACCCTAGGCTCCGGGAGGGGAGACTTCTCCCTCGAACGGTAGGGTTGCCCCGGGGCGGAATCCTCACCCCCTTCTTGGCCAACCTCTATTTGAAACCCCTCGATGAGGCTTTGGAGCAGTTCAAATATCTGAGGTACGCAGACGATATCTTCATCTTCGCTGAGAGCCGAGCCCAGGCCGAGGAGGCGCAAGGGACCCTCAGAGAGAGGTCCCAATATCTTCGTCTGACCCTTGAAGGGCGTATCTTCGAACCGGGTGAGGAGTTCGAATGTTTGGGCTACCGGGTGAGGGGAAAGGAGATCGCCGTAAGGCCCTATGCCCTCAACCGCCTTAAGAGACGGATAAGGAGGATAACCAAGAGGAGCCGCTACCAAAGAGTGAAAAGTCCGAAGACGCCGGAGGGACGAGAGGCTTTGCGAAGAGTGATAGAAAGGGTGAACCGGGTTTACATCTACCCCGGAGGCAACGATTGGGCCCGACCCTTCTGCCGCTGCACCACAGACGAGCAGTTCAGGGAACTAGACCGCTGGATAGCGGACCGGATCAGGGCTTGCATCACCGGTGATTGGTCTCCCCGGAATAGAAGGGTACTACCTGACGCCCTACTTCGGGAGTTAGGGCTGAAGAAACTCGTCCCTCGTTTCTACCACTGGAAGCGACGCGTCTGGAAACAGGCAAAAGCCTAGCGTTTAGTCCAGCCCCTGCCGCCAGATATGGGGCTCTTCCCATGTGCTCCACCAGCCTCGGGCTACAGCGAAGGGGTGCCCTCGAGCACGGGCCGCTGTAGTGGGATGGCTGCGGCATTTCATTGCCAAAGGACACAAACCCTCGCCAGTCGGCAGAAGTTCGGCTGCCGGCCCAGGCGAAGGGTTGAGTGTCTGCCGGCGGCAGGGGCTGGTCTTGTCACCCCCTTCAAAGTAAAAGGGCGTCTGCTCTTCTCCGCCAGTGCAGAGATTCCAGACGCAACTCTTTGCATTGACACCCCTTGGGGGGGGAGTATAATAAAGAGGGCTACCCCTTTCTCCGTCCTACAGGATGGTCAGCCCGTCCTGGTACGACTTGGGCCAGGGATCGTTGGCTGACCATAGACAGGAGGGCTTACGAGGATGAAGGTGAACTATCGTCTGGCTGAGGAGAGAGACCTAGATGGCACCCATCACATTATGGTGGAAGCGTTGGATCAATTCGCCCTGCAGATGGGCCGCCCCTTGATAAAGGCAGATTTCGAGGATTATCTGCCTCTTTGGCACCATTTTTTCGCCACCAGCGATGAGGGCTTTTGGGTAGCGGAGGTGAGAGGAAAGTTGGCCGGCTTCGCCTGTAGCATTGTCAGGGATGGCTTTTGGTTCCTATCCCACCTCATGGTGCTCCCGGAGTTCCAAGGCCAGGGGATCGGCGGGGAACTTTTGGCCAGGACCCTCCAAGGAGCCCCGCGGGAGGAGGTAAAGATAATCGCCACTTATGCCGATGCCTCTAACTGGCCCTCCATCTCCCTATACGCTCGACATGGGATGTTCCCTCGCGTCCCCGTCCTTCGCATGAGAGGAAGTATCATCTCTATGAGGCTGGAGCAGAGAGAGGCAGAGCCACCTGAGTTCCAAGTGGCCGGGCTATCGGAAGAGACGGTGGCTATGCTGGGGGAGATCGATGAGAAGATCCGCGCGGCCAAGCGCCACATAGATCACCGGTACTGGTTGGGAGCACCAGAGATGCGCTGTTACCTCTTTAGGGAGAGGAAGAGAGCCATCGCTTACGCCTATCTCTCCGATGAGGGCCATATAGGTCCCCTGGCTACGCTGAAAGGTAAATATATGCGCCCCATTCTAGGGTTCGCCATCGATCGTCTCTCCGATCAAGGTGTGGATACCTTCATCGTTCGCGTCCCGGGCATAAACACAGAGGCCGTCTCCCTCCTCTACGAGCGGGGGTTCACCATCCAGGAGATGCACCTCCTCATCTCCTCCCTCCCCTTCGGTCGCTGGGAGAATTATATTATCTCCCGCCCATCGCTCTTATGAGCCTGGCCTTTCCTTACAGGACCGGAGGACAGCAGCGAGGAAAAGGAACCGCCGGATTCTTGAACCCCGTCACGATGAAGCCCCAACGAGAACCAAGGCCTGCCCCCCTGGCCTGTCAGGGGTCGGGGGCTCAGGATCGGGCAGTTCAAATCCCGAGCCAAAGATCTCGGGATCCTGTAGGGACATCTAGCAACCAAGCCCAAATACCCAAGGCCCGTAGGTTTAAACTATCGCTCCAGTTCCCCCCATCGATGGAGAATACACGGAATTTAACACTGGTTGCACTAGGGTTGTAAGTGTTCACGCCCCACCAACCACCCACCCCAGTCACATCAATCGTGGCTACCACACCAAGGGGGGCTGCTCCCATCCCGTGATTCCAGGTATGGTCTTTGTAGCGCGTTCCGTTACCAGTTACGTGTATGGATAGATGTTTGAGTTGGCCGAACGATGGCGAAGTAACCGGGTCAAAGGCCAGATCACCCACCGCCACCTCCCCATCCTTGATCAGCACCGAGGTGACCCAGGGAAGGGGAGCCCCATCATAGACGAAGACCACACAAGCATCTGCTGGCTTATGCTATGCCAAATGGCGTTCTGGTCGATTTATCAGGATCTTCTGCTGGCTTACGCTATGTCAAATATTGTATCCCTCCCCTTCTCATGGTACCCTAGTGAGTGGTTTGGTGAGAGCAATCTGATAGACTAGTTCAAGAGGTCAAGAAAGCGCCCCACATCGTAGGATCATCGCAATAGCGCCCTGGCGGAGGTGCCAGTATGAGAGATTGAGGCCGACTATTTTCCTGGCTAGGGTTGGGAGATGGTCGGCCCTGTGGTTAGGGACTACAAGAAGAAACCGATGCAGTTCTCCTGGCCCAAGAGATTTGTACGAGAAGCCGTGGAGGCTGCGGTGACGCTAGGTTTCGACAATGGCGTGACCATCCGGGGCGCTATCCCCGAAGTTCGACATGTAACCACCCCACTTTGATGGTCCGATTGTCGGGGTCCACGAAGAAAAGGAAGACCAAGGCATCGGCTCGGTCAGCCGCTAGAGCGACCTGGGCGCTGTCGGAAACGCTCTTCACATAGGTCCAAGAGGTCCATTGACTGGTTTGGGTGGGGTCGGTCACCCTCTGACGGTATAGGTTACCGTTTGAGGGATCCACCCGGGCCCGCACCAGCGATCCATCGGCCGCCTGTACAGCGTAATTGGGCCCCTCGGGCTCCGAACCGGAATATAGAGAAGACCAGTCGAGGCGCACATCTAGCGCTTGAAAATCCCGGACGATCAACCGCATCGCCGGCCGAACCTGGCTCTCCTTCTGGGCTTCTAGTAAGGCCGAGGATAGGTATCTCATCTCTTCCCCCTTGACTTGTTATCCCTTGTGCCGTAGAATAGTCATATCATGGCCGGTATCCCACCTAGACCGCTAATCGCACCCTTTTCCGCCTCCGTCGCCTTACAGATCCCGAGCGATCTGGACCCGGTATGGCTCCTCATCGCCTTGGTCGCCTACGTCACCGTCACCCTCGTCCTCCTCTTCATCCTCTGGCGACTCTACAGACGGGAGGTTACCGCCCTCCGATCCCGCATAGAAGAGAAGGAAAAGATAGCCCAGGAAGCCCTCGCCGCTCTGGAGGAGGAGAGGCAGCGTCTTCGCCAAGTACTACAGGAGGCCGGTTTGACCGCCGATCTCCCTACCGACCAACCCCTGGACCTGGAAGCGGCGAAGGTTGAGCCAGAGACCAGGGAGACGCTGGCTAGCATCATCTCCCGCATCAATGGACTAGAGATCGCCGTCCCCCAGGCGCCCCCTCTAACCACCCCTGATCTTGTCGAGATGGGCAACACCTACTTCCTCCTGGGCCAGTTTGAAAGGGCGCGCGGTAAGTACACGGAATCCATCCTCAAGGACCCCCAGGCCTCTAAGGCCTATTACAACCGGGGGCTCGCCTACTCTAACCTGGGGCGGAACGAGGCCGCCGTCCAGGACTTCGACATAGCCATCCAACTAGACCCCTCCGACCCCAAGGCCTACGCCAACCGAGGCACCGCTTACGGTGGCCTGGGCGACACGGACAAGGAGATTGAAGACTACACCAAAGCCATCGAACTCGACCCCACCTACACCACCGCCTACTACAATCGAGGCCTGGCCTACACCACCTTTACCCTCTACGAGGCAGCCGTCAAAGATTTCACCAAACTGATAGAACTCGACCCCTGGGACGCCCGGGCCTACCTCAACCGAGGGGTGGCCCTGGGCTTCCTGGAGCGATACCAGGAGGAGGTCGAAGATTACGCTAAAGCCATCGAACTCAACCCCACCGATCCTGCCACCTACTACAACCTAGGAGTGGCCTACGGCAACCTGGGCAACTTCACGGCGGCCATCGAGGAGTTCGACAAGGCGCTCGGGTTTCACCCCGATGACGCCCGGGCCCACTACAACCGCGGCCTGGCCTACGCCAACCTGACCCTCTACGAGAAGGCCCTCCAGGACTACCAGCGAGCGGCTGACCTGGCCCCCGAAGACCCCAAAGCCCGCTACGGCCTGGCCACCACCTACTCCCTTCTGGGCGCTGCCCCCGCGGCCATCGACGCCTTGGCCCAGGCCCTAGAACTGGCCCCCGACTACGGCTACATCGCTGCCACCGACGAAGCCTTCGACAACATCAGAGATAACCCGGCGTTCATAGCCCTCGTGGGCGGGTAGTTGCACAGAAAGTGAGCAAGCGTGAACGTTGAACCAATCCTCAATTGGCTTGGTAGTTCAGCATCCGGCTGGATTGTTGCCGTAGCTGCAATTATCACACTCGTCATCACATGGCTCCGGGGACGGGAGAGACCATCAAGAGTCATAGTCGAGCAAACTCTTGACACCACGCTATTATCCACCCCAAAGGATCTCGATCTCACTGATGTCGAGCCAATCACGCTATTCTATGGCGACAATCGCATCGATATGCTCTGGATGACCGAACTGCAGGCAAGGAATCTGGGACGTGACGCAATATCTAAGGTGCATCTACGGGTTCAGGTGGATAACGAAACTAGACTACTAGGCGCAGATTTGGCAAACCTACCTCCAGGCACCCAGTGGGATTCAGATACTTATTATCAAATCCAGGGCAACACGCTTGGGGTTGCTCTCGCCTACCTAAACCCCTTCCACGAGCACAAACAGGAAACCACCATAAAGGTGCTGTGTGACAGGAAGCCAGAAACCCTGAGCGTTGAAGGTGGAGGGAAAGGCTGGTCAACAGTCTTCCTATCTTCGGCTATCAAAGAGCGCGCAGAAAAAACGTCAAAACGAATCTACATCCGCGTCGGTATTGTTCTAATGGCATCATCGTTTGGCGTCCCTGCACTTCTTCGGTATTTGGACCACAATGACCTGGCCAAACAGTGGGCCTACATTTCCATGGCCTTGTTCACACTCTTTGTATTCCTGGGCCAACCGGTACTTGAACGGCTGTGCCTTCGCTCATTCCGTTGAGTTACTTGCCTGGGCCTGCCTCACCACCTTATCCACCCACCTCAGCCCCCTCATCACTCGTACCACCTCTTCATCCCGCAAATCGTTAGCCTCCATCCCTCGCAGGAAGCGCTCGAATATTATGTCAAACTCCTGAGGCATCAGGAGCATCCACACCCCGCCCCCGCTCTTCCCCACTTCATAAGCCTGCACCATCCTTCAACCACCTAACCTCAACCCAAATCGACCCTCATCCTCCCAGTCGGATTCTGGTTGGTCTGACTTGACAAACACAATATGTTGATGTATGATATTCTTTGCATACTAGATATTGTATAGTTGGCCAAGATGAAATGGCGCTAATTAGGTAGGATAAGATACGTATAAGCACCGTCTCGTCCCCGAGGATGAGTGGTGCTTTTCTTTTTTCGGGCCTCACCCCTCTCCAGCGGGGAGTCTAGGCCTGTCCCGTGGGGGTAGACAAGGCCTGTCCCGTGAGGGTAAACGGGGCCCTCCCCGATCGGTGAAGATGTCGTAGATGAGCCCCGCCCCGCCGCCGATGAGGAGCGCCGTCAAGAGCACTCCCAGCCGATAGTCCAAGACGATCCCCGCCTCGGCCAGGAGGTCCAGCCTCGCCGCCAGCCCCAGAAGCAGCCCCGTCAGCCCAGAGACATACCGGAGCCAGGTCCGATCCCACCCCCGCCAGTCGAAGATGGGCGCTACGAACCACTCCACTATCTTGGTGGGGGAGATCCAGGGAAAAAGGACCTACGATTGCCTTGCAGATGGCGGCAACACTGGCGTAAAGGTGGCACTAGCCAGCATGTACGATGTGTTCTGGGATGGGCAAGTTGGGAGAGGCTTAGATAAAAGAAGTTGCAGACTGGGCCGTGACGAGCCTCCTCCATCCGCATTCCGAAGGGGCTAGAGCCTTCCTTTTGGGGATCTCCCGGTCGATGGCCCGCTGAGTGCTTCTGTGGGAAGATGACGCCCAGGCTTGACCATTGACATCGATTGTCATCACCGTCCGGCCACAACACCAGGCAGCGAGCCGCCGCGGAAGGGAGTCCCTTACTCCTCGAAGATGCTGAGTTGGGGTGGCCAGATAGAGTGGGGATCCACGGGTGATAGGCCGAGGATCTGCTTGAGTAGGTTCGCTGTCGCCGGAGCATGACCGCCGTAGCGGTCGTTGAAGAAGCCGTACACCTGGTCCACCCGGGAGGCGACTCCCCTCACGGTCGGCACACAAGCGATGAAGTCCTCCGTTAGGTCTATTGGCCCCATGGTGGAGCTGCCGTTTCGAGGTGGACGACCGAGCCAACGGAAGTACGCGAAGTCGGTGGTGGCCTCCAGGGAGAAGGGCATCCATTCAAGATCGTTGAGACCCAGGGCTATGTCGTGCTCTCGCAGGAGAGAGAGGACGTCTTCGCGCAGGAGCGAGGCGTTTCTGAACTCGATAGTGAAGCGAAACTCCTCTGCCGACTCGCGGAGAAGAGGCAAGAACCCTCGGAGTGCATCCAGGTTGTGATAGCCGAAGGTCGGGGGCAATTGAACTAGAACAGGCCCTAACTTGTCACCCAGCAGGCTCATCGTGTCGAGGAACGTGGTCAGGTCTCTGTAGCCACCCTCGAGTCCATTAGCGTGGGTGATTACCTGAGGCATCTTAGCAGTGAAGCGAAAGTTGTCGGGCACCTTGTCGGCCCAAGAAAGGACGGTTGATCTCCTTGGGATGCCATAGAAAGTGGTGTCAATCTCGACCGTATCGAATACTTCGGAGTAGAAGGCGAGATATTCCTCAGGTCTGGTGCCGGGCGGATAGAATCTACCTATCCAGTGTGACCACCCCCAGCCCTGGGTGCCCAATCTGATTCTTCTCTCCGCAGTTGATTCCATGAGCAGCTTCTCCTCGTTCTACCTGAAATCGCGGCTCACTGATTGTATCAGTTGCGAAGTATGTACTTGATTCAGGAACCTCTCAGCCAGAACGTTCCTCACCCTTCCATCAACAACCACTCTCCCCTCGATCAGCGGGAACGGCTCCCTGCGCAGGATCTTGTGGTACCGCTTTACCACCTGGGGTCTCACGATCACGTTGATGTGCCCGAACTCGTCCTCCAGACTGATGAAGATGTGACCCTTGGCCGTTGAAGGTTGCTGCCTGACTATAACTAGACCAGCCACACGAACCTTCTGACCGTCTTTAAGGAGGTCCAGGCCCATACTGGGTACTATCCCTAGTTTGTTCCACGTCTCTCTATAGTAAGTCGTTATGTGGGGCCCTGTGGTCAGGCCCAGGACGACGTAATCGAGCCCAGTCTTCTCCCAGGGAGTCAGGTCCTTGAAAAATACCGCTTCGCCCGGCACCGTCAGGGAAAGAGCCACCTGCTTGCTATCCTGGTTCTTCTTGATCTCCCCTAGTTGCCAAAGGAGATCCCTTCTGGGGATGCCCAGGCTGTCGAAAGCCCCCACCATGATTAGATTCTCAATGGCAGGCGTCGCCAGTCTGGTTCGTTCGCAGAACTCTCTCAGTGATGAATGGGGTCCTTTCTCTCGCTCCCTTTTAAGAGTCCTCAAAGCCGCCTCGCCGATTCCATCAACGTATTCAAAGCCCAGGCGCAAGGCTCCGTTCTCTATCGTGCACTTCGCATGGGATCTGTTGATGTCCACCGGTAGTACGGTTATGCCGTGTCTCTTGGCATCTTCCACGATGACACAAGGGGCATAGAACCCCATCGGCTGGTTGTTGAGGAGGGCCGTATAAAAGGCAAGGGGATGATACAGCTTGAGATAGGCCGTCTCATAGGTGGTTCTGGCAAAGGCAGCGGCGTGACTCTTGCAGAAGCCGTACCCGCCAAAGGCTGCCAGTTGGTCGAAGACCCGGTTTGCTTGGGCTACCGGAAGTCCGTTCCTCATCGCTCCTCTGACGAAGCGAGCTCTCAGTTTCTCTATCTCCTCATGGGAACGCTTGCGGCTCATGGCCCTTCGGAGTAGTTCGCCCTCGCCAGGGGTGAAGCCCCCAATGACCGATGCCACCCTGAGCACCTGCTCTTGGAAGATGATGACCCCCAAAGTCTCTTTCAGGACCGGTTCCAACTTGGTATGGGGATAGGTCACCTTCTCCAAGCCTTGACGGCGTTGCAGATAGGGATGGGTCATCTTGCCTTGGATGGGGCCTGGCCGAACGATGGCTACCTCTATCACTATGTCTGCGAACTCCTTTGGCTGCATCTTGGGCAGCATCTGGATCTGAGCTCGGCTCTCCACCTGGAAGAGTCCGATAGTGTCTGGCTCACATATCATCTCATAGATAGCGGGATCATCGAAGGGGGTCAGGCGATCTAGCTGCAAAGATATCCCCTCTGTCTCGTCGACCAGCTGCACCGCTTCCTTCACCAGGGAGAGAGTTGCCAGACTAAGCAAATCCGTCTTGATGAGCCCTATGTCCGCTATATCGTCCTTGTCCACCTGGGTAACCACGATGCCTTCCTTTCTCGCCCTCTCCAGGGGGATAACCTCTACCAAGGAGGAACCGGTGATGATCATCCCTCCCACGTGCACGTTGAGATGGCGAGGGTAACCCCAGATCTGCTTACATAGGGATATGAGATGCTGCCAGGGCAAGGCTTTCACTCTCCCCTGAGCATCGGCCACCGCACGGGAAAGGGCTTCGGGATCAAAGCCATAGACGGATTTGGCGATTCTATCCAGCAGATCAGGAGGGAAACCGAGGGCCTTGCCCACCCCCCTTATCGCACTTCTGGCCTGAAAAGTGATCACTGTGCAGACCATCGCCGCGTGATCTTCCCCATATCTCCGATAGACGTACTCGATCACCTCTTCCCGGCCCTCACGAGAGAAGTCGATGTCGATGTCGGGGATGGTACCCCTCTCCTCGGATAGGAATCGCTCGAAGAGAAGATCGTGCTCGATAGGGTCAACACGAGTGATGTCCAGAACGTAGGCTACTATCGAGCCAGCAGCTGATCCTCTCCCCTGGGCGGGGATGTCGTGCTGGTGGGCATAGCGGCAGATATCCCAGACGAGGAGAAAATAGTCCTCCAAGCCGACGCGACGGATGACCGAAAGTTCGTGTTCTAATTGGTCGATCACCCGAGGGCTCAGGGGATGGTATTTCCTCCTTGCCCCCTCGTAACATAGCCAACGGAGATATTTGAAGACACTCGAGCCAGCGGGAAGGGGGAATTTGGGAAGGCGATGTTCGGTGAAGTTCAAGTCCAATTGGCACTGTTCGGCGATCCTCAAGGAGTTGGTAACCGCCTCAGGGTGATCGGGGAAGAGTTCTAGCATCTCCTTTGTCGATTTCAGATAGAACTCGGAGTTGGGTCGGCGCCGGGCACCCAGTTCATCCAAAGGGGTATTGTGCTTTATGCTCGTCAGCACGTCTTGGAGCGGACGACTTTCAGGGGTGGCATAGTGGACGTTGTTGGTGGCTACGCACCCTATTCCCAGTTCCTTGGCTAGCGCTATAAGGTCGTTGGAGAGAGGATGATCATAACCCACCATGTGGCGTTGAACCTCGATCCAGAAGCGCTCAGGCCTGAAGACCTCCAGATACCTTTGGGTGGCTTCCATAGCCCCCTTGGTGTCTCCGCGGATGAGGCATTGCGCTATCTCCCCCCTATGGCAACCGGAGAGGGCCAAAAGACCGCTCGTAAGTTCATCAAGGTGCTTCCAGGCTAGCGAGGGATCGCCCTTTTCGTGGTCGAGTTGCGCCTTGGTGATGAGGCGGCATAAGTTGGAGTAGCCGATCTGATCCTGAGTCAGAAGGGTAAGATGATAACCACCATCTAGGGTCAGTTCAGCCCCGATGATAGGTTTGATCCCTATCTCCCTGGCAGCCATGATGAACTTGACCATACCATAGAGTCCATCATGGTCAGTTAGCGCCAGGGCAGGCATGCCCAGTTCTTGAGCGCGAAGGAGCAACTCTTGGGGAAAGGAAGCCCCGTCTAAGAAGGAGTAGTTACTGTGGCAGTGGAGCTCAACGTAACTGGACATGGCAAGGGCTTTGCGGAGATGTCAAGATACCACCTCTTGTCTAGGCGTTGGTAGCAAAGGACGATTATCTTCCCATCGATGAGCACGACTTGATAGTAGTCCCTGCTGCCACCGTCATTCCGCCAATCGTCTTCCACTCTCCAATGCTCAGTGACAGCCTCTACCAAAACCCATCTTCCGTTGCGCTTAACGAACCAGGGTTTCCCTAAGGCATTGGGGCTGACCTCTGCCAGGATAGGCGAGGGCGGGCCGATCTGACTAGCACTTTTCACCATTCCACCTCCCATTATCTCATTGATACGCCTTACCACTTGTTTCACTCTCTCCTCTTTAGCCTTCTGCAGATAGCCGAAAAGGCCCATCTGCCGAATTCCATCATGGAAAGGTCTAAGAGGAAAGAGATGGATAACCGCCTCCGTAACCCCGGCTTTGAAATCCAGCGACGCTAGAAGGGAGCCGAGACGTTGTGCGATCCTTGCTGGGTCGCTAGTGGCTTCTTTCAGGTGGGTCCCCGTCTGCAAATTGGGGCCGTCTTCAAGGGTCAGTTCCAGGACGATGCCCTGGGCCTTCCGTCCGTCCCTCCGCATAAGGACGGCCAGGTCAGAGACTACCCGTTCCATGTTGGCTCTTAGGATGATCAGATCGAAGAGGGGATCTTCAAAAGAGATCCGGCCTCGAAGTGCGAGCTCTTCTGGGGTGGGGGAAAGGGGGCGATTATCGTATCCTAAGGCCAGGTCGTGAATGAATACTCCTTCAGCTCCGAACTGCTTCGCTAGAGCGTCTTTGGGCATTTGGGCTACTTGCCCGATGGTATTGATCCCCAGGATGTCCAGGAAGCGCTTGGTCTGCTCCGAGGCGGGTAGAAAGTCGATGGGTAGAGGTGCTAAGAAGGCTTGCTCCTCTCCCCTGGGAATCACTTGAGGCTTGCTGTAGGTGGCTAGATTGGCGGCTACCTCAGCCACGAACCTGTTGCTGGCTACCCCTACTTGAGAAAGAAGGTTGGTCTCCCTCTTGATCACATCCCGTATGGAGCAGGCGAGCCTCTCATCAGGTCCATAAAGCCGTTTCAGCCCCGAGGCCTCAAGGCAGACCTGGCCTAACTCTACCGTCTCGACGACGGGAGAGAAGGGAGCAAGAGCTTTGAGCAACTGTCTATGAACTTCTTGGTATCTCTCCTCGTTGATGGGTAGAAACATGGCCTGAGGACAGAGCTGCTCCGCCTGGCGAAGAGGCATATCGGGGTGAACACCGTCTCCTGAAGCCTCAGGGGAACAACAATAGACCGTGCCCTTCTCCCAGGGCTGGCCCCCGATGACCAAAGGTTTGCCTGCCAGCGAGGCATCGTCAAGCCGCTCGACTTGACAGGGGAAATAGGGCACCAGAATGCAGGCTATCTTCACAAGTGTCTCCCTCTTTGTTGTAGAGTTCCGTCGAACGACCGTTCTGCGCCATAGTATAGCACAGATGTTCTAATAAGTCAAGAGGGGGGATCCAATTTTAAGGTAGGGGACTGGATGGGTGGGATACACAAGTCGGATGCCCTCCAAGCAGACTAGGGCTCTCTTGGCTGCCCTTGTTCTATCAGGGGTAATCTGACAAACTGGTGTGTGGTTCGAGTGGACTCGTCAGCATGGACTATACACGCACAAATAGCCCCTTCGATGTTCACCGGAAGGGGCTATTGCTTGGCAGACGATCTCGAATTTCAGGCAAGAATAGAAGAGGGGCGCAATGAAACTCGGGACACTCGTTGCTTCTCTCATAAGCAAATGAACCGAGCGAGGATTGCGCCCCTATCTATTATAGCACGTCCTGTCAATGGGGACGCGTAGGTGAGCCAAGACATCGTGACCACTTCTCCAGGGTTTTGAAGGCGATTCTTAGGCTCTATCAGAACGAGAGTAGAATCTCCCTCAGAGTAGAGAGCCGAAGCGAGCAGAAGCCCGCGTGGTTTCGCCGAGATATGGGTAGACCAACGGGTCGAGCGATATCGGTGTCGCTGTTGGGGTAGCCGTACTTGTGGCCGTCAGCCTCGCAGTGGAAGCAAGGGTTGGCGCTGCTGTGGCTTTCACCCGTCGAAAGGCACATCCACTTGAAAGGGGAAGAACAACTGCAGAGGCCGAGAGACCTACAAGGACAAGCGTTTTGAGGGCTTTCACAGCGGCGATGCTTCGGGTTTGCGTATCAACATTGCCCGGGGGTGATTCTAACAGGTTATGACTGATCTCTTCGATACTCTCTATTCCGAAAAGGACAGAAACCTCGCCGTCAAGATACGCCTGGTGGAACGAGCAACCTCCAGACGGCGGTGATTCTTGCCACTATGGTCCATGAGAAGCTTCGATTCAATGGGCTCCCCCCGTGTCAAGTCAAATGATAATGTTACCGAACGGAGATGGTTCTTTCAAATGATAATGTTACCGGGATGCCCTCTCCTTTCTGGCTCTGAATAGGTGTAGATAGCGTTTTGTAAACGTCCTCCGTCTT
>Ga0209979_1001176_pt1 | contig 29945 bp, 28 predicted proteins | sample AnhtaG_FD_183114 | JGI IMG/M metagenome (GOLD analysis project Ga0209979, IMG submission 183114) | Deep subsurface microbial communities from Anholt, Denmark to uncover new lineages of life (NeLLi) - Anholt_01485 metaG (SPAdes) (version 2) | ecosystem: Environmental > Aquatic > Marine > Oceanic... | reverse complement strand
TTTTTCAATATAATAGAAGCGATCATAATACTAGTAGTAGGATATGTAGTGATAATCTACGTCTGCAAGTACATCAAAAAATTGATGATAAAGGCGGATCTCTCGAGAATCCTAGCAGATTTTACCAGTAGGGTAGTAAAAATATTGCTCCTCTTTTTCTTAATAGGTATAGCGCTAGGTTCACTAGGTATAGATATTGGTGCAGCTCTCATAAGCGCTTCCGTAGTTTCGGGATTTGTAATAGGCTTCGCTATGAAGGGACACATTGGGCAACATCGCTTCTGGATTCATGATCGCTATAACAAAGCCTTTTAAGGTGGGAGATTCCGTTACCATCTCCAACGTAACTGGTAAGGTAGTGAGTACGGGGATTAGCGTGACGACGTTGATCACTCCAGATAATGATCAAGTGCTGATCCCAAATTCGAAGGTATGGGGTAGCCCCATAACGAACAAAACGGCGTTAAGGAAGAAAGGGTAGTCTAATACTTCATCTACAGCGACTAAAAGACTCCGGGCTAACGCTCTTCGCCCAAATTTGCCTATCGGCAAACTTCTTTTACTCGCAAAATGTTAGGCGAAATTTTTGAATCGCCTCTTGCTTAGAAGAATTTAGATTTCAAAGTTAATTACTTTAAATTAACATACCAAGGAGGATAAACGATGAAGAATATAAAGATAGCAATAATTGGTGTTGGGAATTGTGCCAGTTCCCTTATACAAGGAATTCATCACTACAAAGATAAAAATCCAGAGGATGCAACTGGCTTGATGCATTGGGATATTAGAGGCTATAAACCCTATGATGTGGAGGTTGTGGCTGCGATTGATATAGATGAGCGAAAGGTAGGTAAAGATGTGGGTGTGGCTATTTTTGCGCTTCCAAATTGCACTAAGGTATTTTGTAAGGATATTCCAGAAATAGGTGTTAGTGTAGTTATGGGCAGGGTTTTAGATGGGGTCGCTCCGCATATGAGAGAATATCCAGATGACCGAACATTTGTGGTTTCAGGGGAGAAAGAGGCCGATATAGTTGAAGTTTTAAGGCAGAGTGATGCAGAAATCGCCTTAAATTATATTCCCGTTGGCTCAGAGAAAGCAACAAGATATTATGCAAATTGTTGTTTAGAAGCAGGGGTCGCCTTTATAAACTGCATACCTGTGTTTATTGCCAGTGATCCAACCTTTTCTAAAAAATTTGAAGAGAAGGGATTACCAGTTACGGGAGACGATATTAAAGCACAGATTGGAGCTACTATTACCCATAGAACACTTGCTAAATTATTTACAGATAGGGGTGTAAAGTTAGACAGGACGTATCAATTAAATACTGGTGGAAACACAGACTTTCTGAATATGTTGTCTCGAAAAAGACTGAAATCAAAAAAGATCTCTAAAACAGGTGCCGTTCAGTCAGTTTTAAATGAACCATTAGAACCAGAGAATATCCATATTGGTCCATCCGATTATGTGCCCTGGCAGAAAGACAACAAAGTCTGTTTCTTGAGACTGGAAGGTAGAATGTTTGGTGATGTTCCAATGGAGTTAGAATTAAGGTTGAGTGTAGAAGACTCGCCAAATTCTGCCGGTTGTGCAATAGATGCTATTAGATGTTGTAAGTTAGCCTTGGACAGAGGGATAGGTGGTGCACTTACCTCAATTTCTGCATACGTCATGAAACATCCACCACAGCAATTTTCTGATGAAAAAGCCAGAGAGATGCTTGAGGAGTTTATACGGGGAAAGCGTGAGAGGTAACGATGAGGGCTTTAATAATCGCTGCTGGAAAAGGCAGCAGACTGAAGAGTTTAACTAAGGATGAGCCCAAACCTCTGGTTCGACTTTTGGGTTTGTCTTTGATAGAAAGAGTAATCTTAACCACAAAACAAGCTAGTATTAATGAATTTGTAATAACCATCGGCTATCTCGGAGAAAAAATAAAAGAGAAATTAGGCAATGGAGACAGGTACGGGGTAAGGATAACTTATATTGAAAATAAAGAGTGGGAAAAAGGAAATGGAGTTTCTGTTTTAAAGGCTAAAGAATCGTTAAATGAAAATTTTGTTCTGTTGATGTCAGACCATATTTTTGATGTTCGCATTCTTAAAGAACTTATCGATTATGACATAAAAAGCTCAGTTGTTTTAGCTGCTGACAGAAGAAAACCCCTACCAGGAGACACAAAGGTTCTGGAGACGGGAGGAAGAATTGCTGATATAGGCAAGAATATAGAAAAATCAAACTGTATAGATACCGGTATCTTTTTGTGCTCACCAAAAATATTTTCTTATATTGACGAGTCGGTAAAAGAAGGCAAGACTGAACTTGCACATGGTATCGCTAAGGCTGCTAAGAACAGAGATGCTGAGATATTTGACATCACACAAATTAACCCTTATATTCCAAGTATGCGCAAGGAGACTAAACCCTTTTGGGTAGATATTGATGCAAAGGAGGAGCTAATCGAAGCAAAGAATATTTTAATTGAGGATGCCTGTAAAGGAAGGAATGACCTGCTTGCAACCTATGTGAATAAGCCAATTGAAAATTTTATTGTAGGCAGATTGGCAAATAGGCGGGTTACACCAAACCAGGTTACCGTACTAATAAACGTAGTTGCTTATGCATCCACATTTTTATTCCTCAAAGGACCTCTATTGTTTGCTTCTCTTCTTACTTTTATCGTTTCATTTATGGACGGTGTGGACGGAAAACTCTCAAGGGTGAAAATATCTTCTTCAAATATTGGAAAAATGGAACATGCATTTGATTACCTCTTTGAACACTCGTGGTATATAGCCTTGGCAATCTATCTATCAACTACATTTGGACTAATGCCTGTTTTACTTAGCACGTTTATATTACTCTTTGATGGGTTTTCTAACTATTGTGGAAGTGCATTTGGAAAAGGGATCAAAAATCGTCCACTTCAGGATTATGGTAGAATTGAACAGCTATTTAGAAAATTTGATGGTAGAAAGAACAGTTATATAATCTTTATCTTAATAGGTGTTTTGCTAAACGCACCTTTCTGGTCATTAGTTGCAATATTTGTATGGTCATTGGTCAGTGCTATATTTTATGGTTCAAGGACGATTATACAGTTATATCGGACTGATAGATTAACCCGAGAAGCACTAGGCATAAAGTAGAACCGTTCATGATGCTTATCAAGAGAAAATATATAATATTTAGATTGTATTCAGAGAAGGTAACGGATAAGGGTAAAGAGTTGATAAAGAGGATTTGATAATGGAACCATCTAAAATGGCATATGATAGAGCCATCACAATATTTTCTCCCGATGGGAGATTGTTTCAGGTGGAGTATGCTCGGGAGGCGGTAAAAAGAGGGACCACTACGGTCGGAGTAAAGTTTAAAGATGGTGTAGTATTAATTGTAGATAAACGAATTAGTTCTCGTTTGATAGAACCTGATTCTATTGAGAAGATCTTCCAGATAGATGAATGCATTGGTTGTGCTACTTCTGGTCTTGTTGCTGATGCACGAGTTCTAGTGGACAGAGCTCGCATAGATGTACAGATAAACAAAATAACCTATGATGAAAAGATACCGATTATAACGCTCGTGAAACGCATCTGTGCTTTCAAACATACATACACCCAGTATGATTGGGTGAGACCTTTTGGTACTGCCCTTCTTATTGCAGGTATTGACGAGACAGGAGCACATTTGTTTGCTACAGACCCATCTGGTGCTTTTATAGAATACAAAGTAGGCAGCGAAGGAGAAGGCCGTAGTGGCGCTATGGCGTATTTCGAAGAAAATTATAAAGAGGATATGACGTTAGAAGAAGCTATTGATATGGGTATAAGAGCTATTCATAAAGGTAATGAAGGGAGACTGAATCCTGACGCGGTTGAGATAGCAGTTGTTGACGCAAAGGAGAAATTCCGGGTATTGCCACGTGATGAATCGAAAATCTTTGTGAAAAAAGCAATGGAGGAAAAAATTTATGACAGAAGAAAGAAGAACAGATGAAAACGTAGTATATGTTGGAAAGAAACCGCCAATGAGCTATGTGCTTGCAGTGGTAACACAGTTTAACACTAGTGGCTCGGATGAGGTTGTAATAAAGGCTAGAGGCAGGGCAATAAGTACGGCGGTAGATACTGTGGAAATTGTGAGAAACAGGTTTGTTACAGACACCGAAGTAAAAGAGATAAAAATCAGCACCGAAAGTATCACCAATGAGGATGAAGGTAGAACATCTAACGTATCATCAATTGAAATATATTTAGCTAAAAAGAAGAGCAAATAGATAGCAACGATGGGTCTACAGGGTAATCTCTATATCCAGTTTTCTCACAATTTCTTTGTACCTGTTTCGAATGGTTACCTCGGTGACCCCTGCGACATCAGCAACCTCTCGTTGTGTTCGTCGTTCTCCACAAAGAACTGATGCGATGTACAAAGATGCTGCAGCGTTTCCTGTTGGTCCTCGCCCAGTAATCAATGCTTTCTCAGCTGCAAGCTTTAGTATCTCCATTGTCTTGGTTTGAACTTCATTACTAAGTTTTAATTCACTACAAAACCGAGAAATATAATCCTCAGGCAAAGTAGGAAGGAGCTTCAGTTTGAGTTCCTTTGCAATAAACCGGTAGTTTTTCCCGATTTCTTTTCTTTTAATACGAGATATCTCACTTATCTCATCTAATGTTCGTGGTACATGGCATTGTCTACACGCAGCATATAATGCTGCTGCAGAAACACCTTCAATGCTTCTACCGCGTATAAGATTTTTCAATGCAGCCTTCCGGTAAATCATGGCAGCTGTTTCACGAACCATCCTAGGAAGTCCCAAACTAGAAGCCAGTCGATCCAGATTTGAGAGTGCAAAAGCTAGGTTTCTTTCAGTTGCATCTGCTATACGTATTCGATGTTGCCATTTCCTCAGACGATATAGTTGCGCACGATTTCTGGTGGGTATCGTTTTTCCGTATGAATCTTTGTTCCCCCAAGCAATCTCTGTACTTAATCCCTTGTCATGAATCGTATATGTCATTGGAGCTCCTACACGCTCCCGCTTATCCCTCTGATCGCTGTCGAATGCCCGCCATTCAGGACCTTGATCTATAAAGTCCTCATCTATGACAAGTCCACAGTCATTACAGATGAGTTCGGCTCTACTATAATCCCTTGACAGGTGGGTACTTCCACATTCTGGACATTGAATGATTTCTTCTATACTTGGTTTTTCTTTTTTAACTAAGTAAATCAACTCCTAAACATGATTTTGAATAATTCAAATGGTTCATGGAATTAAAAAAATAGAATCATATAAGGTATATTTAAATATCCACGGGAAAATGCTGCTTAATTTAGTTATTTTTGATGATAATTCTTATTAGTGCCACCATGTTATCTGGCTAATATGAAAATCAAATCAATTTCAGCTTACCCGTTAGACCTTAGATTAAAAGAGCCTTTTTAGCTATAATCCAAAAGTATTTGAATAGGACTCGGATGCCCCATCATGCTTGATTTTGGGATAATACGTCAGGTAAATTACAGTGATTTAGATAAAATCTTAGAAACGGAAAGGAAATGCTTTGATGCTGATACTGCTTATACAAGAAGACAATTGAGATATTTAATAACACTGGCCAATAGTAGATGTTTCGCTGAAGAAAAAGGTGGAATTTTAAGAGGCTTTATAATAGTTTTATATCGGCAAGGAACTGGAGTTGCAGGTATTGAGACATTAAATGTTGACCCTGCGTTTCGTGGTCTTGGAATAGGAAAACGTCTTTTGAGAGCCGCTGAGGAAGATATTTATTTTTTAGATGTTAGAAGGATCAGATTAGAAGTTTCGATGGGGAATCTTGCAGCTATAAATCTTTATGAAAAATCAGGTTTTAGAAAAACAGCGATTTTAAAAAATTATTATAACTTTGAACATCATGGAACATGTGATGCTTTTCGGATGGTTAAACAATTGGCAACTTGAACATCAATCTCTCTTTCTTCAATGGGCAACCATTTCCCATTCTTTAACATACAGTAACCAGTTGTATAATTTTCAATAATTTTCAATAATCCATCTCTGAACTGTTCTGGCACATACTGAGGTTCACAAGTTGCATGGTTTATATGTATTTTTTCAACATGATCAACTGGTTTAATAGTGGGAAAAATATCTTTTCTGCCTAAAATGTAAAATGATTGATCTTTTTCATCTTGATCAAGTCTAAGATTAGAAAATTTAACTCTTTCTGTAAACGATTGAATGTCTTCTTCTTTGAAGTTCATAATTTTTGGATCTACATTGTTTGCGAGTAGGAAAAGAAGAACACCCATACACTTTGAACATTCACCGCATGGAATTATAGCATTTTTTTCAAAGTGGCAAGAATGGCAAGATCGTTGATATTTTGCTAAATTAGGGTATCGTCTAACAAGTGTTCTTTCTACTATTAAACCAGAAATATTGCGCACAGCTGACCACTGAATCATTCCTGGAATTCTTTTTGAATACCATTTATTCATAACAATATCATAGTCCTGATGTTGATCATAAACCCCATAATAATGTTTTATACCACAATATTTTGGATTACTTCTAAGATCATCAAACTCACTACCTATTAGTAGATTCCCAATGTCATTGTCTACAAATATGGGTAAAAGTGCAAAAACATAATATGGGAAAATGCACAGTCTAATGGGGTAGGTATCTGCACTAACTTTTCTATGGTCCTTCCCTATGAATTTCAAATTATCAAGCATAAAATTATAGAATCTGTCGACATTAGTCCAAATCCTTTGTGTTTTTGGGTCAATTTCTTTATGAAAGTTGTATGCCGATAGGGCTGTTCTCCAATGTCCACCGCTTTCATTTACATATAATGGAAAAACGGTACATCCAATTTCCCTCAGCATTCCATACGTGAGTAAGCTTTCTTTTCCTCCACTAGATAAAACACCACATTTGTTAACATCCATTTTTTTTGAAATCTTTTCATCCTGTGTTGTTCTAGTACATTTAATTTTTGCTTTATGGTTTGCATCTTCAGGTTTGATGTTTTTTTCATCTAGGATGAATTTTGGTAAAATGTAATTTGCCCGACGTTGAAGTATCTTATTTATAAAGATATCTCGGCTAAAAACCTTATTTAGCTCATTTAAAAGACTTACATCTGCATTTGTTAATGCGAAGTCTAGATTGAATTTTTTAGAAAAAAGGCCATAATTTAAAAGCGGCATGATAAAAGCCATTCTAAGGATTTGTAGGTGATTTTCTTGAATATTATTTTCATATTTTATTATTAAGGTAAACTTGTTTACATCCCCGTTGATTTTATGTAATTTTACTTCTGATTTTGCTGTTTTTCCGAGAAGATTTGGTTCAGATAAATCTATAGATGAAAAACAAGTGAAATCAACTGTTTTTTTCATTTATCTTCTCCAGAACATCAACGATTTCATCAACTCCATCTGAAAGAGGTTCGACAACTGGTACACCAAACGTTTTCTTTAGTTTTCCTTTTGATTTTATTATATCATCCCCATTCATGTTTTCACGATTGATACCTATACCAATCAATGGTTTTTCAGTTAAAATCTCAGCTATTTTAACCACCCTTTTGGGATCGGGCATCGGGTATTCTGGAAAACCATCAAGATTCTTCCTTTTAGGTGCATCTACCAGTATGAAACCATGGACATTTCCAGCTGCAAGTATTTCGAAACCACCTGGGAAAAACGGATGGACAAGACTCCCCTGCCCTTCTATAAGCATAAACTCTGGTTTATCATCATTCCAAGAATCCAAAATCGCTCCTTCAATTCCACCAGAAACAAAATCATTTATCATTGCATCCATAACAATACCATGTGGCCATCCTTGTAACCAACCAGTTTGGCCTGTGTAGATCATATCAGTTTTTCTACCACGTTTTTTAAGTTCTTCGTTAATTAAAACAGCAATAGTTCTTTTTCCAATAGCAGAATCAGTACCAATTATAGCAATACGTGTTGATTTAACATTTTTAATATTGCCAGTATAAAACCTTTTATAATCACGGAAAATTTTACGCACATCAGTGATACTACAGTCATTTTTCTCAGCAAGATTTGTAAAAACCTGGACATCAGACAGAAACTGATGAAGACCAGAGACAACATCAAGACCATGCAAAAGAGCCCATTTTATTGCCTTATCATAACCATCAGGTAGTACACCCCCCTCAGAAACAGCACCAACAATAAACGTATCCGCATCAGTGACTCTAAGAGATTTATCAAGATTATTAAAAAGAGGAATACCTCTATTAATCCCATCTAAAATCTCGCCAGCATCACCCTCGGACAAAGTAGTATCAACCACACAAACAACATCAAAACGTTTACTAAAATGAACCAAACCATGAGCAGTTTTACCATCAGCACAACTATACAAACGATCAGAATAAATAATAGCTTTATTTTTATGCATATTACTCTAATATCTCCTAAAAAATAAATACAAATTATTTTCTCCCTGTGAGAACAACAACATAACGATCATTGGGTAAAGGCTCTTTTTTACGGCGATCAAGAAGAGAAATCAAACCCGCAGTAGACGCAGGTAGCACACTAAGCCCTTCCTTTTCACGAAGCATCTTAGAATGAGCAAGCATACTTTTATCACTAGCATAAGACGCCCAACCACCTGAGTTTCTAATAGCTTCAAGAGCATAATCACCATCAATAGAGCGCCAGTTAATCAAAGGCTCATTAACAATAGTTTCATGAATCTTTTCAGGTATAAGATCATTACAAACCGGAGTATTCTTCAAAAAAGCCCGAATAATGGGATTTTTACCAAAAGCAGAGCCAGCAACAATCTTAGGAATCTTGGAAGTTTTACCACGTCGATAAAGACTTACAAAACCCTTATAAACACCAGCTAGAGTAGTACCATTAGAAACAGGCATTGCAACGACCGCTGGAGCATCACGAAGTTCATCATAAATCTCATGCGCGATTTCACCATAAGCACGGAACTGAGTCATAGTGTTTTGACCACCAGCGTTAGCATCGTAATATTCTTTTCCATCAGCCATTTCTTGTGAAATTTTTACAGCGTTTTCATAACTGCCAGGTACACGTATAATCCTTGCACCATCAGCATCAATTTCTTTAATTCTATTAGTATGGTATGTCTCAGGTATGTAAATCTCACAATCCAAGCCTGCCAATGAGGCAGCAAGAGAAATCGCAGCCCCATAATTACCACAGGTAGCAACAGTAACAGTATCAAAACCACGACGAAGAGCGTCCATAACCTGAGCAAAAGCAATACGATCCTTCTGAGTACCCGTAGGCGTACTACCCTCAAATTTTAAAAAAATCTGTCTTAAACCAAACTCCCGCTCAATATTACGAGCCCGTGTTAGATTAGTATCTCCAATCTCAGAATCAATTATATCTTCAAATGCTTCTAAACGTTCCTCTAGAGGCCTGGTTCTATCAGCAGCGATTTCCCTCTGAGATTCAAGCTCAGGTGCAATCGGGGGAAACTGAGATCTAGCACCATCAAGAAGAGAAAGAACAATCTCGCCGTTACCGTTTTTATTTTCGGTTTTAGTATTCTTCCCATTTGGTTTATTGGCCACACATGTATCATTATTTGATGAATTACTTTTGTCCTCTTCCTCATGCATATTAAAGTCACTGACTGTTACAATGTGTTACCACAAAACTATTATTTAATCATATTGTAAAAAATACAAATATCAATGACAATAGTGCTTTTATGTAGACGTAAAGGGACACAGGTAACATCTTCCAGGGAGAAAATATTACTCTATGATTGATGTCTAGAGTGATATTTACTCCTTACCATCAAACCATAACTTTGACAAACGATGTTACTGATGTTGGTTGACTTTATAAATACAAAAACTAAAAAAATAGAAAAGAATGCATATAAGATATTTTGGAGGGCTAATAAAACCATTTTTTTATTTCCCTTTCCTATGCCACTTAAATAAACGATGATAATTATCATACCGTCTCAATCTTCTTGTTGGAAATATAGCCGCTCCAACAGAACGGATGTCTTCAACTGAGTAGAATGCATTTGGATTAAATCTTTCAATACATTCTATAACTGTGTTAAGATTTTCTCGGCGTATCACAGTAAAAATAATTTTCACTTGCCCTTTTACTCCTTCAGCATCAACCGTGGTTAATCCATATTTTTCTGATTTAAGATGGTTGATCAATTTAGTTGCATCTCGTTTTGTTACGACACGGATCATTACAAGTCCAATTGATAATTTCTCCTCAGCCAGAAGTCCTACAAGAGTCCCTGTAGCAAAACCACCTGCATAAAACAAGTAATAGTAAACATTGGTTAGATTTTGCATAATTTGACCAATAGCAAGAAGCCATATCAGTATCTCAAAAAATCCAATCATTGGAGCCAGATATTTTACTCCTTTTGAAACCAATATGATGCGAAGTGTGCCAAGGCTCACATCGCAAACACGGGCAAGAAAGATAAGAATCGGGAGTATAACCCATGCATAGAACTCTGGACTGGAAAGTGAAAGAAAGTCCACTGTCTATTTCTCCTAATTATTTTCCTACATTACAGGTATTGATATGTGAAATAATCTTGGTTCTTAATATTTTTCCTTGGTTTTTACTTTTTTTCCTCATTTTTTCCTTGTTAAACGCTCTCAAATTTTATAAACATAGCCAGGGTATGAATTTGTTGGAAATGTAGATTTCCAGAAGGAGGTAAACATATGGGGCCAAAGAAAAAAAAGAAAAACAGGAGAGAGGAAGAAGAATGCCCTGAAGAGATGAGTGAGAAAGAACGAAGAAAACTTGGTATTTTTGATGACGACGATGAAGGGGATGAAGACGACTATGAGTCCTGGAGAGATACGGGCTAGAAAAAAGACTATCAGCACTCCCTCCAATAAACAGCAAACAATAGAAAAAATATATAAGAAAACATGCTAGAGATGACAGATTGTAAACATTTTAGATACATTGAGATTAAAAAAGGTTTAGGAACAGATAGCGTAGAAATAGTGCGAACAGCTAATTGTCTAATTGGTATGGGTGGGATTGATGGTTGCTCAAAATACTGTCCACTTTATGAGCCAAAGTAGGGTTTTTCATCGGATAATTAGTTAATTGAATTGCATGAGTTGAGAAAAAATGATTCCGAAAATGGTTTTCTTTACAAGAGGTGTAGGAAAACATAAACATGAGTTACAGTCTTTCGAGTTGGCCCTACGTAATGCAGGTATTGAAAAATATAATCTGGTAAATGTTTCCAGTATAATTCCTCCAAATTGTAGGATAGTTTCAAGAGAGAAAGGAATGGAGCTTGTTAAACCTGGTCAGATGGTATACTGTGTGATGTCTCGGAATAAGACAAACGAGCCACATAGGTTAGTGGGAGCAGCTATTGGTGTTGCTACTCCAAAAGAGAGAGGTTCATATGGTTACATATCTGAACATCATAGTTTTGGCGAAACAAGTAAAAAATTGGGAGATTATACTGAGGATCTGGCAGCGACAATGCTTGCTACGACATTAGGGTTAGAGTTCGATCCTGATAAAGCATGGGATGAGAGAAAACAAGAGTATAAGATGAGTGGGAGATTCGTGCGAACTCAAAGCGTAGCGCAGACTGCTAAGGGAGATAAAAATGGTTTATATACGACGGTGCTTGCTGCTGCAGTGTTTTTAGAAGGGTAAAACGTGAATCAAAAAAGTAGCTTTAAAAAACACTTTGAAAAAACAAACTGATTAAGAATTTATAATTTACCAGTAAATTTGCGTTTCCTTATGAATACGTCCAAATAAATCGGATATAAATGAGCATTACGAAATTCATTTATTAAAAACAACAGTCATCTGTAGTGGCCTTTGGAAAACTTAATGGAGGTGATGAAATGATTACTATATTCAAAACCATACAGAACAATTTGAAAGAAATCAGCGAATTTGAGAATGATAGCTGGATAAATGTCTCAAGCTCCACCAGTGAAGAATTGGGGAATTTATCCCAGAAACTAAATGTTCCTTTGGATTTCTTAACAGACCCGTTAGATGTTGATGAAAGAGCAAGGATTGAGAAAGAGAATATGTGTATCCTGATTGTATTAAGAGTACCACGATTTGATGAGAAAGATGTTGATATTCCATTTACTACTCTGCCTGTGGGCATAATACTTACCGGAGATCTGGTTATTACTGTCTGTTCTAAAGACGTTGATGTCATTTCGGATTTCATTAACGGCAAAGTAAGAAACTTTTCCCCTGGAAACAGAAGTCGTTTCCTTTTACAGATCTTTCTAAGAACATCTTTGTTATACTTGAAGTATTTAAAAGAAATTAATAAGCGAACGACTGTGGTTGAGAATGAATTACAGAAGGCAATGAAGAATGAGGAGCTAATAAAACTATTGAACATTGAGAAAAGTTTGGTTTTTTTTACAACGTCTTTGAGGTCAAATGAGCTTATGATGGAGAGACTTCAAAAAGCGGAAATTGTAAAAATGAATCCTGATGACAAAGATTTACTGGAAGATGTAATCATAGAGAATAAACAGGCTATTGAAATGAGTAATGTTTACAGTAATATTCTCAGTGGGATGATGGATGCATTTGCATCAGTTATCTCGAATAACTTAAATGTTGTAATGAAATTCCTGACGGCAGTTACAATAATTTTGATGATTCCAACATTGATAGCAAGCATATATGGTATGAATGTAAAGTTACCATTTCAAGGTTCCCCGCATGCTTTTCTTATAACTCTTGGTATTTCACTTACTCTGTCAGTAATAGGTGTATTGATCTTTATAAAGAGAAAATGGTTTTGATTATGTTTTACATGGCATGGAACATTTATTATGGATGTTAGTGAAGCTGCCTGTGCTGCATTAGCAATTAAACCAAAAATCGTTGTGCCCATGTACTTCAAAAAGAAAGGAAATCTTCGAGAATTTAAGAAAAAAAGTTGAAGCTAAATCTAATGTTAAAGTTGTACTGTTAGAAATTGGAGAAAATTATAATGTTCCAGAATAAACTAATAGAAACAGATTGCGGAGTTGTAGGTGGGGGGTTAGCAGGATGCACTGCAGCATTAGAACTGGCAGATTCTGGTAAGAAAGTAGAGTTATTTGTTAAAAATAGATTGGTTGAGAATTGTAATAGCTATCTTATTGCTGGAGGTTTAGCAGCAGTTCAATTACACGGTAAAACATTAAATGGTGACTCTGTTAATTTACATATAGAAGACACATTAAAAGCAGGGAAAGGACTAAATGATGTTAAAATTGTTAAACCCTGTGTAGAACATTTTTTTACGGATGCCATACAATATCTAATCGACAAGGGTGTTAAATTTGACAAGAATAATGGAAGTTTTGATTTAAATAGAGAAGGGGGGCATTCTAAAAATAGAGTATTTCATGTAAGAGACATTACTGGCATGAAAATCATGGAGGCACTGGGAAAACTTGTCAGGAATCATCCAAATATAAAGGTTCATGAAAATCATATGGCAATTGATTTAATAACAAAAAATAAAATCGAAAAATCAAAAGGAAAAGATGCCTGTCTTGGCTTTTATGTCTATGATACAGAAGCAGAATTTGTGAGAACTGTTCAATGCAAAGCCACCTTTATCGCTACAGGGGGATTAGGAAAGGTTTTTTTATACACGTCAAACACAGATACAAGCACGGGTGATGGTTTCGCTATGTGTTATAGGGCAGGTCTTCCTCTTGCAAATATGGAGTTTATACAATTTCACCCCACTGTATTTTATGACGTGCTTGCTGTTACTGAGGGTGAAAGAAGATTTCTGCTTACAGAAGCTCTAAGAGGAGCAGGAGCCATATTAAAGCTTTATAAAGATTCTGGAGAAGATTTTGTTTTGAAATATGACCTGCTAGGTTCAAAAGCGACGAGAGATGCTGTCGTCATGGCTGAGGATATAGAAATGAGGAAGCACGGGTTAAACCATGTCTGGCTTGATTGCACCAAAATAGACAAGGATAAATTAAAAAGCAATTTTAAAAACTCTTATGACTTCTGTCTGAGCAAGGGAATAGATATAACAAAAGAGCCTGTACCCGTAGTTTATGCAGAACATTACTCAAATGGAGGAGTATTGGTTAATTCTAATAGTGAAACTGAAATAAGAGGGTGCTATGTTCTCGGTGAAACTGCTTATACAGGATTGCATGGGGCTACAAGACTTGCAAGCAGTTCTGGACCTGAGTGTGTTTTATTTGCAAGACTTGCAGCTAAACATTTTTTATTAAATTCAGATGATTTCCCCTCATTAAAGGTTCCCTTATGGCAGAGTGGAGAAACGGTAGAATCAAAAGATAAGATAACTGTTGGTTATTATTGGGAGGTTATACGAAGAACAATGAACTCCCTGTGTGGCATGTCAAGAAATGAAGAAAGATTGATTGCTGCTAAAGAATTATTAGAATCTCTTCACAATAGCATAAATAGTTTTTATTGGAATTATCGGGTAAGTAAAGATTTTTTGGAAGTCATGAATGTTGCAGATGTTGCCAGCATAATTGTTGAATGTGCCCTGGCAAGAAAAGAGGGACGAGGCTGTCATTTCAGAGAAGATTTTCCCAAGACAAATGATAAAAATTACCTTGGCTTGACAATAGCCAAGAAAGAAAATAAACCTTATATTCTAAAATTGGGAGAAGTAAATTAAAGGAGATAACAAGTGATGTGACAATATTGCTTGAGGAGTTTCTTGAATGAGAGTGCTATTTGTAACAGACTTGCATGGAAGTAAGTGGAAATATGAACGATTATTCAAAGTAGCAAGAGACTTTCGGGCAAATGTAGTTATCAATGGCGGTGATATGCTACCTGGGAATAATGATTTATTTAGACAGGGTGAATTTATTACCGGCTACCTTGATGAATATTTTGCACGATTTGACTCTGCCGGGATTTATTATCTCTGCTACCTGGGAAACGATGACCTTAGGATCTTTGACAAACTGTTTGAGGAAACCTGTAATAAATATTCCTTTGTAGTCTGTTTGGCACAATGTAAATTCGAAGTTGGAGGTTACAAGTTTATAGGTATGAACTGGGTAGTTGATTATCCATTTCGGCTCAAGGATAGATGTAGAATGGACACAGACGATTATACGTTCCAAGAACAGTTGGGAGAAGGACTGTTATCTACACCAGATGGATGGAAAGAGATAGATGACTGGTTTACCTATGCAAAAACACTTCCAACGATAGAAGAAGAACTTAATCAATTGGAACGTCCAGAGGATAAGGCAAAGAGTGTATATGTTATCCACATGCCACCAGACAGACTAGGGTTGGATAAATGTTATAACGGCGAAGAAGTAGGGTCAAAGGCGATTTACAGCTTTTTGAAGAGATATCAGCCAAAACTCTCGCTTCATGGTCATATCCATGAGTCTCCTGAAGTTATAGGTCGATGGTATGCAAAACTTGGTAGGACAATATGTATTCAACCCGGTCAGCTTAATGAGTTCACCTATGTCACGATTGACTTGTCTACTATGAAGTTTGATAGAATCAAGGATACACAAGGATCTAAGAAAGTTGAGGGATGAGATAGGTATGAGCAAATTGGCCAAATACCAAGTTTAACTTGGGTTAAATAAGTTTTTAGCGATTTGATTGTAAAATCAAAACAACCTCTTTTCGTTATTGTTTCGAGTGGAAATAACTGTAGTGCTTGAGTGCATACTCCGACGAGTCCACTTTAGTTTCTGTCCATCGAGATATTTTTTAAATAATTATTTTTAAATAAATAAATTTGTATACAAAAACTATAAATATGGGAAATCCTGTTGTAGTATTGCTAATATAAAAAGTTGATGGTTCTATTATGATACGAACAAAAGTAATAAATGATTCCACCGATTTAGTATCAATACTTCGAGCGTTTGATACCTCAACAAAAAAAGAAGTTTTTATGGAAATCTCAAAGGATTGGATACCAACAAGTATGATTCTTGAAAAATTTGGAGAAGATGGTCAAGAAGCCCTTGAATTTTTTGACAAAATGAAACTCGCAGAAACAAAATGGACAACTCCAGAGGACGGCATGGATGGAAAACCTCAAAAAATGTACCGCTCGTTTTATTCAATCTTCAACATAAACATCTCCTGCCCTGTCAATGAAATAAGTGAAATATTCAACATCTCATCATTAGACGACGACAACTTTAAAAAACTGGAAAAAGAAATTTGTGACTTTATTGGAGATAACGGAACCTTTGGAAATAAAGTATCTGAAAACTTCAAAATCTCGAGTACTGCACTAAAAGCACTTGTGAAGCGATCAAATAAATTTGACTACATGGGCCTAAAGATCACAAGAAAACAATAATTGATCATTTTTTTGACAATTGTTTTTTAAAGGTAACTTTCTATTCTGCCTGTGATGGATTATACAATAATACTGCAGGCACTCTGGATCATCATTCCTGCCTATGTTGCCAATGCAAGTGCTGTTCTTGTCGGTGGTGGGACACCTATTGATTTTGGCAAAACCTGGAAGGATGGAAAACGAATCCTTGGCGACGGTAAAACATGGCGGGGACTTTTTTCAGGGACTTTTATTGGAATGACTGCAGGATTCGGTCTTGTAGTTGCAGCTTCTTATATTGACTCAAGTGAGTACAATTTTTTAAATCTTACAAATTTTGAAGGATTTCCACTGATGATTCCCATTATTTTTTCTCTTTGTTTCGGTGCGCTACTTGGTGATATCATTGAAAGTTTTTTTAAAAGAAGAATCGGTAAAAACAGTGGTGAAGACTGGATTCCTTTTGATCAGATAGATTTCATACTTGGCGTCTTGTTTTTCAGCTTTATTATAAGCAGTCTATTACATATTTCTGGGTTTATGTCTCATAACTGGTTTATTGAGAATCTTTTCCCATGGCACATAGTGATTCTTTTAATCGTAACACCTTTTTTTCATCTCACTGCAAACTTCATACATAAAAAAATTCACGACAATGCAAAAAAATAAAAGTGCGAGATCTTTATTTCTTCGTATGTCTTATATTGATGGGGGATGTTATGAACAAACAATCAAATAAATCCAACAACACCCAAAGAGAAGATGATATAAAATTGATGAATGAAGATTTACAACAGTGGCTAACAGAAGAAGAACAAGTAGATTTATCAAGAAAAATAAAAACACATCTTAAGGAAAAAAAACCTCATGGGATGTGTCAAATTTGTGGCACAAAAACGGCAAAAGCAGTCTGTATAAAATGTGGGAAATCAGTGTGTAACTCTTGCTATTTTAACCTCATTGGTCTTTGTGAAAAATGCTTATCAAAAGAAACTGTTGATGAGTGGAAGAACAAAAAACCAGATTGGGAAAAGGTTCTCGGTGTTGATTGGGTGGATTAGTTTTTTCGTTCTCGTTTTATCCGTTCTCCTTCGAGATATAATGCCATCATTGCTCGTGCTGTTCTCCATGACGATGGATAGATTGGTACTCCGGCAGCTTTGAGGTCGAGTACTAAATCTTCAAATTCTTTTCCACCGACCCAAGTTCCCAGGATTGGTTTTTTATATTCTTCATGAAGTTTTCGTTCCCGTATCATTTTGAGGATGGCACCGGTATATTCTCTAGGTCTTGCGTAGCCACCGTGTACTGATGCAACGATGATGCCGTCGATATTTGGATCTTCAAGAAGTGCACGGGTTGCTGCCTCATATCTATAGAATCCTGCATCTCCTACAAGATCAACCGGGTTATTAGGATGGATGAGATCTGGCAGTATTTCGTCAATTTTTTTGTATGTTTTTTGAGAAAGCTTTGGTATCGTAAGGCCGTTTGCCTCACAGGCATCTGTGAGAAGTATTCCTAGTCCTCCGCCGTTTGTAATAATTCCAATGCGATTTCCCTGTGCTGATGGTTGTCCTGCAAGTGCTCGTGCCATGTCAAAAAGTTCTACGACATCTCTACATCGTATTCCACCTGCTTGTTTTATTGCTGCACCATATATTTTGTCACTTCCTGCCATAGATCCTGTATGTGACGCGGTCGCTCTTGCACCTGCAGCACTTCTTCCCGCTTTTACCACGAGAACAGGTTTGTCGCATGCTTTTATACTGTTCATGAATGTTCTTCCGTCTTTTATGGCTTCGATGTAGAGGCCTATGACTTTTGTCTCTGGATCTTTGCTGAAGTAGTCGATGAGATCATCATCGTCTATATCAAGTTTGTTTCCTACTCCAATTATTTTTGAAACACCGACAAACTCGTTGTTTGCAAGATAAATCATACCTATTCCAAGAGCACCACTTTGGCTTATGAGTGCGAGGTTTCCTTTTCTGGGCACTCCAAAAACAAAGGATGCATCAAGATTATCTGATGCGTTTTTGTATCCCATGGTGTTTGGCCCTAGTATTCGCATGTTTGATTTTTCTGTGATTTTTTTGATTTCATCTTCAAGTTTGTAGTTTCCTATTTCACTGAATCCTGATGATATAATGATTGTGTTTTCTACTTTTTTTTGTACACATTCTCGTATTATTTGTGGCACTATTTTTGCTGGAACTGAGACAAGCACGAGATCAATTTTTCCGGGTACATCTCCTAGTTTTTTGTAACACTTTTGTCCTAGTATTTCTTTTTCTTTGAGGTTTATTGGATATACTTTGCAGTCATAATCAGAAATTAGAATGTTTTTTAGTGCCGCATGCCCTATTTTTGTTGAGTTTTTTGATGCTCCTACAACTGCGATGCTTTTTGGTTTGAAAAACGTCTCCAGACTTTTACTCATATAAAGATCACCATCATTTCTTATAATGTAGTTTCAGACATCAAATTTTATTACTTAAACATAATGCGAACAACAAGATATATTTTTATATATACTCATGCATCCTTTTGACAACTTCTTCGCTATTTTTTGCCTTCTGATAATCATTTAAAGGCTCTTTATTGAGTTCTAAAAAATGAGGAGCCCACTTATAAATATGTAAAATCTCCTTTGCATGATCACACTCCCCTAGTATATACAAAGCTGATGCAAACGCCTCAAGCGTTGTAAGCTTAAACGGTTTACCATAATTCACAGGATTTGCAGCGACAAGAAACGGCAGTGCTCTTGAAATGTTTCTTTTATTTAAATAATCAAAAGATTTTTCAGCATTTTTCCATGAACAATCAACTGCAAGTATGCCATATTCTCCTGCAGTCTTCAAATCTGTCCTTGAAAGACTTTTTTTTGCAAAAGGATTCAAAAGAACCGCATGCTTTGGCAGCTTTCGAATGTTTTTCTCAAGTGTTACAAAACCGAACCTCTGCATTTTTTTTGCACTACATTTTTTTGGATCATCCTCCTCTGTATGATATACAAAAAGCTGGATTTTTCTCTTCATCACTCACCAACCCGTATGTCAAGAACAACATGACTAACACCAGGAGCATACGATTTAATAACTCGACAGGTCAAAAGATCAACGTTTTTTTTGTATTTTTCAGCGGTTTTTTCAACCATCTTTAAAGGCTTTTCGGGTAACAATTCATCAGGACAGACATCATGATAATGAAGAAATCCACTGTAATTTTCTAGACAATCAAAAGCAACAGGTAAAAACCTCTCTGTATCCTCAATATACCCCATAACAACTCTTTCTGCAACATTTTTAGGCGCCATTGTTCTATTGTCACCTAAAAGCGGTTCAACAATTGATGTTACATGATTAAGTACAATATTTTTACAGAGATACTTATAGGCAACAGGATTGATTTCGCAAGAAAAAATCTTTTTTGGTTTACTATACACTGCCATTGGTAATGTGAAATAACCAACTCCTGCAAAAAGATCAACAATTGTTTCATTTTTATTGGATATTTTTGCCATACGCAATCGCTCATCCATATTACCAGAGGAAAACATGATTTTCTGTACATCTAGCTTGTATTTTATGCCGTTTTCTTTATGAATTGTCTCAGTATTTTCACAGCCATAAAGTATCTCAACATTAGGTTCACGATAGATTCCTGAGATACCACCAACATCATTGAGAACTGTTTTACAACAAAGGATTTCAGCATATGTTTTACCTATTTTCCCCCCATAGTTTCTGAGTTTTTCGTTTAGTTTAATGATTACAATATCTCCGATCTTTTCCCATTTCTCTGGAAGATAGTTAGTTAGTTCTAACGGAATTTCATTTGAAAGTGATTTTTTTATCTTACTAAGTGGAGTTTCAACCATAACGTATCGTTTAACAATCAACAACTATAAAATTTCATGTACAAATTCAATAGTTTCAATATAGTCTCCAACAACTCTATGTACCATAATTCTATTTCCTACTCAATGGAATTTTTTCCCTACGTTCTACGCAAAAACCAGAAAAACATAATGCATGATATCAGAAATACTCTGGTTTCGGGAAAACATTTCGTCTTTGAATCAGGAACTGGTTCAGGAAAAACAATCTGTGTACTTTCTTCAACGCTACAGTATGCACTTGAAAACAATAAAAAGATACTTTATACAACTCGTACAAATGCACAACAACGTCAAGTCATTGTTGAGCTCCGTGCAATTCAAAAGAAAACAGGAGACAAAAGAATTTTTGGAGTAGGGATGCAAGGAAGAGCCAACATGTGTCTTCTTGCTCGAGAAGATCCAGAGATCGCTCGTGGGACATCCGAGGAGCTTTCAAAATTTTGCTCAAATCAAAAAAAACTGGCAACATCAAACAAAAAAGACCAGGGCTGCAACTATTACCAGAATTTTCTTAGAGATAAACAAAAGATTGAAAACATTGTAGAATGGACAAAAAAACATTTACCCACGGCAGAAGAATTCATCGTGTTTTGTGAGAAAAACACGATTTGTCCTTATGAGATAAATAAGATGCTGATAAGTGAAGCAATCGTTGTTGTTGTACCATATGTGTATGTGTTTGACAAAACAATTCGCATTATGCTTTTTGATTGGCTGTCCACTTCTGATGATGATATTATTTTAGTGGTCGATGAGGCACATAACCTACCTAACTATATCAGAGATTTATTTTCTGCACAACTGAGTATGTGGATGCTTAATAACTGCATTATGGAAGCAGAAAAGTTTGGCGATCCAAAACTATCTGATGGGAAGATTTCTGTTTCGAAATTTTGTAAAATGCTTGCAGAAATCGTAAGCATTCTCAGAGATACCTATGTGTATGGCATTTTAGAGAACGGTATACGGACCAATGCCTATGTAAAAAATGATGCATTTATTCCTTCCCATGAACTCGAGTCAGAGATAATGTCTCGATTAAAGATCACCAGTAAAACCCTGCATGATATTGTAAGTGATCTCATTGCATATGGAGAAAAGATTCAGGAATATCGACAAAAAGAGGGGAAGCTTCCTCGTTCATATCTTCATAAACTCGGTATTTTTCTTGAGTTCTGGATAACTGTTGAGATGGATCAATACATCAAACTTGTTGTTGATGCATCTGATGGCAAGAATCCTCGTATTGAAGCATATTGTTTAGATCCCTCGATAGGAACTGGTATCATTAATGAGTTTCATTCTTCAATTCATATGTCAGGAACACTTGAGCCTCTTGAGGAATATCGTGATTCGTTAGGTATTTCTAAAGATACCGGGATGGTTTTTTATCCGTCTCCATTTCCACAGGAAAATCGTAGGATTTTTTTTGTCCGCGATGTGACGACACGATATGATGAGATAGCAAGAGATAAAAAAATTATTTTAAGAATGTGGCAGCATATTACTGGTATCTGTAATGCGTTTCCAAAAAATATTATGGTGTTTTTCCCTAGTTTTAACACGCTTTCTTTGTTTCAGAATAAAGGAAGTTTTCATGGCATTAAGCGTTGTCTTTATGTTGAAGAACAATCTATGTCTCAATCAGATTTAATGGATCTTGTAACAGATTTCAAGTCATGTGGAGTAGAAAATGGTTCAGGTGCTGCTCTTTTTTCTGTGATGGGTGGACGAATTAGTGAAGGTATGGATTTTCCCGCTGAGCAACTCGAAATAGCTGTGATTGTTGGTATTCCTTATCCAAAACCAACTGCAAGACAGCGTGGTCTTCAGAAATATTATGATTTAAAATTTGGTAAGGGCTGGGAGTATACGGTAAATGCACCAGCTGCAAGAAAGCTCCTTCAGTCTATCGGCAGGCTTATTCGTGATGAAAAAGATAGAGGAGTCGCAATCATTCTTGATAAGAGAGCACCTCGTTTCAAACAATACATTAGAGATATGAAGGAATCCAAAAATCTTTTAGATGATATACATACATTTATGAATAAGTGATGTTGTTTTTACTTGAAATAAAATATTTGAATTATTGTAATTGACAAAATTAGTAATTTGTTTAAGTTGACACTGCATTTACAGTTTGCTACTTGGGGTGGCATTTATGAGGCGGGTTTTATCCTATGGATTCAAAGAAACAGAAATCTAAGCTTATACTTGAAGATGGTTCTGTTTTCCATGGATACTCCTTTGGATCTAAAAAGGCTGTAACTGGAGAAGTTGTGTTCAACACAGGAATGGTGGGTTATCCTGAAAGTCTCACAGATCCATCATATAGAGGACAAGTCTTGGTTTTAACGTATCCTTTGATAGGTAATTATGGTGTTCCTGGAAATGAAAAAGAAGACAGCCTGTTAAAATATTTTGAATCTGACAAAATTCAAGTTCAGGGGTTGATTATTTCGAATTATTCTGAAAAATATTCTCATTGGAATGCTAAAAAATCTTTATCGGAATGGATGAAAGAACATAAAATTCCCGGAATTTTTAATGTAGATACTAGAGAGCTTACAAAAAAATTGAGGAAAAAAGGAACAATGCTTGGAAAGATCATCTATAATAATGAAACCATTGATTTTGAGGACCCGAATAAGAGAAATCTAGTAGCGGAGGTTAGTATTAAAAAACCTATTGTATATAAAAAAGGCAAGCGTAGAGTTGTTATTGTTGATTGTGGTGTAAAAAATAATATTATCAGAGCATTTCTTAGGAGAAATATTACTGTCATTCGTTGTCCTTGGAACTATAATTTCTTAGAAGAAAATGCAGAGGGTATCGTACTATCTAATGGGCCGGGGAATCCTAGAATGTGTAAAGAAACAATAGAGCATGTAAGAAAAGCTCTTTCAACAAATATTCCAATTCTTGGTATTTGTCTTGGTTCACAAATTTTAGGGCTTGCAGCTGGAGCTAGTACTTATAAATTAAAATATGGGCATCGAAGTCAAAATCAGCCATGTGTGGAGGTCGGAACCAAAAAATGCTATATCAATTCACAAAATCATGGATATGCTGTTGATTCAGATACATTACCTGAGGATTGGCGGGAGTGGTTTTACAACAATAATGATAAAACAAACGAAGGCATTATCCACATATCAAAACCATTTTTTGGTGCACAGTTTCATCCTGAAGCATCTCCAGGACCTGATGACACTGAATTTTTATTTGACTTGTTCTTAAGAGCAATAAAACCATGAAAGAAAAAAATAAGAAACTAAAAAAAGTCCTTATACTGGGTTCTGGTGCGATACGGATAGGGCAGGCTGGAGAATTTGACTATTCTGGTAGTCAGGCAATTAAAGCGTTAAAAGAACATGGAATTAAAACAGTGCTAGTAAACCCAAATATTGCAACAATTCAAACATCTGCCTATCTAGCAGATAAAATATACTTTTTACCAATTGATACCTATTTTGTTGAAAAGATTATTGAGAAGGAAAAACCAGATGGCGTCTTACTTGGTTTTGGAGGTCAGACAGCGTTAAATGTTGGCTGCGAACTCGCAAAAAAAAGTGTTTTTAAAAAATATAATGTGGAGGTACTTGGAACCCCTATAAAAGCAATTCTTGATACAGAGGATAGAGACCTCTTTGTAAAAAAAATACAGGAAATCAATCTCAAAGTTCCAATAAGTAAGGCAGTTACAAGTGTGGAAGAAGCAGTTGAAGTTGCAAAAAAAATTAGCTACCCTGTTATGTGTAGAATAGCCTATGCTTTAGGAGGTTTAGGCTCAGGTGTCGCCAATAATAAACAACAATTAGTTGAGATTACAAAAAAAGCATTTTCTTTTACTAAACAAATCTTAATTGAGGAATATTTTGGCGGATGGAAAGAACTTGAATATGAAGTTGTAAGAGACCGATATGATAACTGTATCGTTGTCTGCTCTATGGAAAATGTTGACCCTATGGGGATTCATACTGGTGAAAGTATTGTAGTTGCTCCAGTGCAAACATTAACTTCCTCTGAGAATTTTAAACTGAGATCTATTGCAATAAAGGTAATTCGACATCTTGGCATAATTGGCGAGTGTAATATACAATTTGCGTTTGATCCAAAGTCCGAAGATTACAGGATAATTGAGGTTAATGCTAGACTGAGTAGAAGCTCAGCACTTGCTTCAAAAGCTACAGGATATCCACTCGCATTTATTGCAACAAAACTTGCATTAGGCAATAGTTTACCTGAAGTTGAAAATATTATTACAAAAGAGACATCGTCATGTTTTGAACCAGCCTTAGACTATGTTGTTCTTAAATATCCTCGATGGGACCTGCAAAAATTCAGAAAGGTTAGTCTTAACATAGGTTCTGAAATGAAATCAGTTGGAGAAGTAATGGCAATTGCAAGAAGTTATGAGGAGGCTCTCCAAAAAGCAATCAGAATGCTTGATGTTGGGATGAACGGGCTTGTTTGTAACAATCTTGTGTTTAATGATTTGGAAAAAGAGTTAAAGGAGCCAACTGACAAAAGAATGTTTGCGATAGCTGAGGCAATTAAAAGAGGATACTCTATTGATAAAATACATCGTCTAACAAGAGTTAACCCATGGTTTCTCTACAAAATGGAAAACATAGTTGAATTGGAGAAAAAATTGAGAAAATATACGATTAAAAAACTACCTATTTCTTTAATGAAAGAAGCAAAGCAAAAAGGTTTTTCAGATAAACAAATAGCAATACTTACAGATAGTACTGAGCTGGAAGTAAGAAAAAGAAGGAAGAAAATTGGTGTTATCCCATATGTAAAACAAATAGATACACTTGCTGCAGAGTACCCTGCGAAAACCAACTACCTATATTTGACATACAATGGCTGTTGCGATGATCTTACTTTTAAAGAAAAAAAACAAGTTGTTGTTTTAGGGGGAGGGGCTTATAGAATCGGTTCTTCAGTTGAGTTTGACTGGTGTTGTGTCAATTCAGTGATCACCCTTGGTAATTTAAAATACAAGACTATAATGATAAATTACAATCCTGAGACTGTGAGCACAGATTATGATATCTGTGATAAACTCTATTTTGATGAGCTCACGTTTGAAAGAGTTCTTGATATCTGTGAAAAGGAAAAACCTATAGGGGTAATTGTCTCAATGGGTGGTCAAATTCCGAATAATCTTGCGATTCCTTTGCATAACGCAGGCATACCTATTCTTGGAACATCTCCACTTAATATTGATAGAGCTGAGAATAGGCATACGTTTTCACAACTCCTTGACACATTAGATATCGATCAACCCAAGTGGAAAGAATTAACTAACATAGAGGATGCTGAAAAGTTTGCAGAAAAAGTTGGTTACCCTGTTCTTGTAAGGCCAAGCTATGTTCTCAGTGGTGCTGCGATGAGCATTGCGTTAAGCAAAATTGAATTAAAAAAATATCTTAGAAAAGCATCTGAAGTTAGTAAGAACTATCCTGTTGTTATCAGTAAATTCATTACTGGTGCTAAAGAAATAGAAATTGATGCTGTTGCCAACGGCGGAAATCTCTATTGTTATGCAATATCTGAACATATCGAAAACGCAGGGGTTCATTCAGGAGATGCATCGATGGTATTGCCTCCTCAGAGGACATATTTGGAGACAATGAGAAGGATTAAAAAAATCGCCAAACAAATTGCTAAATCTTTAGAAATTACAGGTCCGTTTAATATACAATTTATCGCTAAAGAGAATGACGTAAAAGTTATTGAATGTAATCTACGAGCTTCAAGAAGCTTTCCGTTTGTTTCTAAGGTTTTTAAGATAAACTTTGTTGATCTAACGACTAAGATTATTATGGGTAAACGTGTCCCGAAAATTGAGCGTTCTTCTTTTGATTTGGATTATGTTGGAGTAAAGGCACCGCAGTTCTCTTTTACAAGATTAAAAGGTTCAGATCCAATTCTTGGTGTGGAGATGGTTTCAACCGGAGAAGTTGCTTGCTTGGGAGACGATTTTAATGAAACGTTTTTGAAAAGCCTTATATCTGTTGGTTTTAAACTACCAAAGAAAACAATTCTTCTATCTACCGGACCAATAGAAAGTAAGGCAGAGTTTCTAGAAAGTACAAAAATATTAGATCAAATGGGTTTTAGCTTTTATGCTACAGGTGGGACAGCAGATTTTCTTAAAAAAAATGGTATAAAATCCAAAGTCCTGTTTTGGCCGTTAGAAAATAAAGAACCAAACACTCTTAGTTATATTGCTGATGGGAAAATTGATTTAGTAATAAATATACCTAAAAACATCGAAAAAGAAGAACTCGATAATGATTATCTTATCCGGCGCAAGGCGGTTGACTTTGACGTTCCTTTAATTACTAATTTGCAACTTGCAAAAAGATTTGTTGAAGCAATGTATCGAACTTCACCTGAAGACTTGAAAGTTAAGAGTTGGGATGAGTATAATTAGTTGTTAATTATTTTGGTAAGAGATTAGGAATTCCATCTTCAATAGGATAGATGTTCTTGCATTTTTTACACGTAAATGTACCGGTAATTATCTCCCCTTTCTCCTCTTTATCTATTGTTAATTCTAAATCTTCTTTACATGTTGGACAGCAAAGAATCTTTATCAAATCTTTTTTCATGTCCTCACCTCTTTTTTCAATACTTGCCAAGAAAAACCGGTCTTTTTTTCCCTACATCTACATCATATATAAACGCCCAGTCGTCATCAGTTGATTTTCTTGCTTCCTCTAGCTTTTGTAGATAGTTTTTCACCTGAGAATCCATAAGATCTGCTTGATGCAGCACACATGCTTCAACAGTTTTCGGCATTCTCGGGGATCCATACTCATATCGTCCATGATGACTCAGAATTATATGACTTAAATGCATTTCAAGTTCTTCTGAAAACTCTTTACCATTTTTTTGTAACTCAGAAATCTTCTCTCGAATCCATCTCTCACCCATCACAATATGACCAATAAAATTTCCCTCATCTGTCTTATCAACTGCAGCAGTATACTCATATTCCTTTAGTTTTCCGACGTCATGAAGTATTGCACCACAAACAAGCAAGTCTTTGTTTATCCCGGGATACATCTCGCAAATATTTTTACATAGCCGAATTACTCCTACAGTATGTTCTAGATTTCCACCGACATAATTATGATGATGAGATATTGCAGATGGAGAATGAGTATACTCTTTTACAAAACCAGCATCATCAAAAAACAGTAAAAGAAGCCTGTTTAATTGTTTATTTTTAACGTCTTTAATCTCTTTTTTTAGCACATCATATAGCTCTTTTATTCTCTCTTCATCTAAAGCGGGGATAAAATCACTGACATCATACTCACTAGGGCTGCATCTTCTCACACCACCAGTATTTTCATTGATTGATATCTGCGGTTTTTCTTCATACAATTCCACCATCCCAGATCGCACCTGCACAACATCTCCTACAGAAAAGCTGTCATAGAGTCTTTTTACACGATCTTTGTTGTCACCTCCCCAGTATTTTATACTAATTTCTCCTGTTTTGTCTGTTGCAATAAAGTCAAACCATGTCCCTCGCTTATATGCTCTCGGGGGGTTTTTTATTTTTACAGCAAAAAAATCATTGACAACATCGCCCTCTCTCAGATTCTCAATGAATTGCTCTTTGCTTCTTTTCCCTGTATCTGTTTTGATCAAGGTTTGTTCTTCTTTTTTCTTTTCATGATGATAAATATCAGTCATATTTATCCTCCCATTTTCTCATATTAATATAACTCAGAGTTTATACATTTTTCCTTCTCTTACTATCTCGACTTTCGTTGGGATTTTCTTGAACATATTTGGATGTTCTGTATGGATCGGATATAGTATCTTTGGATTGATTGTTTGAATAAGCTCTCTCAGATCTAACCCGCAGATATGCCCAGAACAGTGAGATTGAACAAATCTCAGATCAAAATGATTCAACCAGTGTTGCATTCGTTCATATGATATTTCCATCTCCTCATTAAATGGTTCAGATAATGAATGTATATACACGCCGTTATTTGGTTTTAAATCAATAAGCGTGTTAAAATACCAGAAGTTTAAAACAACCATATAATCGGTTGGTTTTTTTGTTATATCCTCTGCTGTTATCAGATTTGGATATTGTAGTCTCTTTCTTATGTATTTTTCTTTATAGTCTTCACCAATATATGTCCCTGTCATTCTTTTAGGTTTTAAGAGCAGGATGTTTTCATCTATACTATCAGGCGTTCTAAGTTTTTTATCTTTATGATATCTCTCTAAAAAACAAGCGTGTCTGAAACTTATAACTAGTTTTTTATCAAGATCTTTTGCAATTCTATAAAATGTTGTAAACCTGTCAACATCTTTGAAATTAAAATCAACGATTGAAAGATTTTTACACTGTGAAATCTCTTTTTTTGAATTGTTGTAGACTGTATTTTCAGATTCATTTGATTTTTCTCTATCTATTCTTGTTCCTTCTGTTATCATTGCTATAGGTTTTGATTCTTTTACAGCCTCCATAAAATCGGTCGTCATTTCCGCATGTAATCCATGCATTCGCAGATCTCCAGTGTATATCAGCGATCCTTTTGAAGTGTGTATAATAAACCCGTAGGAGCCAGGGACGCTATGGTCAACATGAATTGGTTCAATTTCAAGTGAATCAATAGTTATTTTCTTCCCAGTTCTAAATGTTTTAAATATTCTTCTTATTGGAGGTTTTCCATAGTCACGTCTGAAAATCGGTCTTTTTTTATAATCAATAACCTCGTTCTCAATGGTTCTCTGACTTTGCTCTTGTACTGCATCAAGTATGTATTTGCATGTTTCACCACAGTAGATAGGTATGTCTTTGTGAAGAAATGAAATGTAATTTGCATGATCTGCATGGGCATGAGATAAGGCAACTCCAGCAATATCTGGTTCTTCTGCTTTTCTTCCGAGATGCTCTAATAGATCTTCTCTATAGATACCACGTATATCTGGGATTAATTTCATTGCAAGAAAATCACCGATGCCGTTTGCAGGCCGTGGAGTTAAAAACTCTTCAAAATACAAACCTCTTTTCTTAAAGCTCATACCAAAATCCAGGAATATCTTTGTATCGTTGTCTTCTAGGAGGATTTTATTTCCTCCTATTTCTTCTACTCCACCATAGAATATGAGTTTTACCACAACGCGTTCCCCGTTTCTTTTAAAATATAGTATATGCTACAAAACTGTTATTCTGCTAAAGTTTATGTAAGTTTGTATGAAGAGAAAATCTATAAATACTTGGAGGCCCCTGGAGGTGCTATCCGATGATAACAAGCAGCAGATGGAAAAATATTTCTCGAATAAATAAAGCAACGATATTACACTATCAGAAATATAGACTTGTGAGGCTGTCCAACAATTATTTCATGATTGCTTAGATGGGTATTTTTGCCTCTGAAATCGTGGTATTTTTTCATCTAAATTCGTATATCCGACCATTTTTTGATTGATTTTTGAATTGTTAGACAGCCTCTATTGTGTAATACTTGATCTTTCTCCATAATTTTTAAATGTTTGAATCCCTCTCTCCTGTAATCACTTTATTTGGAAAGACGGTTGCTCCTGTTTCTTGAATTGAAAGATTTAATTGAAAATCTGAATTAGGAAATAAGCAATTACAAATGTCTA
>Ga0209979_1001175_pt1 | contig 29993 bp, 29 predicted proteins | sample AnhtaG_FD_183114 | JGI IMG/M metagenome (GOLD analysis project Ga0209979, IMG submission 183114) | Deep subsurface microbial communities from Anholt, Denmark to uncover new lineages of life (NeLLi) - Anholt_01485 metaG (SPAdes) (version 2) | ecosystem: Environmental > Aquatic > Marine > Oceanic... | reverse complement strand
GGCTCGACCCGCTTGGGGTCGAGCAGGCCGGTCCTCACCGGGTCTGGCAAGGTCCACACGCTCGCCCGCACGGCGCGTTCGGCCGCGGGGACCCGGGGGGCTGGCACGGCATCGAATCCGCCTCGCGCCAGGGCATCCAGAAGGACCAGCTGCTCGGGCACGGGAACGGGCTGGCCGGCGGGCTGTTTGAGGCCCTCCCGGACCCGCTGGCCATGGGTCAGCCGGCGCTGGGATTCGGGGTCCAGGCGGGCCCCGAACCGGGAAAACAGTTCGAGCTCTTCGAACTGGGCGAAGGAGAGCTTGAGGTCCCCGATGATCGCGCGATAGGCGGGCAACTGAGCCTCGCCCCCGACCCGCGAGACCGACAGGGCTACGTCCACGGCGGGCAGCACCCCGCGCTGGAACAAGTCGGGCGACAGGACGATCTGGCCATCCGTGATCGAGATCAGGTTGGTGGGCAGGTAGGCCGCGATGTTCCCGGCCTCGGTCTCGACGATCGGCAGCGCCGTCATGGCCCCGCCGCCCGCCTCGGGGCGCAGGTGGGTAGCCCGTTCGAGCAAGCGGGCATGCAAGTAGAAGAGGTCGCCCGGATAGGCTTCCCGCCCCGGGGGACGCCGCAGCAGCAGGGAAAGCTCCCGATAGGCCCGCGCGTGGCTCGTCAGGTCATCGTACACGACGAGGGCCCGGCGTCCCGCCCGCATGAACGACTCGGCGATGCTCGTTGCGGCGAAGGGCGCCACGTAGCGGAGCCCGGGGGATTCCTCGCCGCCCGCAACCACCACGACCGTTCGAGCCAGGGCCCCCCGGCTCCGCAAGGTCGCGACGAAGCGGGCCACGGCGCTGCCCCGCTGGCCGATGGCGCAGTAGACGGAGGCGACTTCGTCCGGCTGGTTGAGGATGGCGTCTAGCGCAAGGCTACTCTTGCCGGTCTGGCGATCGCCCAGGATGAGCTCCCGCTGGCCCCACCCAATAGGAATCAGCGCGTCGACGACTTTGACCCCGGTTGCCATCGGTTCGGTGACGGGGGCTCGGTCGATGATCGCGGGAGCGTCGTGCTCGATGGGCCAACGCTCCGCGTTCGAAATGGCCGGCCCCCCGTCCAGAGGCCGACCCAGTGGATCGAGCACACGGCCCAGCACGGGAGGGCCGACGGGCACGTCTGCGACCCGGCCCGTTCGCTTGACCTCCGTTCCGGCCGAGAGGCCGGATCCGCTACCCAGCAGCGCCACGCCGACCTGGTCTGGTGCAAGCTCCATGGCCAGGCCGACCTGATCCCCCGGGAACATCACCAGCTCGTCGAGCCCCACGCCCGGGATCCCCTCGACCCACGCGATGCCCCCGGCGACGGCGATCACGCGCCCGACCTCGCGGAGGGTCAGATCGGTCGCGGCTTGCTGCGCCTCGCGCAACAAGGCAAAGGCGCGGTCCAGCTCCCAGCCGAGGGAATCGTCAGGCCCCATGGGTCGCCGCCTCCAGGGCCCGGTCTAGTCGCTCGATCAACTGGCCGAGGTAGTCGGCCGCGTCCCAGCTCAGCTGGAACGAATCGGCCCGGATCAGAAGGCCCACGACCCGCGATTCGTCGACCTCATAGCGGGGCGGCGGCCCCCCAAGCTCGCCGATGAGGCGTTCAATCTCTTGCCGGGCCTGATCGGACAGCGGGCGGGAACTGCGGATGCAGATGCTCTGCGCGAAGGCGGCCCGCAACCGCTCCCGGTCAGGGCCTGGCATGGCCCTGACCCGGGCGATCAGCACCTCCGCAAGCCGGGTTTCCAGGTCGACTCCGGCCAGATCGGTCAGCATCTGTCGGAGGGTATCGGTCGCGGCCCGCAGGGCTCGCCGGGCGAGGTCGTGCTCGAGTTCGCGACGCCGAGCCGCCAGGGCCCCGTGCCAAAGGGCCTCCTGGCGGCGCACCTCCTCCTGGGCGCGCGCCAGCAAGGCCTCTCGCTGGCGCGCGATTTCGGCCTCGGCTTGCTGCCACCTGGCGCGCCGTTCCTGCTCGAAGATCCGGCTCCGCTCGGCCCAGCTTTCGCGCTCTCGGGAAGCCGCCGCCCGACTTTCGGCCGCGGCGGCCAGCTCGGCGGCGATCCTCTTCTCGCGTCGTTCGATCGCCGCCAGGACGGGACGGTACAGGTAGCGCCGCAGGAGGCCGACGAGCACGAGGAAGTTGACGAATTGAGCCGCGACCGTCACGCCGTCGATCAGCATGGCGTGGCGCCTTCAGGGCCTCGCCGCCCAGTAGGGATTGGCGAAGACCAGGATCATGGCGATCACGAAGCAGTAGATGGCGATCGACTCGACCATGGCGAGCCCGATGAACAGGACTCGGGTGATCGTGGCCGATTCGTCCGGTTGCTGGGCGATCGCCATGACGGCGGAGGCGATCGCGCGGCCTTCTCCCAGGGCCGGGCCGATCGCACCGACGCCCATGGTGAGGCCGGCCGTCACGATCGAGGCCACGGCGACCCAGCCGTGTTCGTTCATCAGGGACCCCCTTCCGTGACGCGGCCTGCGGCCGCCACGTACACGGTGGCCAGCATGGCGAAGATGTAGGCCTGCACGAACCCGATCACCAAACCGAGCAGGCTGACGAGCACCGGGAAGAAGAACGGCGCGATCGTGAGCATGATCCCGACCACCATGCTTTCGCTCAGGGCGTTACCGAAGAGGCGGACTGCGAGGGCCACGGTGCGGGTCACCTCGCTCAGGATGTGGAACGGCAGCAAGAGGGGGACCGGCTCGACGAAGTGGCCGAGGTAACGCCGGAATCCGCCGGCCTGGCTGCCGAGCAAAGGAACGGCCAGGAAGACGGCCAGGGCGAGGGCGGTCGTGGTCGACAGCGAGGAGCTCGGAGAGACGTACCCGGGCACGATCGTGAGGAGGGCCGCGCTCGCCAGGAAGAGGAAGAGGGTGCCGAGAAAGGGCATGAATCGCTCGGCGGGCCGCAATCCCACCTCGCGAATCTGGTCGCGCATGGCGATCACCACGATCTCGAGCGACTGCCACCAGAGCGAAGGGGACTCGCGCCGGGTGAAACTCCGCGTCAGGCCCCACGACCCGAGGGTCAAGAGGCCCATGATCCCCCAGGTCGTCGCGATCGTCTGGTTGACGACCAGCCAGCCGTGCCGCCAGAGGACGACGTCGTCAGGCGTGAGAGCCATGGCCCTGCCCCCACCGAGCCAACAGATGAACGGACGCCGCGCGGCCCAGCAGCAGGCCGGCCAGCGAAGCGAGCAGCCGCAGTCGATCCCCGGCCGCCACGGCGATCGCTCCGCCCAGGGCAAGGCCCGTCCGGAGCAGGAAGCTCAGCACGAGCCAGCGGGCCGTCGGAACCCCGTGGCGGAGCGTCCAGCTCAGGCCGAGGACGTGGGCGACACCGAACATCACCCCGGCGAGCGTGGGCCACCACAGGCTAGTCATGGCTCTTCTCGCCAGGTTCCCGGTCTCGGTCGCAGGGTTCGCGCTGGGTCGAGACCCAGTGCCAGGCATTGAGACAGCCCAGTGCGAGCCCGGCCAGCATGCCCGCAAGTGTCCACGAGAAGGGCTGGGGAAGGGCATGGTCGAGCCAGAGTCCCGCCAGGACCCCCAGCAAGGTCGGGAGGGCCACCGACCAGCCGACGACCCCCATTGCGCCGATCCCGATCCACGCCTCGTGGGGTGGCGCCCGGCGATCGCCCCGCCTCCGGGCGGCCTGCCGCGCGACCCGCTCCCGGAACCGGGTCTCGTCGGGGCGTTCCGGCGGCTCAGGGACCACGGCTCACCTCCACCCAGCGGCGGATGAACTGGCTCTCCAGCCTGGCGACGACCTCCCGGGCGCGCTGGTCCCGAGCTCGCTGGGCGCACAGCTCCCGCTCGACGGCTTCGGGCAGGTCCGGGAGGTCCGCGGCGATCGCCCGATGCACCGATACCGACACGTCCGGACCGGTCTTGACGAGGAGGCCCTCGTCGACCGCCACGACGTGCTCCTGGTCGGTCTCGTAGACGAGCAGGCCAGCTTCCAGAGGCAGGACCGCGTCGCGCCGTCTGGGCAGGAGGCCGAAGCTCCCACCCGGCGTCCGGACGACCAGGCGCTTCACGCCCGACACCTCGGCGAACACGCCCGTGGGGGTCCGGATGCTAAGCCGCATGGGCCCCCACCTCGTCGACGCTCCCGATCATGTAGAGGTCCCGCTCCGGCACGTCCTTGAACTGGTCGGCGAGGATCCGCTCGCAGCCGTCCAGGGCGGATTCGAGGGGAATGCGCCGTCCCCGGATCCCCGTGAAGCGCTCGGTCACGGCGAAGGGCTGGGTGAGGAAGCGTTCGAGTCGGCGGGCGCGACCGACCAGGAGGCGATTCTCGGGGGAGAGCTCCCCCAGCCCCAGCATGGCGATGATGTCCTTGAGGGATTCGTACTCGGCCAGGGTCCGCCGGACCTCTCGGGCCAGCTGGTCGTGGCGATCGCCGACGACCTCCGGGGTGAGGAGCATCGAGGTCGACTGCAGGGGATCGATTGCGGGGTAGAGCCCCTCGCTCGCCCGCTTACGGGACAGGACGACCGAGGCCGACAGGTGCGAGAAGGTGTGAACGGCGGCCGGATCGGTGAAGTCGTCGGCCGGCACGTAGACGGCCTGCAGGGACGTGATGGCCCCGGACTCGGTGGAGGCGACGCGCTCTTCGAAGCGGGCGAGGTCGGTCGCGAGGGTTGGTTGGTAGCCCATGCGCGATGGCAAGCGGCCCATCAGGGTAGAGACCTCGGCCCCGGCCTGGATGAAGCGGAAGACGTTGTCCACGAGCAGGAGGACGTCTCGCCGCTCGGTATCCCGGAAGTACTCGGCGATCGTGAGGGCCGTGCTGCCCGTCAAGAAGCGGTTGCCGGCCGTCTCGTTCATCTGGCCGAACACCAGGACGGTGTTAGCGAGTACCCCGGCCTGGGCCATGGCCCGATAAAGCTCCTCGCCTTCTCGGCACCGCTCGCCGATCCCGGCGAAGAGGCTCACCCCCTGTTGCTGGGCGATCATGTTGTGGATGAGCTCGGTCAGGAGAACGGTCTTGCCCACCCCGGCCCCGCCGAAGAGCCCGGCCTTGCCGCCCCGCTCGATCGGGACCAGGACATCGATCGCCTTGATCCCGGTTTCGAAGACCTCGGTGCGGGTGGTGCGCCGGCGCAGCCCTGGCGGCGCCTGATGGACCGGTCGCCAATCGGCCTCGAGCGGTCCGCCCCGATCGATCGGCTGGCCGAACACGTCGAGCATACGGCCGAGCACTCCCGGACCGATGGGGGCCAAGAGTGGGGCGCCGGTGTCGACGATGGGTTGGCCGCGGGCGAGTCCGCGGGTGGAGGACAGGGCGATGCCCCGAACGAGCGTCGGATCGAGGTGGGCCTGTACCTCGATGGCCACGCGGCCGCCCGGACCGGCACGCAGGACGTGCGTCACCGGGGGCAGCCCCTGTTCGAAGCGGGCGTCCACGACGCTGCCCCGCACCGCGCTCACCCGGCCCAACCGGGAGGTCTCGCTTCCCATCTCGTCGGCCTCGTCCCACGGGATCCCCGAGCATGATCGGGGAGATCCAGCGCCGAGTCATCGGCGACTCGCCCAAATCGAGAATGGGGCCACGACGCGCCGGCTCAGCGCTTGACCCGGCTCCTCTTCTGGACCGCAGGACCGCGGCGGTCGTCGAGGCGCTTTTCCAGAGAGCGGGCTTCGACGAGATCGGGAAGGGCTCCGAGGTTCTCCAGCTCGCTCAGGGCGATCCGGAGCTGGTTCCGGGCCTCGCTGACGTCTCGATTCGCCAGATGGAGGTGGGCCGATTCGAGCCGCGCCTTGGCCATCTGGTAACGGGACCCGGTGTGACCGAGTAGGTCCAGGGCGATCGCCACCTCCCGGCCGGCGGCCGCGCGATCTCCGGAAAGCCGTTCGATCCGCGCTAGCAAGGCGTGAGCGGCCCCCAGCTGGACGCGATCGCGTTGCCGAGTCGCAAGATCGAGGGCCTGCCTGGCCAGTCGGCGGGCCTCGGAACGGTCCCCTTCCACGAGGACGGCGAGCGACTGACCGAGAAGCGCTTCGACCTTGAGCTCGCCGGCGCCGGAGACCTCCAGCAGTCGCAGGCCGCGCTCGAAGCCGCGCCGGGCCTCGGAGGTCCGGCCGGCCCGCAGCCAGGCCGACGCCAGCGCGCAGCGGGAGGCGCCGCACCCATAGCGATCGCCCGCTTTCGATCGCAGGTCGAGGGCGCATCGATGGTGGCGTTCGGCGGCCTCGAACTCGCCCCGCAGCGCCGCAAGGTTCCCGAGGTTGTATTCCAGGGCCGCGATCCGGTCGGGTCGATCCAGGTGGCGATACCGGGCGAGGCTGTCCAGGAAGCACCGTTCGGCGTTCGCCCAATCGCCCCGCTCTAGGTAGACGTTGCCGAGGTAGTTGAAGCTGGCGGCCTGTCCGGCTAGGTCGTTGCTCGTTTCCCGCAACCCGAGCGCCTTGCCATGGTCGTCGAGGGCCTCGGTGAGGTGGCCGAGTCGGTAGTGGGCGATCCCGCGGGTGCTGTAGGCCAGGGCGAGGGTATCGGGGTCGGGGGCGGGTCCGAGGGCCGGAAAGGCCTCTCCGCAGAAGGCCAGGGCGCTTGCGTAGTCGCCCATGCAATGGGTCACCCAGGCCTGATCGAGGAGGAAGCGGGCCCGGTGCCGGCCTTCCAGCTGCATGAGCAGTTCGCGGGAGGCGAGGTGGTAGTAGCCGGCCGCCCCCGGGTAGTCACCGCGCGCCACGGCCGTCTCGGCGAGGTGACGGGCCAGGACGCCCTGGGCGAGCCCACGCCGCGCGCTGTCGCGCCGCCGATCGGCCTCGGCTACGCCCTGTCGCAGTGCGGAGGCGATCGCCTCCAGATCCAGACCGGCCAGCTCAAGCCGGATGCCGGCGTCGAGGGCGACCATGTCGGGCACGTCAGCCGAAAGGAAGGCGCCGATTAGCTCTCTAACACCCATGGCAAGCCATTCTATGGCGAATGGCCGACGTTGGACACAGGCGACTGAGGGTTTTCTAGACGAGGAGATCGAGCACGAGACCGCGGATCTCGTTGATCGAGGCGGCCAGATCGACGGCGTTGGCCTGGCCTTTGAGGATGGCCTCCGTCAGCTGGGCCAGCTTGTCGTCGAGGTTGCGAAGCATGACGAGGGTGCGGTTGCGGCGGTCGGTCTTCTTGTCGACCCGGCCCAGCTTCGCGCTGATCTCTTTCATGAAGCGTCGCACCGCCTCCCGGTAGGCGATGACCGATCCGTAGGTGGGGCTCTTGAGCAGCATCTGGGCGTGCAGATCGACCTTGCCGATCAGGTCCTCGAGGGTGTGCTGCTCCTCGACGGCGCGAGCGGCCTCGAACTGGCTCGCGAACTGCCCCTTGGCCGCATCGGGCCGCGCCGCGGCTTGGCCCGTACCCGGGCCCGTGACCCGGTTGGGCTCGTTGGGGTTGAGGTCGCCAATCCGAATCATAGAGGGCTTATACCCGACGTGACGATTTGTGAGATCGCTTGTTCGGCGGTGGCCCGTGGGTTACGATCGATCCCCTGCCATTACCGAGGTACTCCATGTCCCAGCTCGCGCTGCTCTCGCCGTTGCTGCAAGGCCTGAACGACGAACAGGCGGCCGCCGTCACCACGATCCAGGGCCCCGTGCTCGTCGTCGCCGCCCCGGGGTCCGGCAAGACGACGGTGCTCACCCGGCGACTCGCCTACCTGTTGCAGCAGGGCGTCATGCCCGAGCAGATCCTGGCCGTCACCTTCACCAAGAAGGCCGCGACCGAAATGACCCAGCGCCTCGCGAAGCTCCTGGGCTCCAAGGAGGTCGCCGCGCGCCTCACGGTCGCGACCTTCAACTCGCTGGGCCTCAAGTTGCTTGAGGGAAATTATCAGCGCCTGGGCTACACCGTCGAGAAGCCCCACCTCCTGCTGGAAAGCACCCAGCGATCCCTGTTCGACGTGCTCCTGCGCGAGCAGGACGCGATGGACATCAAGTACGAGGAGCTCGGCGCCTACATCTCGCTCGCCAAGGCGACCCTGACCGAGCCGAGCCGGGTCAAGCGGTTGTCGGCCGACCCCAACGACGCCCGCATGGCGGACCTCTACAAGGCCTATCAAATTCGGCTCCTGCAGCAGAACCTGATCGACTTCGATGACCAGATCCGCCTCGCCGTGGACCTTCTGCAGACTCAGGCGGACGTGAGGCAGGCCGTGCAGGCCCGTTACACCCATGTACTCGTCGACGAATACCAGGACACGAACCGGGCCCAGTACACCCTCATGCGCCTCCTGGCCGCCCCGCAGGACAACCTCTTCGCCGTGGGCGACGACGCGCAGGGCATCTACGGCTTCCGCGCGGCCGACATCCACAACATCCTGAGCTTTTCCCAGGACTATCCTCACGCCCGCCAGATCTTCCTGGAGACGAACTACCGCTCGACCCCGGGCATCGTGAAGCTCGCGAACAACCTGATCGCCTTCAACGCCCGCCAGATCTCCAAGACGATCCGGGCGGCCCGCTCCAAGGACGGCCAGCGGATCCGGAATCTGAAGGTGCTCGACCAGTTCGCTGAGGCGGCCGAGGTGGTCAACGGCATCAAGGAACTGCTCGCCGAGGGCACCGAACCGGCCGAGATCGCCATCCTCTACCGCACCCACGCTCAGTCGATGACCGTGATCAACGGGCTGATCGAGGCCCAGATCCCGTTCGTCGTGAAGAAGAGCGGCAGCTTCTACGATCAGGCCGAGATCCAGGACCTCTTGGGCTTCCTGCGCCTCGCGTTTCCCCGCCCGCATCCCCTCACCGAGGTGGCGTTCGAGGCCCTGCTGCGGCGCATGGGCGTTTCGCGCGACATCATGTCGATCCTCAAGGTCGAGTCCGAGCGGCAGGGGGGCAGCCTCTGGGCCGCGGCTCTGATCGCCGATCGCCTCCCGTTGCAGAGCCTGCAGCAGCGCAACCTCATTCAGCATGGAGTGCGCATGGTGCAGGCGTGGCGATGCTTCAACGGGTCGGTGGCCGACCTCGTCCTCAAGGTCCTAGAGGACACCCGGTACCGTCAGACCCTAGAGGGCAAGCGGGGGGAGCAGGCGCGACAAAAGCTCGACTGCTTGTCGACCTTCCACGAGCAGGTCTTGCGCTGGGCTCCCAAGAGCCTCGCCGACCTCTTCCACACAATCGACCAGCACATGCGGCCCCCCAAGACCAAGAAGACCGAAGCCGTCCAGCTGCTCACGATCCACTCCAGCAAAGGACTCGAGTGGGACGCCGTGTTCGTGATCGGACTTGAAGAAGGCACGCTACCCTATCAGGTGGCCCTGGACGACGGAGAGCTTTCCGAAGAGCGCCGGCTGTGCTACGTCGCCATCACGCGGGCCCGCCGCTACCTGCAACTCAGCCACTGCCATGAGCGTACGAGCTTCGGGCAGAAGAAGTCGGTGGTGCCATCCCGCTTCGTCGACGAGATGATGTCCGGTCGAAAGGCTTGACCATGGACCTCGCCCTCACCATTTTCCTCGTTCTGCTCATCATGGTGGGCATCATGGCGGCTTGCGAGGCGTTCACCAATGCGATCGAGTGGCTCGGCAAGCAGCTGAACCTCTCGGAAGGGGCCGTGGGCAGCGTGCTCGCCGCCATCGGGACGGCGCTGCCTGAGACGATCATCCCCCTGATCGCGATCGCCGGGGCCTGGTTCGGAGGTCATCCGGCGGGAACCCCGATCGGACTGGGGGCCATCGTCGGGGCGCCCTTCATGCTGAGCACGCTCGCCATGTTCGTCACCGGCGCGGCCGTCGTCGTCTTCGCGCGGCAGGGGCGGCGATCGCCCGACATCCGCATCGATCCGATCGTCATGGCCCGCGACCTCCGGTACTTCCTCGTCACCTACGGGCTCATGATCGCGGCCTCGTTCCTGCCCTGGCACCCGGTCAAGATCGGGCTTGGGATCGGGCTGCTGGGGCTCTACGGGTACTACGTCTATCAGACGCTCAAGCAGCCCGGTGAGCTGGGCGAGGACCTGGAGCCCCTCTATTTCGCGAGAAAGAGCGAGCTCCCGCCCATGGGCCTGGTCCTCCTCCAGCTCTTGGCCAGTCTGGTCGGGATCATCGGCGGGGCCCACCTCTTCGTTATCGAGGTCACCCGCCTCTCCGGGCTCCTGCACGTGGCACCTCTGCTTCTGTCCTTGATCGTGACCCCGCTGGCCACCGAGCTGCCCGAGAAGTTCAACAGCGTGATCTGGATCTTCGGGCGCAAGGACACGCTGGCCCTGGGGAACATCACCGGGGCGATGGTCTTCCAGAGCTGCATCCCGGTCGCCATCGGCCTTTGGATGACGCCCTGGGTCCTGAGTCCGGTCACCCTCGTGAGCGCGGCGATCGCCCTTCTCTCCGCTGGCTGGCTCTACTTCGAGGTCGCCCGGCGCTCCACCATCTCCTTCTGGTCGCTCTGGCGTGGAGGGGCGTTTTACTTGCTCTTCCTCGGCGCGGTTATCTGGGGCCGGATCTGAGGTATCAAGTGCTGGCCGCTCGGTTGGCGGAGCGCGAGGGATCGAGGTGATTCTGGCTCTCTTCATGTGTGTCGTGGCCCTGGGGGCGATCGCCTACGCGATCGCGACCACCCGGTCGCGCTCCGACGTCGAGGACCGCCTGAAAACGGCCACCCGCAACCTGGAGTTCCTGCAGCACGCCTTCTCCAAGTTCGCCCCGGCGACGGTCGTCGACCACATCCTCGCCCAGGGCATCTCCCCGGCCCCCGAGAAGAAGGAGGTCACGGTCCTTTTCGCGGACCTGCGCGGCTTCACCGCCATGAGCGAAACCATGGACCCCGTCGACCTGGTCAAGCTGCTCAATGGCTACTTCGGCGCCATGAGCCGCGCCATTTCGGACAACAACGGCCACGTCTCGAAGTTCATCGGCGACGGGATCCTGGCCCTGTTCGGCGCGCTCGAGACCAACGCCTGGCAATCCAACGACGCCGGGCATGCCGCCCTCGCCATGCGCGAGGCCCTGGCGGCCTACAACGAGGAGTTGAGGGCCGCCGGCCTGCCGACGATCGCGATCGGGATCGGCATCCATCGCGGCGTCGTCGTGGCGGGTTGCCTGGGCAGTCAGCAGCTCATGGAGTACACGGTCATCGGCAGTCAGGTGAACCTGGCCGCCCGGGTCGAGAGCATGACCCGCGAGCACGGGGTCGACATCCTGGTGACCGCAGCCGTGCGGCAGCACCTGGATCCTCGCTTCCGGCTGCGCCCCCTGCCGCCGACCCGCGGCAAGGGGCTTTCCGAGGAGGTCGTGATCTTCGCGATCGAGGGTATGAGCGAGCGTGGGGCCGAGCTGGCCCCGGTGGAGTGAGAAGGCATGACGACACCAACCGCGATCCCCGTTGCAAGCCTCGCCCAGGCCACCTGGGGCGAATGCCTGGTGCCGCCGGTCGACCTGCCCGCCGAGGTAAAGGCCGATCTCAAGCGGATCTTCGGGCTGGTCCCCGGGTGGGCCTACCACTTCTGGCCGAAGCAGTGGTTCATGGAGTTTCAGAAGGTCCCGTTCACCCTCAAGCTCGACCACGCTTCCCATCGGTTGTTGATCTTGCTCACCTTCACGGTGACCGTCCAGAATTCGTGCCGCTACTGTTACGGCACCATGGGCGCCATGCTGAGGGTCCTGGGCCTGAGCTGGGACGAGATCCACCGGCTCGAGCAGGACATCAGCCTGGCGAAACTCACGGCACCGGAGCGCGCCGCGATCCAGCTAGCCCGCAAGGTCGCCCAGTCCAACCCGCGGCTGAGCCACCAGGATCTGTGCGACCTGGAAGCGACCGGGTTCACCAAAGAGGCCGCCCGCGAGGCGGCCCTGATCGCGGCCTACATGAGCTGCGGCAACCGCATGTCGTCGCTGATGCAATTGCCCCTCGAGCAAGAGCTGGAGAAGCTGGTCCGCTCCTCTCTGTTCGCCCTGCTGCGGCCCATCTTGCAGCGCGTGATTTTCGGGAAGCGCACCCGGTTGCAGACCCCTCGCCAGGTTCCCGCCCGGCACCCGTTCGGACGGCTCATCGACCGGATCGAAGGGCTTCAGCTCGGACTGGTCTTCGATCGGCTCTTGAACGCATGCTGGTCGGACGGGCCATTACCCCTCCGGACCCGGACCCTCATGTTCGCTGTCATCGGCAAGGCGCTCGGTTGCCAGAGCTTCCGCCAGGAGCTCTGGGGCGAGATGCTCTCGACCGGGCTCACTGAAGGCGAGATCGAGGACATCGTCAACAACCTGGCCTCCCCGGCCCTCGACGACCGGGAGTCCCGCCTCATACCCCTAGCTCGTCAGACGGTCCAATACCGCACTCATGAGCTGAATGAGCGAGCGGCCAAGGCGCTGGCCGGCCTGAGCCGCGACGAGGTCATGGACGCGATCGGCATCGTGAGCCTGGCCAACGCCGTGTTCCGCCTCAGCGCGCTCCTGGATGAGTGCTGAGCCTAAACAGGGAAGGCGGGCCATCCGGGCCCGCTTGTCCCTCTCACCCTGCCCTCATCCCCCAGGGGAGAGGGTTCAGGGAAGCCCAGAGTCCCTTCTGGGCATGCATTGCCTCGGTCAGATCGGCGCCCGATGGTAGAATGGGCGGGTCAACCCGGTGCGCTCCCCAGAAAGTCGCCCCTTCATGAAAAGCTCCCGGATTCCCGGCTTCTACCGCCTCAGCCTCGACGAACGCATCGACAAGCTGGCCGAAAACTTCGAACTGACCCGCGCCGAGATCGACGTCCTGCGCAGCCAAGGGGCCCTCGAGCTCGAGCAGGCCGACAAGATGATCGAGAACGCCGTCGGCATCTACTCGCTGCCGATCGGGGTCGCCCTCAACTTCGTCATCAACGAGAAGGAATACATCGTGCCGATGGCGATCGAGGAGCCCTCGGTCGTCGCCTCCTGCTCGTTCATGGCCCGGATCGTGCGCGCCGGCGGCGGGTTCCGGGCGGGCAGCACGCGGCGCGTCATGATCGGCCAGATCCAGGTCGTGGGCTGCAAGGACTTCCGGGCCGCCCAGAACGCCCTCTACGCGGCCAAGGACGACCTCCTCTCGGCGGCCAACTCGCTCGCCCCCAACATGGTCAAGCGGGGGGGAGGGGCCATCGACCTCGAGGTGCGGACCCTCAATGACAACCCCCTCTCGACCCTCAGCCCGATGCTCGTGGTTCACCTGCTCATCGACACGCAGGACGCCATGGGCGCCAACACGATCAACACGATGGTCGAGGGCATCGCGCCCCTGGTCGAGCAGACCACGGGCGGGCGGGTCTACCTGCGCATCCTGTCCAACTACACGGATGATTGCCTCGCCTGGGCGACCTGCGATGTGTCCCCTGACGAGCTCGCGACCGAAGATTTCACGGGCCCGGAGGTCGTGGACGGCATCGTCAAGGCCTACGAGTTCGCCGCCTCGGACGTGTACCGGGCCGTCACCAACAACAAGGGGGTCATGAACGGCATCGACGCCGTCGTGATCGCGACCGGCAACGACTGGCGGGCGATCGAGGCCGGGGCCCACGCCTACGCGGCCCGCAACGGCAAGTACGGTCCGATGGCCACCTGGTCCAAGGACGAGCGCGGCCACCTGATCGGGCGCCTCGAGCTGCCCATGCCGGTCGGGATCGTCGGGGGCAGCATCCAGCTTCACCCGATGGCCCAGGTCGCCCTCAAGTTCCTGAGGGTCCGCACGGCGCGCGAGCTCGCCGAGGTGATCGTGGCGGTGGGCCTCGCCCAGAACATGGCGGCCCTGCGGGCGCTAGCGACGGTCGGGATCCAGAAGGGCCACATGGCCCTCCACGCTCGCTCCGTGGCCGTCACGGCCGGGGCCCGCGGGGACCTGGTCGACCTGATCGCCCAGGCCATGGTCGAGGCCAACGACATCAAGCTGCCGAAGGCCCTCGAGCTGCTCAAGCAGTACCAGTGATGCCGCCTTCCGTGGTGCCGGCGTCGGCGAGTGCCCCGGCCAAGACCATCCTGCTCGGTGAGCACGCCGTCCTCTACGGGCATCCCGCCGTGGCCCTGCCGTTCCCGCCCCTGCAGGCCCAGGCCACCCTGGAACCCGCTGAGGAGACGACCCTCGTTTCGGAGCGATATCCGGACCTGGCCGCGAGGCTCACCGGTGAAGTCCCTCGGCCGCTGGTGCCGCTCGCCGAGGCGGTCAAAGGGTCACTGGAGGCGATCGCCCGCACCGGTACCCCGATCCAGTCCTTTCGCCTGTCCGTGACGAGCGAGATCCCGGCAGGCGCAGGCCTCGGCAGCAGCGCGGCCGTCGTCGTCGCGGCCATCCGGGCGACGTTCTCCTTCCACGGGAGCACTGTCTCGTCGAGCCTGCTTCGCCACCTCGCCACCCAGGCCGAGGCCGTGGCCCACGGAGCCTCGTCGGGGCTCGATCCGTCCACGGTCGCCTCCGAAGGCCCGATCCGCTTCGTCAGGGACCATGCCCCCGTCCCGCTCGCTATCCGCGAACCGTTCGGCCTCGTCGTGGCCGACACCGGCGAGCACGTGGCCACCCGGGACATGGTCGAGCGGGTGAAGGCCCGGGTGGCGGCTTATCCGCAGGACGAGGCCACCCTCGCTCACCTCGGAGAGCTCGCCGAAGAGCTCGCCGAGCGCCTTGAGCAGGCGGATTACAACCGGGTGGGCGAGCTGCTGAACCTGGCCCATGCCGATCTGAGCACGCTCGGCCTCTCGACCCCCAAACTGGATGCCGTTTCGGCGGCCGCCCGGCTCGAAGGGGCCTACGGAGCCAAGCTGTCCGGCGGGGGCGGTGGAGGTTGCGTGGTCGCCATGGTGCCCCTCGATCGCCTGAAATCCGTCGCCGACGCCATGGCTCGTTCCGGGGCCAGCCGGGTGTGGCCCGCTCAATACCTGATCCAACGGGAAGGAACCCCATGAACCCCATCGAAGCCCGCAAAGAGGACCACATTCGCCTCTGCCTCGACGAGGACGTACAGGCCCTGAGCGTGCGCACGGGGTTCGACCGGTACGTCTTCGTCCATCAGGCCCTTCCCGAGCTGGACCTGGCCGACATCGACACGAGCACGCCCTTCCTGGGCCGGATGCTCTCGGCGCCGCTCATGATTTCGTCGATGACGGGCGGCCCCGAGCTCGGCAAGTCCATCAACCGGAACCTGGCGATCGCCGTCCAGCGCCGCGGAGTCGCCCTCGCGCTCGGCTCGCAGCGAATCGGCATCGAACGGCCGGAGAGCATGGTGAGCTTCCAGGTGCGGGACGTGGCACCCGACATCCTGCTCATCGGCAACCTGGGGGCCGTGCAGCTCAACTACGGCTTCGACGTCGCGACTTGCCGGCAGATCGCGGACTCCATCGGGGCCAATGCCCTCTACCTGCACCTCAACCCCCTGCAAGAGGTGGTGCAAGCGGGTGGCAACACCAACTTCCGCGGCTTGCTCGCCAAGATCGGCGCGGTTTGCCAGGAGCTGGGCCTGCCCGTCCTTGTGAAGGAAGTGGGGAACGGCCTCGCCCCCGACACGGCGGTGCGGCTCGCCACGGTCGGGGTGAGCGCCCTGGACGTGGCGGGGGCCGGCGGGACCTCGTGGGCCCGCATCGAGGGACAGCGCGCCCCCGATCCGCTTGCCCGCAACCTGGGAGACGTGTTCCGGGACTGGGGGCTGCCGACCTCCGAGGCGTTGCGGCTGTGCCGCGCCGAGCTGCCGACCACGCCCCTGGTGGCGTCGGGTGGGATCCGCACTGGGGTGGACATCGCCAAGGCGATCGCCCTCGGCGCCGACCTCACGGCGATGGCCTTGCCCTTCCTCAAGGCGGCGACGGAAACCCCCGAGCAAGTGGAGGCCGTGATCGACCGCCTCGTCACCGAGCTGAAGGTCACCATGTTCTGCCTGGGCTGCCGCACGATCACCGATCTGCGCCACACCAATCGGCTGCGCGAGGTCGGCTGATGACCCGGCGAGCCACCGCCCGCGCCCATGCCAACATCGCGCTGGTGAAGTACTGGGGTAAGCGCCAGAGTGACCTGAACCTCCCGGCCAATGGCAGCCTCTCCCTGACCCTGGACGCCATGCACACGACCACGGCGGTCGAATGGACCACGAGCGGCGGGATAGACGAGGTCGCGCTCAACGGGTCACGCCTGGAAGGGCGTGAGCTCGCCAAGATCGGAGCCTGGCTGGACCGGGTGAGGCAACTGGCGGGCATCCAGGACCGGGCCCGGATCGAGACGGTCAACAACTTCCCGACGGCGGCCGGGCTCGCGTCGTCCGCCTCGGCCTACGCGGCGCTCGCCCTCGCGGCGACGGCGGCCGCTGGCCTCGATCTGAGCCCGCGCGACCTGTCCATCCTGGCCCGGCAAGGGTCCGGCTCGGCGGCGCGGTCGATCTTCGGGGGCTTCGTCGAGTGGCAACGGGGCGATCGCCCGGATGGTCAGGATTCCTTCGCCGAACCGATCCTGGCCCCGGAAGACTGGGACGTGCGGATGCTCGTGGCGGTCCTGGAGCCCGGTCCCAAGCCCATCTCCAGCCGGGACGGCATGACCGTCACGACCGAGACCTCGCCCATGTATGGGGCGTGGCTTGCCACGGTCGAGGCGGACCTCGCGGCCATGAGGGAGGCCGTGCTGGCCCGGGACCTGGATCGGGTGGGGGCGATCGCCGAGGCCAACTGCCTCAAGATGCACGCCACCATGATCACCAGCTCCCCCATGATCCTGTACTGGCAGCCCGCCACCGTCGCCCTCATGCATCGCGTCGTGACCCTGCGGCACGCGGGCCTGGGCGCCTACTTCACCATGGACGCTGGCCCCAACGTCAAGGTCCTCTGCGCCCCGGGCGACGCCGAGCGCCTCAAGGGAGAGCTGCTGGCGGTGCCAGGGGTCCAGGAGGTCCTGATGGGCAAGCCCGGCCCGGGAGTCGTCCTGCTATGACGTTGATTCCCACGGAAGCGAGCGCACCCGGCAAGCTCATGATCGCCGGGGAGTATGCCGTTCTCGAACCCGGCGAGCCGGCCATCGTCGCCGCGCTGGACCGCGCGCTGACGGCCCGGATCGAGCCGGCCGAGACCTTCACCTTCAGCTCCGAGTCCCTCGCAGTCACGAACTGGCCGGTGACCTACGAGAACGGGCGCTGGAATCTGCAGGCAGGACCGTCCTTGCAGGCCCCCTTCGTGGCCGCCGCCGTCAACACGACCCTCGTGTACCTGCGGGGGCTCGGCAAGGCGATCGCCCCCTTTTCCCTGTTCCTGATTGGCCGCCTGGAGAGCGCCTCGGGGGCCAAGTATGGCTTTGGCAGCAGCGCGGCCGTCACCGTCGCAACGATCGGTGCGTTGTTGGGGGCCTGCGACGTCCGGCCGGATACCGAGCAGGTCTTCAAGCTCGCGGTCCTCGCCCATCTCGGAACCCAAGGCAACGGCAGCGGGGCCGACCTGGCCGCCTCCGTCTTCGGGGGTGTCCTGCGCTTCGTCTCGTTCGATCACGCCTGGCTCTTCGAACAGGATCGCCTCGGCACGCCCCTCGCTCACCTCATCGAAGCCGACTGGCCCATTCTCGGAATCGAGCCGTTGCCGTGGCCAGGTGGCCTCGAGCTAGCGATCGGCTTCACGGGCCAGCCCGCGTCGACCGCCCCGCTGATCCAGGCCGTGTCGAGCGTGCGCCAGTCGCGCTCGTCCGACTACGCGCGCTTCCTGGTCTGGAGCCGGCAGGCGGTCAATTCCCTCGCGGCCGCCCTCAGGGACGAAGACCCGGCGGCCGCCCTGTCCGCGATCGCCCAGGCCCGGGCGGCGCTCGACGTCCTGCAAGGCGCTTCGGGGGTGGTCCTCGAGACCCCCATGCTCAAGGTCCTCGCCGAGGCCGCAACGGCAAGCGGCGGGGCGGGGAAGCTCTCGGGCGCCGGAGGCGGCGATTGCGGGTTCGGGGTGTTCCTCGGCGCGCATGAGCGCCGTGAGGCCGAGCAGGCCTGGCGAAACGCCGGCATCGAGGTGATGGAGGCGGCGATCGCCCCTACCGGGCTCATCATCCGCCAGAGCTAGGCTCGTTTGACAGTTTTTCAGGCGATCGCCTATCTTCTTAACTGATGCAGCCGTCGCTTGGTCCCCGCAAACCGTTGACATACCACCCCATTCGCCTGGCCCTGTTGGTCATGGTGGCGTGGTTGTTGGGTTGCTCGGGCCTCTACCATTTCCACCGGACGTCTCCCGACCATCCGGGTGCGAAGGTCGTAGCGAGCGCTCATGGGGCCGCCCAATGGCTGGGGGCCGTCTCCGATCCCGACGACGACTGCGCCATCTGCGACTGGAAGGCTCACACCAGCTACAGCCCGGCGAACCCCGTCCACTGGGCGCTCGTCTTCAATTGGCCGAGCTCGCCGGTGGCCGGCGACTACCGCGCCCCTGATCGGGGCGCGGTCCGGCGCTTCCGCAACCGCGCTCCGCCATTTCTGCTCTCCTGATCCTTCATACGACACCATCCACCGCATCCGGGGGAGGCTACCGCCTCCCCCGCCGGTGCAACGCAGCAGAATTTAGGAGAGCAAGATGTCTCAGAAGTTGACGACCCGCCTCATGGGGGTCGGTCTGACCTGCGCCGCATTCAGCCTGGCGCTCACCCTGCCCGTGCTCAGCCGGCCCGCCATGGCGCAAACCGCCGCGACCGGCTCCGTCCAGGGCGATGTCAAGGATTCCCTCGGCCGGCCCCTGTCCGGTGTCGCCCTGCAACTGCAAGGCGCGGACGGCTCGACCGTCGCTCAGGCGACCAGTGATGCCCAGGGCCACTTCACCTTCAGCGGAGTCCCCGCCGGCACCTACGCCGTGACGGCGACCAAGGCCGAGTTTCAACCCGCCTCGGCCATCGTGACGGTCTCGGCCGGTGGGGCCGCCACGACCAACGTGACGATGGCGGCGATCGGGGCGATCGACCTCAAGGTGGCTGCCCGCCGGCTGGAGCAGGCCCGGACTGGCATTTCGCCCGAAACCGGCAGCAGCGTCTACCATGTCGACCAGCAGGCCATCCAGCAATTGCCCCGCGGCGACAAGACCCCGATCAACGAGGTTATGCTGCAGTCGCCCGGCGTCGTGCAGGACACCTACGGCCAGCTTCACGTGCGTGGGGACCACGGCAACGTGCAATATCGCATCAACGGCCTGATCCTGCCCGAAGGGATCACGGGGTTCGGTGAGACGCTCGACACCCGGTTCGCGGACCGCATCGACCTGCTCACCGGGGCCTTGCCAGCCCAGTACGGCTATCGGACCGCTGGCGTGATCGACATCCATACCAAGTCGGGAGCCTTGAATCCTGGCGGCAGCGTCGATCTGTTCGGTGGGTACCTGGGCAATGGCCTGGGTGATGTGGAGCCGAGCTTCCAGGTTGGAGGCTCGCAGGGATCCTCCGATTTCTACCTCAACGGCAGCCTCGGACGAAACGACATCGGAATCGGGGCTCCGTCGGCCGACTTCCCGGTTCACGACCAGCTCAATCAGGGGAAGGGGTTCGGCTTCGCATCGCAGCTCCTGACCCCGACGACGAAGCTCTCGGCGATCCTCGGCACGTCAGTCCAGAGTTACCAGATCCCGACGCTTGCCGGGGCGACGACCAGCTTTGCGGTAACTCAGGGCGGTCAAACCTACAACCAGAACAACTATTCCTCGAGCAAGGTCAACGACGTTTTCAGTCCCACTAATCACTATGGGATCCTGGCCCTTCAGGGCTCGGCAGGTGACCAGACGGACTACCAGCTCTCGCTGTTCACCCGCTACAGCGGAATCACCTTCACCCCCGACACCATCGGCGACCTGCTGTACCGCGGCGGCGTGGCCTCCACGATCAATCGCTGGAGTCTGGCGGGAGGTCTGCAAGGTGACGCCGCCTACCGGGTCAACCCCTCCCACACCCTGCGGGTCGGGACCTTCGTGAGCGGCGAGAATGCCACGATCAACAACACCTCGCAGGTGTTCAACGTGGATGCCAACGGCAATCCCACCAGCACCACGCCGGTCAGCATCACGGACAACAATAGCCTCAACGCTCAACTCTACGGCCTGTACGCGCAGGACGAGTGGAAACTGCTCGATCAGCTCACCCTCAACCTCGGACTCCGGTTCGATGACATGGAGGGCTTCGTCTCGACCAACCAGCTGAGCCCCCGGGTCGGAGTGGTATTCAAGCCGCTGGAGCAGACCACCCTCCATGCTGGGTACGCCCGGTACTTCACTCCGCCTTCGACGGAGCTCATCAGCCTGAAGAGCCTGAGTCTGTTCCAGGGAACGACCAACGCCATCCAGATCGATCCCAACCAGGTCAGCACGGCGGTCCTGCCGGAGCGCGACAACTACTACGACATCGGCATCAGCCAGAAGATCGGGACGCCGTTCACGGTCGGCCTCGATGCCTACTACAAGGATGCGCAGGCCGTTCAAGACGAAGGGCAGTTCCAGCAATCGCCCGTCTACTCCAACTTCAACTACGCCCAGGGCCAGGTCGGTGGCGTCGAGCTGACCACCGCGTTCCGCCAGCAGGACCTGGGAGCTTACCTGAACGTGGCCTGGGCCCAGGCATTCGCGACCAAGGTGCTGTCCGGTCAATACAACTTCGCGCCAGACGACCTGAGCTACATCGCGAGCAACTGGATCCACATGGACCACGATCAGGGACTGACCGCCTCGGCCGGTGTGAACTACACCCTGTTCGGGACCACCTTGGGCGTGGATGGACTGTATGGCAGCGGGTTGCGCAATGGCCCGCACAATACGACGACTCTGCCGCCCTACACCCAGTTCAACCTCAGTGTGGCTCGCTCGGTCGAACTCCCGTGGTTCGGACGCTATGATCTGCGCGGAGCGGTGATCAACCTGCTCGACACGGTCTACCAGCTGAGGGACAACTCGGGCATCGGGGTGAGCGCTAACGTGTACGGGCCGCGGCGCGGCTTCTACCTCGGAATCGGCAAGCCCTTCTAACACCAGGTAAAATGAGGGCGAACTTTTTCGCACCAGGACCGTCTAAGGATCGGGACCGGCCGGAAGGTTCGCCCTTCGAACCGTCTAGAAATGGGGAGTTGATTCGTGCACGCACTCTGGAGCGCCTGGGAGGCCCTGCGGTTTGGCGGCGTGATGGTCTATCCGCTCGTCGCGCTCGCCCTCCTGGCCATGGTCATCATGGTCGACAAGGCCTACGTCTACTGGCGCTTCGTGCGTCTACCGGGTTCCCTCGTCGCCTTGATCGAGACCTACGGCTTCGCCTGGTCGGATCTCGAGGCCCAGCTCAGGCACCTGGGGCCCCGCAACGTGCTCGGCAGCTTCTTCGCCGTCATCGCGGAGAATCGCCGGAAACCGGTGTGGTGGGTCGAGTCGCGGGCCGGCGACGAGGCCCAGCACGTCGAAAAGTCGTTGAATCGCGGGTTGTGGTTGCTCGAGACCGTCGTGACGGCGGCCCCGCTCTTGGGGCTGCTGGGCACCATCACCGGCATGATGGATGCCTTCAAGCTGATCGGAGGCAACGGCCTCGTCGATCCGACCGGCGTGACGGCGGGCGTGGCTCAGGCCCTCATCGCAACGGCGCTGGGGTTGGCGATCGCCCTCGTCTGCCTCTTCGGCTTCAACTTCTTCTCGCGCCGCCAGGCCCAGGTCCTCGACGAGATGGAGCGATTGGGGACCCGGCTCGTCGACCACATCCGCCTCGATCAGGAGCAGCCGAATCGGCACACCGAGGCCTCCGAGGCTCGCCATGAAGTTTCGTAAGAGCCGGGAGACGCGTCGGGGTCGGATTGAGATCATCCCGATGATCGACGTCATGTTCTTCCTGCTCGTCACCTTCATGCTGGCCTCGCTGGCCATGCAGAATTTGCGGTCCCTGCAAGTCAACCTGCCACAGGGCCACGCGGCGATCATGCCGGCCAAGACCCCCGTGACCCTGACCGTGACGGACAAGGGACAACTCCTGTTGGACAAGACGCCCGTCACGCTCGGCACGCTGGCGTTAGCCTTGCGGGCTCGACTCTCGGGCAAGGACCCGAGCGTCATCGTGAACGCCGACAAGGCGGCCCCGCACGGCACGGTCGTCGAGGCCATGCTGCAGGCGCGGCAGGCCGGCGTCGAGCACTTCCTGATCGCGGTCAAGGATGCCCATTAGGAACGGCTCCTACGGACGTTTCGAAGACCGACCCTGGCGCCGCCTGCCCGTGGCGCTGCTGGTCTCCATCGCCATCTGGGTGGGCATGCTGTATGGCCTAGGGCGCATCCTGCTCGAGGCGACCCAGGCCCCACCTCGACCCAAGCCGATCGAGGAGCAGATCGTCCGGATCACGCCGCCGCCCACCCCACCACCGATCCAGACCAAGCATCCTGAGCGGGCCCGCTCCCATCCGCACCCGGTCGTCCATCGCCGGGTGGTGCCCGTCGTGCACCAAGCGATCGCCGAGAAACCCCAGAAGATGGCCAAGCGGGAGGAGGCGACGGCGTCGGTCGAGCCGGAGCCGACCCCGGCGCCGGAGGAACCGGTGGCCAGCGCAGCCCCTTCGGAGCCTCCGTCACCCGACACCGGACCTCCCGGTGGCGGCCGCATGGGGGCGCGCACGGTGTTGCGCCCGATCCCGGAGGTGCCAGACGAGTTTCGGCAGGACGCCTTGCACGCGGTGGCGATCGCCCGCTTCCACGTGGCGGCAGACGGCACGGCCACGGTCGACATGCTCCAGGCGACGGCCAACCCGCACCTGAATCAGTGGCTGCTGGATGCCCTCGCCAAGTGGCGCTTCTTCCCGGCTATCGAGGACGGCAAGCCGATCGCCTCGACCATCGAGATCCGGATCCCCATCGAGGTGAAGTGACGTGCCCCATACCTTGTTTTTCGATGGCTTTGCCGGCGCGGCCGGGGACATGCTGATCGGGGCCATGCTGGACGCCGGCGTGGACCGATCGGCCTGGGAAGCTGAGCTGGCCAGGTTGGCCCTTCCGAAGGGCAGCTACGCCTACCGGATCGATCGGGTCTCCAAGCTGGGGATTCAGGCCACAAAGTTCACGGTCATGCTGGGCGATCGCGAGGCCGACTCCGACCTTTACGAACTGCTCGAAGACGGGCCTGGTCACCAAAACCACGGCCACGAGCACCACCCGCACGAAGGCCACCAGCACGACCATGCTCCGCACGAGCACCGTGGCCTGCTCGAGATCGAAGGGATCCTGGACCGGTCCCCGATCGCAGCCCCTGCGCGCGACCTCGCGAAGCGGATCTTCCGCAATCTGGCGATCGCCGAGGGCACGGTCCATGGCCAGCCGCCGGAGGCCGTCCACTTCCACGAAGTGGGGGCCATCGACGCCATCGTGGACATCACGGGGTTCGCGATCGCCCACCACCTCATGGGGGCCGATCGCGTGGTGGTCTCGCCGATCGCCGTGGGATCCGGGCTCATCCGCTGCGCGCACGGGATCATGCCCGTGCCCGTGCCGGCCGTGGTCGAGCTGTTGAAGGCGGCCGGGGCCCCGCTGCGCGCGAGCGACCTCAAGGGCGAGTGGCTGACCCCCACGGGGGCCGCCATTCTCACGACCATCGCCGACACCTATGCCCCGATGGTGGCCTTTCAGAAGCTCACGGCCTCGGGGTTCGGCGCAGGAAAACGGGACCACGAGGCCGTGCCCAACGTGGTCCGCTTGCTTGTAGGCATCGAATGATTTCGCGAGCCCGTCTTCCCGGCGAACGCCGGGATCCAGGAGCGGCCAGGATCGCGAAGTCCAACTGGCCGCTCCTGGACCCCGTTGTTCAACGGGGAGACGGGGCGGTGCCCCCCTACATGTAGTAGTCCAGGACCTGCCAGATATACTTGAACGGCCCGTCGAAGAAGCTCGAGTCGTCGAAGTGGTAGGCGACCGACGCGTTCTGCCAATCGTTCTCGAAGAGGCGGGTCTTCAGCTGCCCGATCAGCCCCGAGTCGGTCGTGGCCACGTCGAGCTCCTGGTTGTCGATGAGGGCCCGCGTGTCCCCGTTGACCGACCCGAAGGCCGCCCACTGGTCGTCCACCGAGAAGTACTTGGTGTGCATGTGGGCCGTCTCTGGCACCCCGTTGTAGAGCCGGGTCTGGCCGCCCGCCTGCAGGAGCTCGTTCAGTGCCTGCCCACGAAGGAAGTGGAACGCCTTGGTATTCGACTTGCCTGGCACGATGACCCGCACCGACACGCCGCGCTTGGCGGCCGCCAGCAGGCGATCCGTGATCCCCTGGTCCCACAGGTACTGGTTCTCGACGACGATCTCGCGCTGTGCGGCGTCGAGGTGGCGGTAGATGTCCGTCTGGGCCTCGAAGCGCCCCTCGACCGGGCTCGTCACGATGGTCTGGGCCTGAACCGTCCCGTAGGTCACTCCCGCCGGCAAGGGATCCCAGGCGAGGTCCCCGCCGCCGCCATTCTTCCAGTCCCGGGCGAACTCGGTGTGGAGCTGCTCGGCCTCGTCGCCGTGGAAGTCGACCAAAAGGTCGTGGGTCGTCGTGTCGAAGGGGGCCGCCAGGTTGACGCCGCCCGTCAGGCCCCGCTCTCCGTCAGCGAGGTACACCTTGCGGTGCGTGATGTTGATGCCCTTGCGGCCGTCGCTCTGGACGACGAAGCGAGGCTCCCACATGTGGAACTCGCCGCCCGCCGCCGTGATCTGCTGGCCGAGCTTTCCACCGCCCTTGAACTTGCTCGCGACCCAGTCGCACAGGAACTTGACCCTGACGCCCCGCTTGGCCGCGTCGCAGACGAGCGGCGTGATCTGTTGGCCCATGGAATCGTCCGCGAAGTCAAAGACCTCGATGAACAGGGTCTTTTTGGCGTGGGTGATCACGTCCTTGATGGCGGCCACGTTGTCCGCCGGGCCGACGTGCAGCGTGGCCGAGTTGTTGCCCTGCCAGGGCTGCGGAGCCGAGAGCGGGTGGGGCGGCACGTGCACGACCAGCCGTGGGGAGTCATTGGGCCCCAGATCGGTGGCCTGGAGGGAGGGGTTACCAGCTTGAGCCAGGGGGTGGGTCAGGCCGCAGCCTGCGAGCGTCAACAGGGAGGACAGGGCGATCGCCCCACGAAGTCGATTCAGCCGCATGGACACCTCATCGTGTTAAGGAAGCGGTATTTAAGCTAAGCTTAACCATATCCTGACCCGGAGTCAAACCCGAGTTCCGGCCTGCGGGCCTTGCAGGAGATTAATTTCAGGTTAAGTTTTTCTCAAGCCGGAGGCGAGGGCCGCAAGTCCATCGGCTCGGCGAGCGATAGCCCATCAAGGCCAAATGGGTTGGGCCGCGGGAGGTTCGTCATGAGCATGATTTCCGTCAACAAGGCGCAGTATCAGAGCGTCGACGTCCAGGGCGTCTTCGACCGGGCCGCGGCCCTCGAGCAGATGAACCAGCAGAAGCTGGACAAGCTCAACAACCCCGGCTTCTTGCGGGGCGTGTGGGACAAGGTGACCTTCCAGAGCAAGAAGCGGGAGAAGGAAGCGGACACCCTCAAGCAGGCCAATCAGATCATTCAACAGATGCTTGAGATGATCTCGCGGGCCTACGCGGGCGAATCCCGCTAGGCCTTCAAGATGAAGCCGGCCCCGGGCGATCGCCCGGGGCCGGCTTCACCTTGAAGGCCTAGAGCTTGACCTTGATGTCCCGGATGATGGAAACCAGCTGATCGAAGCCCTCGGTCACGCGGTCGGAGACGGATAGGAGGCCGCACTGACCGCCACCTGCCACGTTCGCCTGCCACAGGGCGCAGGTCGGGATGCACTCGGCGTGCTGGTTCGCGTAGCTCATGATGGGGCACACAGCCATTTCCAGTAGCCTCTTCCTTTGCTATCATGCAGCGAGGTCGCCTGACGGTCGCCAGAATAGCTGAAGGCGAGCCCCGGGGTCAAGTTAGAGCGCCCACTCCGAGAGCCCTGCCCGCATGCCTGACTCCCTCTCGTCGCAAGCCCCCGCCGAGCCCTTCTCCGACGAGCTGCTGGCGCAACTGGTCGTCAGTACGGGGCTCCTGACCCCCGAGCAACTCGCCTCTGCCCGCCAGCGGGCCGCCATGGGGGACGGCGAGGGAGGCATCCCCTACCGCTACGCCTTCGCGCCCGATCCCTTCGCGAACGGCCTGCTGGCCTACGATCCGGCCACCATGGCGGTTGCCGAGCGCCTGCTCTTGGATGAGCCGCCGATCCCCCCCGACCTGGCGAACTGGCCGACCTACTCGACGGGCGACGTTTTGATCCTCGGTCCCCAGGAACCCACGGTGCTCGGTGCCGTCTCTGTCGGCGCGTCCAAGGTCCATGGTCTCATCCCGACGCCGCGCGGGGCCTTCCTGTACCTGGGCGTCCCCCCCCAAAGCGCAGACAGCCCGCGCTTGACCACCCTCGCTGCTCCGGTCATGGCCCCGACGGCCAGCAAGACCCATCCGCTCGATCTGGCCGTCTCGGCGGGCGGCGAGTTCCTGCTCGTGGTCAACCGGGGCGCCGGCACGGTCCACGTCGTGGTCGTCAACACCTGCCAGCAGGCGGGGGCCATCATGCTGCGGGCCGCCGGGTCGACCCGGGGGATGGGGGTCGCGGTGGGACGGCGCGAGGCCTACCTGACGGACGGCCTCACCCCGCGCCTCACCGTGCTCGACGTGGTCTCCCTCAAGGTCCGGCATCAGCCGTTTCCAACCGGACCGCTCGGCCCTGTCGCCCTCACCCCGGACGGCAGCCACCTTTTGATCGTCTTTTACAAGGCCCAGGACGAGCTCGGCCTTTTGACCGTGACCACGTCGGACCTGAGGGTCCGCCACCTCATGAACCTGCCGGGCCAGCGGCTCCCCGCGGGGCCCGGCGAGTCGATCACGGTCACCCCCGATGGCAACCTGGCCTACGTACTGGCCGGGGACGAGACCGGCAAGCCCCGGCTGCACGCAATCGACCTGGCGAAGAAGAAGCCAGTGGCGGAGATCCCGCTCTTCGGCCTGCCGCTCGCCATTTCCTTCCCGCCCCCACCCGACTGGCTGCCACCGCGCCCCAGCCTGGAAGAGACGATCATCCGGATGGGCCTCGCTACCCGGGACGAGCTCCGCCGGATGCAGTTGCCACCCGAGGGCGAGGTGGGCCCGCTCATGGATCCGGGCCTCAATCCGCTCATCCTGGCGCAGCTCCCCGAGCGCCTCATCCGCTCGATGGGCATGGTCCCCATGATGCGGGACTCCACCCACCTGTCGGTCGCGATGGTCAACCCCCGGGACGCCGCCTGCCAGCAACTGGCCCTGCAGCTGGCGGGCGGTCTGCAGCTGCGGATCATCGGGATCGAGCAGGAGGATCTCGAGACCTTTATGACCGAGCGGTACCCCGCCCTGATGGCGAGCTACCAGGCCATGAAGAACGCGACCCCGGTAACCCGGGGCCCCGAGTCTCCGCAACCGGGGCCTCCCCAACCCGGCCCCCCGGCGCCCGGCGCCCGACCCGGCCCTCCGCAACCAGCCGCAGGTGGTCCGCCCATCCCAACTCCGGCCGCACCCCGGCCCCCGGCGCCGAGCCCTGGTCCCGCGACGCCGATGGCCGTTCCCATCCCCACCCCGGCCCCGACACGGCCACCGGCGGCGGCCCCGGATCCGCAACCGGTCCGAGCGGCTGAGCCCGCTCCCCCTCCTCCGCTCCCATCTCGGCCCGTGCAGGCGCCGGTTCCGGCAGTCGCCACGCGGGCGCCCTCGGTGGAGACCTTGCTCTCGACCAACGGGCGCCGAGTCCTGTTGACCGAAAACCTGAAGCGTCAGGTCCGAGAGATCGACCGGGAACGCCGTGATACCTGGGTCATGAAGGACATGGTGGCCGGCTCGGCCGTCTACTTGCCGAGCGGGCGGGTGCTACTCTCCGACTTCGGGACCAACCGGGTGATCGAGGTCGACCCCCTCACGTCCCAGACCATGTGGTCGTTCGGGGATCCGGGCGATCGCCAGAAGGCCCTGCGTGGGCCCCGCTGGGCCGGGCGACTGGCCAACGGGAACACGCTCGTGCTGGACACGGGCAACCACCGGGTGATCGAGGTCGATTCCTCCGGCCAGATCGTCTGGAGCCACGGCGAGCTCGGGCGGGCTGGTTGCGCCGGCCACAGCCTCTTCAAGCCACACGGTGCCTTCCGGACGGCCGAAGGCACCACCCTCATCGCCGACACCGGTAACCACCGGGTGATCGAGGTCGATCCGGCCGGGACCATCGTCTGGCAATACGGCAACGCCATCAACCGGCTGGGGGGGCACCAGGGGAACGGCCCCAATCAGCTCTCCGAGCCGTCCGGGGTCTCTCGCCTGGCCAATGGCCACACCCTCATCGGCGACACGGGCAACGGGCGCGTCCTCGAGGTCGACCCGGCGAAGAATGTCGTGTGGCAGTACCGGGCCGCGTCTGCTCAGGGTGGGGTTCCGATCAAGGATCCCCTCGCTGCCATGCGGACCTCGGAAGGTCAGACCCTCATCCTGGGGCGTCAGGGGGTCATCGAGGTGGATCCCGACCAGAACATCGTCTGGGAGGTTCACCCGATCGCCCGCGAGGCCGTGACCTCACCCCTCCGCACGTCGGCTCCCATCCCGGCCCCCACCACGCCGATCCAGGCGCCCATGGTGCCCCAGCCGGTCGCCCCGCCCGCGGCTCCCGCTCCGGTCCCAGAAGTCCTCCGCGTTGGCAGTCCGTTACCCCCGAACCTGCCCGACACGGTGATGGTGGCCGACCGCGGTCACGGGCGGGTGCTCGAGATCGACCGCAAGATGCAGGTCACCTGGCAGTTCTCGGGCCAGGTGGGGATGGCGGGAAACCGCTTGCTCGGACCTCATTACGTCACTCGGTTGTCGAACGGCGGAACGCTCATCACGGACACGGGCAACCACCGGGTCGTCGAGGTCCGTGATCAGAGCATCGTCTGGCAGTTCGGCAAGCCCGGCGAGCCCGGTTCCGGGCCGCGCCACCTCTCGCAGCCACGGGGGGCCGAACGGACCGAGCACGGCACGATGCTGATCTCCGACTTCGGGAACCGGCGCGTGTTGGAGGTCGCAATCGGCGGAGATGTCCGCTGGCAGAAGGACGGCCTCAAGGGACCCTGCTACGCGAGCCGCCTACCCTCCGGCACCACCCTGATCGTCGACTGGGCCGACCATGTCGTCTGGGAGGTGGACCCGGCTGGGCGGACCGTGTGGTCCTACGGGCAGAGCGGTTACAGCGGCCAGGGGGACAACCAGCTCTTTCACCCCGAGCACGCCGTCCGCCTGGATTCGGGCAACACGCTGGTCTGCGATACCCAGAATCACCGGGTCGTCGAGGTGACGCCGGCGCGCGAGGTCGTTTGGCAGTACGGGGGCGATCCCGCCCTCTTGGGGCGTAAGGGGCGGTTCGGCATCCAGCTCAACACCCCGGTCGTGGCCTGGCGGCTGCCGTCCGAGAACACCCTGGTGACCCATGCCGGCAAGAACCACGTGGTCGAGCTGGATCCCGACCTCAACATCGTCTGGCACTACACCCTCGGTTAGGGTGGGCTCCGGACGGCGGCGTCAGAAGTGGAAGACGTCGTAGCTTGCTTCTGGAATCGCGACGTGCTCGGGATCGAGCCACTCCTCGACCGGCATGACGAAGTTGTAGACCGTCAGGTGATGGTGGGTGTAGCGGTAGTGGATCCCACGGCGCAGCGTGGCGACGACCGCGTCCAGATCGGGCTCTTCGAGGATCAGGGCCACCGGGGCGTGGACGTGGCGCAGGGTGTACTCCAGCCGCGCGAGTGTCAGGTCGTCGACGACCACCCAGAACGTCGGGTCTCCCGCCAGATCGAGCGTCGCCAGATCGGCCCCGTGCTTGAAACGCAACCGGGGGTCGGCTTCCAGATTCGGATGCTCGCGAAAGAACATTGCGTAGGCCGCCGCCTTCAAGAGCACGTGGCGGGTGGTCTCATCCTTTTGCTTGTAAAGCAGAAGCTGGTCCCGGCGCCCAAACCGGAACCGGATCTGTCCCTGCACGTCCAGATGGCCCACCATGGCCTCATCCTACCACGGTCCGATCCGGCGCCCGCTGTGATGGATCGCCCCCTTCCGTCTCCGTGGCACTCGATGCTTAAC